>Ga0209800_10001347_pt1 | contig 26438 bp, 14 predicted proteins | sample Higcelweek8metaG_FD_187174 | JGI IMG/M metagenome (GOLD analysis project Ga0209800, IMG submission 187174) | Freshwater pond sediment microbial communities from the University of Edinburgh, under environmental carbon perturbations - High... | ecosystem: Environmental > Aquatic > Freshwater >...
TTCGGGCCGCAATGATTTTTTAATAGGCACTCCTGTTGCAAACAGGCATTCGAAATTGCACCTTTCGATGATCGGGTATTTCGTAAACACGATTTTATTCAGGATGAAGATTGATGAAGCAATATCATTCACCGATCTGCTAATTTCCATAAAGGATCAAACCCTTGAAAATATTTCTCATTCCAAATTTCCCTTCAGCCATTTAAATGAAGTTCTCAAATCTGATAGAATCATGGGTGTTAACCCATTTTTTCAGGTTATGTTTGCTTATCATGAAGCAGACTGGAAGTTTACAACCGATACAGGGTTAAGTGGAGTTGCCAAAGAAGAGTTTTTCGGCCAGTCTAAATTCGATCTTTTTACAGAAATATTCGACCGGCGCGAAAACGCCGAAATAGTTCTTACTTATTCATCACGCTTATATCATCAGGGAACCATAGAAATACTTCTTGATCATCTTATTCAGATACTGGAGCACATATGTGTGTCGCCCGAAACCAGCATCAAAGCTATAAACATGGTTTCCAGCGCAGAGTATAATATGGTTATTAATGAATGGAATCAGACAGCATTCCCCTGTGAGATTAAAGGCAACCTGGTCGATCTGATCGAACAACAAATCGAAGTAACACCCGATCTTCCTGCTTTGGTTTCAAGAAATGAAGTTATTTCTTATAAGGAAATGGGACACAAAGTGAATGTAATGGCGACTAACCTATATTCACTTGGTGTTTCGGTAGGCACTCCTGTGGGAATTCACCTAGAAAACTCACCTCTTATGGTGATGTGTATTCTTGCTGTTTTCAAGGCAGGAGGAGTTTATGTACCACTTGATCCGTATTATCCTGAAGAACGTCTTCGGTATGTTATTGATAAAACTAAAATACGGCATCTGATTGTAGATGATGGGTATGACAATTTAAAACAAAATTTTTCGGAACAGATAATTCCAGGTATTGAACTTTTAAAGGAATATCCAAATCAGCATGAGGTAGAATTTACAGAGCCGAAAATGCCAAAGGATCTTGCATATATTTTGTTTACCTCAGGCTCAACCGGAAACCCAAAAGGTGTAATGATCCGTCACGAAAGCCTAATCAGCATTCTTACATGGACAAAGATGGAATTAAACCTTTCACCCAAGGACACAATATTATCCTCAACATCCATTAATTTCGATATTTCATTTCTGGAGTTGTTTGCACCCTTGATTAGCGGAGCCAGGGTGGTATTGGAAAAAAGAAAGGAATTGCAGGCTCCTGAGAAAGTGGAAGCGATTTTAAATGACCTGCAAATAAACACAGTTCAGTTCGTCCCTTCGGCGCTTAAAGCATTGTACGATGCCGGTGTTATCGGGCGTACTAAATATTTAAAACATATCATGTCAGGAGGCGAAAAATTGTCTAAAAAACTACAGGAGGAAATATTAAGCGCCTTCGACGGGGATTTATTCAACTTGTACGGGCCTACCGAAGCTACCGTTTACGCAACCAAATGGCATTGCCAACGCAACAACAATCTTAGGATAGTCCCGATAGGCACTCCTGTTTTTAATTCAACAATTTATATACTGGACGAAAACCTTAATCCTGCGCCAATAGGAGTTTCCGGGGAGATTTATATCGGGGGCAAAATTCTGGCTGATGGATATTTTGATGACCCCTATCAAACAGAAGCGCGATTTCTGGCCAATCCATTTGTTAAAGGCAGCGGGAACAGGATGTATAAAACCGGCGACCTCGCTATGTTCAGACACGATGGTTCGGTTGAATTGCTGGGCAGAACCGATCAGCAGGTTAAAATACGTGGATTCCGTGTTGAACTTGGCGAAATTGAATCAGTTATACTTCGGTTTCCGGGAGTAAGAAATGCTGTTGTGAATACGAGAGCACTTAAAGATGAAGACATAAGGCTGTTCGCATACCTGGTGCCTGAACCCGGTATGAATGTAGATGTAAATGAACTCAGAGATTTTTTACGACCTCACCTGCCTGCTTATATGATTCCGGGCCACTTTATTATTGCACCGGCTTTCCCTGTTCTGCCTAACGGAAAAACAGATTTCGCATCGCTGTTGAAGCTTAGGCCTGATCCGCCAAAGATCCCTGAATTTATTCAGTTACAAATGAATGAGACGGAAACAACATTGTTCGGACTCTGGAAGGAATTACTGGAGCATCATTCATTTACTGCTCATGATAACTTTTTTGAAGTTGGAGGGCATTCACTACTCCTGGTTAAGCTAAAAGATATGATTACTGATAAACTTAACGAAGATGTAAGCATTGTCGATCTTTTTCATTATCCGTCGATACATACCCTTTCAGCATTTCTGCGTAAAGATAAACCGGAGCATCCGCATATGGATTTTTCGCAACGTGTTGCCATGCGCAATAAGAACATAAGACAAAAACTGTTAAAAACGAATTCTTCCCGATAAAAATCATTCTTAAAATTACAACTATGCAAACAAATGATGAAGAACAGATGGAAGGCAAAATTGCCATTATAGGCATGGACTGCAGGCTTCCAGGTGCAAAAAATATTTACGAATACTGGGAAAATCTGGTTAATGGCGTCGAATCACTATCCACTTTTACTGATGAGGAATTAATTACTACCGGCGTTGAACCATCGGTATTTAAACAGCCGAATTATGTCAGGAATCGTGGAATTATCGGCGGGGCTGAATATTTTGATGCCGAATTTTTCGGATTTACACCACGTGAAGCTGAGTTAATGGATCCACAACAACGGGTTTTCCTTGAATGTGCCTGGCATGCCCTCGAAGATGCCGGCTGCAATCCATATACAGCCGGTGAACGCATCGGGGTTTTTGGCGGCACAGGTACGCCTCTGCATTTAGTATCAACCATGGGGAACAGCCAGGTAAAGAAAAATGCCAGCGGAGCATCTATTGTTACCAGCAACGACAAAGATTATGTTACTACCCGTGTATCTTATAAACTCAACCTCACCGGCCCCAGTGTGAATGTTCAATGCGCCTGTTCCACTTCAATGGTCGCCGTGGTGATGGGGATCAATAGCCTGATGAGCTACCAGAGCGACATGATTATTGCAGGAGGGGCAACTATTGAAATACCTGAGAGGCACGGATATCTCTATCAGGCAGGTGGCATGGAATCAGCCGATGGACATTGTTATACGTTTGACAAAAAAGCCAATGGAACTGTTTTCAGCCGGGGATGCGGCATTGTTGTGATGAAGCGACTCGAAGATGCCATTCGTGATAAAAACAATATTTATGCTGTAGTTCTGGGTGGTGCCATCAATAACGACGGCAATAAAAAAGCAGGATTCACAGCTCCTTCAGTTGAAGGGCAGGTTGAAGTTATCACAGAAGCCCTGGCATTATCAGAAGTTTCGGCTGACACAATTACCTATGTTGAAGCGCATGGAACAGCAACACATATGGGTGATCCTATTGAAGTTGCTTCTCTCTCTGACTCATTCCGGAAACATTCGGACCGTAAGCAATACTGCGCCATTGGCTCAGTAAAAACAAATATAGGGCATTGCGATATCGCTTCAGGCGCTGCCAGTCTGATAAAAACTGCCCTATGTCTGAAAAACAGGCAAATTCCGGCTTCGTTGAATTTTAATGAGGCAAATCCACAAATTGATTTTCCCAATAGCCCGTTTTTTGTCAATACCGAACTCCGCGAATGGAAGCGTGAAAACGGCACACCTTTGCGCGCGCTTGTAAATGCTTTTGGGGTTGGTGGCACCAATGCATGTGTTATTCTTGAAGAACCACCTGTAACTTCAGTTGCCACTAAGGCACTCCCATGCGACCTTCTGCTGGTTTCGGGCCGCAGCCCTGAAGCGGTTGCTAACGCACAGGCCGACATTAAAGCTTTTATAGAATCCTTTCCTGAAATTGATCCTCATGCCATTGCTTACACCTCCCGATATGGCCGGCAGCATTTTCTGAACAGGTTAGCCATTCCTTTCCGAAACAGGGAGGAGTTACTGAGCAATCTCGGAATACGAATTTCAAACGCGATCAAATCAGCCGACAAAAGACCAGTTGTATTCATGTTTCCAGGCCAGGGAAATCAATACATCCGCATGGGATTGCCATTATACGAAACCCAGGAAGTTTTCAGAAAAACTATTGATGAATGTTCCGGAATACTGGAAGAGGAGCTAGGGTTCGATATCCGCACCGTATTGTTTCCATCGCCTGCTTTTGAAGAAGAAGCTTCCATTAAAATAAACGAAACCTATATAACCCAACCTGCTCTTTTCGTAGTGAGTTATGCAATGGCAAAGCTGCTTATATCACTTGGCATCAAGCCTGACATGCTTATCGGGCACAGTGTTGGCGAATATGTTGCCGCCACAGTCTCCGGTGTTTTTTCACTAAAAGATGCATTGAAAGCTGTCGCCCGCAGAGGAAAGCTGGTGCAGTCTCTTCCCGCCGGAGCGATGCTGGCAGTGCTCCTTACCGAGGAACAGCTAAACCCCATGCTTCCATCCGGACTCGAAATTGCCGTGGTAAACAGCCCTGGATTATGCGTCGCTTCGGGACCTGAGACTTTAATTGATGCTTTTGCTGCTGAACTTAACAAAACAAAAACCTTCAACAAAAAAATACCTACTTCCCATGCTTTCCATTCGGCAATGATGGACCCGGCTTTGCCACCTTTCGCCGAATTCTTTAAAGGAATACAGCTTTCGGCACCACGAATTCCTATTGCTTCAACCGTGACAGGACAATGGTTAACGGCTGAAGAAGCTACCAATCCCGATTTTTGGGTAAAACATGTGAGAAAAACTGTACGATTCGGGGATGCAGCAAAATTGTGCCTGGATACATCTCCTTCCATTTTTATTGAATCTGGCCCCGGCCAGTCACTCGAATCAGCTGTTAAGCGTCAGCTGGCAAAAGATACTCCACACGGTGTAGTCAGTTCTGTTCCGTCATTGGACGCCAAAGCCGATCCGTTGCTTTACTTTTATTCCTGCCTTGGACAGATATGGGCCAGTGGTGATTATTTTGACTGGAAATTATTTGATCAAAAGAGCAATAAACTGGTCTCCTATCCGGGTTATCCGTTCGAACGCAAACCTTACATCATCGACTTTACACAGAAAGACGGGGCGAAATCAAAATCTGAGAATAAGAAAAAAGCCGACATCAACCAGTGGTTCTACGTTCCCGGCTGGAAAAGGACTGCTCCGCCTCAAAGCATACTTGTTAATGGCATGGCTAACGCAGAACAAACATCAGATAAACCCTGCTGGCTTTTGTTTGATGACAAGGAAGGCCTCTGTAATGAGATCGACAGGCAATTAGCCTCAGCAGGAATCAAATGCTTTCGTATAAAAAAAGGAAAAGAATTTGCTCGGAACAAGGAAGAATTCCTAATAGATGCAAGTAATAAAGCGCAATATAACCTGCTTTTAAAAACACTTAAAACCGAAGGCTTTACACCTGGAAATATCGTTTATGCCTGGAACTATGGGGAAAAGCCTCAAACCATGCATTTAGATCCGATCCATGCCGAACAACTGGCTGAAGATAATTTTTATAGTCCTATGTACCTGGAACAGGCTCTGATCAGTGAAGGTTTTGTCAAAAACCAGTTCCTGCTGTTTGTGGTCAATTATCTTTTTGACGTTACAGGCGAGCCGGTGCTTGCTCCCGAAAAGGCCTTGGCTGTTGGTGCTGCCCGGGTAATAGGGCAGGAACATCCGGGCATCATTGCCCGCCTGGTTGATCTTCCGCCAGCCATTACACCTGACCAATATAAAAAACTGGGAGCTGCGGTTATCAATGAATGCCGGCTTGCAACCGACGAAAACATTGTTGCCTACCGGAATGGGTATCGCTGGGTTGAAGATTTCACCCAGGTATGTCCGGAAAACGAAACACTTTCTGAGAAATCACTGACCGATAACGGAGTTTACCTGATCACCGGAGGTGTAAGCGGTATTGGACTTGAACTGGCAAAATACATTGCCCGTTCAGTTAAAGCCATCCTGGTGCTCACACACCGGACACCGCTTCCTCCGCGCGGCGAATGGAATAAACTGCTCGCGTCCGCTGCTGATGAGCGTAATGCCGAGCGTATCAGGGGCATATTGGAACTTGAATCCTTAGGCGCAACAGTCATTCCAGCTCTTCTTGATGCCTCGGATTATGATGGTACAAAGGAGCTAATCCTAAAAATTAAGCAGGAATACGGAATGATCAAAGGAGTACTTCACTCTGCCGGAATGCCGGGAGCCGGAGTTATTGCCCTGAAAGAAAAACATCAAGCCGAAGTTGTGCTGAAATCCAAATTGAATGGCACGCTTATTCTTCACAATATTTTCAGGGAAAGACATCTGGATTTCTTCTTCCTTTTTTCGTCGGTTTCTTCAATTTTTGGCGAGGCTGCCCGAATCGATTATTGCGGCTCCAATTCATTTATGGATTCCTTTTCACAATACCGCAAAAATATTGTAAACGACAATACGCTATCAATTAACTGGGGACAATGGGGTGTAATCGGGATGGGCGCTAATTGGGAAAAAACCAAAGCCGAAAAGAAACAGTTTCTTCAAGCCGGAAAGGGCTTGTCAAAAGATCAGGACAGAAACGGCATAAGGCTTGATTTCCAATCTTCCGAAAATGAACAGGACATATATTTTGTTGACATTAATCCTGACCGTGATTGGGTGTTAGGCTCACATCTTTTGTCAGGGAAACCTGCCTTTATCGGGATATCTACGCTTGAAATCCTTAGCTTGTTCGCTAAAGCAAAAAATCCTGCCGGCCAGCTTGAAAGCCTTAGCTTTTCATTCGTTACGCCTCTAATATTTGAAGCTGGAATTGAACGTAAAGTACGTTTGCTGGTGAAGTCTGCAGGCGAAGTTTTTACGTTCCGCATCAGCAGTAAAGAAGAAAAAGGAGGATCAGCCCGTGAAGTGTGGATGGATCATGTTAAAGGAGAATTCAAAATAGCAACAGGAATATCCAGGGAAAAAATAGATATTCAGGCTTTAGCTGAACGAATAGCAGGAAAAACTGACCTTTCATCTCATTTTCTGGAGTTGCTCAATGATGATGGTCGTTCCGTTCTGAAATATGACAATCGCTGGGATTGTAAAATCGCCAATCAGCATAATGGAAAGGAGTTTCTGACAGAGATAAAACTCAGAGACGAGTTCCTCGACGATCTGCAACATTACTCCTTTCACCCTGCAATGCTTGATGTTGCTACATCCTGCAGTATTCCGCTGGTTAATAAAGAGCTTTACCTTCCATACTCGTATAAAAACATTGTTATACACCATGCTTTGCCGGCACATTTCTGGTGCCATGCAAAACTTAGTGATAACTGGAAAACCGAAGATGAAGAGATGAAATTTCAGGTAACTCTCATTGACAAGGAAAATCGTGTACTGATAACTATCGGAGAAGTATCTTTCAAGAAATTGATGCAGAATTTTGGCAAAGCCAACATCGAGCAATCCCAGGCTGATCCTCAGAAATCTAACCAGGAAACAGCAACTTTTGCAGGCAAAAATGATATATTGCCTGAAGAAGGTGTTGAAGCTTTCAAAAAGCTTCTCACATTTAAGCAGTTTCCTCAGATTGTGGTTATGCCGACCAATCTGGTTCAGAATATTCTCGAAGAAAAGCCTTCTTATAAAAAGAGGGAGAAACAGGAAAAGGAAGAAGTGAAAAGTGTAAGCTCCTCGGCATATGAACGCCCGAAATTATCTACCCCTTTTGAGGCACCAACCAACGCCATCGAAATTGGCATTGCAGAAATTTGGAAAAGCATTCTTGGCATTGATAAAATTGGAGTGAATGACACTTTTATGGAACTTGGAGGAAATTCATTACTCGCCATACAAACAATCTCCAATATAGTAGATGAGTTCGAAATCGAACTGCAACCGAATGTATTTTTTGAGAATCCAACCGTTAAAAAATTGGCTGACAGAATTGTTGAAATGATCATGTTAATGAGAAGTTCTGATGAGATTGAAGCCATGCTGATTGAGATAGAAAATGAATAATGAAGAACTTGCGAAAAAGATCGCGCAACTAACGCCTGAACAAAAGGAAATCCTGCTAAAGCGGCTGGGGTATTCCCAGGCGGAGGTTTTGAGCAATTCCGACAAACCGGTGCATGACAATAATCCAAAGTTTGAATGCTTTTCCTGCGATGTAGGTAACCCCGGTTCCTTAAATATCAGTTTCAGGGAAGCCCGAATTGCTGATCCTCCTCCCGGCTATGTTCAGGTTAAAGCAAAAGCAGCAAGCCTTAATTACCGCGACCTGATGATAGCTATGGGACAGTATCCCGAAGCTCCCGGTGTGCCTTCCAATATGGGATCTGATTTTGCCGGAATTGTCACAAAAACAGGACCTGGAGTGGAAGGAGTCAAACCGGGTGATGAAGTGATTGCTTTGTCAGCCGGCACATTTATCGATGATGTTGTGCAGACGAATTGCCATTTTATAAACGTATTCAATGTTTCGGTGCTACAGGTGGTTATCAAACCCCCGTCCCTCACTTTTGAGGAAGCAGCCTGCATTCCAACGGTTTTTTTAACAGCTATGTCAGCTTTGGTAATGATGGCTAATATTACCGAAGGAGAATCCGTACTAATACATACTGCTACCGGCGGAGTGGGACTGGCAGCCCTTGAAATTGCCAGGTGGAAGAAAGCCCGGATTTTTGCTACAGCCGGATCCAGCGAAAAAAGAGATTTCCTCTTGCAGAAAGGCATCAAACATCCTATGGATTCAAGATCTGTTATTTTTGCAGATGAAGTGATGGAAATGACCGAAGGCAAAGGTGTGGATGTGGTGTTAAACACCCTATCAGGTGACGCTTTGATGAAAGGCGTGGAAATACTTTCACCTTTTGGTCGCTTTATCCAGATCGATAAGAAGGACCTTGTCCGCAATACACTTTTACCACTCAGCCTTTTACAAAGAGGTATCACATTTGCCGTTCTGGATATCTCGCTTTACCTGGTTCAGCCACGAAAACTTAAAGAGCAACTTCTCGAAATCACAAATCTTTTCGATGTCGGCGTTTTGAAACCTATCCCATACCAGGCATACCCTGTCGGGCAGCTAAAAGATGCATTGAATGCCTTGTCACGCTCCAGGCACATCGGTAAACTTGTGCTCACTTACCCCTGATAATTTAATCGTATGGAGAAACCGGCAAAATCATTGAGTGAGAGACTGGCGGGTTTAACCCCCGAACAGCTCAGAGCCTTGCTCAGAAAAGGCCGCGACGATTCTTCCCCACAAGTTGGCAAACCCGCCAGAATGGAGAGAAATCAGGAAGGGATTTACCCAATGTCGAAGGCACAGGAAAGAATGTGGTTTCTTCATACTCTTACCGAAGGAGAAGCGATATACAACAATCCTGTAGCTTTACGGATGTTCGCTTTGTCGCCACTTGACATGGATATTTTTACCCGAAGCCTGGGTACACTTATCGAACGCCACGAGATACTCCGCACTACTTTCCATGTCAGAGAAGGTATGCCTGTGCAACAAATTCACCCTACAGGAAAACCGGAAATACACTACGAAGATCTTCGCCATTTACCAACGGAACAAAGGGAAAAAGCAGCCAGGTCAAAAGCCTATGATCACGGTAAAATTGCCATACCCCTTAACCAGCTTCCCTTGCTGAGATTTACGGTGCTGCATTTGTGCGATCTTGAATATATGCTCCTGATCAATCCACATCATATTATTTCCGATGGATGGTCGAATGCCTTGTTTGCAAAAGAACTCTCCATGACCTATGCCGCCCTCGAAAACAAGGAGCCTTCTCCTTTCCCTGCACCGGAATACCAATATGTGGATTTTGTGAAATGGGAAAAGGATTGGATCAGCTCTTCTGCCTGCAAACAACAGCTTGAATTCTGGAAGGAGCAGCTGACCAATTTGCCCGAGCCCCTTAAGCTTCCGATCGACTTCCAGAGGCCTGCAATCATGTCGCATCGCGGAAACAAGGAAGTCAGCCTTATTGATAAATCGGAAACTGAAATCATCAGGCAATTCTGCCAGGGAGAGGACATCACCCAATTTCAACTGCTTTTTGGCACTTTCGCTCTGCTGATGTCGAAATACAGCGGACAAGAAGAGATTATGATCGGTGTGCCTGTTGCACGGCGCAACCAGATCTCGTTTCATCAAACCCTCGGGCTCTTTATCAACACCTTACCACTCAGGGTGAATATTGATGAAAACGCTTCAGCGAAATCATATCTGAATGCTATCAAATCCTATTGCCAGCAAGCCTTTTTGAGGCAGGAACTCCCATTTGAAAAACTTATAGAAGAAGTAAATCCTGACAGGAACCTGAGCACAAACCCGGTTTTTCAGGTACATTTTGTGTACCAGAATATCCCTTCGCTTTACAGTGTGAAAGGACTGACGGTTAAGCCTGAAAGCATTGATTATTCCTATTCCAAATTTGACCTGAACTTCTGGATAGAGGAAGCAACTCATGAACTTATCCTGTCAGTTACTTATCCAACAGACATATTTCTGCGGCAAACTGTTCAGAAATTACTTCATAATTACATGATTCTTCTGAAATCAGTGATGGGCAATCCGGATGAAAAAATCGGGAATCTCAGATATTTCCCTGAATCCGAATGCTCCTGCTACATAGGAGATTCCACTGATATTGATGAAACGGGCAAAGCTGAGCCTTCAACATGGCTCACAGAGTTTACAGCACAGGTTAGGCTCACCCCGCATCACAAAGCACTTCGCGACATTCATCAACAAATTACCTACCAACAACTCGATATAGTTTCTGATCATATTGCTCACATTCTTTATTTAAATAATGTAAAAAAGAGAGACCTCGTCGGGCTGCTGATGCCGCGTGATGCGTCGCTTATTCAAACAATTTTGGGAATATTTAAAGCCGGGGCAGCGTATGTGCCCCTGGATAGTAATATACCATTGGAACGGTTAAAGTTCATTGCAAAAGATGCTGGATTGAAACTTATTGTCAGTACTGAAGAATTGTCAGAAACAGCCGCATCAGGAGGAGTTCCTGTTCTCAGATTCAGCGAGATCATGGATACACAAGAGATAATACAGGAAGCATTTGTAACAGAGATGCCAGGGCCTGATGACTGTGCCTATGTAATTTATACTTCAGGTACCACGGGCACTCCCAAAGGAGTTTGCATTGGATTTGACCAGTTGCTGAATTATTCAAAATCGGTTTGGCAGCGCATGAACATGAAGGCAGGGGATTCTTTCGCCACTGTTTCGTCCATCGCGGCTGATCTTGGAAATACAATGATCTTTCCGCCTTTGATCCATGGAGGCGAAGTTGTGATAATCCCTGAGTTGTTTGCTACTGACGCAGCATTACTTTCGCAATGGATCGGTACGCATACAGTTGATTGCCTGAAAATTGTACCTTCTCACTTGCTCAGTTTACTCCATTCGGTAAACGCTGAAAAATTGCTGCCACAGAAACTGCTGATGATGGGAGGAGAAAAATGTACGGCTGAGATTGTAACGCGTGTCCGTGACCTAAATCCGGAACTCCGAATCATAAATCATTATGGTCCTACCGAAGCCACTATTGGTTCACTGACTTTCGAAATCCCTTTTAATGCTTCTGCCACATCTGCCGGTTTTCCTATCGGTTTTCCGTTGGACAATACTTCCGTATTGATCCTTGATCATAGTCGTAACCTGGTTCAGCAAGGGATTACAGGCGAGATTGTCCTAAGCGGAAAGAATATTTCAGAAGGATACCTGAACCAGCCTGAAATGACTCATGAGAAATTTGCTGCAAATCCTTTTTGCCCGGGAGAACGGATTTATTTTACCGGTGATCTTGGAAAGATGAACGAAGACGGAACAGTGGTATTTTATGGTCGAAGGGATCACCAGTTGAAAATAAGAGGGTACCGGGTCGAAATCCTTGAAATTGAAAACACTTTGAACAAATACCCTTCCATCGAACAATCGGTTGTACTTGTACCTGAAAATACAGTATCGGTTAATTCCGTTCAGGCTGCTATTATAATTCGGGAAGGGTTTGATTTTGATGAACAGGAACTCAGGCAATGGCTTTCACAGCGAGTTCCCTCTTATTTGATCCCTTCGGCATTCAACATTGTGAATAATTTCCCGCTTACGCCGAACGGTAAAATTGACCTGAAGATTTTGAGCCGCCAGATGAACCGGCAAGAGAAAAACAATAAAACACATACAGCACCCCGCGATGTGACAGAATTAATGCTTCTGAATATTTTTAAAGATATACTGAACCTCGAAGATTTAGGTATCGAAGACAGCTTTTTTGATTCAGGCGGCCATTCCCTACTGGCTATCCAGCTGTTTGCAGCCATCGACAAAGTTTTTCGGATTCACCTCCCCTTAGCCACCTTGTTTGAGCGGGGAAGCGTGATGGCACTGGCTGAACTTATCCGGAAATCGAATGGGCTTTCATTGACAAATTCCCTGGTACCCATCCGTCCCGGTAACGGCGAAAAACAATTATATCTCGTACACCCCGCCGGTGGAAACGTACTGTGCTACTTCGAATTAGCCAGGGAACTGGGGGATGATTATGTTGTTCATGGTTTACAGTCAGCAGGATTGTACAATAAAAAGGTAAACACGGTAAGCGATATGGCCAGATTTTACCTTAAAGAAATCAATCTCCCCGAAAATACTGATAATGTGATTTTTGCAGGATGGTCTATGGGAGCTTTGATTGCATTCGAAATGGCCCGACAGGTAAAAGGGCAATCAGGGAAATGCCCGAAACTAATGATAATCGATCAGCTGGCTCCTGTTGAAGAATCGATTGGAAAGGAGAGAATACCTGTTGACAATGTGGATAGGATGCTGGCTTTTGCCGGTAAAGTGGCTCACCTTGTAGGGCACCCGCTTGGAATCAGCTCTGCCAGCCTCAGGAGTAAGGATAAAGAAGAACAATCTGAAGTATTTCTGGCTGCTTTTAAGTCGGTAAACTTGGTTCCGCCTGATATCAGCCTTCATGATTTTCACGGATATCTGGAATTAATGATTCACCATAACGAGATAACTTCATACTGCCGGACGGGTTCCTATGATGGGAAGACTCTGCTGATCAGGGCTGAAGATTCGCTGCCACCTCTTGATAACCAGGGCGAGATTTCTGTTAGGACCGCTGACCTTGGCTGGGAAAGACTTGTGGGAGATAATTTTACAATTGAAAATATTCCCGGCAACCATGTTTCCATTATTGCTCAACCTTATGTTAAAAACCTGGCACTTACGCTAATGAAATGGACGGATTCCCAAATCTGAAATTTTTAAAATCCAACGCCCCCTTTATGGAAAAACCAAAGGATTTATTTCAGTCTACGACCCGTTTCGCTATCGGAAATGAGGCATTTTCATCAGGTCTTGTCTTTTTCCCCTCATTCGGGGATGAACAACTGCAAATAAAATCCATTGAACAGCTTCACCCTGACGAAATCAGAATGGGCAAGGATTTTGCCGCTGACATCCGCAGAAGGTCGTTCCTGCATGGAAGAATTGCCGGGAAATTGGCTGTAAATCAACTATTTCCGGAAGTTCCTTCAGCAAGATTACAAATTTCAACAGGTATTCTTGGGGAACCCTATTTTAATAACTTCATTTATCCTTACGGTGTTTCCATTGCACATGACGACCATTGGGCAGCCGCCTTGTGCTTCCCTCTTTGCGTTCCAATGGGAATTGATATGGAAAGCATGAATGAAAAAAACAGCACTATCATCCCGTCAATTTTAAGTGATCAGGAGAAAGAGATTTGCACCAGGGCAGAAAATTCTCTTGAATTTATGCATATCCTTTGGACGGCAAAAGAAGCTGCCGGGAAAGCCATCGGCCTGGGGTTCCGGGTACCTACTGAGTGGTATGAAATTGATATGGTTGAAACAATCTGCCAAACGCCTTATGCAATCCGTAGTTGCCGGTTTAAACAACTATCAGTTTACACAACCTTTTCGGTAACCTTGCCTCAGGGAATCCTAACTATTGCCTTTCCTGCTCAACAAAATCTGGAGCAGGCTTTGATCAGGTTATTGCAATAATACCAGGCTGCCGGCAAGTATTCACTGATCACAAAATTAATTTAATAAAACTATAGTAACGCGTTAAATGGAACAAACTCAGGAAGCATTTATTGCCCGTATGCGGGGATTTATATATGGAAACTGGCAAACATGCATAACGTACGCATTTGCCGAACTGAAACTTGCCGACATCCTGCAGCATGAACCAAAAAGTCTTGAAGAACTGGCAAATAGAACTTGTATTGAACCTAAAACGCTTCTCCGGTTTCTACGTTGCTGCGCCCAACTTCAATTTATTAAAATTGATACTGCCAGCAAGGAAATTACTTTAACCGAGTTTGGAAGCTATCTGACCACTAAACATCCTCAGAGTCAACGCGATGCAGCTTTGTTGAACGGAGCCTTTTACCGCTATGAACCGTGGGGTAAAATAACCGGAATACTTAAATCGGGAACGAGCGAAGGATTTTCGGAAACGTATAAAAATGGTTCGCTTGATTATCTGAAGGACAAACCAGAAATGCTGGAAGTATTCCAGAGAGCCATGACTAATCTTTCGGTTACTGAAAATGAGCAGATTGTACGCCATTATAATTTTAGCCCCTACAAGCATATTATTGATATTGGCGGTGGTCATGGCACTTTCCTTAAAGCCATCCTGGAATCCAATCCTGATAGCCGCGGTACTATTTTTGATCTGGAAGAAACACTGGCCTCAGTTAATCTTGACGAATCCTTCACTGAAAAAATCTTTTTACAGAGCGGGAATTTCTTCCAGGCTATTTCAACAGACGGTGATTTGTATACATTAAAGAATGTGCTTCACAACTGGCCGGAAGAAAAAGTGCGACTGATCATGACAAATTTGCACCAGGCTATTATCAACTCAGCTGATGCTTTGAAAAAAAAGGTTTTGGTAATCGAGCACCTGATGAGTGATGATACAAATACGCAAAGTATTGCGCCTTGGATGGATATGAATTTTTTTATACTGGTTGGTGGGCAGGAAAGAACTTTGCAGGAATATACAGATTTGTTTGCCGACTGCGGCTTTGATGTCACAAACGTATTGTTGACTAAAACAGGGAGGAGCATTATCGAATTATCGGTTTCCAATTTGGTTCAATAATGACCTTCATGAGTGATGTTTTGCTCTGGCAGCCAAGAGAAGCCCACTTCAGAAGATTCAGAAGCATAAGGACTTTGGATGATGGTATTTCAAACCTGACTTGCGAGAGGATTCAAAACCATTATTTAAAAATATATCCCGTGCCACAGGAGTTTGCAATGTCGCCTCGCTCTCTGATTGGGAGAGCATTTCCACTGTCATCTACCGCAACCTCCGCCGGGTAGGTAAATCCACAGAAGTTGTAAGGCGAAAGTGAAGTTGTATAAGCGCCAAAATTGCTAATCAGCACTAAATCACCTATTGCAACATCCGGGAAATCGGCTTCGTTTTGTATAATATCAATCGGTGTGCAGGTTGCACCGGTCAGGATCGCCGGCGAGTGACGTTGGTATTCTTTTAAAGGCCGTATTAAATATCCGCGCTCATTATTGTTAAATTGCCGTAATCCAAGATGGTTAATGCCTGTATCCAGAATTATAAACTTTTTGCCCTTTGAGTATTTAATATCCAAGACTTTACTTGCCAAAACAGCTGATGTCGCGGTTAAATATCTTCCGCTTTCAAAGTATTTATATTTTATTCCATCGAGGAATTGTTTATTACGCTTAAACAAATCGGCTAAACCGGTTTTCAAAACATTCAGGTCTAAATCTGATTGGAGGGATGTTTCTGCAACCCCAAATCCGCCTCCGAAATCGATGAAATCCAATTGCTTAAATTCGGCTATATGTTTTTCGGTAAATTCTATCAAAAAAGATGTGTTTTCAATAATGCTCTGTGCATCAAAAAACTGAGATCCGGCATACATGAACAGTCCGTTGATATTGACTTTGTTTTTGTATTTCCTGATTAACGGTATCACTTCCTTTTCGTCTATCCCAAATTGAGAAGGCACTCCCCCCATTTTCAGGATCGAATTGCGATTACTGAAATCTGGGTTAATCCGTATTGATAAATTTAAATTCTGACCTGACTCCCCGGCAATGTTTTGCAAATCCTGTTCCGATTCGACATTATATGAAAGTATGCTATTTCGTATTCCGAGTAATATTGCCTCCTTGCTTTTTATTGGCCCTCCTAATACAATTCTATCCGGATGAATTCCGGAGTTTATAACGTGTTGCAATTCGCCGGCTGAAGCTACTTCAAAACCCAAACCGGCCTGATTAAATACGTCCAGAACAAATGGATTAGGATTAGCTTTAACCGAATATAATAAACGCGACTCTACAGGCAGTGCATCCCGTAATTCAGATATACGGCAATTGAGTTCTTTAGTACTATAAATGATTAATGGGGTGGAATACTTCTTTACTAAATCAGTAATATCAATATCGGGATTAAGTTGTAATTTGAGCATAATTGAATGATTTAAAGAAAGTAGAAGCCCGTTGACATCAGGAACAAAACAAAGTTAATCGAAATTTCTACACTATTTCTTTTACTTAAAATACTGCCTTTTTATTGAATAACATCCATTTATGTGGCGGAAACGTGTTTATTCTTTTTTAAAAAACTGTAATTCTGAATCGCTGAATGCAGTATTTCATTTAATAAAATCTGTACAAATTAAAATATTAAAATGATACCCGGCTTAAAACAAACAAATTTCACTATTGCCCACATAATATTTTTTTAAGCTGCGAATACTCAGTAAATTTGGTTATTCCTGTCGGCAAATTGCCAAAAAAAATAGCGTCTATAAAATTATTTGGCTTACGCCCGAATGCTTGTCGACTTCGCAGCATATACCTTGATTTTACTTAAAACAACAGCAAAACAGGAAACTGCATTTTACCGGTAAAAGTACAAATGATGAGAAACAAGTTTAATGAGAAAATGTCATATGTGTCGAATGAACAAATAGAGGGAAATGAGGAAAAATTACACGAAGAAACAAATGATTTAAGTCAGGATCTGTTTGTGCGGGTTCAGCCCGAGAAACTTTTTGAAAACCCGATGAATTTTAAAATCGCAAAATACGCATATCCCGAACTCAGGAAATATGTACTTACCGATTGCCACAATTTACCCGATCAGATATCGGAACTAGGAAAAATCATATTCTCATTAGATGAAATACCAGGTGGTGAAATTCAAAATTCCCTGATATTTTTGTTCTATACCTGTGATAGCGATGCATTGCCTGTTTTAAAGGAAATCACTGAATACGGAGGGAAATACATGCCACATCAAGACTGCTCAAAAACAGAATATCGGTTTGTGAATAGATCCGCTTACAATGCCATTCAAAAAACATGGGAAAAAGAAGATCGCGTTTCGCACCTGGTTATGATCGTTCACGAAAATTTGTGTGAGGCCCTCGAACTAACTAAAAATGTTCCGGGTGATTTTGTTGAAATAGGAGTCTTTCTGGGCGGATCATCATTAACAGCTCTTAACTTTTTAGATCAGCAATCACAATCAGACAAAATTACGCCCCGCAAAGCATGGTTAATGGATACTTTTGATGGGTTTAACTACCAGGAAGCAAAGGACAGCCCCGACATAATATGGCAGGGAACGCACAAATTGTTTGGTGTTGAAGCAACCATGAACTATATTTCCGACACGCTTAAGGATGTTGAAGCCTCCTATGAACTTATTGCAGGGAATATTTGCACAGATGACTTGCCGGAAGCAATAAAAAAAATATCGGTTGCCAATATTGATGTTGATATGTATGAACCAACACTGGCAGCTCTTTATAAATGCGCTGAACGATTATCTGATGGCGGTATCATTATTGCTGAAGACGCTACTTCCACGCCTCAGTTGTATGGGGCCTACCTGGCCATGCATGAATTTTTAGAAAGTGCGGCCGGAAAATGCTTTACCCCAATATTTAAAAAAGGCCAATATTTATTGCTAAAAAACAAACTATAGAACGGTAAAACCCAAATTAATAATTAGGATTCGATGCTGAGCTGAAGTAAAGATTTAGTTGGGTTAACTTCGATGAAGCAATTCTTTGTTTATCCAAGATTTGCGAACTCCTCCACTCTTTGTTATGCACAAATATTGTACAAATAAAAAACCACCTACCGCAAAAACGCTGTAAGTGGTTGATTTTGAGGCTCCCCCTTCAGGACTTGAACCTGAGACCCTCTGATTAACAGTCATATTTTTTACTTTCCGATGATTTCTTATGTCTGTGAATTATACTTAACACACTGATAATCAATAATTATTTTTCCTTTGTTTGTTTTTGTTATCCTTTATTTCTTATCTTTGTGTATCGATATGGTCGCATTTTTGGTCGCATTTTTAATACTGATATTATGATAGAAAACACAGCAACAGTGGGCTTTGTAATAGAAGGAACCAAGGCAAACAAGGACGATAAGTACCCCGTAAAATTAAACATTTATTACGGAGAAGGCAAGAAAAAATATGGCATCAAAGAAGCCGTTACCAAGGACGAGTGGGAAAAGGTTTTCTCTCCCAACCTCCGCGATGCTGATCTTAAAGCGCTGAAAGCTCGCCTGAAAGTAATCGAATCTAAGGCGCAAAAGATTATTGATAACCTCCACCCTTTCTCTATTGTGGCTTTTGAGGAAGCGTTCTATCAAAGAACCCCGCACTCAGGTGAACAGCATCTTTCAAAACTTTCTTATTGGTTTGACCGGTACATCAAAACCCTGAAGGAAAACGGCCAAATCGGCACCGCCATTTCCTATCACACAACTATTAATTCAATTACTGAGTTCAAAAAGAACCTGACTATTTATGACATTACTCCCGAGTTCCTGCAGTCCTATGAAAACCATATGACGAAAGCCGGGAAGTCAACAAGCTCGATAGGCATTTACATGCGGCAGCTCAGAGCCATTATTAACCAGGCTATTGATAATAACATGCTTTCAGCTGATAAATACCCTTTTAAAAAATATCAGATCCCTGCTGGCCGGAATATCAAAAAAGCTCTCCCTTCTGATGACCTTCAAAAGCTATTGGATTATACTTCCACGGAACCGGCAAAGCAAAAGGCAATCGATTTCTGGATTTTTTCTTACCTGTGTAATGGAATAAACTTCACAGATATTGCCCACCTGAAACCCGAAAATCTGGATGGCAATTATATCAATTTCTTCCGCGAAAAAACCAAGAGGACCAAAAAGAAGGATTTGCGCCCCATCAAAGTTGGGCTTAATCCAAGAGTCCTGGAGATTATTAACCGGCAAAAAAATGCCGATCCGGAAAATCCCTATTTGTTTCCGATACTGGAAGCCGGTTTAAATCCGGTAACCGTTAAACACAGGTGCCAGCGTTTTATCAAATGGGTAAACAAACACATGGAGGATATTAGAGTAGAAAAGGAAATCGCGATGAAGATCGGAACCTATGCCGCCCGGCATTCATTTTCAACAGTCTTAAAGCGTAAAGGAGCATCAACATCATTCATCAAAGAATCCCTGGGCCACAGCTCTGAAATAACCACAGAAGGATATTTAGACAGTTTCACTGATGATGTTAAGCTGGAATTTGCTAACTTGCTCACTCAATTGAAATAGGGCAAACATGGAATCTAAAATATTACAGAGCATAATGCATGGGGAGTTAATGCCATGGACAATTGATCTGAAAAGCAAAACCTTTGCTGAAAAAATTAAAGAGGTTGGAAATAAGGAACCCGAAAGCTTAGATGTTTTAACCCGGCATGTAAAAGCCCTGGTTATTGACTTGCCTGATTTCTCAGCCTGGTTAAATAAGAATAGTCTGGCATCATCAGAAAAGCTCATTGATTTATATTTCGGTTCTGAACTGCCAGCATATCATAACACAATTACAAAATACTATACTTTGCTGATAAGTAAAGAAGTATTGCGGGTTTTCAATGAGTACTTACTCCGTTCCTCAAAATGGACCAATAGAATCGACATAATATTTCAAACTACTTCCTTACTGCGAAATATAAAGACTCTTACAAAACAAGTAAATTCCGAACTCGTTGCAAGAAATCTAAACGAATTTCCGGAGGATCAACCTGATCCAATTCATTTTACATTTTACCTGCTGAAACTCCAATTGATAGCATTATACTTCAGTATTCAGGAAGTCAAAAAGGACATCCTGGAAGAAGTATTCACCCTGGAAGACTTCTACCTGCTTGAATTAAACGAACCCGTCTCAGCAATAAGAAAGATTTATCCTGCCAAAGATAAAGTTCTCATTGAGGGTGACAATGCACCTAAAACAGAGCATAAAATCAACTTTGGTTTTAAAGGCAAACCTGAAAGTTTAAAAACAATTATCACTCAGTTGACCAACAAAGTTTACCTCCTCAATGAGGCTAAGACCTCCACAGATAATTTGCTTTCTGTTCTGACATCCAAAAACCTGATTCCTGGATCAGCTGAAATCCATCTCGATTGTGAGACCGCTGTTTTCCGCGACATTTACGATCAGCTCAAGTTACTGTTTAAAAGCCTTACGCTAACAGCAATTGAAAAATCCAGAGTGTTTTATTCAAAAAATGGCACGTTGCTAACTGCTCAAAATCTATCTTCCAGTAAAATTGAAAACTCTAAATCAAAGGAAGAAATTAATAAGATTTTCAACTAACTGCAATAAAAAACATTGAGTACTTTGAGTTATCTCATTGAGTGCTCAATACCTCAACTTCGACCCGTTTTTTACTATATTCTTTTGCATCGTTTTTAAAATTATAGAACGATGTCACAAGAAGAATTGATCCTCGACAAGCTCTCCGAGATAGCTAACAAGCTGGATGAGCAAAACCTGTTGCAAAAAACAGTATTAAACTTTAATGAGGCTTGCTCCTATCTCGATGTAAGCCAATCCCACCTCTACAAGCTGACCAGCACGCGGCAAATACCGCATTTCTGCCCTCAGGGTAAGAAATTGTATTTCAACCGGACTGAACTTGATGTCTGGTTACAACGTAACCGCCAATCCACCAATGAAGAAATCGAACAGGAAGTAAATGAGAAACTGTTTAAATCACGGAGGGGATAGGAATGGAACACTGCAAAACCTGCCGTGAACCTCTCGACAACGTGATGGAGCGGCTCAAACGTCTCGAAACAATCCTGGCTCAAAAGCAACAGTCCTGCCCCGACCAGGTATTCTTCGACAACCAGGAGTTCATTCAGGTGATGAATATCAGTAAACGCACGGCTCAGGCTTGGCGCGACACCGGCATCATTGCCTATTCTCAGATCGGTTGTAAAATGTACTACCGGCTCACAGACATTTTGGCTTTGCTCGAAAAGCATCACAAACCTGCTAAATCCTAAACGATATGGCAACAGCAACCATCTTCACAGGATTTAAACAGCCGGTTGAGAACAGATCCTTGATCTTAATTCTTAACGACATCAAGATCGGCAAATACAGGGCGGATATTGAGCCCATCCGCTCCTGTATTGCCTCCGGCGATACTGAAAAAGCCGATCAGCTTAAAAAGCAGCTTCCGGCTTTCACTCCTTCAGGCATATATGAAGGTGGGCGCAAAGCCCACTTGCTAAAACAATACAGTGGCTTCGTTCACCTCGATTTCGACAAGCTGACTCCTGAACAACTCAGCGATGCCTTTCTCAAAATCAAACAAATCCCTTACACTTTCGGCTGCTTTCGCAGCCCGAGCGACAAAGGCTTAAAGGTTTTCATTGAGGTAAACACTACTGCTGTTCATCATGATATTGCCTACCAGCAGGTGCGGGAGTATTACGAAAAAGCACTCGGAATCCTTTGCGACCCAAAATGCAAGGACATTACAAGACTTTGCTTTATGAGTGATGATCCTGATGCATATAAAAACCTCAACAACGAAAAGTTTATAGTACAACTTTCCGAAGCTGCTATCCCTGTTTCGGTTCTGCCAACTACTCCTCAACCGGCTTCACCTGTTATCACTCCCGATAATACTGAATACCTGGATTCCCTTTTCATCTTCAATCAGCAAATTCAGTTCACCAATCAGAGATCAGAATATTCCGATGGAAACCGTAATAATCATATTTATCTCCTGGCCTCTAATTGTAATCGGGCAGGACTCCCTGAAAACGATACTCTTCATTTGTGTTCACAGCATTTCGACCTTCCTGAAAAGGAAATAAGAGCATCGGTCCGAAGTGCCTATACAAACCATTCGGGTGAATTTGCGAAGTTTGCAAACTCTGCAAAGTTGCAAACCTCCGCACTTGGTACAACAGATGAAATATCTGAAGATTATCTGAAAAACACCCCCATGCTGCCCGACGAGTTCTTTACGAATCTCCCTATACTGCTTCAATCGGGTGCCGGAGCTTTCTCCGACAGGCGCGAAAGAGATGTATTCTTCACCGGCGCACTCGCCATACTTAGCGGATGTATGCCAAATGTAAGAGGTATTTACAAACAGCAAAAAGTCTATCCCAACCTCTTTGCGTTTATTATCGCACCTGCAGCCAGCGGTAAAGGAGCTTTGAAATTCTCAAAGATGCTGGCCGACAAGCGGCACGATCTGCTTATACGAGCAAGCCGCGAACAACAGCTACACTTTGAAGCTGAAATGAATCAATATAAAACCCGCGAACGCTCGAAGAAGAAAAACGAACCTTCCGAGGAACCGCCCGAACAACCACCTTTCAAAGTGGTCTTTATCCCGGCCAATTCAAGTTATGCAAAGATATTGACACACCTTCAGCAGAACGAAGGCGAAGGCATCATTTGCGAAACTGAAGCCGACACGATGGGTAATGTATTGAAACAGGAATGGGGCGGGTACTCCGACATGCTCCGAAAAGCTTTCCAGCATGAGCGTATATCCAGTTCAAAGAAAACCAACAACGAGTATATCGAAGTGAACGAACCTCGCTTATCAGTTGCCATTTCCGGCACACCTAATCAGGTAACAGGGCTTATTGCTTCAGCCGAAGACGGACTTTTCAGCAGGTTCATATTTTATGCCTTCAAGGTTGAGCAGCAATGGCTTGATGTTTCACCCTATGCCAATAGCATAAACCTCACCGACCATTTCACCCAATTGTCGCAGGAAACCTATGACATGATCTGTTTCCTCGAACAGTATCCAACAATTGTTGAACTTTCGCGCAGTCAGTGGGACCGGCTTAATGCTACATGCAGCCATTGGTTGTATGAGGTAGTTACTTTTACCAGTGATGATGCCGGAAGCATTGTAAAACGACTTGGATTGATTCTTTATCGGATTGCCATGATTTTTACCGCCTTGAGAAAAATGGAAAACGGCGACACTTCCCAATGCGTCGAATGCACCGATTCTGACTTTGATTCCGCGCTACTGTTGGCTGACCTATATCTCCAGCACAGCCTGCTTATGTTTCACAATTTGCCAAAGCAGGGTGATTCAGCTGTTTTTAAATCCGGCGACAACAAACGCAAATTCTTTGAAGTTCTGCCTCATGATTTCAAACGTGCTGAAGCTATCGAACTTGGTAAAAAATTCAACCTTTCAACACGCTCGGTGGATGCTTTATTAAAAGAGTTGAATGGCCGATACCTGGTACAACCTCAATTTGGATCATATTCGAAAATATAGGTAAAAAGAACAACTTAACCAGGTGTTTCAGTCCAACCATTTGGCAGTAAAAGGATTTTCCCCTTTCTACTTTCTTACCAGCTTAATTTTTATATCTTTGACATGAAAGTTAATTTCTTAATTATACTTTCTGTATTTGCTGGAGAGCCTTTTTTAATAACCTTATGTAATCAATAAAATACAAAAATAGAATTATGACTGTAGAGACACATCAGCAGATGGCGGGTTTTATATGGAACATCTGTAATTTACTCAGGGGCCCGTATAAACGTAATGAATATAGAAAAGTAATATTGCCTCTTACTGTTTTACGCAGATTTGATTGTAGTTTGGAACTGACTAAAGACAAAGCTATTGAGGAATATAATCTCATTAAACACAAAGGCGACAGTATCATTAGTCACAAAATGTATGAGATTACAAATTACAAATTTTACAACCTTTCGAAGCTTAACTTCGAAAAATTACTTGATGATCCGAATCAGATAGCACCAAATCTAAATGGTTATATCAATTCATTTTCTCCAAATGTGAGGGAAATAATTGAACGAATAGATTTTGCAGAAGAAATTCGCAAAATGTCAGAAAAAAACCTCCTCTACCAGGTAATTAAAGAATTTGCAAGAATTGACTTATCTCCTCAAAGGATTGATAATATTCAAATGGGATATATTTTTGAGGAGCTTATCAGAATAGGAGCCGAACAATCAAATGATCAGGCTGGTGACCATTTCACTCCTCGTGAGGTAATCAAACTTATGGTAAACCTTTTACTAGCACCTGAAGGGGATTTAGCACAAAGTTATGTGGTAAAGAAAATATATGATCCCGCTTGTGGAACCGGGGGAATGTTATCGGAAGCAGAAAAACATATTAAACGATTGAATAAAGAAGCTCAACCACATCTGTTTGGTCAGGATTATAATGATGAAGCCTGGGCTATTTGTCGTTCCGACATGCTCATAAAGGGTCACGATGCCAATAATATCAAATTAGGAGATTCATTTACCAAAGACGGTTATTCCTCCGAAACATTCGATTATATGATGGCAAACCCACCTTTTGGAGTGTCATGGGAACAGCAAAAAAAATATATTACCGACGAACATGATCGGTTTGGATATAAAGGCAGATTCGGTGCTGGTTTGCCCCGTACGAATGATGGTGCCTTACTTTTTCTCCAGCATATGATTTCTAAAATGCAGACTGTTGAAAATGGAGGTAGCCGGATAGGTATTGTATTTAATGGCTCACCATTATTCACGGGGGATGCGGGATCTGGAGAATCCGAAATACGCAGGTGGATTATTGAAAACGACTGGCTTGAAGCTGTTGTTGCAATGCCTGAGCAACTCTTTTATAATACAGGTATTTCAACTTTTATCTGGATTATAACAAACCGAAAAACAGCTAAGCGTAAAGGCAAAATACATTTAATTGATGCCCGCAACTTCTGGATTCCCATGCGGAAAAGCCTGGGTAATAAGCGCAGGCAGATTGGTGACAATGAAGAAGGCCATCCCGATCAGATTGGAGATATTACTACTATTTATGATAATTTTAAGAATAACGAAACCAGAAAATTTATTATTGACAAAAAAGAAAAAAAACTAATTGTCAGCAAAGTTTTTGATAATGAAGATTTTGGTTACAATAAAGTTACAGTAGAACGACCATTGAGATTGAATTTCCAAGCATCAGAAGAACGCATTAAATTACTTGAATCTCAGGTTACATTTAAAAACTTGGCGACAAGTTTAAAAAAGAATGAAGATATACGCCAGTTGGAAATCAAAGCTGGTCAAATTCGACAGCAGGAACTCAAGGATTTATTAAAACTATTGCAGAAAGATTCAAAAGTTAAATTATTCAAAGATCGTAAAGAATTTCTCCTTTTTCTTCGTAAGCTTGATAAAGCTCAAAAGGTGAATTTAACAGCTCCAGAGCTAAAAGTAATTCTAGACTCTTTAGGCGAACGTGATATAACTGCCAATATTTGTACTGATCGTAATGGCAATCCTGAGCCTGATACTCAATTACGGGATACAGAAATTGTTCCAATTAAAGAAAATATCGAGGATTATTTTAAGCGTGAAATTTTGCCTCATGCTGATTCTGCTTGGATTGACCATAACAAAACCAAAGTAGGCTATGAGCTACCTTTGAACCGCCATTTTTATGTATACGAACCTCCTCGCGAATTGGGTGATATTGAATCAGACATCAAAGGACTTGAAAGTACTATTCTTGAACTATTAAAGCAAATTACAAACGGCAAGGAGGAAATAAAATGAGATTTAAAAATTATAGCCAATACAAATCAACAGGTATTGAGTGGCTATCTATGATTCCTGTTCATTGGAGTTTGAAAAAAGTTGGTTATACAACTTATGTAAAAGGGAGGGTAGGTTGGCAGGGGTTAACAACTGATGAATTTATCGATGAAGGTCCATTCCTGGTAACCGGAACAGATTTTAGAAATGGCAAGGTCGATTGGGAAACATGTTACCACGTTTCAGAAGATCGATATTTAGAAGACCCTTTCATTCAATTGAAGGAAGGGGATTTGCTAATAACAAAAGACGGTACAATTGGGAAAGTAGCCATTGTGGCTAATTTAAAGACAAAAGCCACATTGAATAGCGGAATATTTTTAACTAGACCTTTAAAAAATGACTATTCAACAAGATACATGTACTGGTT
>Ga0209800_10001349_pt1 | contig 26406 bp, 21 predicted proteins | sample Higcelweek8metaG_FD_187174 | JGI IMG/M metagenome (GOLD analysis project Ga0209800, IMG submission 187174) | Freshwater pond sediment microbial communities from the University of Edinburgh, under environmental carbon perturbations - High... | ecosystem: Environmental > Aquatic > Freshwater >...
GCATGTTGCCAAAAAAAAATCTCCAGGCTATACATCCATCAGGTGAGGCGGCTTTTCGCCTTGTTGCACCAGCCTGCCGGGGTCGACATGCCGCGACGCTTCTCAATTTGCCATGTCATGCTTGCGCTCCTCGCGCTTTTTCTTTTGTGCCCAACCACACTGGTCCAGGCCCAGGAACGGCTTGGCGTTGTGCTTTTGCACGACAAGAACAGCCAGCCGGAGAAGTACTTTACGGAACTGTCGCGGGTGCTGCGCAATGTCGGTTTCCAGGTGGTTGTTCCAGAGTTGCCTTGGTCGAAAAAACGCGGTTTTGACGCCACATTCCAACAGGCTCTGGTCGAAATAGGCTTGGCTGCGGAAGAACTGCGCATGGACGGCTGCACCCGTGTGGCCCTGGTGGGACACGGCCTGGGGGCCAATGCCGCCCTCGCCTTTGCCGCCAACCGCACCGGCATCTTCGCCATCGCCGCCCTTGCCCCGGCGCACGACCCGGACCGCCACCGCGAGGTCTTTTTGCCCGATGTGCGCAAGGCCCGGTCCATGCTCAGCCTGGGCAGCGGGAACAAGCGCTCGCTCTTTACGGATTTCAACTCGGACAAGGACTACGACCTCTCCACCACGGCCGAAGTGTACTTGAGCTACAATGATCCCGACGGACAGACGGTGATGGCGCGGTCCTGCGCCGCGTTCAAGGAGCCTTTGCCGCTTCTTTGGGTTGTGGGGCTGCAGGATCCCCTGCACTTTCTCGGCCGCTCCTACGCCTACTCAAAGGCTCCGAGCCATCCGGCCAGCCGCTACGAAGAGCTGCCGGGCGATCACGCAAGCGTGCCGCGCAATGCCTCGCGCATGGTGGCGGAGTGGCTGCGCGACCTGCTCAACCAGCTTGAGAAAAAGCAGTAATTCTTTTTTATTCTAGGAGAATGCGTCCCGGGTCGTTGTAGACCCAAAAACTGTCCGCCTTGATGTTCCCGATGAGCGTCATGCCGATTTTGCGCGCCAGCTCCACGGAGAAGCTGGTGGCCACGGCGGTGCTCGCCAAGAGCGAAACCCCGATGCGCACGGTCTTGAGCAAAATCTCCGAAGCCACGCGGCCCGTGGACACGATCATCTTGTCGGCGGTTTCAATGCCGCCGAGGAAGCACTCCCCCACAATCATGTCGATGGCGTTGTGCCTGCCGATGTCCTCCCGGAAGAGCAGCATCTCCTCCGGCGAGCAGAGCGATGAGTTGTGGCAGCCGCGCGTGCGTCCGTAAAGGGTGCTGCGGCGCTTCAACTCTCCTGCCAGGGCCAGAATTTGCGTTGGGGTGACCTTGAGGTTTGATTCCACGCGGCGCTTGGATATCGTGGCCACGTTGCGGTCGAAGTTGGTGCCTTTGCCGCAGCCGCTGGTGATGGAGCGTTGGATGGTGCGTCCGTCCGCGAACGGATCGTGGTTCACCGTGACATTTGCGGTGATGCGCCCGTCCTCGTCTTTGATGTCCACATGCTCAAGCTGGGAAGGTTCAGTCAAGAGCGCATCGCTTTTGAGGAAACCAACGGCCAAATGCCGCGGATACTTGCCGGTGCAGAGCAGCGTCACCACTTCCCGGCCGTTCAAGTAGATGGTCAGCGGCACTTCGCGGATGGCCTCTATGGCCACCTGCCTTGCGCCGCTGGCTGTATACTCCGTTACTTCATAGGGAAAGCTGTCCGCCATCGTCGCTCCGCATGTCCGCAAGGTCTGGCTTATGCCGCGCCGCTGCCGAAGAATGTGTCCCACAGCAGCAGAATGTTGAGTCCTACCACAACCGCGCTGATGCACGCCAGCACGAAGTTGTGCCAGGCGGAGTTGACGAACTCGCCCATGACCGCGCGTGAGGCCGTGAGCCGGAATTGCAGGTAGATGGTGAAGGGCAGCTGGATGCTCAGCAGGATCTGCGAGACGACCAGCCCTTGAAAGGGCGTGCTGATGAACAGGATGCACAGGGCGGCGGGCACGAGCGTGAGCGCAACGCCGAGCCTGCTGTGGGCGTCTTTGATGTCGAAGGGCTCCGAGAATATGCCGGCGAAGATGCTGCCGCCAGCCATGGCCGCAGTGACGCTGGAGGACAGGCCAGCCATGAGCAGGGCCAGGGCGAACACGAGGGCGGCGGAACTGCCGAGGATGGGCTGCAGCATGGCCTGGGCCTGCTCGATCTGGTCCACTGGTGTGCCCTGGGCGAAAAATGTTGCCGCCGCCACCAGGATCATGGCGCTGTTGATGCCCCAGCCCACGAGCATGGAGAACAGCGTGTCCGCGAACTCGAAACGCAGCTGGTGGCGGATGACGTCCTTGTCCTCAAGGTTCCACTGGCGGCTTTGGATGACTTCCGAGTGCAGAAAGAGATTGTGCGGCATGACCACCGCGCCCAGCACGCTCATGATGATGGGAATGGAGCCGGGCGGCATGCTCGGCGTGAACCAGCAGACTGCGGCATGGCTCCAGGGAATCTTGACCAGGCAGAGCTCGTAGATGAAGGACAGGCCGATGAGCGACACAAAGCCGATGATGAACTTCTCAAGGCGCCGGTACGAGTTGGAGTAGAGCATCCAGGCGACAAAGGCAGTGGTGAGCATAGTGCCCGCCCAAATGGGCAGATGAAAGAGCATGTTGAGTGCAATGGCCGCGCCGAGAAGTTCGGCCAGGGCCGTGGCCACGGCGGCGAACATGGCCGAGCCGAGCAGCGCCCGCGCGGCAAGCGGCCGCATGTGCGCAACGGCAGCCTCCGAAAGGCACAGGCCCGTGGCGATGCCCAGGTGCGCGGCGTTGTGCTGCAGCACAATGAGCATGAGCGTGGACAGCGTCACCATCCACAACAGGCTGTAGCCGAAACCCGCGCCTGCGGCCACGTTGGCGGCCCAGTTGCCGGGGTCGATGAAGCCGACGGTGACAAGGAGCCCCGGGCCTATGTACTTGAGAATCTCCAGCCCGGAAAAGCGGGGCGCATGGTGATGGGCGAACCAGTTCTTCACTAATTTTTTGATCACCTGTCTGGCTCCATCTTTGCAATCGCAAGAGTGTTCCGCCGGGCGCGCCGGGCCTGGCCATCTGCCTGAATTCTCTACGCGCAGGGGACAGCCGTGTCCAGACACCCGGCAAGTGTGCGCGTTTTAAGCAATTGCCAGATGCCCTATGCTTGGATATTGATTGCGGAACCGCAACTGCTGTTGCCCGACGGGGGATGCCATGCGTTTTTTGCCCGGACTCGGATTTGCGCTCTGTGCGCTATTTTTGCTCGCGGCTCCGGCTTCGGCGGATTCCGGTGGGCGGTACGCCCTGGTCATCGGCAACTCCGCCTATTCGGACAAGCCGCTTAAGAACCCCGCCAACGACGCTCGGGACATTGCCCGTGCGCTGCAGAACCTGGGCTTCGACGTGCAGCTCAAGACCGACGCCAAGCTCCGGGAGATCGAAGAGGCCATCCGCGATTTTGGGCTCAAACTCAAGCACGGCGGCGTGGGGCTCTTCTATTATGCCGGGCATGGCATCCAGGTGCAGGGCGTCAATTACCTCGTGCCCATCGGCGCGCGGCTGTCCTCTGAGTCCGACGCCAAGTTCGAATGCGTGGATGCCGGCCGGGTGCTGGGCAAGATGGAGGACGCGGGCAACGAGCTCAACCTGGTCATTCTGGACGCCTGCCGCAACAATCCCTTTGCCCGCAGCTTCCGCTCCGCCGATCAGGGGTTGGCGCGCATGGACGCCCCCACCGGCTCGCTGGTGGCCTACGCCACGGCGCCGAACTCCGTGGCCTCGGACGGCGGCGGCAGGAACGGCCTGTACACGAAATACCTGCTGCAGAACATCGCCACGCCCGGCGTGCCCATTGAGGAAGTGTTCAAACGGGTGCGCATCGGCGTCATGAACGAGACGGGCAAGAAGCAGGTGCCGTGGGAGTCCTCGTCCATCGCCGGATACTTCTACCTTGCCGGAGGCCAGCCGCAGGGCATGGCGGCCCAGGCGGCCAGCCAGATGTCCCTGGCCCAGGCAGCGCAGCAGCAGCGCCTGCAGGAGCAAAAGCTCAAGGAGTACCTCGCGGGGTTGGAAGCGGAGAAGCAGCAGGTTGAGCGCGAGAAGGCCGATCTGGTGCGCCGCAGGCAGCAGCTGGACGCTGACGAGGCCCAGAAGCTCAAGGCAGCGCAGGCCCCGCAGGAACAGCGCCTCAAGGAGCAACTGGCCATACTTGAAACCGAACGCCGGAAGCTGGAGCAGGAGCGCGCCGAACTGGCGGCGGCCCGCCAGCAGGCGGCCCAGGCGCAGAAGACGGCAGGCCAAGGCGTTCAGGCGCAGGCTGCTGCCGGTGTTGTCCAGGTGGCCAGCGCCAACCCTTTGCCGAGCCCTCCGTCTGTCGCCTCGCCGTCCCTGCCCCAGACCAGCCCGGCCCGGCAACGGCAGCCTCAGGTCGACGAGCGGGCCGCGATTCTGGAGCGGCTGTCTGGTGTGTGGCGGCTTGAGACGGACAGCAATTTGCCGCTGCCCCAGTTGTCGCTCAAGCCCGGTGGCGATACCCTCTACGGCACCTTGGAAGGCGATTCGGAGCTGGTGGACCGCATGAGTCTGACTGGCCTGGCCATGGACGGAGGCAATCTGCATTTGCGCTTCAGCGTGCAGCCGCCGCTTCCGCGCCGGGAGTTCCGGGATCCGCAAGGCTTTTTGGTCAACGTCCTGCGCGCCAGGCAGTCGGTCAAGGTCCTTGAGTGCGTGGGCAATCTGCGCGCCACGCTTGATGACGACATTCCGCTTTCCTGCGAGCGGGTGGACTCCGGCGCAAGGCCGGCAGGCCAGCAGACGCAAATCTCCGGACGCATGGTGCGCACGGCCTCCCGCAACTGGTAGGCATCCTCAAGACAATCCGCGTTAGCTGGCGTGAAGAAAAGAGGCCCGGAGCAGTGCTGCTTCAGGCCTCTTTCGTTACGAGCGTGGAAAGAAGAGCTTTGGTTCAGCTGACCAGCATGCCTGCGTAGCCCACCACGCGGCGCATTTCGCCGTTGACCTGCCCGGAGGTCGCGTAGCCTGTGATTTCTGTTTCCGAGGCGCCAAGCTCCAGCGCAGCGGCAATGCCCACGGTCATGGGCAGCACGCCGCACATGCTGATGTTGTTGCCGCGCACGGTTTCGTAAAAGAGCACGGGATCCAGGTGCAGGGCTGGTTCCAAGGCCTTTGAATCCAGTTCTTTGGCCAGATCGTGGTGCACGAAGTGGCTCATGTCCGAACTGACCAGGATGCTGACCGAGCGCGGGAATCCCCGCAGGGCGCGGCCGATGGCCTTGCCCACGCCCAGGAGCGTGTCCAGGCTGGGTTGGGAGACGCAGATGGGCACAATGCGCGCTTGCGGATTGATGGCCGCCAGGAAGGGCACCATGACCTCAAGGGAGTGCTCGCGCTGGTGGGCCAGCGTGTCCGGGGTGAGCTGCGGCTCCTGTCCGCAGAGCAGGGCGGCCAGCTCCTCGTCCACGGAAAGCGATCCGCCGGGATACAGCCAGCGCCCGTCCGGCCAGACGGCGAAGAATTTGCCCATGCCCGTGTGGTTTGGGCCGAGCATCAGGATGGTCTCGCCCAGGTTGGCCTGGCCGAGGGTGACGCCGGTGATGATGCCAGAATAATAATAGCCCGCGTGCGGGGCCATGGCGAGGATGGTGTGGGCCTCGTTCCTTGGCTGGGCCTGGGAAAGATAGCCTTCCACTTCCGTGCGCAGCGCCTCGGCATCGTTTGTGTAGAATTGTCCGGCTACGGCGGGCTGGCGATCGTGGCTTTCAACATGCGGCATGGGCATGGCGGGCTCCTTGGCTTCGGCTAGCGCGGTGGCTTGACGAGGTAGTTCTGCAGCCGCTGGTCCAGCGCGGTGCTTTCCAGCGACTGCTGAGCCATGCGCGCGTACACGGTTCCGGGCTTCTTCTTGACGATGTCGGTGAGCAGGTTCTTCCATTCCTCCGTCTGGTTGCCCCGGCGGTAAATGTCCGCCAGGCGCAGGCGCACAGGCGCCCAGTCTGGATCGCTCACCGGGATGATGCGGTCGAATTCGTTGCCCCATTTAAGGGTCTCGTTGAACCGGCCGGATCGCTCTGTGGCGGTGATCGCCATAAGGAGGCAATCCTTGATCTTCTCTTTGTCGCCGTTGGTCGCCAAAAGCTGGGTCAGCGCTTCTTGCGAAAGGGCGAAAAGCCGGACCACGTCCTGCTTGCGCGAGGCGTCCTTGGCCAGCATATAGGTGGCGTGGGCCCGCGTCGCCGGTTCAGAGGTCGTATCGGCTGCTATGCGCGTCCACAGGGGCAGGCTCTTCTCGCTCTGGCCCTGATTCTCCAGAGCCATGGCTCTGGCGTTCTCGAATTGGGTCTTCTGCCGAGGCGAGAGCTTCCAGGCAGCATTGGCCCTGGTGGCCAAATCGGAAATGCGTTTCCACTCCTTGCGCTCCATGAAGATGTTCATGGCGAGGTCGAGAGCCATTTCCGAGTACTTGGGCACCTGCTTTTTGCCCAAAAAACGCCCGGCAAGCTTGAGCGCGCGATCGGGCTGCCCGCGTTTCCAGGCGCTCACGGCAATGGCCATTTGCGCCTCATCGCCGATCTTGTTTTGGTTTTCCTTCACAAAGGAAGCATTGTCATACATTTGCAGCACGCGCGCGTAGTTGCCGTCCTGAATCAGCCCCGGCAAGCCCTGCAGGAAAGCTTGGAAGCCAAGCTCTTTGGCTTTGCCCACAAGGTTGCTCTTGGGGTATTTTTCCAGGAACGAGGCCGCGGTGTTCATGGCGTCCAGATACGCCTTGGTGTGGAACTGCCACATGCCGAGCTTGATCTGCGCCAGCGGCGCCAGCGGGCTCTGCGGGTACTTGTTGACGATGAGTTCGTACGTCTCGTTGGGCTTAAGGGCCTGGGGCTTGGCGAATACCGGATCCATCTCGCTCATGGTCGGGTCGTCGTAGATGCCTTCCTCGGCCAGGCGCATGCGCGCCACAAGCCCACCTTCACGGTTCGGGAAGTCCTGCACGGCCTTTTGATAAATTTCCTTGGCGGCGGCGCGCTTGTTCTGGCGCAGGTAGATGTCGCCGATGCGCACCAGGGTGATGTCCGCGTATTCATTGTTCGGATTCAAGTTGTAGTAGGTCCAGTAGTGGTCCTTGGCCTGCTGCAGCTTGTCCACCTTTTCTTCAACCTCGGCCGCGAGCTTCAAAAAATCGGGGTTCTCCATGTAGAAGAGCGGCCAGCGCTTGTCGAGGTAGTCCACGATCTGGAAGGCCTTGTTGTAATCTCCCAGCTTGCGCAGCACCTGGGCCAGAATGTATGCGGTATCCTTGGCCATCCTGCTGTCTGGATAGTTCTGGATCAAGCTCTGGTACTGGGCCGCGGCGTTCTTCAGGTCGCCCTTGTTGCGGTAGTATTCGCCCAGCGAGAAGGGAATGACCGAAGCGTTCTGGTCGTGGGCGTATTTCTTTTTAACGATGTTGAAATAGGCGTTGGCCTCGCGCAGGCTGCCCACGCGGAGGTTCAAAAGGCCCAGATTGATAAGGGCTCGCGGCACGCGGTTTGATTTTTGGTTGGCGTTCATGGCCGCCAACTGCGCGCCTGCGATTTTGTCGTAGTTGGCTGCGAGGCTGTCCTTGTAGGCCTGCATGTATGTGTCGGCGAGGGCGTAGAGGGCTTCCTCGCGCGCGTCGCCCTTGAGGGCGGGCTCGCGCATGATGGCTTCCAGGGTCTTTGCGGCCTCGTCCCATTTGCCGCCCATCATGCTCGCCTGGGCCTTCAGAATTTCGTCCTTGATCTGGTCGAGGGTGAGCGGACCCTGCGGCTCCTTGTCCTTGCCGCCATGGCTGCCCGCTTCCTTGGCAGGCGCCGCGTGGGCGTCCTTCGGCGCCGGGGCGTGGGCTTCCGACGCGGGCGCGTGGCTCGATGCGTTGGCGCTGTGCGCTTCCGCCGCTGGCGCTGGGGCGTGGTCGGAAGCATTTGCGCTATGCGCCTCTGCGGCTGGCGCATGCTCCGAGGCATTGGCCGCGTGGGCAGCCTCCGCCGCCCCGCCTGCTTGCGGCATGGTGGCGTTGGCTCCCATGGGCGCGAAGACTTTTTGCACAGGCTGCCGCACGGACCACGATTGGCTGGGCGACGCTGGAGCCGCGGCTGCCGAAGCCTGCTGCGGAGCGCTGGCGGCTGGCTTGGGCGTTCCCGCCGCGCCGGAAATGATTTCAGCGGGCCGCGCATCTTCCGGGCCGTGATGCTCGGCGCGGAACATGACCTGGGGCTGGCCTTTGGTTGGGGTCACGTCCACAGGGGGACGGTTTGCCGCGCGGGCGATGGCGGGCGCCGTCTCTTGCGGGCGGGAAGGCTGCACCGCTGTTGTCGATTCCTGCAGCAGGGGCTTTTCGACCACGCCAGGGGGCAGCTTGCCGCCGATCTGCCGGGCTGGTGCGGGCTGTCCCGCTGCTTTGGGAGAGGCGGCGCCGCTGGGCGCGCCAAGCACGGTCTTGTTCACCTGTGCGCGCATGGAATAGGGCACGGAGAAAAACGGTTGGCCTTGGGAGCCCTCGGCCGGGGGGGCGGGACGGGAGGCCGCTTGCGGCGCGGCAGGGGCCGCCTGTCTGGGCGCTGGCTGAGCGGCTGGCGCGCGTTTGGCTTCAGCCTCGGCGCGTTTGGCTTCTTCCGCAGCCTTTGCCTTGGTTTCTTTTTCGCGCTGGGCTTCTTGCTGCTTGTCGCGCCTGGTCTGGGCCTCCTGCTCGCGTTTTGCCTGGGCTTCGGCCTTTTTCTGCTGCTGCGCGGAAAGCTTTTCCGCTTTGTTCTTCTCCGCCTCGGCCTTTTTTGCGGCCTCGGCCTTGGCGTCCTTTTTGGGCTCTTTCTTGGCGTCGGCCCAGGTGGCGCCAATGGCGTCCGGAAAAATTTGGATTCTGAGCTGCGACTTGGCTTGGTTCGGCGCATTCACATAGCCGAAGGCGCTGGTCTTAAGCTGGATTTTGAAGCCGCCCTGCACCGTGCGCACGCTGGAAATCAGCTTGGAGCCGCCAACGCCGGGAGCTGCCAATGCTTTTTCGCCAGGTGCGGCGTCAAAGGTGACGGTGAGTTCCTGCGCACCGGTACGGCGCACGGAATATTTCGGCAGAGAGCCGCCGTCGGCGGACACGGTGAGCGTGTCCGTATCGCCTCCTGCGCGGAATCCCGCCTGCAACGCGCGGGCGTGCTCAGGCAGCGCGCCGTCGGTTGCGGAAAGGACCGCGAGAAGGCCAAAAGTGGCGGTAAAACGTCGTAAGGACACGGGCCAGCCGATCCCCTGCAACCCTATGCATCCAACAGGTTGCGCTTCTTCAGTTTTTCGATGAGCGTCGTGCGCTTGATTCCCAAGAGTTCCGCCGCCTGGTTTTTGACTCCGGCGGCCTCGGCCAATGCCTCTTGCAAAAGGCGCTCCTCAATCTCATCCAGGAACTCCTTAAGTCCCTGCGCCTTGTCGCGCATGTCCTTGAGCTCCGGCCAGTGGAAGCCTTGCGGGGCGGCATATTCCGCTGCAGGAGCGGCTTTGGGCTCAAGCCCCGCGGCGCGCTGGATTTTCTCCGGCAAATCCTCCGGGGTGACTTGCGGCCCCTCGCTGAGGATGGACAAACGCTCCATGAAATTTTCAAGCTCGCGCACGTTGCCCGGCCAAGAATACCCAGTGAGCATGGTCTTGGCTTGCGATCCCAAAGTCAGCAGCTTGCGCTCGCGAGTATGGCAGAAACCCCGCAAAAAGTGCTCGGCCAGGGCCATGACGTCCTCGCCGCGCTCGCGCAAGGGGGGCAGATGCAGGGGAATGACGTTCAGGCGGTAGAAAAGGTCCTCGCGGAAGCGTCCGGCGGCGACCTCTGTCTCCAGGTCGCGGTTGGTGGCGGCCACCACTCGCACATCTACTTTTTTGGTGCAGGTGCCGCCCACGCGCTCGATTTCTTTCTCCTGCAAGGCGCGCAAAATCTTCACCTGGAGGCTTAGGTCCATCTCCCCGATCTCGTCAAGAAAGATGGTGCCGCCGTCCGCCAGCTCGAACCGGCCCGGCCGGGAGCGGATGGCATGGGTGAAGGCGCCCTTCTCGTGGCCGAAAAGCTCGGATTCGAGGAGTTCCCTGGGAATGGCCCCGCAGTTGATGGGCACAAAGGGCTGGGAGTGGCGCTTGCTGTTTTTGTGCAGCGCGCGCACGAGCAATTCCTTGCCTGTGCCGGATTCGCCGGTGACAAGCACGGTGCTGTCGGTGGGGGCCACCTTTTCCAGTATTTTATAGACCTCGCGCAGGGCGGGGCTTGTGCCAATGATGCCGTCGATGTTGAGCGTCATTGCTCCTCCGCAGATCGTATCCCCAGGTGACGGGCGCAAAAGAAGACGCCCGTAAGGCGTGCTTCGATCACTGTCAAGGAAATGACGCGAAGTCAACCGTTTTCTAGAAAATATTTAGGCAGTGGATGCTGTGTTGGTGCCAATAAAATCTATGGGTGAAAAATCATGCTGGTGCTGGAGTATTCAAAGGGCACGAATGACCTGCCGCACACAAGCGTTGTTTCTGTCCACCACAGAACAACGGCCGGGTTCCTGATGTTGAAGGAACCCGGCCGCATTCGTTTCGCCGGGGGCTTTTTACGACGGGACCTTTACTTCAAAAATCTACGCGCGATCTCCTTCGACGGAATCAAGCCCGTTGCCGCGGCGGAAACGATGTTCCCGGCCACGCCGGGGCCATCGCCCGCGACGAAAAGTCCGGCGATGGCGGTTTCCAGGTTGGACGTCGTCTCCACCTGGGTGGCGAAGAACTTGATCTCCGGCGCGTAAAGCAGGGTTTCATCGTTGGCCACGCCCGGCACGACCTGGCCGAGCTTCTCCAGCCCCTCCACTATATTCGTGAGGATGCGCTCGGGCAGGGCCATGGCGATGTCGCCGCAGACCACGTTTTTCAGCGTGGGCTCAATGGAGCTGTTCTTGATGCGCGACCAGGTGCTGCGCCGCCCGCGTTTCAAGTCGCCAAAGCGCTGCAGAATGGGCTTGCCGTCGCCGATGAGCGAGGCCAGGCGGCCGATGTGCTCGCCGTACGCCTGGTTGTCGGTCACGGGGTCGTTCAGCACCACCTTGGAGAGAAAGGCGAAGTTGGTGTTGCCGCTTTTCTTGTCCATATAGGCGTGGCCGTTGACGCACACGAAGTCCTGATAGTTCTCGAGCGCCACGAAGCCGCCGTCGTTGGTGCAGAAGGTGCGGGTCTGGTCGTCGTATTTGCTGGTGCGGATGAAAAAGGTGGGGTCGTAGATGACCTCGCAGAGTTCCTGCATGACCTCGCGCGGGACCTCCACGCGCACGCCCACCTCGATGCCGCGCTGCGAGAGCCCAAGGCCCATCTCCCGCGCGACATTGCCCACCCATTCCGCGCCGACGCGGCCCGGAGCCAGGATGACGGCGCGGGCCGTGTATTCGCCCTTGCTGCTGACAACGCCCTTGACGGCGCCGTTCTCGGCGATGACGCTCTTGACTTCCTCGGACGTGTGGAAGGTGACCCCGCGCGACTTCACGTATTCGGTCATGTCGCCGATGAGCCGTGGCAGATTGTCGCTGCCCAGGTGCTTCTGGCGGATGATCAAGAGATCGATGCCGGTTTTGCGGGCCTGGGCGCGAACCTTTTTGGCCTGGTCCATGTTGGTGGGGTAGACCGCCCCGTCCATGCCGAAGCGGTTGAACATGGCCTCGGTTTCGTCGATCAGCGCCATTGCTTCGCTTTCGGCCATGAACTGCGTCAGGTCGGTTTTGCCGAGCTTGTGGATGAAGTTCAGCTTGCCATCGGAAAAAAGGCCAGCCCCGCCAATGCCCGAAAGGATGTTGCAGGGCTTGCAGTGGATGCAGCCGAGACGGCCCACGGGGCAGTCGCGCCGCAGGGCCTGCTTGCCTTTTTCCAGCACCAGCACGGAAAGCTCTGTATGCTCGCCCAGCCAAGCTGCGGCGAAAAGTCCGGCGGGGCCGCCGCCGACTATGATGACATCGAAATCCGTGCGTGCTGTTTTGCCTGTGGTCATGTGGAATCCTCGTCGTGTGTTGAATTGCCCTGGCGCGAGCGCATGCCCCCGGACAATAGCCATGTAGCACCGGAAATATCCATCCGGCAAGTGCTGCCGAGTGGACAAGGTTTTTTGAAAAAAAGTGACAGGAAGCGTAACCTCGCCGAACCGGCCGGCGTCATACAGGCATTGAGGGGTTTTCCTTCGTGTCCCTTGGGGAGGGGAGGCGAGGGGGATGCCAATGAATTGATTCTTCTTGCGGCCTGGGGCCGTACCACAACGCGCACCGTTTTTGGCAATGCGTTCTGGTGTTTTTGCCTCCTGTCATTGGCGTGCGGGGGGCAGTCAAGGAGTTTCATATGGAGATCAGCTCATCTACGAGCAGTTCGACTTTTAATATGGACGAGATGGACGGTAAGCTGGCCACCAGCATCATCTCGCAAAAGGACACGGATTCTAACGGGACAGTCTCAGCCTCTGAGCTGGGAGTCAGCTCATCTGACATCACGGAGTACGATACCGACGGCGATGGCAGCTTAAGTTCAGCCGAACTTACGGCGGCCCTTGTCGCCAAGCGTGAGAAGATGCAGTCCCAGATGCAGACGGAGATGTCGCAGAGCAGCCAACTTGGCATGTTGCAGACAAGCCTGAGCAGCACCTCTTCGACCTCCGACTCGTCATCCGGCTCTGCCGGAGAGCCGAGTGTTGACGACATGATCGCAGGTCTGTTCAGCGATGGCGAATCCGAGAGCACCTCGGTGAGCGCCTCCAGCTCGAGCAGCGCGTCCACCGCAAGCAACGCAAGCGCTTTGCTCAGCAATGCCAACAGCTTGTTGCAGAAGATGGCTGCGGAGATGGCTGAGACCATCATGAACCTTAAGGATACGAACGGCGACGGCTCCCTCTCCGCATCGGAATTGGGCGCCACTTCAGCTCAGATCGCGGAACTCGACACTGATGGGGACGGAGTGTTGAGCACAAGCGAGCTGAACGCCGGACTCCAGGCCGAACAGCAAAGCATGATGGCCGAGAATGGCGGCGTGATGCCCCCGCCTCCTCCGCCTCCGTCGGACGCGACGGATTCGACCAGCTCGACCAGCTCGACCAGCTCGACCAGCTCGACCAGCTCGACCAGCTCGACGAGTTCGACGAGTTCGACGAGTTCAGCAAGCGGAACGACGAGCGATTCGGTGAGCATGGACGAGCTCATGAAGAGCATGTTCAGCTCGACTTCGAGCACGAGCAGCAGTTCGTCGGATACAACGAGCTTGAGCGCAAGCATGCTGTCTGAGTATCTGCTCCGGCAGAGGGCCAGCAGTGCATATCAGAGCGTTGACAATCTCATCGCTGGGCTCTTTGACAGCGGTGCGACGTCACAGTCGGTGTCTCTGAGCGCCTAGTCGCTCAACTCGGCTGTGGACCCTCCCGGGGGCCGGTGCTGGTCACACCGACCCCCTCTTTTGACAGAGGCACCAAGCAGTGGCTAGAATCGGGGAGGTTCGGGCGTTGCACGAATGGCGTCAGGGTGGCGCCGCAGAGAAGCAAGAATGAACGACGCCGAAATTGTGCGCCGTGTTCTGGATGGTGATGTAAATGCCTTTGCGCAACTTGTGGATGCCCACTCCGCGCAGATAATGAGCATCACCTCCCGGCACGTGCCGCAAGACAGAGCCGCAGAGGTCGCCCACGAGACTTTTGTGCGCGCGTTTGAACGGCTGGGCACCTTCAAGGGCGAAAGTCCTTTTGTGCACTGGCTCACCCGCATCGCCCTCCGGCGGTGCGCCGATTTCTGGCGCGGTCGCGCCAAGAGCCGCGAGACGGTGTTCAGCGCGCTCGGCACTGGCGCGCGGGAATGGATAGAGAGCATTCCCGACTCCTCCGACTCTGGACTTGAGGTCCATGCGGAGCGCAGCGAGGCCGGCGTCATTCTGGACTGGGCCATGTCTCAGCTTGCGCCGGATGATAAACTTGTGCTTACTATGACGCACATGGACGGTCAGGCTTTGAGCGATGTCGCGGAGTTCATGGGCTGGAGCATTTCCAAGGTGAAGGTGCGTTCGCACCGGGCGCGGCGTAAGCTGCGCGACGTGTTGGGCCGTATGCTCGACTAAACATGAGGAGGCGCAATCATGGATGATCGCAGACTCGACAACATCGAGCAGGCGCTCCTTTGTCACCATCGCGCGCGTCAAAGCGCGCAGGTGCCGTCTGACTTCACGGCCCGCGTGATGCGCGAAGTGCGGCAGAAGGCCGAGCGCGGCGCCGACTTCCTGGATGTGTTCAGCCTGGTGGCGCGGCGCTTTGCCCCTGTGGGCGCGCTTGCGGCAACCGCCGCCTGCGGATACGCCCAGTTTATGGACAAGGTGTTCAATCAGGCCGTGTTGTCTCTTTCCATGCACAGCACCGCCGGCATCACCTTGGCCGGGCTGATGCCTTAGCGAAAAGGACAGCGCATGAAATCATGGAAGGCCTGGCTCCTTGTAGCCGTCATATTCATTACCGGAGCCGCAGCCGGGGCTTTCGGCATGCGTGTGTACATGGCCCGGCATTTGCCGGAGCTGTTGACCAATACGCGCCAACGGCTCGAAGAGTTCTTCATGGAGAACATCGACCGCGAAGTCGGTCTGACCGATCAGCAAAAGAAGAATATTCTGCCCATCTTGCGCGAGGCCGTGGCCAAGGGCGACAAAGTGCGCGAGTCCGTCCGCGGTCAATTTGAAAAGGTGATGCAGGAGGCTGACGACAAGATCAGCTCCGAGCTGGATGCGCAGCAGCGCGTGAAGTTTGCGGAATTCCGCGCCCGCATGGAGCAGTTGCGCCTGCGCGGGCCCAAGCCTGGCGATCCCATGCCGCCCGGCCCGCCTCCTGGCTTTCCTCCCGGTCCGCCTCCGGGCATGCCGCCCGGCCTGCCTCCTGGCGATCCGGCGCATCCCTAAGGACAGGAAAGGATATCTCCCCCCAATGTTGGTATCCGCTCAAAAAGATCCGATGACCGCCGCGAGCCCGGAGGCCGCATGCTGAGGCATGCAGCCGAGATATATCCGGGCCGCGTGGTCATGCTGGACGCGAACCTTTTTGATGTGGAGAGCTGCTCCACGGGCAGCCCTTCCACCCGTTCGCACTATTGCGTGTGTCTGGAGACCTCCCCGGAGCGCGTCTGCTGGCTGCCGATCAATTCCGGCAGCAGCCCTGGACGGCTGCCTATTTTCCGCGAGGAGAAGCTTGGACACCCCAATTGGGTGAACAACCCCAAAAAACGCTTCTCTCAGGGCATCAGCTACTACTACCCCACGCAGATATGGACGCTTTGCCCGGCGACCACACGCCTTGCATCCCGCCACGACCTTTCGACAGTGGCCACTCCCAATGCGGTCTCCTCCGGCTGTCTGGCGCGCATTTTGGCCGACTGCGCCCCTGCCTTGGACAGAGCCCGGCAGCTGATCCCAGGTTGAAGCTGGACGGCATCCTTCCCGGCATTCCCTTCCACATGCGCAAAGCCGGATGCCCGCGCTGTTTGACCGCGCGCGCGCTTTTCTCTATGCTAATGAACTTGCGGGCGTCCGCGCATGCGCCGCCCGGATTATTCCAACCATGCGAAATTTCACTAACATGGCCTAACGTGCCTCAACTTGAAGGATGCAGCGCATGACCACGCCTGACAACACTCCCGGCGACGCCAGCCCGTCCGCTCCCGTCAACTTCATCCGCGCCCGCGTGGCCGAGGACATCGCCAAAGGCAAGAACGCCGGGCGCGTCATGACGCGCTTTCCGCCGGAGCCGAACGGCTACCTGCATCTGGGACACGCCAAGAGCATCTGTCTCAACTTCGGGCTCTCCAAAGAGTTTGGCGGCGTCACCAATCTGCGCTTCGACGACACCAATCCGGCCAAGGAGGAAGTGGAGTACGTCGAGAGCATTCAGCGCGACGTGAAGTGGCTGGGCTTCGACTGGGAAGACCGGATGTACTACGCCTCCGACTATTTTCAGAAGCTGTACGACTATGCGGAAGCGCTGATCTTGAAGGGCAAGGCCTATGTGGACAGCCTCACGGCCGAGGAAATACGCGCCCATCGCGGCACCTTGAAGGAGCCCGGCAAGAACAGCCCTTACCGCGACCGCACTGTTGAGGAGAACCTGGACCTGTTCCGCCGCATGCACGCGGGCGAGTTTCCAGACGGCGCCCATGTGCTGCGCGCCAAGATCGACATGGCCTCGCCCAACGTGGTGCTGCGCGACCCGACCATCTACCGCATCAAGCACGTGGCCCATCACCGCACCGGCGACGCTTGGTGCATCTATCCCATGTATGATTTCGCCCACTGCCTGTCCGACTCCATCGAGGGAGTGACGCACTCCATATGCACCCTGGAGTTTGAGAACAACCGCGCGCTCTACGACTGGGTTCTGGACGAGCTTGGCGTGTTCCATCCGCAGCAGATTGAGTTCGCCCGCTTGAACCTGACCCATACGGTGCTCTCCAAGCGCAAGCTCATCCATCTGGTGAAGGAGGGCATCACCACAGGCTGGGACGACCCGCGCATGCCGACCCTTTCCGGCGTCCGCCGCCGGGGCTTCACTCCCGAGGCCCTGCGCGACTTCTGCGAGCGCATCGGCGTGGCCCGCAACGACAACATGGTCGAGTACGGCCTGCTTGAGCATTGCCTGCGCGAGGATCTGAACAACCGCGCCCCGCGCGCCATGGCTGTGCTGCGCCCCCTCAAGGTGGTCATAGAGAACTACCCGGAGGATCAGGTGGACGAGTTCACCTTCCCCTGGCACCCGGAAAAGGACATGGGCTCGCGCACGGTGCCTTTCTCCAAGGTTCTGTACATCGAGCAGGACGACTTCCGCGAGGAGCCGCCCAAGGGCTTCCACCGCCTGTACCCCGGCAACGAGGTGCGCCTGCGCTACGCCTATTACATCACCTGCCGCGAGGTGGTGAAGGACGCTGCCGGGAACATCACGGAGCTGCGCTGCACGTACGACCCCGAAAGCCGGGGCGGCAGCAGCCCGGATGGCCGCAAGATCAAGGGCACGCTGCATTGGGTGAGCGCCAAGCACGCTGTCGAGGCCGAGGTGCGCCTGTACGACCTGCTCTTCTCCGTGCTGAACCCCGGCGCGGAGGAAGACTTCACCGCCTGCATCAATCCGAGTTCCCTTGAGGTTGTGCGGGCCAAAGTGGAGCCTGCCTTGGCCGGGACCGCTCCCGGCTGGCGTTGCCAGTTCGAGCGCTTGGGCTACTTCTGCGCCGACGAGAAGGACTGCAAGCCCGGCGCTCTGGTGTTCAACCGCGCCGCCACCCTCAAGGACACCTGGGGCAAGATAGAAAAGAAACAGGGCGGACGCTAGTCGACGCGTCACTCTTTCGATTACGACACCACTTGGGCCGCTTCCGGATTTGCCGGGAGCGGTCTTTTTTGTCGTGCGCAGGCACTTGACGTCGTCATGAAATAATGATTGGTTGTACATGCAAGCGGCTACTGCAGGCTGCTGCAAAGAAGGGAGGAAACATGGCAAAGTCGAGCGACCTTGTGCACAGATGTCTGTATTTCACGGCCGGCGCGCTCAGCCGGAGCATAAGCCGCATGGCCGATGCCGCGTTTCGCCCCACCGGGCTGTCGCCCTCGCACGCTTTTGTGCTCATGCTCGCTGCGGAAGAGCCCGGCATCGGCCCGGGCGCGCTGGCCGGCCGCCTTGCTCTGGCGCCCTCCACGGTGACGCGCTTTGTCGATCAGCTTGTGGCCAAGGGGCTTTTGACGCGCACGGCGGAAGGCCGGGCCGCGCGGCTGGCCGCAACCCCGGCCGGCTTGGCGCTGCTCAAGGGCGTGGAGCAGGCCTGGAAGCGTCTGCACAACGCCTACATCGCCGTGCTTGGCCCTCAGGCCGACCATTTGGCCTCGGAAATTGACGCCGCCTGCCTTACCCTCGAACAATTGGAAAAAATGTAGCATTTCAGCGTAACGGTTAGGGATTCCGCCTTGTCTTGATAGTTCGATGTACATACAATATAGGAGCCTGCCATGAAAAAGAATATGGGACCCGTGAACGCCATGTATCCCTCGCTGACCACCATCGTGGGCGTTGTGGTGAACGGCAAACCGAATTTTTCAGCCATCGCGCATGTCGGCATCATGAACCACGGCCAGCCGCAATACATCTCCGTGGGGATTAACAAGCTGCACCACAGCAACGCGGGAATTCTGGAGCATCGCGAATTCAGCGTGTGCGTCCCCAGCGAAGACATGGTGGCGGAGACGGATTACGTCGGCCTTGTGAGCGGCAAGAACACGGACAAGTCCAATGTGTTCGAATTGTTTGAGGGCGAACTCAAGCACGCGCCGCTCATCAAACGCTGTCCCGTGTGCATGGAGTGCAGGCTTGACCGCGTGCTGGACTTTGAGGCCCATCAGGTGTTCATCGGCGAAATAGTGGCGACGCATGTCGATGAGGACATTCTGCGCGAGGACGGCAAGATCGACCTGGCCGAGGTGCGGCCCATGCTCTTTGATATGGCCAGCGCAAGCTACTGGTCCCTCGGTTCGCCCTTGGCCTCTTGCTGGAGCGTGGGCAAGGGCATGAAGCGCCGCTTGAAGGGCTGAGCCGGGCTAGACGAGCCGTCTTGCCGTCAGGCTGTGCACGTCCAGGCCGCATGTCTCGGGGCGATGGAGGGCTCCATGCCGGCGAACATGGCGCGCACGTCTCGCGGGCCGGGAATCTGCCCCGCTTCAAAGGGCTTTGCCCAGGCGTCGCCGCGCAGAAGCGCCAGCGCCCAGCGGCAAATGTCCGGCTCGAAGGCTCCGGGCATGGCGACGACCAGCAGAGCCTTGGCGTGGCCGTCCTGCCAGGGGGTAAGGCGATGCAATGGGCGGCAGTGGGCCAGCAGTTCCGGCACGCGGACGATTTTGCCTCCCTCCAGGGCCATTCTGAGCCAGAAGTCCCACATGACGAGCTGCACCCTGGGGCGCAGACCGCCCATGAGCTCCCAGGCCTTGCGGCGCAAAAGCACTGCGGGCCCGATGGGATTGCAGCGGGTGAGCTGCTCCGGGCTGAAGGGGCGCACGCGGGTCAACGGCGCGTTGGCCGGATCCCCTGCCGTATGCGAAGGGTAGACGGCCTGGACTTTGCCGTCCCTTGCGGCTTCAATGCATCTGGAGACAAAGCCGGGGCTCAGGCGCGTGCCCTCGGGGACGAGCACTAGCCATTCCTCGTCGCCTTCCAGGGCCGCGATGTTCAGGGCCTTGGCCGGGGCCATGCCGGTGGCGTCCAGCACCTGCAGGCTGCCGAACCCCAAGGCGCTGTGCAGCAAGCGAGCCTCGCTGGTTTCATGATCCGTTGGCGTTGTGCTTGAAAGAGCAATGTGGAGGCGTTGCGGACCTGTGTTCTGACAGGAGAGGGAAACCAAGGTCCTGAAAAGATCCGCACCCGCACCGCGACAATGAATAAGCACCCTGATATGGGTGATGTCGTTCATATATGTCCCCTTCCTTGGGATTTTCATGGGCAGGCACGATCCGTGTGCCGGGAATACGCCCTGTATCGCATTTCTCATCGACCGGAGCGGGACGCTTCTTTACCCTGGCACGGGAAATACCCTTCACCCTGCAAGAAAAACCGCTGTCACGATCCTTGCAAGCATTTGGACGCACAGGAGTTGTCATTGCAGCACAGAATAAAGCAAGAGGACCGCGCACAGCGTGCGGAGCGGGTCGCCGCAGCGGAAGCCGTTCTCCTTGAGGGACAGCTCGATGATCTGCGGCTGCTGGTGGGCAGCAAGACATGGAGTCTTTGGGGACGCGGAGGACGCATGCGCGAGGAAGCGCTGGCCGCTAGCGTGCCCGAACGCGCCCTGCCTGTGCTGCTTGGGCCGAACCTTGGCCGTTGCCTGGAGCTGCTCGCCGCGCAGGGGCGGCCCGTGGCTGTCGTTGACCGCGAGACTTCCGTCTGGGCGGTCACGGATTTGCGGAAGCGCTACGCCGCCGCCTCCAACATCCTTTGGCTCGACAGCGCCGATGCGCAGACCGCGCTGGCCCGGCTGACGCGCTGGCAGGCGGAGCAGGGTGGCGCTCCTTTTGCGCCGCTTTTGGCGCCCGCCGCCCGCCGCGTGGACCCGGAGCTTTACGCCGCCCTCGCGGATGCCCTTGCCGCAAGCGCCAGTTCCGACTTCTGGGGCCGGGCGGCTTACCGGAAGTTCACCGCGCCCAAGCCGCGCATATTGTTTCTGGACCGGCCGTACTTCCTCTGCACGGAGATCAAGGACGCCCTGACCCGGCTCGAAATTCCCTGGTCTGCCTTGTCGGTGCCTGCGGAGGATCGCGGCAGCACGGGCTTTGTGGAGGAGCTGCTGCACCGGGTGCTGGATTTTCGTCCAGATTTCGCGCTCACGGTGAATCACTTTGGGTTGGACCGCGAAGGGCGTCTGACAGAACTTTTGGAACGTCTCAGCCTGCCCTTGGCCTCCTGGTTCGTGGACAATCCGCACCTCATCCTTTCGCGCTATCCCGGCCTGGCCCGGCCCGGGGCCGCCCTGTTCACCTGGGACGTGGACAATATTCCGAGTCTGCATGCCCTCGGCTTCGAGCACGTGCATTACCTGCCGCTGGCGACGGACATTCACCGTTTCCGCCCGGGTCAGCTCTCAGCTCCAGCGGGCTGGCGCGCGGATGTATCTTTTGTCGGCGACTCCATGACTAGCGCCGTGGCGGGGAGCTTGGCCGCTTGCGCCCAAGTGCCGGAGCTGACGCAAACGTATCGCGAAATCGCCGCGGGCTTTGGCGCTTCGAGCGCGCGCGGCGTGGAAGCGTATTTGGCGGCCGCGCATCCGGAACTTGCCGCGGTTCTGCGCGCGCTGCCCGAAGTGGCGGACCGGCTGGCCTGCGAATCCCTTGTGACATGGGAGGCGACGAGGCAGTACCGCTGGGCCTGTGTCACGGCCTTGGCGTCTTTTGCGCCGCTTGTGGCGGGCGACGAGGACGGCTGGCGGCGGGCTTTCGGAGCCTCCTCCTCCGCGCGGTTCCTGCCCCGTCTGGACTATTACCAGGATCTGCCGCGCTTTTATCCCCAGAGTCGCATCAGCCTGAACTGCACCAGCCGCCAGATGAAAGGCGCCGTGAACCAGCGGGTGTTCGACGTGCCCGCCTGCGGCGGATTTGTGCTGACGGACAGGCGCGAGCAGCTGGACAAGCTTTTCGAGCCTGGGCGCGAGGTCGTCACCTATGATGCGCCGGAGGAGATCCCCGCGCTTGTGGCGCGGCTTTTGGCGGACGACGCGGAGAGGGAGCGTGTGAGCTGGGCCGCGAGGCGGCGCATACTGGCGGAGCACAGTTATGAGCACAGGCTGACGGAGCTTGCGCGCATCATGCGCGAGAATTTTGCTTAAGCAACGGGCATTGATGAGCAGCGGCACTGCGCGGCCTTGAGAATTGTGTGTGAATCTGCCATAGAACGTGACGCGGCTCCTCTTGGCCGCATAACCCCGGAGGGCGCAGTGTCCGACGAGCAGCACAAAACACAGGTCCAGACCCCTGGCGGGGCCGCGTTCCTCTGCGCGTCCTGCGGGCACAGCCAATCCCTGCCGGAAGAACTCCTCGGCCGGCAGGCCAAATGCCCCAAGTGCGGCCAGTTGGGACAGGTTATGCCTAAGCCGCCACGCCAGCCTGATGAACGCGATGTGCGTCTCGATGACTTAATCGAGTCCGAGCCGGATCCGATTCTGCCCGACCGTGAAGCCAAGCCCTTTACAGGTGAAGCCGTGGCTCTAGACAGTGCGCCCAGGTCGAAGTCCCTTGCCGGTCCCTTCCGGCGGTTTTTTTCCGGCTTCCTGCCGGTGAATCTGCTTGCGGGCCTTGTGGGCGGCGCGCACGTCGCCCTGGTCTGCCTGGCTCTTTCCATGCTCGTGTATACGGTCAGCCCCGCAGCGGGCATTGTTCCGCACGCGCTGGTGCTGCTGCTTGTTCCGGCTGTCTTCGGCTCCATTCTGCTGGCTCTGAACGGCCGTCTGGCCGTTTCTGTGGGCGCGCCGGAGCCTTCGGCCGTTCTCTGCGTGTTTTTGCTGCTTGCGACTGTTGCCGCGGATCTGGCCGGGCGCGTGCCCGGGCCGGAGCTTGCGGCCACGCTGCTTGCCGCCCTGACGCTTTCCGGCGTGCTTTCCGGCGTGCTGGGCATTGTGCTTTCACGCTTGGGCGTTGCGGAGCGCATGCGTTTCATGCCCGCGGATGTGCTTGGGGGCATGCTGGCCGGCCTTGGGCTTCTGCTGGTCAAGGCCTGGTTCGCGGTCATGCTCGTCACCTCGCCAGCGCTTGCGGGCATTTTTGCCCACCCCCTGGTGGAATGGGGGCCTGCCCTCGCCTCCGCCTGGCTGGACTGGGCTCCTGTCGTCGGCTTTGCGGCTTTGTACTTCATTGTGCACATGAGCGCGCGCGGGATGCTTTGGCCCCTTTTGCTCACCGTGCTCGCCATAGCAGGCTGGAATGCCCTGGCGCTGCCGGGCGTGGTTCTCCCCGAGCCCTTTGCCGATATGCAGGCCGCCTTGACCGGGGCCCAGGCGCATTTGCCGCAATTGCTGGACACGAACTGCTACCTGGCCCTGTTTGAGCCGCAGACGCTGACGCGCATCCACTGGCCAGCCTTGGCTGATCGCGCTGAATTCTTCGCCGCCGTGGCTGCCGTGGCCATTCTGCCTTCCATCATGCGCACGCCCATTCTGGAATCGCTGCTTGGGCGCGCCGCCGACGCCGGGCAGCAAATGCGTCTGGTGGGGGCGTCCTCCACGCTTTCCGGCTTGCTCGGCGCGCTGCCGTCGTCTCTGTCCCTCTCAAGCAGTCTCGGCATCCGCAGCCTTGGCGCCACTGGTCCTGTGGCTGGCTTCACCGTGGGATTGGTCTGCCTGGGCGTTCTGCTCGGCGGGCAGCCGCTCTTGCCGTTCATCCCGAAGTTTGTGCCCCTTGGTCTGCTTTTGGCCACCGGGCTCATCATGCCCGTGAGCTGGATGATGCGCGATGCGCGCAATCCCCTTTCCCGCAAGGACGACCTGCGCGCCGCCTGGACCGCCTGTCTGCTGGTGGCCGTGTGCGGCCCGGTGCTTGGCGTTTTCGCCAGTCTGGGGCTGGGCATTCTGGTGAGCCTTTCGCGCGCGGTGGAGGGCGGAGGGGTCCGCTTCACCCAAACCGGCGATGTGTTCCACAGCAACGTGGAGCGGTCGCCCTCGGAACGGCGCATCCTGCGCGAGCAGGGCGGCATGATCCTTGTGCTGCGCCTCCAGGGGTTCCTGTTCCTGGGCACGCTCTATGGCCTTATCCAAATGATCGAAGCGCGCATGAACTCCGCAAGGCCATTGAAATTCGTTTTGCTTGATTTCGCCGCGGTGAACGGCATGGGGGCCTCGGCGGCCATCGGGTTCCGCCGCCTGGAGTCGGTGGCGCGTGAGAATGGGCTGCTGCTGTTTTTGACCAGCGTTCCGCTGGAGATGGAAGATCACCTGGAGGGCCTGGGCTACCGCATGGACGACGATGCGGGCGTGTGCCGCATTGCGCTCAACCTGGACTATGCCCTTGAGTGGTGCGAGGACGCTCTTTTGACGGCCGCTGGCTCCGGGGCGGAGCATCAGGCGTCACAGGACACCATGGAGGATTTGCTTGCCGCAACCTTCCCCGATCCCCGGCTTGTGCCAGCGCTCATCAAGTGCCTGGAGCGCGTGGAAGTGCCTAAGAAAAAGCCTGTCATCCAACAGGGAGACGCCTCGGACGCCATGTTCTTCCTGCAGTCGGGAAAGGTGCATGTGGAGCTTTCCCTGCCAGGGGGCAAGGTGCTGCGCTTAAGGAAGATGGGGCCGGGCACGGTGTTCGGCGAGATGGGCATCTATACCAGCGCCCCGCGCTCGGCTTCGGTCATCGCCACGGAGAAGTGCGTGGTCTACAAGCTTTCGCTGGAGCGCTTCAAGCTCATTCAGGCCAAGGCTCCGCAGTTGGCAGCGGCCGTGAACCGCTATGTTGTGGCGCTGCTGGCCGAACGCGTGGCCGACGCCAACGCCCAAACCCGGGCCACTCAGCAGGACTGAGGCCCTCTCGTCCACTTTGGATTACCGGGACTGTGGCTTAAGGCCATCGCGACCGGTATGCACGCCTTGCCGCTGGCGGCGGCTGGCCCGTTTCGCGGTCTGGCGCGCCCCTTCTCGCGCCTCGCCTCCTGCGGATAGGGACCTCTCCCAAAGACCCACGACCGATGCGCCTTGGCGCTGCTAGCCCCAGGTCGAAAGGTCCAGGTGCTCGCGCTTGCGGTAGGCCGTGCCCTGGAAGGTGGCGATGGTCTCGCCGGACTCGTCCTTGATTTCCACCACATAGGTCGCCAGCGGGCCAGACTTGGCTGTCTCCCGCGCATGGGCGGTGAGCACGCCGCCTTTGGCCGCCTTGGTGTAGGCGATGGTGGCGTTGACCCCCAGAGCCAGGGAGCCGTGGGAGTTGGCCGCCGCCCCAAAGGCCAGGTCGGCCAGGGTGAAGATGGCCCCGCCCTGGACCACGTCCGCGCCGTTCAAATGCTGCTCGGCTATGGTCATGGCCGTGGTGGCCCAGCCGTGGCCGATCTCCGTCACCTGGATGCCCAGGTGGATGCACAGCCTGTCGCGGCTGTTGAAGAAGCGCTTGAGCCGCGCGAAGCGGTCCGCCAGTTCGGCGTCGTTTGGATGGGGCGGGTGGGGGGCGTTCATCAAATATCCTCCAGATTGAAGAAGGCGCGGGCGTTTCTGCCGGTGGCGGCCCACACCTGTTCCACCGGCAGGCCCTTCAGCTCCGCCACGCAGGCGGCGGTGAAGCCCACCAGGGCCGGGTGGTTGCGCTTGCCGCGCCAGGGCTCTGCGGAAAGGTAGGGGCTGTCCGTCTCGATGACCATGCGCTCCAGCGGAATGACCTGCACGGCGCTGCGCAAGGCCTCGTTCGCCGCATAGGACACCGGGCCGGGGATGCTCAGGGTCCAGCCGTGCTCCAACAGCGTTGCCGCCTGGCCTGCATCGCCGCCGAAGCAATGCCACAGAAGTTTTTTTCCGGGGAATCCGGCCTCCAGCAGTTGCCGCAGGCAGTCGTCAAAGGCGTCGCGGCAGTGGATCACCGGCGGCAGGCCGAGCTCCAGGGCGAGATCAAGCTGGGCGCGGAACACCTGCGCCTGCAGGTCGCGCGGGTGGTCGTCCCAATGATAGTCCAGGCCGATTTCTCCCACGGCCTTGAGGCGCGGATCGGTCTGGAAGGCTTCGCGCATGGCCTCAAGCGCGGCCGGGGAGCAGGTGTCCGCCTCGCCGGGGTGGATGCCCAGCAGGAAGAAGAACTCTGGCCGGTGGGCAAAGAGCTGGCGGTTCTTGCGGTAGGCTTCCGGGCCCAGGAACACGTTGCCCGTGCGGGCGACGCCGCAGGCCAGGGCCCGGTCCATGATCTCCTCGCGGTCGGCGTCGAAGTCCACCAGATCCACATGCGCGTGGGAGTCCACGCCTGCGAGCGGCAAACCGAGAGTCTCCGGCTCGGGCCGGTTGTGCTTGTGTTTTTTTGACATGATGCTCTGTGTGGGATTTTGTTCAGCGGGCCTGCGACTCAAGGCGCGTCCAGTGTTCCAGCACAGCGTCGCGCTGGGCGTCCAGGCTGTAGGCCTTTGCCGTGGCCCGCGCATGGCCCAGGGTGCTTACTAAAAGTTGCGAGGGATAGGCCGCGCCCTCGTGCATCCAAGCCGCAGCGGTCTTGAGATGCAGTGCGCAGCCCAGGATGTCGGCGTCTGCGCTCCACAGGCCGTTGCCGCCCCAAGGCACGGGACGCAGGCCCCACCAGGGCGTAAAGGGCGCGGCGTCGCCTTCCGGCGGCAGCGCCTGGCGCATGTAGTCCGCGCCGCCAAAGCCCATGAAGCCGACAGTCAGGCAGCCGCAGGCCATGGCCTCCAGCGGGGGCAACGGGCAGCCTTCGGGGAAGCCCGTGGCCAGGAAAATATGCGCGGAAGCGAGCGCATCGGCCACGCCCTGTGCGGTAAGGCCAGCTATCTCTACCCATTCGCAGCGGGCGGCAAGGGCGGGGTCGAGATGCAGGAATGTGTTTCTGATCTGGTGCGCCAGGGCCTTGTTCTTGCGCGGCATCCAGGCGATGCGGATTTTGCCGCCGTTTATGGCTTCAGGCTTCTTCTCCGGCGCCTTGAAGAGATTCAGGTCGATGCCGGGCCGCAGCACTGGGGCGGGGCGGCTGGTGGTGGCGGTGGTGTACCGCGCCACGGGATCGGAAACGGCCAGGAACTCCACAGGCAGCTTGCGCCAGGAAACACCCTCGGGCAGGGCGGAGAGCAGATAGGCCCAGTTCTGCACATACACCAGGCAGCGCGCGCCTGCGTTCAGGCCCGGAGTCAGGGCGTTGACCCAGCCCTCGGGCACCACCCATAGGTCGCCGGGGGCCAGGGCGAG
>Ga0209800_10001353_pt1 | contig 26361 bp, 17 predicted proteins | sample Higcelweek8metaG_FD_187174 | JGI IMG/M metagenome (GOLD analysis project Ga0209800, IMG submission 187174) | Freshwater pond sediment microbial communities from the University of Edinburgh, under environmental carbon perturbations - High... | ecosystem: Environmental > Aquatic > Freshwater >...
GCTGGAAATCTATACAACTCCTGACAGGCTCAACAAAACTACAGCTATGTCAGGGCTGTTTGCGGCAGACAGCAGGCAATTGGGTAATGGTTGTTTGAATCGCCGTGGAGCTAAAGCCCTCGGCTAACCCACAAGCCCCCTTAAGAGGGCTTGGGTAGAAATTAGCCCTGAGCTTCAGCTCATGGGCGGGGTAATATAATGAATTCAGGATAAAATCATGGCACTCTGGAGACTCTATTATCATATTGTATGGGGAACAAAGAACAGGCTGCCATTAATCACAGAGCATATAGAAGAACAGTTGTATGAATATATAACAATGAAGTCTGATGAACTTAAAAGCATTGTCCATGCAACAGGTGGTATTCATGACCATATTCATCTTGTTGTCTCTATTCCCCCTACATTGTCGATTTCTGGATATGTCGGCAAAATAAAGGGCAGCAGTTCTCATTTTGTGAACCATAGACTTGACAAGGTTCAAGCTTTTGCATGGCAGGAGAAGTATGGTGTATTCTCCCTCGGTTTCAAACAGTTGGAAAGTGCTGTGAATTATGTGATCAGACAGAAAGATCACCACTATTCAGGGAGAATCATACCTGCTCTGGAAAAATATGATGATAAAGATTGAGGATGAGACTCATGAAATTTGCATACGGTTCAAGTTATTTCAGAGGCATAATCACAGAAGGGTGTTTTTACATTGACAGAACAGACAGGATTCCTCTGCTTGAAAACTACCATGATGTATGTTGATGAGCTGGACGGTGATTATTTTTTACCAGAAACCCATATCTCTTCAGGGTATGAAGAGATACTTTGCATAAGGAGTTTTTAATGATAATACCATTAGTACTTGCAGGTGGTTCAGGAACAAGGTTGTGGCCCCTCTCAAGGGAGCTTCTTCCAAAGCAGCTGTTAAATCTGACTGATGACCACACAATGCTTCAGAATACTATTTTAAGACTTGATGGCCTTGATTCCATCTCTGCTCCGCTGGTCATATGCAACCAGGATCACCGTTTCATGGTTGCTGAACAGTTGCGAGCCATTGGTATAAAGCCTCTGTCAATTATTCTTGAGCCAGTTGGAAGAAACACCGCACCAGCTATTGCGGTCGGTGCCATCAAAGCTCTTGAACTGTTCAGTGATCCGGTTCTGCTGGTGTTACCAGCAGATCATGTGATAAACAGTGTAGAGGCGTTCCATGCAGCAGCAGAGCTTGGCTTCAGATATGCAGAGCTGCTGAACCTCATCACCTTTGGTATTGTTCCAGACGGGCCTGAAACAGGTTACGGGTATATTAAGAAAGGCAGAGATCTCAATTCTGAAACTGGTGCAGATGGTAAGAACAGGGCGTCTATAATTGAGAGGTTTGTTGAAAAACCTGATCATGATACAGCAGTTGGCTATGTTGAATCTAAGGAGTACTTCTGGAACAGTGGCATGTTCATGTTCAAGGCATCCCAGATCCTCAAGGAGCTGGAGATCCATGAACCTGATATGGTAAGATTGTGCAGAGAGTCTGTGAGCAGAGGAGAGGAGGATCTTGATTTTTTCAGGCTTGAGAGCAGCTCCTTTGAAAAAAGCAGATCTGAGTCCATTGACTATGCAGTGATGGAAAAGACAGATAAAGGGGTCATTATACCCCTGAATGCCGGGTGGAATGATCTGGGATCATGGGATGCCCTATGGCAGACTGGCCAGAAAGATGAGAACCATAATGTGGTGAGGGGGGATGTGCTGCTATCTGATGTTAAAAACTCCTATCTCTATGCTCAGAGCCGTCTGATTGCTGCTGTTGGTCTTGAGGATCATGTTGTTGTAGAGACAAAGGATGCTGTATTTGTTGCACCGAGAGATCAGGTTCAGAATGTGAAAAAGCTGGTTGCACAGCTTAAAAAAGGGGGCAGAGGTGAGGCTCTGTTCCACAGCAAGGTATTCAGACCCTGGGGCTCGTATGAGACAATTGACATAGAGACAAGGTTCCAGGTTAAACGGATTACTGTAAAGCCAGGGGCAAAACTTTCACTTCAGAGACACTTTCACAGGGCTGAACACTGGACTGTGGTATCTGGCACAGCTGTTGTCACCAGAGGAGATGAAGAGATAATGCTTACAGAAAATGAATCGACCTATATACCTCTTGGCACACTTCACAGGATAGTAAACCCTGGTAAAATACCCCTGGAGCTGATTGAGGTACAGTCAGGAAGCTATCTTGGTGAAGATGATATTGTCAGATTTGATGATGTCTATGGACGGCAAAAGTGAACCTCCCCTGCCATGAAGAGACGGGGGCTTCTTATAAAAAAAATCATGGAGCTAATTTATGTCTGATGAAATATCTCAATTTCTAAAGGGCCACTTTTTAATGGCTATACCGGGTCTCCCAGATCCAAATTTTGCCCAGACAGTGATCTGTATGTGTGAACATAATGAACTTGGTGCTCTCGGGCTTATTGTCAACAAAATTCATCCCCTTCTGACAGGCAGGGAGCTGTTTGATGATCTTAAGATTAATTATGATGACTCTATCGCCAACATTGAGGTACACCTTGGAGGCCCGGTTCAGCCAAGCGGAGTCTTTGTACTGCATGGCCCCCCGTTTCACTGGCAGGGATGTATGCAGATCACCCCGAGACTTGGTTTGAGTAACACACGGGATATTATTGAGGCCATTGCCAGAGGAGAGGGGCCACAACTCTTTATGATTCTTCTGGGTTGTTCAGGATGGGGCCCGTTGCAGCTTGAAAATGAGATTCATGACAGCGCATGGCTGGTCTGTCCCATTGTTGAGGATATAATTTTTAATACACAGACCGATTTGAGATGGGAGCAGGCTATGATGCTTATGGGCAGTGAACCTGATCCGCTTTCGGATATTTCAGGGCAGTTATAATTTAAGGTTATGGATAAAAATACCAATCTTGTTGAGTCTATTGAGAAGATATGTAGAGATCTTGTCAATATCTTTGAAAAAATGAAGAGAGTTCCTGGAATGTATGATGGTAATGTTGAGAGCCATCATAGGTTATGTGCAGCTATCCCGCAGCAGATCCGTGAGGGGATAATCAGGATTGCGGTGGTGGGTACAATAAAATCAGGCAAAAGCACCTTTATCAACTCTCTGCTAATGAGAGACCTGTTAAAGAGGGGGGCAGGAGTTGTCACCTCTGTTGTGACACGGGTGAAGAGGGGGGATACTCTAAAAGCTCAGATTTTCTTTAAATCGTGGGATGAGATCAACCATGAGATTGAGAAGGCTCTTAAAATGACCCCTCTGCGCGCCAACAAGGCCAGATCATTTGATTTGAGGAGAAAGAGTGACAGAAATTTTCTGAAAAGCGTTCAATCAGGGCTCTGTTCAGGACAATGGGCAGAAGATGTTTCTGATGATTGTGTGGTTTACAGTGCTCTCAATGAGAGTGGTTTGCGACCTGAAGCTCTTCTCATATCCAATGCACTTGACGGATACGATCAGGTAAAGGAGTTTGTTCAGACAGACTCTTCTGATGCAGAGGGCTCTCCTCTGGAGTACACAGAGGAGCACTTCATGGAGCATAAACGGTTTACCGGCATTGGCTGTAATGCCTTTTTTGTTAAGGATGTGCTTCTTGAGGTACCGCTACCAGAAGATCGCAACTCTGATGGAGAGTCCTTCTGCCTGCTTGACTCTGCAGTTGAAATTGCAGATTGTCAGGGTAGTGACTCAACAGACTCTTCCCATATCTTGCATATAGAAGATTATCTTCTCTCAGCCAATATGCTGATCTATCTTATCAGCAGCAGGACAGGGTTAAGGGAGGCAGATCTGAAATTCCTTACCATGATTCAGAAGATGGGTATCCTCAATAATATCTTTTTTATTATTAACAGTGATCTCAATGAGCATGACTCTCTTGATTCGCTCCTTGAACTGGAGAGGAGTGTAAAACAGGGGTTGGGATACTTTATGCAGAACCCGGAGGTCTATACCCTCTCCTCCCTGTTTGATCTCTTTTCAGCACTGGAGCCCCCTCTGGCAGATAAGGGTGATTTAACAGATAGGGGTGATTTAACAGATAGGGATCTGGCTGATAATAGCGCTCTGTCTGATAAGGATCTGGCACGATTCAGGCAGTGGCAGCAGGAGAGACCCCTTGTTGAATATACTGGCCAGCAGCATCATGAGTTTGAAGATGCGTTGAGGTACAAAATCAGGACCGGTATCTTCTCCATCATGCTGGAGAACCACATTGAGCGGTTAAGAGTGGTGATTAATGGGGTAGAACAACGCAGTGCAATGTTCATGCAGTTATTATCAGGGGATCTTAAAAATGTATCCGAGGCTGCTATCAACCTTAAGCTGCTCCAGGATCAGGCCGGACGGTTTGAAGCCCTTGTTGATGATTCAATTGAGAGGGCAGTTGCAGGGATTCAAAGAGATATCTCATCTGCCATCAGACGTTTTTTTGACAAGAGAGTCGGTCTTCAGGCCAGGAGTGTAAGGGAGTTCCTTTCTGGATCTGCCATATATGATGAGCGTTATCAGGAGATGATATCAACTTCTGGTTTCAACCACGCTCTTTACTGCATGTTTCAGGATTTCAGGGGAGAGGTGGATCTTTTTATGGCACGGCAGTTCAATCCGGCAGTGATTGAGTTGATTCAGGAGCAGGAGCAACATATTGAAACAGAGTTCCAATCCCTCTATCAATCCTGTTACATGGCTCCGTCAAGGGTATATCCTCAGAGACCGGATGGGGTTGACTACGTGACTTCAGAATCAGTTGAAGCGCATCAATTGAGATCACATCCTGGCAGCAGTGAGCAGTTGCCCCTGCCTGCATCGCCACTGCGGGCTGTTGATCTGGCTGGTGCCAAGCGGATTCTGGGTCTCAGTATGCCCAAAACAGCATTTGCCACTGCCTACAGTGCAAAGATAAGGTTTGATGCCATGGCACGATTCAGCTTCTACTCTATTATGAAGCTCTTTGGAAAAGTGACAAGCTCCATCACATCAGCTCCTCCAAGATCAAGGGCATTAAAGGAGTCTGCCAGACAGATAAAAAAAGAGATGCTACAGTCAGTGATGCTCCACTTTGATGCATACCAGCACCATGTAGAGGCTCAATACCTTTTCCCCCTTGTTCAGGCTGTTGCCAGAGATTTCAAAGATAAGCTTACAGATATGTTCCGTATGTGTAAAGTGGAGAGTGCGCAGATTGAACTGCTGATCGCAGATGAGCAGATGGATAGATCGGAAAAACTTGACCACATTAAGATGATTGTCGCTGCAACAGATGAGGCTGCAAAGAGAATCAATGATATCTATATAACAGCCATGCACTGACAGTCACAACGAAGCATGAAAGTTGTAGAGACGCATGTAGAGACGCAAGATCTTGCGTCTCTACTGGGTACCAACCAATTTGTATCTCCAGATTTTCATATAAAAAAAGCTCTCTCCTGACCTGGAGAGGCAGAAACTGAAAAAACAACTCTGATCTCTTTTCCAGGTCATTGCGAACAGGATAAATTATGCTGAAGAAAATCATTTCAGGTGGTCAGACAGGTGCTGACAGAGCAGCTCTTGACACAGCAATCAAGTTCAATCTTGAGCATGGAGGGTGGGTACCTGCCGGAAGACGGGCAGAAGATGGTGCTGTTTCTGATCAGTATAATCTGACTGAAATGGAGAGTGCCAGTTACCCCAGAAGAACTGAACAGAATATAATAAACTCTGACGGGACACTTATCATCTCCCGCGGTGTGCTTGCAGGTGGCTCCCTGCTGACCAGAAAAACAGCGTCAAGGCTCAGTAAACCGTGGTGCCATATTGACCTTATGGAGCTTGATGAGTTTGAGGGGGCTGTTATTCTCCACGGATTTGTGGCTGACAGCAACATTGAGACTTTAAATGTTGCAGGGCCAAGAGCAAGTCAGGACCCATTTATTTACAGATCAGTCAAATCAATCATTGAAACCTTTATCTATATGGAGTTGATGGAGAGATCTCCTGACGACCTGAGAGCAGATGATATTATCCTATTTCATAGAAAGGCTGAGCAGCTCTGCCCAACCATTGAGGATGCTGTCAGATTCCTTTCCAGTACAATGCAGTTGAGAACCAGATCTGTCATTGCCAATTCCAGTGAAAATGAGATTGGGTCAATCTATTTTGCTCTCTCTGACACCATAAAGGTGAAGCTGGGTCTTGATGGTGATAATAGAGAGCTTCTTGAAGCATGTCGGCATGAGATTAAGATGGGGGAGAACTTCGGGGCTGATGTTATGGATATTGAGGATGCCACTATGGTGATATTAAAGGAGCTGAGGCAGTTTCTTAAAAAGAGTCATATATTGAGAGTTGTCAAATGATACCTATCAGGGATACCATAACATCAAGAACCATTCCTGTTGTGACCTACACCATAATAGGGATCAACACTCTTCTATATATTTACCAGGCAGGTATGGATGGAGATCTTGACTCATTTTTCTACTCATATGGATTTGTTCCAGGGAAACTTACTGTACATGAAATAGCTGCCTATTTCTCCTTCTCTAACATGCTCTTTTCAACTGTTTCATATATGTTTCTCCATGGCGGACTGTGGCATCTTCTGGGGAACATGTGGTTTCTATATGTTTTCGGGGATAATGTGGAGGATCATCTGGGGGCTCTCAGGTTTGCAGGGTTCTATATAATCTGTGGAGTTGCTTCAGCACTTCTCCATTTTTTTCTCAGCCCCCTCTCTCCGGTTCCAACCATTGGTGCAAGCGGTGCCATTGCAGGGATAATGGGTGCCTATTTTGTCTTGTACCCAAAAGCAAAAATTCTGACCCTGATTCCGATCATTATCATACCCTGGTTTGTTGATATTCCTGCATTCATATTTCTGGGGTTCTGGTTCATAATGCAGTTCTATAATGCTACAGGAAGCGGAGCTGCCTCTGGCATTGCATGGTGGGCGCATGTGGGGGGATTTATTGCTGGTATTATAATGGTAAAGGTGTGGGGCGAACTGCCTCAACCTATTTATGAAGAGAGATTCAAAACTCTGACAGCAAGGAAAAAGAGTCCGAAGCTTCAGAATATACATGCAAGACCGATCTCTGACTCTCTTGATCTTGCCGGAAGAATTGAGATTACATCTCTTGAGGCAATATCTGGAACCATAAAGCTTGTCAATATCCCCTGGGGCTTTTACACAAGAATTTACAATGTCACTATTCCCTCAGGAGTGAAAAGCGGGACGCAACTCAGGCTGGCTGGTATGGGCAGGGTAGGTTCTGATGCCATAAGGGGAGATATGTATCTCCGCGTTGAGATCAGAAATCAGATCTCCTGAAGCTTCTTCAGGTATAACTTCTGCCAAGAACCTTCCAGACTGCCTCAGAAAGCGCCCTCATCGTCAATGGTTTCATGATAAACTCCTTGATTCCAATCTCTAAGGCCTTTTTCTCATCAATCAACTCACTGTACCCTGTGCATAGTATGATCAGAATATCCGGCCTGATCCTGATCAGCTCTTGGGCCAGCTCCTGACCGGTCATTTTCGGCATGGTCTGATCTGTAATCACCAGATCAAACTTTCCAGGGGCTATCAGAAATGTCTCCAGAGCCTCTACAGGGCTGTTCTTAACGACCACCTCATAGCCTTGGTGAACAAGCATCTGCAACCCCACAGTCAAAAGCTCCTCTTCGTCATCTACAAGCAGAATGGTCCCTTCTGCCTGAGGCAGGTGCATAGGTTCAGATATCATTTTTTTTTCCATATGCTCAGCTTTTATCCTGGGAAAATAGATATCAAAGGTTGTCCCTTCTCCTGGTTTGGATGTAACTCTTATTGCGCCGTCATAGCTTTGAATAATGCCATGTACTACTGCAAGCCCAAGCCCTGTTCCGACCCCCTTCTCCTTAGTGGTGTAATAAGGCTCAAAGATTCGATCCAGTGCGTTTTTCTCTATGCCCTCTCCACTGTCACGCACTGTAAGCTTTATGCAAGATTTAGATTTCAGTGTCGAGTATTGTGCCAGCTCCTCATCTGTCAACTCAAGCTCTTTCAATCCAACAAAAAGGTACCCACCTTTCTCTCTCATGGCATATGAGGCGTTGGTGCAGAAATTCATCAGAATCTGGTGTATCTGAGTGGGGTCCGCCATAACGTAATCAGACTCTTCACATATCTCCTTGCAGATCTCTATGGTTGAGGGGATGGAGGGGCGGATCATCTTGAGCAGCTCTTCAATCAGAGGGGTAAGTCGGGTCGGTCTCTTATGGTGCTCTGTCTGTCGGCTGAAGGCAAGTATTCGGGTTACAAGCTCTTTTGCACGTTCGGCTGCCTTCAATATCTGATCCAGCCTGGTCATAAGGTTAACATGGTGAGAAGAATCCAGAAGGGCCAACTCTGTATGCCCGATTATTGCGCCAAGAATGTTGTTAAAATCATGTGCAATCCCTCCAGCCAATGTGCCGATGGCTTCCATCTTCTGGGACTGTGCCAGCTGAAGCTCAAGCTGTTTTGTCCTGGTGATGTCCCAGAAAATACCCAGGATACCTACAGTATTGCCGTTTTCACTCTTTATCGGGGTTTTGACCGTGTTGATTATGAACTCCTCTTTATCAAGGATATACTTCTCTTCTATCTCTTCTGTTCTATTCAACGATATGACTCTTTGATCATCAGCAATATATTTTTCTGCTATCTCTCTGGGAAAGAAGTCATAGTCTGTTTTGCCGAGGATCTCCTCATTATTGATTCTAAGATCCTGGCAGTAGGCTTTATTTGCAGAGATATATACAGATTGTGCATCTTTATGAAATATCTTCTGGGGAAGGGTGTCCAGCAGAATCCGATACCTGTTTTCGCTCTTTCGTAAGTCATCTTCAACTCGTTTCCGTTCCAGGATCTCCCACGACAGCTCCCTGTTATTTTCATCCAGAGCCTCTATTTTCTCTTTTATGGCATCCTGCATCGTGGCAAAACTGCGTGAGAGTATCCCGACCTCATCATTTCCACCGATCTTGATCTTTTTTTCAAGGTTACCATCGGCAATTTCCATTGCAGAGGCTGTCAGCTCCTGAATCGGACGGGTAATTCGGGAGCCGATCATACTTGTCACGATCAGCAGGATTACAATCAGCACAGATAGAACCAACATGATGCTGCCAAATTTTTTAAGATTCCTGATGACCAGATTTCTTGTAGTGTCGGTTCTTTCCGCGATCTCTCTCCCCATCACTGCCATAATCTTCTTCACAGTTGACTGCTGCCTGGCCAACATGGAGATCTTTACCTCCAGCTCTTCCATCCTATGGTATAAGACAAGGATCTTATCTTGATAGTTATCTACCTGAGTTATGAGATTTTTTCCGATAGGCGAGAGTTCTTTGCCAGCAGTTGTCGAGGTTGTAAGGCCTGATCTGATATCTGTCACCATTGAGGCTATACGATTATAGTTGGCCCTGTTGTCACTCTTGCCTGCGATATATGTGCGTTCAGATTCTGAGAGCACTATTTTTATCTGAAGAAGCAGGTTACGAAGATCTGGAATCAGCGCACTGATCTGCTCAAGAGAATTTAATTCATACTCTCTTCCCAGCAATTTGTGCTCAATAATCATATCTGTTACTGAAACTTCAAGATTATCGATTCCACTCATGAAACTCTTTTCAGCAGATTCTATTCTCTGCTTCAAGTCATCAATTATAATGCAATGGTTAAAAATATCTGTCACAGTTATGGATAGTCTATTCAATGCCTTCTGCAACTCAATCTCAGAGAGTGATGAAGAGACTATTTCATTGAGAATGGGTAACAATCTTTCTGTTTCTGGCTCCAGGGCATAGTTATCAACTGTGAAATTGATCAACATGATATGTATGTCATCTGAAAGTCTGCTGAGTTTTCTGATCAGCTCCTCATTACTGATTAACTTGGGCAGATCCCTGTCAACAAGATTCATAACCATCTTCCCGGTCTGCCTGCTAAGGAAGTAGTTGGCCATAAGAATCCCTATAAGAACAACCACTATAAGGGAGTTCAGGAAGATAAGTTTTGTTGCAATATTGCGCAAAAAAGTCATATAGCTAAAATTTTTATCTCCATTCTGACAGATAAACAGATGATTCAAACCAGAGAGTGTATAGATTTCCAGATAACTCTTTTTATCCAGCCAGAGCTAGCTCTATGCTATTTTTCGGTTCTTACCAAAATGGCGCTGCGAACAAGAGACGGTTTCGGGGTAATACCTAATTTTCTAAGAGCATCAACATTAAGAACTCTTCTGCCAAAGCGGTTCTGAGTGATCGGTATCTTGGATACCTCTGTACCGTTCATGGCTTTCAGGAGCATTTCTGATGAGAGTATCCCATGCTCCTGCCCCGTTTTTACAATAGCTGATAGTGCTCCATACTTTACACGGTACATAGCATTGGTGAAAACAGGTTTTTTAAAGACTTCCAATAAGAGTGGCATTATCTCTCTATCTGAGAGGGGCCGTCCCATACTGTCGGTTACCCCTTCCATGGTGATATAGAGCAATGCGTCACAGCTACTCCTCAACTCCTCTACAGCTTTAAGGGCCTCATCCATGGTGCTGGCAAACCGTGTCCCAATAAAACGGATTGGATATTGATCAGCCTCTTCCTCAAGCTGATTCTGTACTGCAATACCAGTTGGACCTCTTTCTATTATCAACCCGAATCTCTTGATGGAAGGCAGCAGTTGGCTCAGAAAGAGAAGAGACTCCTTCATGGGTTCCCGCTCCAGAACTCCAGATATATTGGTAGCAGGGTAGCCATAGCTTTCTGGTTCAGCGTTAACTCCACAAAACATTACCGGAGTAGAGACACGATCTTTCAGATATGGAATGACAAACATGGACTGAGCATCGTCGTCAGAGACGATCACTCCGTCTGGCATAAAGTTCCTGTATGCCTCATAAGCCTCTCTGGCTCTTTTGGCACTGGCCTCCCGCTCTGTTTTGGTGTTAAGGTACAGATATCTGATTGTGCATGAATCTGCAAGAACAGATTCAATACCATTCCTGATATCTGTTACCCACGGATATGACTCCTCATAACTCATAACAACCAATACTTTGAACTTTTTTTCGTAACCAGTGGCAGCATGAACCAGCACCATTGAACCAGAAAGAATAAGAGCAAAAATGAAAGATCTGCAATATGGGATCATCTGTCTCCTTGTACTGTTCTCTGTTTTCATCAAAAGCTGCCACAATCCCCTGCATGAATTTTCTGTTAAACCCCTGAATCAGAGCAAATTTACAATGACAGATTGATTTTAACGTTGATATCAGGTAAAAATGTTTCATAACAACTCTGTTATCAGAGAGAGTTTTTTTGAACCATTATTTACACTGACAGATGTTTTTTCTTTATCATTAGGGTCTGAATATGTCAAGCGGTCAAAATCTGGCAATAATTTCGTAAACTCACAGTACAGGTGGAAATTGCATATCTATCACTTTATAACCTGCATGGCAGATTGTTCTGCCACAACCAAAGATGAAAGTCTCATAATTACAATCCTTTGAGAATACTTTCATATAACGGCCATGCCCTGACAGGCACAACGAAGTATGAAAGTTGTAGAGACGCAAGATCTTGCGTCTCTACGGGGCACCCACCTGTGTGTGTCCCTAGACTTTCATATAAAAAAATTCAATGGATGGTGGAAAAATGGTTACAGTAAAAAGCGAGATATTGACTTTTGTTCGATCTATCCTGAAGGTATCTGTATGGCTCTCCATTCTGGCTGGAGTCTCTCTCTTGATCCTGCTTCCCCATGTTGTGGCACCCATTACAGAAAAGTTGATCCTTCAGAAAACTGCTTCAATTCGAGGCCTGGAGCATCTTGGTTTGAATATTGAAACCATAGGGCTTTCAGGCATAGGCATCGGCAATATAACCACAGGAGAGTCAGTTTCAGTTGACTCCATATTTTGCAGATACTCCCCTTTATCGCTGATGCATAAGAGTATTAACCGTCTTGATATCTCCGGGCTTGAGATAAGAGGGGTTATTGATGGCTCTGCCCCTGTTCTTGCAGATTTTTCAACTATGTCAGACTCCTTTGCAGAGTCTGACAGTGGCAGGCAGGATCAGGATGCCCTGATGAGGCAGATTGCTTTAATACTTCCCTTTCTGCCGCCTGAGATAGAGATCAGCCACTCGTTTCTCACCCTTAAACACCATGATAGCCTTATAAGCATACCTTTCAGCCTTGTGTGCAGGGTTGACAATAAGAACTCCAGTATAAAGCTGCTTCTGACTCTGATGCCCCTTGGACAGAAGATCAATATCGCTCTTGATGCAGATGTCAGAAATAGCGGTGACTCAAGCAACCTCCCTCTTCTTAAAAAGCTCTTCAGCTCTGTAATGGTCAGTGCCAACAACGTCTCATGGTCACCAATGAATGAGCTTATCTCCATAGTGGCACCTGAATCAGATGTGAAGCTGACAGGAAGATCAGACATCACCCTTGCAATGGGGGGAGATCTGTCAAAATGGAATCTTAACCTTTCACATGTTGGGATCAGATCCCCTTTTCAGGGGGAGATAAACAATGTTGTTCTGAATCTGACTCTTAACGATTTTGAGCAGCTCCTCAGGCCCAGCCCAGAGCCAACTGGTGAGCATCCTGCTGTCTCAGTTGAGGGCTCTTTCTGGTTCGGAAACAGTATGATCTCTCCTCTCAATGCAGTATATGCTCTTACTGTAAACAGGGACAGAAAATGGGCTCTATCGTTAAAGGGCAGAGAGCTGTGGGAACAGAAAGTTTTTACCATTGGGGCAGGTGAAGAGCTTATTAAAATCAATGCCCCTGATTTTGAGCTGGAGTGCAGTGGAGATGAGCTGTCTGCAGCTGGAGAGCTTACAGCAACCATGGGCAGAGTGATCTCTGAAAATCATGAGATCTCTCTGGAGAGAGTAAAATTTCAACTGCCGTTCAGATATGGAGAGAATATAAAAGGGGGAGCGCAAAAGAGTACCAGAAGAGATAGGTTAAAAGGAGTTCTCAATGTTGATGAGATTCAGTATAATGGTAGAAAGATTGCATCTCTCAAGAGTACAGTTCTGCCGATTTCAGCTGGGACAGGTGAGACAAAAAAGGGAGGTAATGATACTGGCGCTCTTTTTGAGGGGCAGATAGTTGTTGATGGAGTGGCAACTGTTCCTGTCAGGTCAAAAGTTGCACTGGTGAAGGATAAGGGGGTAGAGGCCAGTTTCTCTTACCAGCTCAGGCCAACAGCTGTGACTTCGGATCTGTTCAGGAAAATATATCTGGCTTCCGACAGTCAGAAGAGCTCCTCTGGTGAAAAGATACTATCAGGCATGGATTTTGGTTTCAAGATGGCTTCCAGAGGAGAGTTCTCATTTCATGACAACCAGATGGAGAGTCAGCTGAGCCTTGACCTGAGTGGTGGTATCCTCTCCATACCTGAGAAGAAGATTAACATAAGTGGTATAAGAACATCCCTTCTATTTAACGATCTGCCTGCCATCAGATCTGTGGCTGGGCAGGTTCTGACTGTTGAGAAGATTGAGATCAAGGATCTGAAGATCTCAGATGCACAGATAAGATACACGATTGAATCCAACAAAGAGGCTCAATCTGGTAAGGGGAAGTTTAAATACGTTCCAGCTCTTCTGATTGAAAGCGCCTCTTTCAACTGGTGTGATGGTAAGGTTATCTCAGAGTCCATGCGTCTCTCCCCATCAGAACGTGATTATGATATGAGCCTTTTCTGTGACAGACTCAAACTATCTTCCATTCTCAAGCAGGTGGGATCCTTTGATGCAGAGGGGGAGGGAACCCTGAATGGCAGGATTCCTCTATCATTCTCAGGGGGAGATATCACCTTTGATAATGGTTTTCTCTACTCAACACCGGGTCAGGGTGGCAGAATCAAGGTGCTTGGTACAGAGAAACTTACAGCAGGTATTCCAGTTGATACTCCACAGTTTGCCCAGATGGATCTGGCCACAGAGGCTCTTAAGAATTACAGGTATGAGTGGGCAAAGCTCGGGTTTAATACGCAGGGAGATCAACTTATAGTTAAAATGGAGTTTGACGGCAGGCCTGAAAATGTGATGCCATTTGCATATAAGAAGGAGCTTGGCAGTTTTGTGCGGGTGAGTGGAAAAAGTAGCGGTTCCAATTTTCAGGGTATTAAGATAGATCTCAATCTTCAGTTGCCATTTAACAGGGTGTTGAGGTTTGGTAATGAGATGAACAGTCTGTTCAAGTAGAGTCTCTATTCAATGAGTTTATAGATGGTTAAGGAGTGAAAAGTTGCAATTTAGACGAAGAGGGGCGTTGATCAGACTTGCCCTTATAAGTGGTGCGGTTGTTGTTCTGGATCAGTTTACAAAGTATGTTATCTCAACATCTCTGATGCTCCATGAGACTGTTAAGGTTACTCCGTTTTTTAATATTACCCATGTGCTCAACCCTGGAGGGGCATTTGGACTCTTTGCAGACCACTCTGCTGTGGTGAGAAAGTTCTTCTTTCTGTTTGTCTCTTCTGCAGTAGCCTGTGTGATTTTATGGTTTTACAGAAAAGCAGCAGAGGGCCACCCCTTTCTCGCATCAGGTCTTGCTGCCATTTTCGGTGGGGCTGTAGGTAATCTGATTGACAGGTTCCGGTATGGAAAGGTTGTGGATTTTCTCGATTTCTATGTAGGATATTACCACTGGCCAGCCTTTAATGTGGCAGACAGTGCCATCTGTGTAGGTATGGCTGTTTTTCTCTATCATCTTCTGTTCAATAAGGTGCCGGAGTTTTAGTGCTATTACTCAAACTTCAAGATGATAACCGCCAGACTCTCTGGATTGATGGAGATAGAGTCAGAGATCATGTCGGGACATTTTTTATATTGGTGCCAATCGGTTGAAACTGTTCAGCCAGGATTCCAGTTACGGGTTGCAAAATCTATCAACGGAAAGCGAATTATCAAATGAATATCTCTGTATATGAAATTTGAAGCAGCTGGAGCTATAATAATGTCTGAAAATAGCGATGAGATTAAGAAGAAGAGGAACAGTGATTTAACTGTTGTTATAAGCGCTCTGTTGATACTTGCAGTATCTTCTTTTCTGGCGGTAAAGCTTTTCCTTGAGAACTATGAGAACCAGCAGATGAAGATAAAATATGAGGGTGAAAAGATAATCTCTCTTGTAGAGCATGAGCTGTCAATACGCTCTTTTGTAATAAAAGCTCTCAAACTGATGGCGGAACAGTTTCTGGAGGAGAGGCTGAAGTGGCCCTTTGATGTTAGTCAGAACCTTGTTGAGGTGCCGGAAAAAAATGGTTATGCCCTTAAGATGGAAGATGGGCGCTTTGCTTATGATATCGGTTCTATAACAGGGATCGGTAAAATCCCTGAAGCTGGAACTCCTGCTGCGGATGAGATGGAGATGTCTCTATATCTGACTCCCATCTTCAGGACAATCATAGAACGGAGTCCAAAAACTCCCTGGGTATATTATACTTCGCTGAAAGGCTTCATGTACCTCTATCCCAGGGTGAGCAGTGATGAGTTCTTCTTTTCCGAAAAAATTTTTCAGATGGACTTTGTCAGGGGGGCTTCAGCTGAGATCAACCCAAAAGGAGAGGTCTTCTGGAGCAAGGTGTATGATGACCTTGCAGGCAAAGGGCTCATGGTTACTGCCAGTGCCCCTGTTGTCAGGGATGGGACTGTTGCAGGAGCGGTCAGCACCGATATCAGCACAGGTTTTCTCGACTGGCTTATTCTGACGCAGAAGATCCCCCACTCTGAGATCTATCTGATGTATAAAGGTGGACTCAAGCTGGCAGGATCAAATGAGAGAATAGATAAGAAAATAGATCCCGCAGATTTTCCTGAAGGGAGTATGGTAGCAGCCGGTCCAGACCTGATAACGGTATTTCCCCTCTCCATAAAGAACTGGTACCTGGTTCTCAAGACAGATAGAGAGAGTGTCATTAGCAGCGCTTTTCTCCATGCACTTCCATTAATAATTGTGATCCTCTTTCTTTTTGTCGGGTTGATTCTCATAGTAAAGCTCTTAAGAGCGCTAAGGATGGTCCGCTTCCTCTCTACACAGGATGGGTTAACCGGAGTCTGGAACAGACGGATGTTTGATCAGGTCTCAAGATGTGAATTTTCAAGGATACAACGGCAGAAAAGTAATATTGGCATGATCATCGCAGATATAGACTATTTCAAACAGTACAATGACACCTATGGACACCATGCAGGAGACCAAACTCTTGTCAAAGTTGCTGATGGTATCAAAAATGCTCTGAGAAGGAGCACTGATAAGGTCTTCAGGGTAGGTGGGGAGGAGTTTGCAGCCCTCACTCTTGCTGAGTCGGAAGAGAAGCTTGTAAATGAGGCGGAATCAATAAGAGAGTCGATAGCGAGTCTTAATATAGTTCACAGAAAAAGTCCTTATGGAAAGGTTACTATTTCAGTAGGATCTGTCATGGTAAAGGGGTGTGATGACCCTCAATTTGACAGTTATTATAAGCGGGCAGATGAGGCGCTTTACAGATCAAAGAACAGTGGAAGAAACAGGGTCTCTCTCTGGGTAATTAACAGTGCTTTAAAATCTACTATAATTTATTAAAATCTACTCTTATGGAAAATAAATCAGTCAAATAGGTGCAGCACATCAAAAATGCTCGGCACAACTCCTTGAACCCTCAGAAAATGGGAGAATACTGGAGAATTACTGCCATTCAGAAATTTAGTAGTTAAAGGAATTGAAAATGGAAATAACGTTGGGGCACAAAATCAGGCTGAACCCGAATAAACAACAGGTGGAATATTTCAATAAGGCTTCTGGAACTGCCCGATTTACTTACAACTGGGGTCTTGCTGAGTGGAAACGGCAGTATGAAGCAGGATTAAAACCATCTGGTTTAGCGTTAAAAAAAGATTTTAATGCGATAAAAAAGGAACAGTTTCCATGGACTTATGAAGTTACCAAGTATGCAAGTCAGCAGCCATTTATCCAGCTTCAGACAGCATTCACGAAGTTTTTTAAAGGTGATGCTCAATACCCTGTTTTTAAGAAAAAAGGGATACATGACAGTTTTTATATTGGAAATGATCAATTCAGGATTGAAGGTAAAAAAATAAGAATACCCAATCTTGGTTGGGTTAGAATGGCTGAATGTTCAGGCTACAACGGGAAAATTCTAAATGCCACTGTTTCACGGACAGCCGACCAGTGGTTTGTAAGTATCAATATTCTTATGGATATCACACCTGCGACATGTAAAAACCAAACGGTTGTGGGTGTAGATTTAGGGATTAAAAATCTGGCAACCCTGTCAAACGGAGAGAGCATTGAAAGTCCCAAAGCATACCGCAAATTACAGAAGAAACTCAAAAGACTTCAGCAGTCACTATCCCGTAAACAGAAAGGTTCAAGAAACAGGGAAAAGCAGAAGCGGAAAGTAGCCCGTCTGCACTATCGGATTTCATGTATCCGTATGGATTCTCTTCACAAGCTGACTACCCGGCTTGCAAACGATTACAGCGTAATTGTGATTGAAGATTTGAATGTAAAAGGCATGATGAGCAATGGAAAGTTAGCAAAAGCCATTGCAGACATGGGATTTAATGAGTTCCGCCGTCAGCTTGCTTATAAAGCGGTTATCTCTTCTGCTCATGTAATTGTTGCAGACCGCTGGTTTCCTTCTTCAAAACGATGTTCAGCCTGTGGAGAGAAACATAAAGAACTTAAACTTTCTGATAGAATCTTTAAATGTCCTTCTTGTTCTTTCACAATAGATAGAGATTTAAACGCAGCCATAAATTTAAAACAATATCCACAATTAATGGCAGCATAGCCAAAAACAATACCGTCAGTTTGACGGAATTTTAAGCCTGTGGAGAGGAAATAAGACCTAAGCAGTTAATTCGGGCATACTCTATGAATCAGGAAGAAAAAGATAGATAATTATAGATTATCTTAGATTTTTCAAAGCGGTTTCTGACGATCTCACAGAGAGGAGTGGCCAGATGGTGAAGCAGCAGGCAGCACACGCATGAGATCATCTTTTGGGCTTGGTTCTAACTTCACATTTCATTTAACTCTTTTTTTCTGTCAAATCTGCGATGGAAAGCCAAAACCGTTCTTGTGTTACTTTCCGGAAGAAGATTTTCAAAAAAAGCTCTACTGATAGCTGGAGAAAATTTTTCTTTTCTACAAGAAAGTGAGACGGAAACAGGTGATGATTCTTTTTCCAACCAATCTTGGGAAGATTGAAATACGACTCTAGAATTTAACCGTACAGTTTGATTGCAGGATGCGACATTCTTCATACAACTCCAAATTTAGTTTCATATCCGGCTGTCCGCATCCGGCTGTCCGCAGGATTTTTCATAAAGATTATCTGATGCCAATCGGTACAATATGTGGTCTTCTGGAGTCGTTATTGACCATTACCTCAACCTCATAGATCTCCCTGATGTTTCTGGGAAGAAGCGTCTGCTCGGGCGTGCCGCTCATAAAGAGTTCTCCTTTCTTTAGAAAGATGATGCGATCTGAATATTGAGATGCCAGATTCAGATCGTGAACTGCCATGATCACAGATATCCCCCTCTCTTTTGATATGGCAACCACATGATCAAGGAGTTCCAGTTGATGCCTAAGATCAAGATTGCTTGTTGGCTCATCAAGCAATAGAACCTTTGGTTCCTGGGCCAATGCCCGTGCAATAAGCGCCCTTTGCTGTTCACCACCGGAGAGTTCATTAAACTGGCGTAAGGCCAGATGGTCAAGATCCATCTGAATCAGCATCTCATAGACTATCTCCCGGTTCTGAGAGCTTACCACCCAATCCACATATGGACGTCTTCCCATGAGCACTGTGTCAAATACCGTGGCAGGAAAGGTATGCAGGGCACTTTGGGGTACATACCCGAAAAACCTGGCAGCTCTTCTCAGATTCAGCAATTTGACATCCTCTCCATCAATCAGCACAGCTCCTCTGGTAGGTTTTAATATGCGATTAATGCATTTGAGCAAAGTGCTCTTTCCTGCACCATTGGGGCCTACCATGCTTACAACTTCGCCATCTTCAACCTTGAGATCAATATGTTTCAACACCGATAGAGTGCCGTATTGGAAAGATAGATCCTGCACCTCAATAGTCATTGGAAGTATTGCCTCCTCTTTGTAATCAACAGATAGAGAAACATTGGCACTCCGATAAACGCAGTGACAATCCCCACAGGGAGTTCGGCCGGAGCAAAAATGGTCCTTCCCACGGTATCTGCGGCAAGAAGCAGTGTGGCACCGACAATAGAAGCAAAGGGGATGAGAAAGCGGTGATCACTGCCGATGATCATCCGGGTGATATGTGGTGCCACCAGGCAGACAAAGCCTATAATCCCTGTAAAGCAGATAATGGTAGCAGTGATAAGGCTGGAGAGGATCATAACCACCATTCTTACACGGTCTGCATTGATTCCAAGACTGATGGCAACCTCATCACCTGTGGCAAGTGCATTGAGATCCCAGGAGTATCTCATTAAAAGGGGGAAACAGATCAGAAAGACAATGGTGATAATCCCAAGATTGTTCCAGGTAGAAGAGGACAAGCTTCCAAAAAGCCAGAATACCACCCCCTGGAGTTGATTCTCTGTGGCAACATACTGTAGCATGGATGTTGAAGCGGAAAAGAGGTACATCAGCGCTATCCCACCAAGTATCAGAGTCTCAGGGGAGACTCCTCTCAGACGGGCTACACCATATACGAGGCATGCAGAAAAGAGAGCAAAAAAGAAGGCATTCCCGATTATCAGGTATCTGCCGTTTCCCATCAATCCCACCCCAAGCACAATGGCAAGTGACGCCCCGAAGCCTGCTCCTGAAGAGATACCGATGGTAAATGGGCTGACAAGCGGATTGCGCAGTATCCCCTGCATGGCTGCCCCTGAAACTGCAAATCCTGCTCCAGCAACAATGGCCGTTGCAATGCGGGGTAAGCGCAGATTCCAGACGATCGTGTTTGCAAGCTGACTTGCATCTCTGCCAGTAAAAGGCAGCACTCTTCCCAGAACCGATTTTAATACATCTACTGCTGTTACAGAGGCTGCTGCGCCCCATGAAGCCGCAAATATTACTAAACCAATTAAGATGCAGAGTCCTAAAACAGGGAAGAGAAGTTTCTTACTCCTGGACTCTGCATCTGCTCTTCTGAGTATCTCTATTCTCTCAATTTTAGTCATGGATAGAACCAAACCCCTTGAAAATCAATATTGAACCATATTTCAAAATATTCTCTGTGATATTTTTCAGGATCGACATCTTGAAACCGGTCTGGATAGAGCCTTTTTGCAAGATATAGGGCACCCAGAGGTGTCTGGCCACCTGATGCAGTGCCATAATAACCAAATAGATAGATAGTGCCTTTTTGAAACGCCTTGGTAGCTGCAATAACCTTATTCCGGACGATTTTACTGTAGGTATCAGCTACACGGCGAGAGTCCGGAACGTTGTACCCTAACCCCTCTTCCAGCCAATAGCTGGAGATAATTATGGCGTCAGGATTCTGCTCCAGTATCCACTCGCCGCTGATCTCATGAGCAGATTCTCCTGATGCCAGGTTGATGGCTCCGGCCAATTCAATGATTCTTCTGCCTGCCCAGGTTGTAAAACCATCTCTGTTTAATATATTACTGACGCTGTTTATCCCAAGAACACGCACTTTTTTTACGTTCTCTGTTCGCTTCTGAATCATATCCAGAATATCGGTTTTCCATTGGATAAATGCACGAGCCCTTTTTTCTTGTCCAGTAATTTGACCCAACAGCTCCAATTCCCGATCATAATAGGTTTCTCGCTCATATGCGCTACCTCCTTTGCGAGGCTGACAATCAAGTGCCACCACTTTGATGCCAAGGGGTTCCAACTTATCAATCACTGGCTGAAGATTGGTAAGAGCTGTGCCCATTATCAACACTTCAGGAGCCTTTTCCACAATGGCTTCATAGTTTGGAGCATAGACTGAACCGATATTGGTCTTGCCTATCAGCCGGGGATAGACTCCCTGATCATTCAAGAGATATTCAGTCACCCCCACAACCTTCTCTTCCAGTTGCAACATGCAGAGTTCCCGGCACGAGCTTGTATGCAGACCTGCGATTCGTGTAACGGGTTGAAGAATATCGATTTTTCTTCCTGTACTGTCAGTAATTGTCACTGCAAGCTCTCTGTTCTGCTTTGTCAGAGATGCATCGTTATCTGCAACTGACTCAATCGGAGGGTAAACATAAACACCACGATAGGGCAGGTGGCACCACTTCTCATAATACTCCCTGGCTATGGATTCCGGTTCAAGATCATGAAATATATCAGGATAGAGGTACTTTGCAATATAGGCTGTTCCTATGACACAGGCTGGCCCCTCTTTCAGATCCTGGGCGAGTAAGAAGACGCGACCATTTTTAACAGCACTTGTCTCTTTAAGGATGGCTGAATCAACAATCTTCTCTCTGAAAGCTCTCATATTAGAGGTGGCGGCAGACTCCTTGGCATTATAGCCTGATATGCTCTTTCCAATTACATCTCCAATTATGACATCTGGATTATTCTCAATGACCCACTCCGCACTCACCTCAAGAGACTCCATTGGTAAATCAGCCCCCAGGTTGATGCCTCCTGCCGTTTCAATCATGGGGTGGCTGGACGATTTCCTGTTTTTTGTTGAATAGACACCTTTAAACAGATTGCTATCCAGAAACGAGTAGTGAAATACTGTTGGCCTCTTTTCCGGTTTTATCTGGCTGATACGGTCAGAAATCAGGCGCTCATATTTGCGGTACCATCTTATGAGTTCTTCTGCCTCTCTCTTCTTTCCAAACAGAAGCCCAAGCTCTCTTACATCCTGATCAATACCTCTGAGATCAACGCAGTCCATATAGATCCACTTGATATTCAGTGCTCTGAGTTTCTCTTCATCTGTAGTCAGGTTGGAGTTCTTATAGAGGATGATCAACTGGGGATTTAGCTCTGCCAGCCGTTCATAGTTCAGCTCCTTGAATTTAAAAGCGGGTTTGCTTTTCAACTCTGGCCAGAACGCAGGATTATCTCTCATGTAGGTCGTGACACCCACTACTGTTTTTTGCATATCTACGCCAAGGGCTCTGAGTATGACAGCAGATGAGGTGTTTATGGTTACGATCCTCTGAAGGGGCAGCTCAATTTCAACTGTTCTGTTGACAGCATCTGTAATCTTGACGGTCTGCACCCCTGGCAGAGCTGTTGTCATGCCAGGTGAAACAGGCAACAGAGATAAGAGGATCAGAACTCCGGTCATGAAGATTATTTGACGGCTGAAGTACCCTATGATCTTTAACATCTCCATGCGTTGCCACTCTGAATAAAGATGGCTGCCTTTAAATGGTGTTTGTTGATATCGTTGCATATTGATTTTTCTACAACTGGCACGGCCGGAGCCTGGTATTTAACTCTAAAATTCAACTTTGACTGCTCCCATAACCATTATGCCTGGAGACTCATATCCGTCTGCCTCCTCAAATTTCACATTATTGATATTTGTCATGCTCAGACTGGCTGTAACATTCTCCCACAACTGCCGGGAGAGCTTTAGATCGGTTGTAAAATAACTTTCAAGCTCTGTTGTATTCTTATCATCATTATACCGTTTTCCAACATATCTTCCGGTCAGTTTGGCGGTAATTATCTTTGGATTACTGTAGTTGATTCCAAAGAGATAATTCTCCGTCGGGGTGTGGGATAGGTATTTGCCCTCCAGCTCAGGATCATTTTCAAACTCAGTCACCTTTGAACTGTTGAAAGTGGCATTGGCAAAAAGAGACCACTCATGATTGACCATGAAATCTGCCCCTATCTCAACCCCTTTGATACGTACCTCACCCACATTTATCTTATCGTAATATTTCTGGTTCTCTATTGTCTCTGTGTAAACACTGTAAACAAAATCTTGTGCACGGGTTTCATAGAGAGTTGCCGTAAGCATAAGTTTATCACCAATATACTGGTCAATACCTGCCTCATAGGAGATCAGCTCTTCAGGATCAAGGTCAGGATTACCCCTGTTTGTACTGCCAGCTCCCACATAAGTTCTGTAGAGGTTGGAGAGGGTTGGGGCCTTGAAAGCTGTTCCCACTGACCCCTTTATGGTTGTATTGTCAAACAGGTGGTAATTGGCACCAACTTTTGGATTGAATGATTGGTCACTCTTCTCTGGATAATAGGTCTCAACCTCAGTTGTCTCATTGTCATATCCATAACCATCGAAACTCTTCCACCAGTCATAACGCCCTCCAAGAATAACTGACAGCTTCTCTCCAATACTGATTTCATCCTGAAGAAACAGCGCTGTATACTCCTGCTTTCCCTCAACCTTTATATCATGATCAGAGGTCAGATAATCATCATGTCGGTCAATATCCCCCTGTTTGTAATCAGTGCCAAGAGTCAGAGTATTATTTTTTGTCAGATCCATGCTCAACTGAATGGTTGCTCCAAGGGTATCCTGCTCATTATAGCTTATGTAGCTTATGGCATTGTAGGTCTTTGCTGTGCTGTCATAATAGGGTGATGTGTAATGGCTGTCATCATCATGTTTATAAACATCTGTCTTTAGAGCCCAGTTCTCTCCCTTTTTCTGATAATTGAGGCTGAATCTGTTTTTTTCGTCAGCAACCTCATATCCTTTGATATTGTATCTTCCACTATCTTCCTGATCGTAAACTGAGGAGGAGAAGAGCATGGAAGAGGATGGGTCTATCTCATAACTTAGTTTTCCACTGAGAGAATACCGTTCAACAGATTTCTCTCGATGATAAGGTTTCCTTTTTTCTTCAACCACATCACAATAGCCATTACTATCCAGATAGTTTCCTGAGAGCTGGTATCCGAATTTTCCAGAGGTTGCACTGTTGCCAAGGGAGAGCAATCGTGTATTCATACTCCCATAACCTATTTCTGCAGAACTTTGCATCTCCTTAGCTGGTCTCTTTGTAATGATATTGATCACCCCTCCCATGGCATTTGATCCATACAGGGCTGAACCGGTACCTCTCACAATCTCTATCCTTTCAATATCTTTGATATCAACCTCATTCCATTCAACAGCCCCTCCATAGGGATCATTTATCGGGATACCGTCCCTCATAACCAGCACAGAGTCCTCTCCTGGCAGCCCTCTCATGCTGACGTCATTAGTGGTACTTGAACTGAGGATCCCATGATAGGATCTGACATAGACTCCCGGCAGTTCCCGTAAAAGATCATCCACCCTATGAGCCGCTGAATTCTGAATATCCTCCCTGGTTATTACAGATACACTTGCTGGCAGAGACTCAACAGATCTTTCCGTTCTTGTAGCGGTAACCACTACTTCTTCCAGGCTGTATAGATCTGTCTCCTCTTCAGCTTCAACCACAGTTGCAAATACGAGCGTACTCAATGCAACACAAAAAGAGAAAAAATAGATATGTTTTATTAAACAGAAGAGATAGATACGTTTCATTTTGGAATTCCTCTTTCCTGTAACTGTCATGCCCTTACTGGCACAACAAAGAATTAAAATGTTTATAAAAACAGATAATTACCGAGATTTTCTAATAAAAGCTTGTTTCAGATTGAGTTTAAAAACTGAATTCAGAAGAGGTATAACAACAGGAGTGCACCATGATGATTGACGCCGCTGCCCCCATGGTGATATAGAAAAGGCACTTCTCCCATGAATATATCGATGAGATATATTTAAGGGATGATACACCTTGGAAGGCAGCATCTCTCTTTGGTCGGATAGTGTGCTGCTTTCCATATTTTGCTTAAACCTGTCTCTTATTTATGCTATGCTGCTCTCTACTCTTTTTTATGAATAGTACTCCCCCCTTCCTCCAAATAAAAAAGCCAGAAAAGCCCTGAATATAATCTTTCATATCAGGCCTTCCTGGCTTTATTGTTAATTAAACTATCTCTCTTGGATCTTACTCTAACTCACCAAAGCAATTTCGATTGCAATTTTTGCAAGACTGATATCTGAAACATCTGCTCTTGTCAAGAACAAAATCTCTCAGGCAGAGCTTGGGAAAGGGGCAGAAAAGGGTTGGAAATTGCAGGAATTTATCTTGACATCTGAAAAGAACTGTGTTTTAAGTCCCGCAAATAAACCAAGGGAAGAACCCTTAAACGTTCCATTTGTAGTAGTTATTGTTGTAACAGAGTTGTTATTGTAACAGTTTAAAATATATATAGCAAATAGATGACGCCATGAAGGTGTTGCTGCTTTAAAGCAGCCGCTTCATGGCGTTTTTTGTTTTTTGGATAACTGCTTTCAATAGCACATTTCTCTGTTATTGGTTATTAAATCAAGATGTTGTAGGAAATATTTCTTAAAAAAATAATCCCTTTTAAAAAAATCTCATAATCAACTTGCAAAAGAGAGCGCTCTATTATGCACAGCTACAGAACTACTCAGAGCCGTAAAATAATCCACAGCCATAGAACTACCCAGAGCCGTAAAATCATCTGCAGCTACAGAACTGTTATCAAGCTTATACTCTTAATGCCACAGCTCATGCTCCTGATACCACTGTTGAACGCAACAGCCTTTTGTGAATCAGCAAAGGTGGAGGCAGAGGCAGAGGTTTTTGTTCTGGATACAGTTGTGGTCACATCTGAGAAGATTGAGGAGTATATCAGAAATCACCCTCAGAGCGTCAAGGTTGTTGAACGTAAAGAGATTGTTGCCAGAAATCTCTCAAGTGTTGAAGAGGTGCTCAAAACCATGTCAGGCGTGGAGGTGTACAGCACACCAGGTATTGGATCACGCATATCCATCCGTGGTTCAGGACGGTCAAGCGGCCTGCTTGTGCTGTTGAACGGAAGAGCTTTGAACTCCAACCAGTACGGAAGTCAGGATCTGAACTCCATTCCTGTTGATTCAATAAAGTCAGTAACAGTATTCAAACCTCCAGTTCCTGTCTGGCTCGGTTCTGGTGGAAGCGATGGTGCAATCAATATTGTCACCTCAATAGAGAAAGAGAGAGGGGATAAGAAGAAAAAGAGGTCAACCGCAAAATTTGCAGGAGGCTCTTACGGTTATGGAGAGGGGAGCCTGAGCCACCAGAGAGCTTTTGCCGGAGGAGAGGCGCTCCTATCTGCAACTACAACCCATAGAGATGGCAGCAGAGCAAACAGCGACAGAACAGATGGAGCTTTTGCCGTGAACTGGAATCTGGATAAAAAAGATGGCACAGGCTATGAGGTGAGCGGCCGCTGCTACCGAGCTGAATATGGCTCTCCCGGCCCTCTTGATAACTTGACCCCTGATGCACGCCAGGAG
>Ga0209800_10001361_pt1 | contig 26258 bp, 18 predicted proteins | sample Higcelweek8metaG_FD_187174 | JGI IMG/M metagenome (GOLD analysis project Ga0209800, IMG submission 187174) | Freshwater pond sediment microbial communities from the University of Edinburgh, under environmental carbon perturbations - High... | ecosystem: Environmental > Aquatic > Freshwater >...
TCGCTCCCATGGCTGATGAGCTTAATTCATCCGTCTGGATTCTGCTGGTCTGGATTTCGGGTGGGATAATCACGCTGTTCGGTGCCCTGAGCAACGCGGAGCTGGCCGGGATGCTGGCAGACACAGGCGGCGATTATGTCTATCTCAAGAAGATTTACAAGCGGTTCTTCTCGTTCCTCTACGGCTGGTCGCTCTTTGCCGTCATCCAGACAGCCACGATATCTTCGCTGGCATACGTCTTTGTCCAGTCGCTCAACAGCATTGTCCCTTTTCCTGACCTGCTTCCGGCGCTTAATGACTTCTCGGTAGGAGGTGTATTCTTCCCGTTCCGCGATTTCGGGATCAAGCTGGCGGCCATTGTAGTGATAATGCTTCTGACCCTTCTGAACGTATCGGGACTGCGGAGCGGTGCATGGACGGGCAAGGCGATTTTCTTCTTCGTCTGTGCCGGGTTGCTGGTTATAATCATTGCCGGCATGACAACCACAACTCCCAGGCCGGAGAACTTCATGAACTTCAGGGAGCTCGGAAACGGGAGCGTCACCGTGTCATCCTTCTATACGGCGATGCTTGCCGCCTTCTGGGCTTACCAGGGCTGGGTTTCGGTGGGATTCATCGGGGGTGAGATCAGGAACGCCAACAGAAACATCCCGAAGGGGATCGCCATGGGTGTGCTTGTGGTGATCGTCATATATGTTCTTGTCAACCTGGCATATATGCGTATCATGCCGATCTCTGACCTCGTGCAGGTGCATGATGCAGGCAACCAGATTGCTGCCGTGGAGGTGATCAGGTCCCTCTGGGGAAAGGGTGGAGTTCTTTTTATATCGCTGCTGATACTGATTACGACCCTGGGATGTCTCAATGCCAGCATACTCACCGGCTCAAGGCCCTACTATGCGATGGCTCAGGAGAAGCTCTTCTTCAGGGGTATCGGCAAACTCAACAAGCATAATGTGCCGGGCAACTCGCTGCTCTGGCAGGGGATATGGGCATCGGTACTGGTGCTGTCAGGTACATTCGACCAGCTGACGGACATGCTGATTTTTGCCGTCTATATATTCTACGGTGCGATGGCAACAGGAGTGTTTATCCTGCGCCGCCGCATGCCGGATGCGCACCGGCCCTACAAGGTTTGGGGATATCCTGTTGTGACGGCAATCTTCGTACTGTTTTGCATTGGACTCTTTTTCAATACAATAATAACCCGTCCCCGCGAGGCCATGATAGGCCTGTCTCTGATCCTGGCGGGCATACCGGTCTATTTTATTTTCCGGGGTCGGACCAAGCTATGATATAGAAAAACAGGCGGTTAGCACTTATTTTTTATGAATTTTGTACCTTACAACCATATATTGAAGAGAAAAAGCAAAGTTTAAGTAATATTCCACAATGCCCAGGGCCAACAGATATTACACTCCAGGTCACATATGGCATATTACTCACAGATGCCATAAAAGGGATTTTCTGCTGAAATTTGAGAAGGACAGGAAGCTCTGGATAAAATGGTTATTCGAAGCCAAAAAGCGTTACAAAGTCTCTGTATTGAACTACATTGTTACCAGTAATCACGTTCATTTGTTGATCTGTGACAATACTCCCGCCAGAAGCATACCCATATTCATGCAATTGATACAAGGCAGAACGGCTCAGGAATACAATAACAGAAAAAGGCGAAACGGAGCTTACTGGGAAGACAGGTATCACGCAACTGCTATCGGAACCGATGAGCATCTTCAACACTGCATGGTATATATCCACATGAACATGGTCAGGGCTGGCATGGTTGATCACCCTATAAAATGGGAGGAGTCAGGGTATTATGAGATTGAAAATCCAAAACAGCGATATTCGATAATTGACTATAAGACTTTACTTGACGTCCTGGGTTTCGATTCAATAGGTCAATTACAAAGAGTACAAGCTGAATGGGTGCAGGAAGCTTTAAGAAGAGATATCCAGAAGCGGGAGCCGAAGTGGACAGAGAACATTGCTGTCGGAGACGAAGGCTTCATTGAAAAGATCAGACTTGAGCTTAATATCAAACCATCACCAGGGAGGGTTACACAATCGGAGGATAGTTTTACTCTTGCCGAAGGGGACTTTCCCTATCCTTACGACGACAATATTGTGTCAAAAATATCATTTTAAGGGCCGTAACGACTTATAGGCGAATTTTAATATCAATAGAACCAGAACAATAGCCTGGTCCGACCCCATGATAGTCCATTCATCAGGGATTGTGTATATGGAGTGCATACGCCGGATAATCTGACCACATTGCGCCGGAGTAAATTGACCACATCAGAGTTGGTCTTTTAAAGAGAGCTTTCTCACGGTAGAAAGTGGTTAAACAAATTTATCTTTTTTAGTTCATTATCTCCATATTTTTCTGTTTTTCGCGGACCTTTCTCATGGATTCCCCGCGGAGCTCTAGCCGGTGAGCATCGTGGACTATCCTGTCAAGTATGGCATCAGCTACGGTTTTTTCTCCGATTACTTCATGCCAGCAGTTAACCGGCAGCTGTGATGTTATTATCATTGAGGCTCTTCTATGACGGTCCTCTACTATTTCCATCAGGGCCGAGCGATTGGCGCTGTCGATAGGAAGCAGACCGAAGTCATCTATTATGAGCAGGTCCTGTCGTTCTATCTTGGATATTTCTTTCAGATAGGATCCATCAGCCTTACCCATCTTAAGCCTTGAGAAGAGCTTTCCCAAGTTTGCATAGTAGACTTTATATCCGAGGGTACAGGCCTGATGCCCGATGGCTGTGGCAATGTAACTCTTTCCTATTCCGGTACTGCCCGTAATGATAATGTTCTCATGTTTGCTTATGAAGCCGCATTCGGCAAAGCGCAGCAGTTGACCCCGATCCAGGTTACGGTCAGATTGGTAGTCGATGCTTTCAATTGAAGACTGGTACCGGAACCTGGCATTGCGCAGCCTTCGCTCAAGGTTGCGGTTCTGCCGGTCATCCCACTCTGCTTCAACAAGCATGCCTATCAGTTCATCAGCAGATAGTGCAAGCAGCTTCTCATTTTCAAGACTTGTTTCATAGGTTCTTGCCATGCCCCACAAGTGCAGTTTTTTGATCTTTTCAAGTGTCTCTTTTGTCATCGTTTGGAGTTTATTTGTTTTGGTTGTTACTGATAATATTGCTCTCCGCGGATATTTTCATGCTCCGGGATATCAGCGGTGATCTCCGCATAAGTGATCATGTCATATTTGTTCTCAAGGATTGTTTTAATGGCCCCATAGGAGTAGTTTTCATATTCAATGGCCCGGCGACAAGCATTGATAAGTCTTTCCCTGCCGACCTTGCGCTCAAAGCCAAGAACACCCTGACAGGCCTTGTAAGCCTGCTCGGGATGAGACTTACTGTCCATGAGTCCTGTAATGAACACCTTCACTGAAGGATCAATAGACTCTCCCCACTTAATAAATCTATCCGGGTTCCACTCGGTGAGATACCTGTGTGTGCTTGCCAGGTGGTCGGGGTTGGTTGTGTAGCCATAGGCCTTGCGGTCACGTTTGTGTGTGGCTATCAAAACATAATTATAATAGATCTCCACCAAGGTGGCGGAGTACATCACCTTGACCTTCTTTCCGATATATCCGTAAGGCACGCTGTAGTAGTGTTTATCCTCCTTAAGGCAGGTGTGGCCGTTGACTGATACTGTAGAGTATTGCTGACGCTTAAACTCGTATGGCAGAGAAGGAAGCGGAGTGAGCACAGACCTTTCTATGTCTTCAAAAAGGTCACGGCGACTGTAGGGTCGGCCCGTCAGCCTGATGCTATTATAATGCTCCAGCGCAACCCGCAGGGCTGCGTTCAACTCTTCAAGGCTGTGGAAGGTCCTGCGGTCAAGGACAGAGTAAATGCGGCGGTAGGCGATCCGTACGGCCCCTTCAACCAATGACTTGTCTTTTGGTTTATAGCTTCTGGCCGGCAGTATGGTCGTGCTGTAGTGAAGGGCAAAGTTCTCAAAGGCCTGGTTAAGGGTGGGCTCATACAGGGAGCTCTTGGTTACTGCGCTCTTGAGGTTATCAGGAACTATCGCTCTGGGAACACCGCCGTAATAAGCCAGGGCGTTTATACAACAGGTGATAAGATCTTCCTTGCATTGGCTGGGAACGGCTTCAATATAGGTAAGCTGACTGGCGCCAAGCACCGAAATAAATACTTCAACTTCGGTTATTTCTCCTGTCTCCCAGTTAACAATATGAAGCTTCTCTCCGGCAAAGTCAATGTACATCTTATCACCGGCCGTATGATCGATATGCATTACCGGTCGGCTGCGCTTTAGCCACTGATGGTAATAATGTTTGAACTGTGTGATTTTGTAGCCATCCGGGTGTGCGGTTATATACCTTGACCATAGTATCTGCCTGGTAATGCCACGCCGTTTGAGTTCCTTCTCAATAACAGGGAACATGGCCTCAAGGGTCTTATACTTATCGCCTGGCTCAGGCTTAAGGCTCTCGCCAAACATTTCGTCCAGGTCCTTATCGCTGAGCATCTCAATGTCCTTAATGCTCAGGCCAAGCCCCTGATATATCCTGAGGTATTTCTTTAATGTATTGCGCGACACCCCGGTCAGGGTACTGATCTTCAGCTTTTTCTCTCCCTGGGAGTAGAGTCGCAAAATCTGTCTTAGCTTGCTCATGTCTGTCTTTTTATTGGCCATTGTCCCGCTGTTAATCGTTAGTAAAACAGCAAAGATCAAGGCTCATTTCTAAACATGAGAAGAGCTCTTTAAAAAGTGGTCAGTTTGCTCCGGCGCGTGGTGGTCAATTTGCCCCGGCGCAATGTGGTCAGTTTAGTCCGGCGTCAGGTGGTCAATTTGACCGTTTTTTGCAATATGGAGGATGATACCGGGTTCATTATTGTTACATACCGACCGGCTTTTGATTTTCCGGGGAAATGACTAACTTTATCATATGATTATTAAAGGACTAGATGGTCAGTTGGAGTTCCGGAAAACTCTCTTCTGGGATGTGTCAAAGGAGGAGCTTGACCCTGACAGAAACCGTCATCTCATAATTGAAAGAGTTATTTCCAGGGGAAATCTTGATGAGTTCTCCGCTCTCCTTCACTTTTACGGCATGAGAAAGATCAGAAATACCCTGAAATCCTTACCAGTTCTTGATAAAAAGAGCATGAACTTTATAATTACGTTTTTTAATATTGATCCAAAAGAACTTGAATGTCATCGGAAAAAGCTGTAGATAAGTCAACTATTGAACTGATAATAAAACTGCAAGCCTGTGATTATCTGCAAGGATTTATTCTGGCCGGAGGTACATCCCTGGCACTTCAGATTGGTCACCGGAAATCAGAAGACATTGACCTGTTTTCAAAAGAGCCATTTAACACAGATATTCTATTACAGAAACTTGAAAAGGATTTTGGATTCAGTGCAGACCTTATTGAAGAAAATACACTGAAAGGTTCAATTGGAAATATTAAGACCGATCTCCTGACGCACCCTTACAAAGACGTTTCTGAACCTCTTTCAATCGGAGAAGTACATCTGTTTGCGAAGGAAGATATTGCTGCAATGAAGATTAATGCAATATCAGTCAGCGGGAAACGATCAAAAGATTTTATTGACATCTACTTTTTGCTTGATTTCTTCACAATTGAGCAGATGATTGGATTTTACATTGCCAAGTATCCTCAAAGGAATCCTTTTCATGCGATAAAGAGCATGGTCTATTTTGATGACATCAACATGAAAGACTGGCCCGTGATGGTCGACAGAAGGTCGCTCAGATTGTCTCAGGTAAAGAAGAGAATTGAGCAGGAAATGAACAAGTACCTGAAGAGCATATAGGCAATCAGTGATACCTCACATCCGTTACCTTGTTCTATCACTGAATGAAGCAATAAATCGATATCGCCAGGGGAATGATATACTGTACTGAAACGGGTATTTGGTTTTACCTGACCTACATCACAATACAAAGCAGGTTATTATGAAAAACTATCTGGTATTTGTCTCAGTCATCAGCATTTTACTTTTAAGTAGATGCAGTAACGACCCGATTACAGAATACTCTTTGGATTCCTTTCTGGAAACCCTCGTGATTGATTCTACGGACACCGTTCAGGTAAATGTGTGTGACATTATTGAAGCAAGGTGGGATTCCATATTAGTTATCAAACCATATACTCTTGTATCAAAGCAATCAGTTTTAAGAGACCTGAAGAATTACAGAGATATCAAATCAAGAGTCAAGGATATAAGGCAAACCGATTTCTACAGCTATCTGGTTTTTGTAAGAAATAACAGGGCAATAGGATTTAGCCGGGTAGACCGTGGGCCGGTTGATTTCGCAAATCTTCCTGTTATTGATAATCGCAGTCCGAGCGTTGCTGTTCTGCGTAAAACAGACTGTGCCAGTTTGTATATGAAGAAAAATGGAGTCCTTTTCATTTCAGAATAGCCGCTTGTATTGCATCTCATTAATTGCCTGCGTGGCAGACAAAATTTCCTTTAATTCGACTTATTGACAGGGAAATGATGAAATTTGCTTAAATTGACTTCGATCTTACCAGTTGTCTAATGCCCCCTGTTCTTCCAAAGCATTTGTTATGAAAATAGCGCTTACTCCTGTATGTCTTGTGATAATATCTTCCTTCTTCCTGGGATGCACAAACAATAAACCGGATCCTCCAATAACCGAAGTAATAATTGACCCCAAAAATGAGGTGGCTATTTCGCAGTCACTTACCACAGATTATTTCAGGAGTCGAAAATTAGTAAGACTTGAAACGACCAACGAATCATTGATTGCTCAAATTAACAGATTGATAGTATATGAAAACAGGTACTTTATATTTGATCATCAGAATAAGTCGATTTTTATTTTTGATGAATCCGGGAAGTATATCTCTAAAATAAATAGCATTGGGAAAGGGCCAGGTGAGTATATACAGTTATCCGATTTTACCATCGATGTTAAAAACCAGCGAATAGTTTTGCTATGTGACATCCCCAGTTGTTTGATTTATTATGATATAAACGGACAGTTTTTGGATCAGGAAAAGAATAGCAATTTGAAAAGATATATTGCAGCTGATCAGGATGTTTTGTTTTTTGTTAATCATTTTGAAAACTATATTGGTATTCGATCTGGAGGCAAATATTCTGAGTTTCTTAAAATTGAAGATTATGTTATCAATAAAGAGTTCTATTCATTTCATCCAAACATCATAAGAAGTAATCATACTTATTTCTTTAAAGTATACGATAATTTAGTTTATGAGCTTACTGATGATAATGTTCTGCCTGCATACAAAATGCTTTTTGAAAAAAAAGCTGTAGACAAAAGTCTGCTTCTCGAGAATGAGTTAGAAGAAATAGTTGAGATTTGCTCCAAGGAAGAAATGATATGCAGAATTAGTGATTTCAGGGAATGCAATGGCTATTTGACGTTTACAATGTGGCCATATCGTAAAATTGCTATATATAACAAAAAGGAAAAAACATGCAGGCTGTTCTCAGAATTTTATGATCCTGAAACCGGGTTATATTTATCAGGTCTTATTGCTCATGACGGACCTGGTGATGAAATGATATTTGAAATCGACCCTATGTCATTCATTACTAATGTGCTGCATATCAAAGACACAAATGAAATGGCACAGAATGAAACTTATATTAAATATAAAGAAGAAGCAGAGAAGCTAAACCTTGCGGACAACCCTGTCCTTATGGTCTATAGTTTGAAGTAAATATGGACTGACCCAACCATTTTGCAGATAGCAGTATGTTTCAGATGAAATTCATAGCATTTCCCCAATGACAATATGAATAGGAGAGTTGGTTTAGTTGTTCTTTTATTAGCAGAATTAGGCTTTTTAATCTCTTGCGGCCAAAGGAGTGGAAGCGGCGACCTTTTCAGTGAAGAATCATTTAATACCAGAATTGAATTAAGGGATGGCAGTCAGATAGTCGTCGACGACCTCTTGCTCGGACAACCAACACTTATAAGATTCCATCCGGATTCATTCCTCGTGATTGAAGAATTCGGTACACCGAGGTTAATCAAGATACTCGATTTAAAGACTCATAAAGTCCGGGAAATGATACCACGAGGCAGGGGACCCGGGGAAATGCTTGTATCCTGGGGTGTGGAGATCATAGACAGGGACATCTTCCTTTTTTGCGGGCAACTGCGAAAGATAATAATCCTAAGTCCAACCGATGACCGCAACTTTACTATTGACAATGAGTTTTATATCGAAGAAAAGCAAACACAGAGAATTCATCCTTTATCACGAGATATGTACGTCTGTCTGAGCTCCATCGGAGATGAAATGCGGTTTACATTGCTCGACAGTAAAGGCAAAATCATAAAAAAATTCGGGGAGTATCCTCCGTTTATCAATGATGACGAAATAAAAGCTGATAATGACATTTTCTTTTCATCTATAGGCTCAACGCCCGATGGTAAACGTTTTGCAGCGGTATGCTCAAAGACTGATCTCTTCGAACTGTACGATATAGAGAAAGGACTTCTTAAAAGATTTCAGGGTCCTTTGGGCCTGAAGATTTCCGTGGAAGCTCAATCAGTGGGGACCGGTTTCATGCTGAAACCTCAGCCACATTATACAACCTACCATCATGTGATCGCCGATAAGGATGAGTTCTGGACCGCATATATAGGCTACCATTTTCAAAAGGGTAAAAATCAAACTCTTGAGGAACAATGTGCTAAAAAGCTGTTTTGTTTTGATTGGCAGGGGACTCCACTAAGAATGGTGATACTTGAATATCCTGCAATATCATTTGATATCGATTGGAGGAATCATGTTTTTTATGCTCTGGAAATACGAGATAATATTACTTTCCTGATTGAATATTCATTGGATAAGGTATTTGATGAGGCTAATTAAAATAGTTATCTGCCTCTTCGTTCTCTTTGCCTGTAATCATCAATCTGCAGACAAACTGGCTATTGAAGATCGGCGATTGAATGAAGTTATTCTTAGCTCAGAAACACCCATAATTGTCTTTTTTCATTCAGGTGATTGTTCTATGTGTTATGGCACTCTGAAGCAAATTTCGCTAGACTTTCCCGAATCTACGATCATTAGCATATCTGCACTAAATTACGCAGATCTTATAGATTCCTACCTTGAATCAATTCGATTTAACGGATTCTCAGTGATTGACTCCTCGTCTCCTGTTTTCCGCATTGGGACACCCTAAAAATTATTCTGGATAATATCGTATAGTTCTTGCTGCTCTTGATCCATCTTAAGCAGATGACTTTCTGTGTGTTTGGATGCAGGGAGGGTATACGTTATCTGGTACATGTTATGAGTGACTTCTGCTGCTTTTTTCAGTGACAGTGTTGATTTGGCCTGATACAATGCTCTTTCCAGGTCTTTGTATATGCAGTAAGCTGTGAAGGCAATGCAGATATGAGCCTCTATTCTGTCACGCAGTCTATGGTAAATCGGCCTTATCCGTAAATCAGTCTTTGACATACGGAATGCCTTCTCCACAAACCACAGGTTTTTGTAATTCTGCATGACTTCCTGGTTACTTATACTGCTGTTGGTGATATAGCCTTTCAGTCCGTCCCAGACGTGATCATAATTGTACTTCTCGTAGTCAATATCAATGGTTATCTCTCCCGTTAGCCGCAAGTATTTATTGTAACCCCTTTTGTTGATGTGTGATTTTGTAAGTCTGCCTGCTTTTATTTGCTTCTCAAGTCGCATCAGACCGCGCCTTCGGTTGTATTCATCCTTTGTCGCCCTGACAGATGAGTAATTAACTATGAGCCTTGTATCTTCAGATCTTGCTATGCTAATCGTTGATCCATCGGCAAAGGTGGTCTGCAATATCTTCTTTTTAATCCTCTCCGGCTCACTCTTCAACCGGGCGCCAAGAATGTACTCATACCCATTTTCTTTCAATGCCACCATGTTTTCATTGGAAAGCAATCCGGCATCTGCCACAACAACTGGTTTATCCAGACTGAACTTACGGCTTATCTTCTCAAGAAATGGAATAAGTGTATGACCTTCATAAGTATTGCCCTCGTAGATATCATACCCGATGGCATAGCCGCCTATCCCAACCAAAAGACCAATGAAGATCTGGGGCTGCTGATGCTTGCCATCCTTGGAGAAGCCGGTCTTGCGAAGATCATCCTCGTCGGAGGCTTCAAAATAGAGCGTGGTCATATCGTAAAACACCACACTGATCTTCCCCTCAAGAACTCTTAGTGTATGAGCAAAAGCTATTTGCTCTACCTGATCCTTCAACCGACTGTTGAGCTTATCCAAAAAACGGTATACACTATCAATCTCAAGTGATACTCCCTGGTACCGGGAGAGGTAATCAATGGTTTTCAGCTTGCTCAGTGGGAAGGCTATGCGTGAGATAACCAGATGACGAAAGAGCTCTTCTCCGATTTTATTAAACCCGATATGATCATAGATCTTCCCAAAGATTATCTCAGGGCCAACTGTTTGTATGTTCGAGTTGCTAAGGGTAGATAAGACGCTCCTTATCATCTGATCGCTCTCAGAAGGGAAGAGATCCTGCGGCTTGGAGAGATGATCTATCTCCTGTTGGGCCTTTTGGATTAAACGATCTATTTCCTGCTGTGTGGTGGCGGAACCAAAGCTTTTGACCACTTTATACCGCCCTCTGGCCTTGCTAATTATCTGAACACTAGTACTTCCAGAGCTATTCAGCTTAGTACGGACAAACATATCTTGTTATTTCGGGACACCCAAAAATAACAATCATATATTGATTTACAATGATTTACATGGGTGTCCCGGAAAAATGCGGAAAACAGGAGCAAGTCCGGCTTGTAAGGTAATGTAATTTGTATAACAGATTTTCAACCGCATTTTATTAAGGCATAATTGTTTTATGTGAGACAGAGAGGTTAGTTTTCGTTGGTTAGGAGAGTTCGCCAGGTGCTGAAACCCCGGCGGACAAATCAGGGTTTAAGGGTTTAACGGTTTCAGGGTTAACAGGGTGTCCGGACTTCAGCGTGACTGATGAACGGAACCCTGTTTTTCTTTGTCTACCCGGGTACCAGGTGCATCATAAATGACTGCTGCCGGCTTAATTCAATTATTTTCCGATCAAGGGTTTCAGCCTCCGGATGTCTTCCATACTAAATGACTCTTCAAATAGCTTCACATCAGAGCTTACACTGTAATTCTCAAGATATTCTTCCCTTAATTTCCTCAGGTAATCCTTATTCTGAATAGAATTGAAGTTCAGGATCTGGATTGCTGATCTTGGCAGTTCCCTGTTCCAGTAATCGGGATTCACCTTTACTATTCGCGGAAATATACTGTCCATTCCTTCGGCGCCTGGTTTATGATAAACCCGGGAGATTCCGCCGCCGAAATAAGCCGGTTTGTCACGATATTCTTCAGGAATGTCATTCCACTCCTTCTCAATGAATTCGTTCAGGTACTGGGCGGCTATCTCATTATCTTCTTTTTTAGCATTCTCCCTTACTGCCGCGAAGGCTTCATTTACAGTTACCGGGATCCAGTATGGTGGTCTTGACGGGTCATAAATAACGAACCACTCACCGTCGTAAACATCAATGCCGGGCTCCACCGTACTTTTCCTTAATGGGGCCGTAAAATATCCATGGTTGGCATCATGGCTGTACGATGCCCCCCATCCGGGTTTAGCCTGATTTATGTAGAGCGACCATTCAGGCGGCTCAATCAGATTCATTGCAGGAGTACCATCCTTCTTTCTGAACCAGGAAGCAAATTCGAAACTAATCCTTGCAGGTATGCCGTATCCACTGACCTCCTTGCAGTTGAGATTATAAATCCTTGCTCTTCCCTCGAAACCCTTAAGATCCCTGAGAACAGGGTTTTGCCGGACCACAGTTACAAGGTCGGTTATTCTCTGGAGATTGGCAGTTATTTCCGCCTTTGTGTACCCGCAGTCGTATCCAACATAATCAGTACGGCTCAGGATCTGAAATGTACCTTGTTTATCCCTGATAAGCGGAAGTTCCTGCGCAGTCAGCCCGCTTAAAAGTGATGTCAACAGGATAAAGCATATGACAAGTTTCTTTTTCATATTCAGGAGTATTTCAGTATTTGGTTTTAATGGAATCGACAGTGACTGTCACAGCGGTCTTGAGAAGATCCATCCATGAAGATGATGAAGCAGGGCACTTCTCAAAATCCTTAATGAACTCCTGTCCGGCTTTATCAAACGACTGCGTCTGCTGAAGCAGGGACTCCATAAGTGGTATTACATCATGCAAAGATGTCTCGATGCTCTTCTGATCCTCACCGAGTGCTGAAGTGAGTTCACCGGTAAGAGTTTTCCACTCTTCCAGAGTCTTAACATAGCTTGTCAGAGGGCCGTTTTGAAAGTCAGCGACACAATTGTTAAGATTCTGCATATCCGCCTGGAGTATTGCAAATACCTCAGGTCCAGGCTTCATGGTCTTCGTGCTGTTGCATCCGCAATCTCCGGGGGCATAGGGCAGGCCCTCCTGTCCGGCTTCGGATGGTGGCTTCGGCGGGGAGATCTCACCTCCTTCACCGGGGACTTCTTCTCCGCCCGGTTCTCCCTCATCCGGTCTCTTCTCGCCGGCTGCTTCGCCTGGCGCAGGCACTTCAGCCGACGGTTGCTCCCCACCGGGTTTCGCAGCCCTGGCAGTACCCGCCGGCTGGTTGGCGGTTTCTGAACCAGGCTCTGCCGACTTCTGTACAGGTTCCGGGGCTGGTTCACCCTGTCCGCCGTCCTGTCCGGCTCCGCTCTCGCACAATTTCTGGCGGCGGATGAGATCATCTATGTATCGGCTCCAGTGTTCAATCCACTTCTGGGCATTGCTTATCTTCATGGTTGCGCCCTGAATTACTCCCAGGTCCTCACCGAACTTATTGGCGGCCTCATAGGTCTCCTGGGCTCCGGATATTACCCCCAGGACGGTCGCATCGACCAGCTCTATTCCCAGTTTCACAGAGTTTACACCTGCCTGGCTCAGACTTTCGCTCCTGACCAAGTCAAGAAGCGCTGAGCCGCTTCCGAATACTTTCCCGGTGGCCTGAACAACCTGGTCCGCCCCAGGTGCTCCGGCAGCCATTCCAAAAATCAGTCCTGAGGTCTTCAGCGTCAGATTGGCTGCGGATTCAAGGAAGCTGCCCGAAGCTTTTTGGTATTCTTTGGAATTGATGATATCCTCAAGCTGCTTTAACTGTTCTTTGATTGCTTCAGTAACTATCCGGGTCTCCTCGGCGAGTTTGGCCTTTGTTTCGTCAGAGCAGTTGACAACCTCCACTTCAACGGTCGGACCGGTAGTGTTGCCGCAGTTGTCCCTGGCCTCAATGGTGCCCTTGCCTGGTTTTGATACCTGAATGTCGAGATTATCTGCAGATGCAACTACTGTGAAGACTGAAGGATTGCCCGACACAAAATCAACCAGTTCCTGTGCTTCATCCGGTTGGGAGGAGTAAGGTACTGTAAGCTTGCCTGAAAGTTTTTTGCCATCAACATCATACAGCGGAATCGGAGGGATTGCATCTCCGCCGTTATATGAATTGATACTAACAACAGATGCAGGTCTGGAAGCTTCGGTTCTGCCGCCGTCAGGTGTGGTATACTCGACATAAAGAGTACCACGGCCGGGTCTTGATCCTGTGAGAGTGGCAGAAGAGCCTTCAGACTCAATCATGAGCATTCCCGGCGGCTCACTCCAGAACCGGTAACTTCCTCCTTCCGGTTTGCCGGTCGCATTGACCTGCCCTTGTTCTCCTGTGCTGAGTTCTGAGCAACCCACGAGTGTGACATCTGCCTTTTTTTCGTCAAAGGCCCCGGATGTCAGCACAGCGCGGATATGGAGCGATCCACCCAATGGTCCCGGGAGTGTCCGGTCGTTCACCTTCTGCAGGGTTGACCAGTTCTCCAGCTCATCATTTGTGAGCTTAAAAGTAAAGACTTCCGGTAAAGCCTCCGGCGTATTTTCCCCATCAAAAAGTCCGAAGAAATCGCAATAACCTTCAGCCTCAAGTTTTGGCTCCATGAAAGTCAGGATCACGCCTTCTGCAGTGCGCTTAATGATTGCATTGGCATTGCCGGCGGGGCCGAAAGCGCGTCTGCCAGGTTCTGTTACCGGACCACCTGCCGTGTAAGTACCTTTATCGTCTCCGCTTACTACTGTGCAACTGAAAACGCCGTCACCGGTTGTAGTAAGTGTTGCAGAACAGTGACCCTCATTGCCTGTGCCCGATTTTTCACGTACATAAAACAGAAGGACTTCACCCGGCTTCATTCCTGCAATGCTCCCCCTTCTGGCCAGCAATCCCTCCGGAGTGGCTGTCGTCTGAGCCCCCATTACAGATTTGTCGCTGAACGACTCGCCCCCGAAGTAGCCCGAGTTCCAGACAGCACAGGGCCAGTAACCCGCTTTCACATTCTTGACCATCGTTTCCCCGTCGGAGGAACCTCTCTGTTCCACAGTTATATTGAATACAGGACCATCCGGAGTCTGACCGACGGCCAGGGAACAAAGCATCATTTCTGCCGTAAGGATTAAAACTGCTAAGGGAGTTTTTTTCATTTGGTTTATTTACTTGAATAATTTGTTGATATAGAATCAATTGTGAGGTTCAGCGCTTTTTTATCAGTTCTCCCATTCTTTCAACCGGCATGGCATTGACAAACAATCCCACATAATCATAAGCATCATTGTTGTTTTTGGGGAAATCCTCGAGTTCATACTCTGACCTGGTTTTATATGACATAGAAACAAATTGCACGGCAGAGGGAGAAAGAGTCCGGTCCCAGCACTCGGGGTTGAATCTCATCACCGGCCATCCTTCGTCCCTGGCACTGATGCCTGAAACACTTTCATCACCACCTTTGTAATATGCCTGGCTGTTCAGCTCTTCAGGTGTGAAACTGTCATATTCTTTTTTGATCATATCATAAACAGAAACCCTCACCATGTTCCCAGGTACAAACCCAAGTTTTGCCCATTCCTGGAGAGCCTTGCTGTTTTTGATCTCATCGATTTCCTTTTTCACTTTATAGTAGGCCAGCTTCGCTTCCATCACTTCCTTTACAGTCACCGGGATCCAGTATTCAGGCCGGGCGGGATTAAAGACGAGGATATGACCATTGGCGTACATTCTTACCCCGGGCGCCAATTCTTTATCAACGGGAGAGGCATTGTAATACCGTCTGAGATTCTCAAGTGCTTTTTCAAGAGGTTGCTTAAACTGCGAAGGATCTCCGGATTGGAATCCTGTTTCATCGTATTGATTACTTATGTCTCTGATGGGATTATTAATACCTATGCCAATGTTAGGACAATAATTTTCCCAGACATCCTCTTCCCCTGTCTCGCTATTAATGAAAAAGAGCTGAAAATGAATGTGGAATTCACCCTGATAGCCATAGCCTTTGTAGGCAGAGTTATTTACAACCTGGCTGCACGGCTGGGTGAAGGCAACTTTTGCATCAAAACCAACAGGTTTTGCCACAACTTCATTATTCCGGTGAATCCACTCAGCAACTGATATCATGTTTGCCAGGTAGGCTGTCTTTTCGGCCAGGACTATGCAGTTATCATTGCCAAACCTGTTTGCAGGTTTCCATGCTCCGGCTTTCTCAGGGAGATAATGACCTATTTGTGCATACAGAGGTGTCAGTATCATTAGCAGAGCCGCAATTGTCATACTGACAGGTATTTGTTTCTTCATTTTTGATTTAAAATATGTTCGGGCAAATATTTTTTAAAATGCAGGAACAGGTCAATATTTTGTTTTAACAGAGTCTACAGTTACATTGAAGGCTGATTTCATCAGTACTACTCCGGATGATGTTGATTCCGGACATGATTTAAAGTTTTCGTAGAATACCCGGCCAACCTCATCAAAAGACTTGGTGTCTCCTAAAAGTAATTTAATCCGTGGAGCAGCCTCTCCGGCGACCTTCTTCAGTTCATCAGGGCCTGCCTTCAAGGCATTGTCCAGGGTTGACGATATTTCCTTCCAGCCGTTAAGTGTAGTCACATAATCAGTAAGAGGTCCTTTGCTGAAATCTTCGACGCACTTTCCAAGGTTTGTCAACCCGGATTCTAAAGACGAAAGTCCCGATGTGTTGCCAGTGAGCTCTTTGGAACTCTTGCAGCCGCAATCTTGAGCAGGCGCAAACGGGAGACCTATCGTCTTTGGTTCACCTTTAGGCGGGACTGGAGGGTTTTCAGGATCACCAGGCTCATCTCCTCCCGGATCATCTGCCGGTGGGTCATCATCTGTTGGTTCTTCTGTTTTGGGTTTTGGCTTATCTGGCTGAGGTGTTGGTTTCTCCGGGTCAGTTTTCGGAGGAACCGGGTCCTTTGGCGGTTGTTCCTTTGCCTTTGGTTCCTTCGGGGGTTGCTCCGTTCCCTTCGGTTCCTCACTGCTCTCACGGCATATCCTCTGACGGCGCACCACATCCTCAATATACTTGTTCCAGTGTTCTGCCCATTTTACGGCTTCCTGGAGCTGCCTGTCGGTTGAGATCAGTGCACCAAGATCTTTCCCAAACTCGTAGGCTGCCTGAATTGTTTCTATTGCACTTGCCACCGCCTGCTGGTTATCCGATCCTCCAAGCTCGACAATCATTTGAGCCATATTGCTTGCCGTTGCCATGTTTTCACCAGCAGCAAGACCGTTGACAAAGTCATAGAGGTTGGAGCCGACTCCATAAATTTTTGCTGCCGTTTTGACTCCGGCATCTGCCTTGCCCCCGCTGAGTGATCCGATAATTGCCCCGCCCATCTTGATTGCAAGATTACCTGTGGATTCTGCAATACGGTCGGCAGCTTTTGCAAATTCCTCAGAGCCGAGTATGTTTGCGATCTCCTTGTATGCCTGCTGCTGAGCTTCCTTCGCAATCCGCATCTCTTCAGCCAGTTTGGCTTTGGTTTCATCAGAGCAGTTGACAACCTCCACTTCAACTGTCGGACCTGTCTCGTTGCCACAGTTTGTGGTTGCCTTAAGGTTTGTTTTTCCTGCCTTTGAGCCTGTTAATTCGACTGCTCCCGGCAGTCCAACGACTGCGAGAACTGATTTGTCAGCAGGCACAAAATCGACTAGCTCCTCAATGTTTGAAGGTTGAGCAGAAAGCGGGACTTTAATTACACCCGGAAGTTTGCTTCCGTCAACATCGAAAAGTGCAATCTGAGGGATTGCCTGCCCGCCGTTATAATTCTCGATTTTTACGCAGGAAGCCTGTTGCGATGCTGTATTCGTCTTTCCCAGGGGGGTGGTGTATTCGACATACAGGGTGCCTTTCCCAGGAGTTGACCCGGTCAGGAGAGCCGATGATTCGCCGTCAGACTGAACCTCCATAAGGTTGCCTGGCTCAACCCAGAACCGGAATTTCCCGCCTTCAGGCTTCCCTGATGCAAAAACTTCGCCCTGTTCTTCTGTGCTGAGTTCCGAACATCCATAAAGAGTTACTTCAGGCTTGTCTGGCTCCTTGTATGGCTTTATTGTGAGGCTCAGGGAGCTTTCTGTTGTGATGAATTCAGTCCCGTCTACGGTATGTCTTTGCCTGCTCTCGCTGGTTTTCCAGGATGCCTGGTAGCCTGTTGATGTCTTGGTGATGTTGCAGCCTCTGTCGCCAGACATATCGCAGCCGGCTGAGCATGAAAGATGATATTCATCGATATCGCCACCGGTATCTTTCCATTCATCGTAAAACATACGCCCGATATCGGACCCTTTTCCTTTTATCCATATGCTGGCGGAGACATCCTTGCTGTCAGGGGTGTAATAAAACATTAATGATGCTCCGGGCATAGCAGAACCAGAAACATTAATATTGCGGATATTTGCACTGATCAGTTTGCCGTCAATGGTTTCATTGTATTTTGAGGATTCAGAATGTGATCCCTGGCCGGTTACGTTAATACTCACAGGTTCACCGGAATCTGAATGGAACCAGAATTCACTGGCCGGATCTTCGGCCTGATTTTCAATGACAGCCGTAATCTCGCCACTTGTAGTGGTTCTTACTGTGACATGTTTTTCTTTATCCCATTGTTTATCTCCGGCCATGAAGCTTATGAGCGTATCCTTATGCATGGTTCTGCTTTCAGTTATCCTGGCCGTAAGCAGCCATAAGTCTGTATCCTGGGCAAATGAAGTAAAACTCAGCATCAGCACAGCAAAAAGAAGCGTAGACTTTTTCATTTTCCGAATCACTTTTAAGAGTGAAGAATTATTTACCATTCAACGGATCAATTGCCCGTATGTCATAAATATCAAATGCTGCTTCACAGCTGTTCCGAAGGGAATATCTCCGTTATCCTGGTCCTTCCGGATTAATCCTCTCAGGCTGGTTGAAGGAGGCTTCTGCTATCTGCCGATCTCTCCGGCGAGATTGCGTATGTCTGTCATTCCGAAGGAGAGTTCAAATCGCTTCAGGTCGCAACCGCTGCCCGAACCTTTCTTCATGTATTCCCTGCATTGGTCAAGTTCCTTTTTCAAATTCAGCTTGTGCTGTACTGCCCTGAACCACATGAACTGAATGGCTGATTTTGGAAGGTTTCTGTTAAAGTACTCAGGATTTACCTTCATTATTCTCGGGAAGATGCTGTCCTGTCCGCCGTAACCTGGAGTTGAGGATACGCGTGACAGTCCCCCTCCGAAGTATGCCGGCTTCTGCCGGTCTTCCTCAGGAATTTCCTCCCATTCCGCGTCAAGAAACTGTTTGTTGTAGGCTGCTGCGATTTCATTTGTTTCTTTGGCCGAGAACTCCCTGGCAGCCTTGAAGGCCTCCTCCACTGTTACCGGAATCCAGTATGGTGGACGCTCAGGATCATAGATTACCCAGCACTCTTTATCATAAACATCGATACCCGGCTCGATAGTTTCCTTTCTCAATGGCACTGTGAAGTATGCGTTTTTTGTGTCCTGCATATCTGACCAGCCCGGAATCAGATCGTTTGTGTATAGTGACCATGACGGGGGCTCAATTGTGTTGAAGGCGACTTTCCCCTCCTTGTTAAAGAAAAATGAGGAGAACTCAAAGGCGATTCGCGCAGGTACTCCATACCAGCCGGGTCTCAGACAGGTCATTGACATCGTGTGAATTCTCGCTCTCCCGTTGAAGCCCCTGATATCGGCAAGCACCGGATTCTGCCTGATGACGCCAACAAGATCCTGTATCCTTTCAAGGTTGGCAGTCATGTCAGCCTTAGTAAATCCACATGCGGATGCTGCATAATCCGTCCGGCTCAGGATCTCATAGGTACCTGGCCTTTGTGAAAGGTCCTCCTGGGCCATGACCGGAAGAGCAAGACACAGCATCATAACGATGGCAACGCTTCTGTTTCTCATATCAATTCTTTTCATTTGCTTTTGAGTTCATATTTGCCTGACCATAGCTCTTTTTTGAAGAAGTCAGTGTTCAGGTCAAGCCCTGTTTCCTTTTTTACCTTTTCAACAGCATCCTTCTGAACCTGGGCACCTGCCGGGTTTATGGTCTGGTTTACATCACCTGACACAGAGCATCCTCTCTTTGTTGATGCCTCGAAGGAGGCGCTGCCTTCGGTGCCTACTCCGTTGCTGAAATCCTGCGTCACCTTAGCTGAGAAGTCGGTTTCAAGACCCTTTGAGCCATAACTTACCGAAGCACCTCCGGATACTGTTGTCTCCCCGTATTTTACTGATGAGTTAGCGCTGGCGGTGACGGAATAATCCTTAATGCCTCCCTGGTCTCCGCTGATTTTAACCTCACCTCCCGCAGAGGCAGTGTAGTTGCCAACACTTACTCCCGCATCAGCGCCGGCAGTGACACTGTAATCCTTAACAACTCCATTGCCGTCGGAGGATACTGAAACTGACAGGTTCAGATTGGCGCTCACCTCTCCATTGCCAACTTCCTTCTTAACACCTACGGTCAGGCCTGCATCACGGGTAGTTGCTCCGGTAAATTCACTGGTTGTGCTTTTGTAGTTAAAGCTTGCCGGAAGATTAAATGCCTTTTGGAGCCATTCGGTGTTTACCTCCACCGTTGTGCGTGCACAGGATGCACGTACCTTGATCAGGCCGAGCTGATATTCATCAACATAAGAGTCGAGTTTCTTGAAGAGAGGTGATGATTCGGGGATTTCTCCGGAGTCAAAAACAGCCTTTGCAGCCTTGTTGCGGGCAATACGTGCATTTTCCTCCTCCTCCATGGCTTTTTCTTCGGCTTCCCGGGCTGCAAGGAGTTCCTCAAGGCTGCAACCACAGTCCCATTCATCATAGTATTTGAATGAGCCATGGGCTGCCAGAACGGTGTTCAGGTACCAGGTAACGGCCTGGTTGATCGAGTTACGAAGGTCTGCATCTTTCTTTTGCCTGACATCAGGATCGGAAATCATAGCAATATGACGGAAAACATCATAGTAATAGGCTTCAACATTTGGTTTGAACCGCCGCATGTAAGTTGTCGATACAACATTGGTGGCTGACCCGAATCCGGTCTCCTGGATATTGTTGGCAGCATTGAAGAATTTCATATGGATATTGTGTTCAATCAGGTTCCACTCGGCCTCTTCGAAAGTGCTGCCGCTGGCTTCTGCACGAGCTTTGGCAGCCTCTTTTCTCTTCTCAAATTCTTCCGTCTCCGCATCCCTTACCTTGGCCAGATCCTCCATCTTGCGATAGCACTGCGTGATAATCTCGGTGACCTGATCATAGGTCTTCTTATTGAGTTTGAAGAGGTAACCGTAATAGAGATGATTTTTTCGCTGGTACACAGTGTAGTTCATCTTCTGCGCCACAATATTCATCGGATCGGCATAGTCATTGGGATCCATCTGCAGTATCAGGTGTATCGGGTCTATCTGCCCGGCAATGGCTATTGTTGAAGAGACATCACCGGTTGCAAGATCAAGCTTTGCCTTGTTGGCATCCATCCCCATCTGTTTCATCTTTGCAACAAACTCCTCCTTGCCGCTTATTTTGACATTGGGGTCCAGATCCTGGTTCATGTACTTTTGCGGATTTTTTGCCACATCGTTCATGTCCACCCCCGGATCAATCTTCAGTCCCATCCCTGCCAGCCAGTCAAGCTGCTCGTTGGTGGTTGATGCGAATGAACCGAGAGAGAATACTCCAAGCATTTCCGAAAAATCCGCAAGTGCGCTCATCCCCTGGGGGCCGCTCATCACCTTAAGGGTGGAATACTGGGTCAGTTTTTTGATCGGTGGTGCCACATAGCTTCCCTGAACCGGCAGGTGCTCTATGAAATACCTCATCTTGTTACGTTCACTCTGGTCAAGCTGTGATATGAAATCAGCAGATGTCATCACAGGTTCGGCTGACATGATTTCTATCCCTTTCTCGAACTTTGATTCCGGGGCCTCAACGGGAAGGTCAGAGAACTCCTCGCTCTTCTCAAGGCTCTTGCTGGTCTTTATCGGCAACCCGGGTCCCAGAGGCCTGTCAAGGTTGTCATCCTCCAGGACGGCCAGCGCCTTGTCCTTCTGTTTAAGGGCCATGAAGTATGCTGCAAGTCCCAGCGCAGCATCCCATGACTCCGGTTTTATCTTGCGTGCAACCATAAACAGCGACCTTGCTTCCTCGAGTCTTCCCATGTCAATGCAGAGATTGCCAAGGTTAATCACCGGGTTCAGGCTTGCCTCACTCCAAAGGTCATCCTTCATTGACCGCTGTATGGCATAGAGGTAGGCCGATTCGGCATCACGACGGTAGGGGGCAAGGGCAGCTGGTGACGGGTTCTTCTCGCATATCATTTCTCCGCCGGAGAGAATGGCTGAGCCCATGTTCCCGGCAGCAACGGGCGAGTCCGGGTCAAGTGAAAAGACAGCCGTCGCCAGGGCGGTATTGTAATAGGGCCTCGGGAAACTGTTTGTTGCCAGAGCTACTGCCAGGGAAAGTTCCCTGGCCCTGGTTTTGTTAGGGGTCTCCCCGTCGAATCGGGGTGCCCAGTTGACAATTGCTATATAATCAGTAAGATCTGCAGGAAGAAATTTCTGCCTTGCTATCCTGTTCATCTCAGAAGCCATTCCCAGCATATACTCCCTTGACGGAACACTCTTCGGATCAGGCAGCAACAGGGGTTTTGCATTCAGCTCTGTCTCAACTGCTATCAGTGCTGCTCTTCTTGCTCCTTCATCACGCCCCGAACCAAATGGGGAATAATCAGAGGTTCCTGAAGGTTCAGGATTATAGGTATACTGGGGGGCAGGAGGGATGGGTACAAGGGTCCCGGGTGCATAGCCCTGTTCCTCTCCACTGCCTTCTCCCACTTCTCCCGCTTGCCCCTCCTGCCCGGCCTGCATTGCAGCCTGCTGCATTGCTTTAATCATCTCCGGGGACAGATTTACCCCTGGAGGAAGCATTTTCTTGATCTGTTCAAGGTCCATGCCGGGAGGCAGAGAGGAAGGGGTCTTCGTCGGCTTATTCTGCGCTGTGACCTGCAGACTGACAAAAAGTGCCGCGGCCAGGATCAATGACTTTTTCATAAGGAGGTGATTGAATATAATTACTGTAATATTGGATTCTTCCCGGTAAACCCGGGCTCCTGACCCGGAAAACGTCAGGATATATGGTCACCGGGTACATATTCCGCACTGGCACTTTTCTCCGTTTATGCTGGTATGTTTTGCTCCGTTCCTGTCATACCAGTAACTGATTGTTGTTCCGGGCTTCTGCTCAGAGGTTACCCTGCCCTCCTTATCGTATGTTATCGAGTATACGAATTCACCCTGGGCCATAGTTGTTGAACTCCTCAGACCACCCTCCTCGTAATATTGTTTTGTTGTGGAGGTGAGTTTGTCCATTTCCCCGCTGATCATACCCTCGCTTTTGATATTTCCGTTCTCGTAATACTCTCTGATGTCGCCCTGCGGAAGACCGTCAACGTACTGCATCTCGGACCTTACATTTCCGTTACTGTAGAAGGTTCTCGTAATCCCGTTGGGAACTCCGTCAACGAGGTACTGGTCAGACACGATTTTCCCCGAATCACTGTATGATTTGTACGACCCCTGTGGAACTCCGTCCTTTACGGTGTATCTCCTGGCAACCTGGCCATTGGGATAATAGTCAACCTTGGGACCGTTCAGGATGGATGAGAAGTCATCTTTTTTCTCGGTTGTGAAACTGATCTCTTCGCTGTAGTAAACTTTCCCGCCGCTGTCAGTTATATAAGCGCGGGCATAATAAGTGGTTGCTGTATCGAGGTCAGTTGCGGCTTCCTTGAAAGATACCCCCATGGGGATATCTCTGGCTTCGCCTGTGTATGATTTTATTATTGTTGCATCTCTGAGTGACGGCGACCGGGTTTTTCCGTAACAAACTCCGAAACCGGTAACCTGTTTGCCTTTAACGGAAAAGCTCAGGTTTGCTTTGTTCTCCCTGACAGAGGAGGCTTTCAGACCGGTGGCTGTACACGGTTCCTGGATGGAGTGGAATATAAGTTCACCGGCGCCACCCGGTGATAATCGCTCTCCTGCCAGGTTCAATGAAATCAAGGGCAGAAGAGCTATCATCAGTATGCGGATTATAGCTCTCATCTCTGAAGTTTAAATTATTGAATAAGATCTGCTTCTGTGCCGGTGCCTGAAAGCTGCAGGCAAATCTGCCGGCGCGTGCTTACGGTCAGAGCTTGATAAACTCCACCCTCCGGTTCAGAGCCTTGTTGGCGGGCGTGTCATTGGCTGCCACAGGCTGGCCTTCACCCGCACCGTCAGTAACCAGGCGGTCACCGTTCACTCCGAACGATTTCACCAGCTCATTCTTCACTGAAGCAGCACGGCGTTTTGAGAGATCAAGGTTGGCGGCATCTGCGCCGTCTGAATCGGTATGGCCAACAATCTTAACCTTGACATCTGGTACCTCATTGAGGATGGCGGCAATCTCCTTCAGTGTTCCGTAGGACTCTGGTTTTACAACATCCTTATTTACATCGAAATAGATCCCGTAAGTTATCAGTTTCCCTTCAGTCATGAGTTTGTTTCGCATGTCAGGTGCTCCTACGGCAATACGGACGTTGCTTATCATTGCAGCACCGTACTCAAAGCGAAGCCTGTCAGGTTTTACGCAACCTGTGGGAAATGCTTTGGGAAGATCAACAATCTTGTTCTGATCCTGGTACAGACGTACTCTTGATTTCTGAACCCAGATGGCAATATGGTATTTCTGGTTCATCTTTTCCTTATTCTGATCACCGTCAACATAGCCACTCAGCTGGGTTTTTCCACATTCTTCCCCGTAAAGCCATGTGCCGTAACCCGGCCTGCCGAAATATTCAATCCGAAAATAGAATCCTCCCTGTCCGGGCATGGAACCGCTATCCCATGCTTTCGCATTCTTTGCCTGCATCAGTCTCATATACCATCCTGACATCCCCGCTCCTTCAAGGCCTCCGATAGGAATCACATCGAACTCAATTGTATAGTTTTCAGGCAATTTGAGCAGTTCATCGGTCCACAAACACTCGTCCATCACATACTTCATCCAGTTGCCCGGAAACAGATTAGTTGTAACAACCTCAGCCGATCCGTTCGTGTTCCAGAGTGCCGGGAAATCACCAACGGCATCCTGGCTGAAATCATCGTAAAAGATCACCTTCTCGCCGGGGATGAAGTCATACTTTGAATATGACTGCAATGCAGTCTCCTGCTGGCCGCCCGTCTGTGACCCGGTGCTCTGGCCTGATTTGCCCTGTGACTGCCCTTCACCTGCCTTCTGACCTGAATCATTATTGCCGTTGTTGCCATCCTTTTTCATGTCCGCAGTGATGCTGTCTTCCACTGCATCAAGTGTCTTGTCAATGGCCTGATCAGCTTTCTGATTCAGTCTCCTGTTTACCTGCTGTTCAAGTTTCTTCTTGAGATCAACCTTGATCTGTGCTTCTGCACTAAAGGCCAGACTTGCTAAAATAAGCACGGCCGCAATTTTAAAAATAGTGTTCATTTCTGGTAGGGGTTACGAAATTTTTAAAATATTTTATTAGGATAAGTAAAATTATCAATAAGAGCGGTTCGTTGTCATCGCTTTCATCGCCAATTTTTCATTCTTGGTCAAATATTTCACGGGGGAAGCCCGGTTTGCGGGCATTTTAGCGCTTAAGGCATCAGTCTGTTCAATTTTATTGAAACAACCCGGTCTGCCCTTCCGGACTATTTTTTTTTGCTGAATACTCCGCTTGTTCATATCTTTGAAATGCTGCATTTTTAACAATTACCGATCATGAAGGAAGAGTTCCTGCACTGGGTGTGGAAAAACCGTTTCTTTGACGGCGGGAGCCTGCGCGACAAAGATGCCGGGCCAATAGAGGTGATTACTCCGGGCGAGTATAACCGTGACTCCGGACCCGATTTCTTCAACACGCGGCTGGTCGTTGCCGGCACCGAATGGGCAGGCAACACTGAGATCCACGTGAATGCATCCGACTGGTATCGTCACGGCCACCATACTGACCACGCTTATGACAATGTGATACTCCACCTGGTTCATAATGAGGATACTGATGTGTACACTGCATCAGGGCGGCGCCTGCTGACTGCACGGCCCCTGTTTGACCCGGCTCTGTGGGAGAACTACCTCGGGCTGGTGAACAACCCGTCGCCCCTCCCGTGCAGCGGACTTATCGGCATGACCGACGGATTTGTCGTCAAGCACTGGCTCTGGACTGTGGCGGTGGAGCGCCTGGAGAGAAAAAGCGATGAGATCAGGGAGATGCTGGTTAAGACGGGAAACGACTGGGAGGAAACTCTCTACAGGCTCATCTCACGCTATTTCGGATTCCGCGTCAATACCGATCCCTTCGAGATACTGGCCTCCAGGCTTCCGCTGAAAGTCATCAGGAAGCACTCAGACAACCTCCTTCAGGTTGAAGCATTGCTCTTCGGGACGGCGGGCCTTCTCGAAGAGGCTCTCTTCAGGGAGGCGGTCACGGATGACTATTTCATGCTGCTCACAAGAGAATACAGGGTACTGCGCATCAAATACTCCCTCCAACCCGCTGACGGCTGGCTGTGGAAGTTCCACCGACTGCGGCCATCAAACTTCCCCACAGTAAGGATCGCACAGCTGGCAGCATTGCTCACGCATAGCGAAGGACTTTTTTCGCGGGTGCTCGAATGCCGTGATAACGACAGCCTGAGGAGGCTGCTTGGTGTCACCGCTTCAGGATACTGGAGCCGCCACTACCAGTTCGGGAAGGAGGTCCCCTCCATCGCGGGCCGTGCAGGAAAGCAGTCGGTAGACCTCCTG
>Ga0209800_10001364_pt1 | contig 26221 bp, 17 predicted proteins | sample Higcelweek8metaG_FD_187174 | JGI IMG/M metagenome (GOLD analysis project Ga0209800, IMG submission 187174) | Freshwater pond sediment microbial communities from the University of Edinburgh, under environmental carbon perturbations - High... | ecosystem: Environmental > Aquatic > Freshwater >...
CTTTCGATTGGGTAGATAAGATTTTGTACCTGGAACCTAAAAAGGAATTGGTTGGTTTTTGTGATAGTTACCTGGGCTTTTCGATGAATTATAAAAATGGTCAAACGAAAATTACTTCTGTGGTTGAGAATTCAAAGGCTTATTTCTCTGGTATCCGTCCTGATCAAAAAGTAATTTCAGTCAATGGGATAAAACTTGAAAATGAAGATGATTTCTGCAATTTCAAGATTTCAGAAGTCGATTCTGTAACCCTTGTCGTGGTTGGAGAAGAGGGTTGTGAATTAAAAGTTACTTGCGAAAGAGAGCTATTTGATAATTTAAAAAAGAAAACTGAGTAGTTTTTTGAAACCTTTACAATTTTTATTTGTCTATTTATGGCACAAGTATTTAGAAGGATGAAGATTTTTACATTTAGTTTTATATTTTTCATACTGTCATTTGTTTCCCTGGCTCAGGTAAAATACTCTGTAAGCGGCACGGTTACCGATGCCTCTACAGGCGAAGACCTTATTGGCTCAACTATTTACATTGAGCAGATCAAGTTTGGGTTTAATACCAATAATTATGGATATTTCTCAGTGGCTGTAAAGCCGGGAATTTACGATTTGGTCATCACTTTCCTGGGATATGAACCGCAAAAGATTACAATTTCTGTCGATCGTAATATTCAAAAGAATATCAAATTGGTTCCCAGATCTGAAGAGATTAACGAAGTGGTTGTGAGCACACAAGCCCGAAATCAAAATATTGTTGGCAATGAAATGGGTACGGTAAAATTGACCCCTCAAACCATAAAAGCCATTCCTGTATTATTTGGAGAACAAGATGTGTTGAAAACCATTCAGCTTATGCCGGGTGTTTCGTCGGCTGGCGAAGGAAACACCGGCTTTTTTGTACGCGGGGGGCAAGCCGATCAGAATTTGGTGCTGCTCGACGATGCCCCGGTTTTTAACCCGTCGCACCTGCTGGGTTTCTTTTCGGTTTTTAATTCCGATGCCATCAACGATGTAAAACTTTACAAGGGTGGCGTACCAGCCAATTTTGGAGGCAGGTCTTCTTCAGTGCTTGATGTTCACATGCGCGAGGGTAATGCCCGGCGGCTTTCTGCCAGCGGGGGAATCGGGCTTATTTCGAGCCGACTGACGGTGGAAGGACCGCTCGGTAAAAATGGCAGTTCGTTTCTGTTGTCAGGCCGGAGAACGTATGCCGACCTTTTTCTGCTTTTTGCCAAAAACGAAACATTGAAGAGCAGTCAGCTTTATTTTTACGATCTCAACCTGAAAACCAATATCAAGTTGGGTGAAAAAGACCGGATCTACCTTTCGGGCTATTTGGGTCGCGATGCGCTCAAAACAGGGTTATTCGGATTTAACTGGGGGAATAAAGTTGGAATTTTACGATGGACACATGTTTTCTCTCCCAAGCTCTTCAGTAATACTTCCGTTATCTACAACGATTATGATTATATCACTGAGGCAAATCTCGACTTCTCATTCAACTTAAAGGCGGGTATCATTGGGAAAAATGTAAAACAACGGTTTACCTGGTATTTGGATAACAACAATACGTTGCTTTTTGGAGCTGAGGTTAACAATTATGTCTTCAAACCGGGAAGTCTAAAACTTGTTTCACTCGATCAGGATCCCCAGAATTTTAATGTCTCCCAGAAAGAGGGGATTGAAAGCGCTATCTATATCGCAAACGAACAAAAAATTGGAGAAAAACTGACCTTGGGATATGGTTTGCGGTTGACAAATTTTTACCGGATTGGACCTTCTACCGAATATTCGTTCAACAGTAAGGGGGAGGCGGTTGATTCATTAGTTCATGCCGACGGAAAGTGGTATAATCCTTATTGGAACTGGGAACCGCGTTTTAACGCGACATACATATTCGACGAAAATACCAGCGTGAAATTGGGGTATAACCGCATGGCACAATACATTCACCTTCTTCAAAACTCAACGGGAGGAACTCCTATAGATTACTGGATACCAAGCTCGCCCAACGTGAAACCACAGGTTGCCGATCAGATTAGTGCCGGGGGTTTTCAAAATTTCAAAAACAATCGTTATCAGTTGTCGGTAGAGATTTATTATAAAGCAATGCAAAACCAGATCGATTATAAAACCGGGGCAAACCTGTTGTTGAATGAAAAGGTTGAAAGGGAATTGCTTTATGGCGTGGGCAAAGCGTATGGCGCTGAATTTCTGATTGAAAAGAAAGAGGGGAAATTAACAGGATGGATCGCCTACACCCTTGCACGGTCATTGAAACAGATTGATGGAATCAACAAAGGTAAATGGTATCCAGCCCGTCAGGACAGGATTCATGATTTATCAATTGTGGCTATTTACCAGTTGAATTCAAAATGGACATTTTCAGCAAACTGGGTTTATTACACCGGAAATGCGATCACTTTCCCGGCAGGAAAATATTACTACGATGGCAGCATTGCCAACTTGTATACCGAACGGAATGGTTACCGGATGCCCGATTATCACCGGTTGGATGTGGGTGCTACATGGGTATTGGCGCAAAGAAAGCATTATTATTCAGAATTAAATTTTTCAGTTTACAATGCTTATGCTCATAAGAACCCTTATTCCTATATTTTCAGTGAAGACCGCGATCATCCGGGGCAGACAAAAACCACGATGGTTTATCTGTTTTCTGCTATACCATCCATTAGTTGGAACTTTAAGTTTTAAGCGTATGAAGCGAACGAAATTCATCATCATATTCATTATGGCCCTGATTGTTACGGCTTGCGAAGAGGATGTTATTCTCGATCTGGGCAAGATTCAGAAGAGGTTGGTTGTTGAGGCTAGTGTATCCAACAATATTCCTTTGGCCATTGTTTCCCTCTCTTATAGTCAGGGTTTTTACGATACGCTGGTTTTTTCCAGAGTCACAGATGCAATGGTTGAGGTAATTTCTGAAACAGGTGAACGTGAACAACTTTCGTGTACTTCCAATGGGTTTTATTATTCTCAATTACTCCAACCCGAGTTTGGTGAAAAATATACTCTAAAAGTTATTGCTGATAATCAAACGGTGGAAGTAACCGCAGCTCTGCCTGTTCCAGTGAAAATAAAGCAAGTTCTGCAAGTTCCAAATCCCTTTTATCAAACCAAAGATAGCATTAACTTATTTGTAACTGTTGATGATCCCAAAGGGGTAAACAATTTTTTCCGTTTGAAAGTGAATAATATAGGATGGGAAACGCCCGGAGATTATTATCTGATGGATGATTCGTACGGAAAAGACGGGGTTATTTCAATGCCCGTTTATTATAAGAATTTTGCTTTTGGCGACACGGCTGTGGTTGAACTGATGCATATTAACCGTGAAACCTACGATTATTACACCGGATTGAGCGAAAACGTTAGGGGATCATTCAACTCTATTGCACCCGGCAACCCGGTGTCGAACATGCCCGACGATGTGTATGGGTTCTTTGCTGCCTATGCCATCGACCGGGATACTGTGATTGTTGGTGCGAAGCCGTTTTGATTATTCCAGACTATCCATTTTTAAGAAATTTCTCAAGTGGATATGGCGAACGCCGGAAACATCACTTTCGCGGTAAAATTCATCCATACTGACTACAAATTTGGGATAGTTATCTTTTATTGCTAATAAATTTCCAAATTCGCGTTTTTTGGTTTGTTCATCTGTAACCATATAAGTTGCCTGAATGTATACTTTTTTGCCTTGCTTTAATCCAACAAAATCTATCTCTTGAGTATCTTTTTTCCCAATATAAACTTCGTAATTTAAGATGCGAAGATGCAAATAAACAGCGTTTTCGATCAATTTGTGTATATCGCGTTGTATGCTAAACCCAACCTGACAATTACGGAGACCTAAATCTTCATAAAAATACTTATCACCGATTTCAAATTTCTTTAATCCTGCAATATCGATTTTTACTACTTTATTTAGGATAAATGCGTTGCATAATGCGCGTAAATAACTGATCACTTGAGTTGTTGAAATATCTGTTCGCTGTGATTTCAAGTATTTACTAATGTTATTGGCCGAAAAAATGCTGCCAACATTATCTGCAGCATATCGCGTGAGAACTTCAAGAAAATCAATATTCCGGATTCCTTCACGTTGTACAACATCTTTCAGCAGAATTGTGGAATAAAGATTTCTCAGATATTCAAACGCAAAGTCGTCGGTCAATGTAAGGTTCGATAAATAGGGCATTCCTCCATAAGTGAGGAAAAGCATTAGGCTTTGGTTATTATCGGATAATTGATGGAATAAAAGAAATTCGGAATAGCTTAAACTATGGATATGAAATTCAATATACCGGCCTGAAAGAAAAGTGGACAGCTCGCCCGAAAGCATTTTTGCATTACTGCCTGTAATAAAAATATCACAACTGTTTTTTGCATTCAAACTTCTCAGAACATGCTCAAAGCCAATAATATCCTGTGCTTCATCTATAAATAGATAATTATCTTTTTCATTAGGTAATTTATCTTTCAGGTAGAAAAATAAATCTTCTTCCGTTCTTAAGGAGCGGAAATCTTCATATTCAAGATTGATATAAACAATATTAGCATCAGGGTTTGATGCTTTTATTTCAGCCATCAAATACATTAAGATATAACTCTTGCCAACCCTCCGTTGACCGGTAAGAACTTTTATGATTCCTTTTCCAATAAAAGGTTTGATCCTGTCGCTGTAAATAGGGCGTGCAATGTTATTCATCCTATAAGTCGTAATTGATAGATGTCGCAAAAATAATAAATATATCAGACATGACTTATAAAAATATATAATTAATACATGTTTCTATTAATGCTAATCCTGGTTCCCCATCCTTAATACCTTCCTTCCGGTTTTGTTATTTGTTATTTGAACTCAGTTTTTTGTGATTTGGAATTTGCTTTCTGTTATTTGGAATTTAATTCTTCCTATTTTTGAAACGCGAATTACATTTTAAACCCAAAAGAGTATCAAATGAAAACACTTTCAGTATTATCAATTGTAACCTTATTAGCAATGATGAGTTGTAAAACACCCACACCTAAAGAAGAACCTAAAACCGATAATTTTCAGTACCTGATTGAGCAGTTTGCCGATCTGAAAATCATGCGTTACCCTGTTCAGGGTTTCGATGAGTTGAGCCTACAAGAAAAGGAGTTGGTCTACTATCTTTCACAAGCTGCTGTTGAAGGGCGCGACATTATTTTTGACCAGAATTATAAATATAATCTGGCTGTAAGAAGAACGCTTGAAGCCATTTATGAAATTTACAATGGCGACCGGTCGACTGAAGAGTTTAAGGCCTTCGAAATCTACCTGAAAAGGGTGTGGTTTTCAAACGGGATTCATCACCATTATTCAGCCGATAAAATTGCCCCGGGCTTTACTGCCGATTATTTCAAAACCTTGCTTACAGATGTCGATGCTTCGAAACTTCCTCTTGAAAACGGAGAAGCAAAAGAGGCATTTATTTCAAAATTAATACCGGTTATTTTCGATCCGGCAGTAGCTGCAAAACGGGTGAATCAGGCCGATGGTCAGGATTTGATTGCTACCTCTTCCGAGAATTATTACGGAGAGGGAGTTACCCAGAAAGAAGCTGAAGCATTTTATGAAGCCATAAAAGTTCCCGGCGATTCAGAACCTGTATCGTATGGTTTGAACAGCCGTTTGGTGAAAGAAAATGGGAAACTGGTTGAGAAAGTTTGGAAAGTAGGCGGAACCTATTCCCCGGCCATCGAAAAAATCATTTTCTGGTTAGAAAAAGCGTTAACAGTAGCTGAAAACGAACAGCAAAAAACAGTTATAAACTACCTGATCGACTATTATAAAACCGGCGATTTGAAAACATTCGACAGGTACAATATTGCATGGTTGGCCGATCAAGATTCAAGGATCGATTTTGTCAATGGGTTTATCGAAACGTATGGCGATCCAATTGGATTGAAAGCAAGCTGGGAAAGCGTTGTCAATTTTAAAAACATTGAAGCCACCAAGCGCACCGAAATCATTAGCGCGAATGCTCAGTGGTTCGAGGATCATTCTCCTGTTGATCCAAAATTCAAAAAAGAGAAGGTTAAAGGTGTTTCTGCCAAAGTTATCACTGCAGCGATGCTGGCTGGCGATTGTTACCCTGCTACACCTATTGGGATTAATTTACCAAATGCCGACTGGATTCGCAAAGAACATGGATCGAAATCTGTAACCATAGAAAATATTACATTCGCTTACAATAAAGCTGCCGAGGGAAATGGTTTTCTCGAAGAGTTCTGCTATTCTGAAGAAGAAATTGCCAACGAACGTAAATACGGTTTCCTCGCCGACAACCTCCATACCGATATGCATGAGTGCTTAGGCCACGGTTCGGGTCAACTTCTGCCGGGAGTTTCGGGCGACGAGTTAAAAGCATACAGTGCGGTAAATGAAGAGGCGCGCGCCGACCTTTTTGCCCTCTACTACATGGGAGACAAAAAAATGGTTGAACTCGGTTTGCTTCCCGATGAAGAGGCTTACAAAGCGGCTTACATCGACTACATCCGCAATGGACTGATGACCCAGCTTACCCGAATTGTTTTGGGAAACGATATTGAACAATCGCACATGCGCGACAGGCAGCTTATTGCCCGGTGGTGTTACGAAAAAGGCAAACCTGATAATGTGATCGAATTCAAAACCAAAGATGGTAAGACATTCGTTGTTGTGAACGACTACACTAAATTGCGTAAATTATTTGGTGAACTGCTGACCGAGGTACAACGCATAAAATCGGAAGGCGATTTTGAAGGGGCTAAATTTCTGGTTGAAAAATATGCTATAAAGATTGATTATGATCTTCATGCTGAAGTACTCGAACGTTTCAAAAAGCTGAATCTTGCGCCTTATGGTGGTTTTGTCAACCCGGTTTATAAGGTCGAAACCAATGCTACAGGCGAAATCACCAATATCACCCTCGATTATACCGAAGGGTATACCGAGCAGATGATGCGTTACGCCAAAGAGCATTCGTGGTTGCCTGCGTACAACTAATTTAAATATTTTGAAAATAGTCTTAAACGCCTCATTATTATTTAATGGGGCGTTTCCTTTTTTATTTTATTGAGGAACGATCTTTAATAGTGTAATGTTTTGAAAATGTTTAGACTAATAGTTTATTAATGTGAATTTCATCATTCGCTTTGGAATTTTAATCATAACGTTTTCTAGAATTACTAAATATGAATAAGCCGTTTCTGATTCTTTCTATTCTTCTCATCTTTTCTGTTGCCGCTTGCAAAAAAGATGAACCTATTAAATCCTTAATTGCCAACAATCCAATGTCTAACGATTTGGATAAAAAGATAAATGAGATCATTGCTCCATATACTGAAAAGTCATCAACAGCAAGTGTGAGTATTGGGATTTTTAAGGACAACCGGATAAGTTATTATGGATATGGCGAAACAGAGAAAGGAAATAAAACGATTCCTGACAGTACAACAATCTATGAAATTGGTTCAATTTCAAAAACTTTCACAGCATTGCTAATGATGGATTTTTTACAATCGAATTCGCTAAATAGTGATTTTCCGATTAATAATCTTCTGCCAGCATCTATTCCGGCATTGCAGTATAATGGTAAACTTATTCAGATAAAGCACCTATTGAACCATTCGTCAGGGTTGCCCCGAATGCCGGAAGATTTTGAACCAGGATATGATCCGAATAATCCTTATAAACACTACGATAGTACGAGGGTTTATAATTATCTGAAAACTTTCAAATTGGCAAAGGAACCTGGAACAACTTGGGAATATTCAAATCTCGGAATGGCTCTTGCCGGGTTAATTTTAGAAAGGCAAACGCATAAAAGTTATGAGCAGCTGATATTGGAGAAAATAAGCATCCCACTTGGATTGGAAAAAACGAAAATCACATTAAACAAAACCGATTCATTGAATTTTGCCACTGGTTATGATCCCGATGGCAATCAAATACCTTATTGGGACGATTTTAATGCTTTCAAAGGTGCAGGCGCGATACGATCAAATGCCAAAGATATGATTTCGTATGGCAAGAATATCTTGTTTTCTGAAGGTTCAGTTCTCAAAACCCAAATTGACAGTTGTTTGAGTGTTACTTTTAACAACAGTACAAAAAAACAGGCCTCCGGGTGGGTTTGTCAGACTTATAATGGATCTGAATATGTCATTCACGATGGAGGAACTGCCGGATTTAATAGTTTTATTATTGTTAGCAAGGATAAAGGCGTTGTATTGGTGTTGTTATTTAGCAATGGACCATCTGATAAACGGACAGAATATATTAGCCAGTTGATGCTAGAAGTATTAAAATAAAATTGTAATTATCTTCCTGCTGCCGAACTCAGGTTGCACCTGAATTAAGATAACCTATGCTTTGTTTAATTTTAAGGGTGAATTAAGCAAAGGCTGTCTGATTTTTCTGATAGCCCTTTCAATGTATATTCGTTTAATCAGAACTCCCGTTGGTTTACCGGAACAATCAATAATCATTTTCGCTCGCTTTCTTTGTGCAAAAAAATGCGATGGAAAAGAATATCGACAGGGCTGTTTTCGAACAGGCAAAGCTGAATCTTCAACTGGCAGAAGAGAAGCGGAAAAAACGGCGCAAGAGACTGCAACATTCAGTGAGGTGCACTTTCCCGTTGATGGTGGGAATAGCCTGGTTCATATTTTCTAAAACCAGCTTTCGATGGGTCGTTCTGTTTTTAATTCTCTATTTTATATTTTATGCCCTCGCGTTGATGTTCAACAATTCGGCTTCGAAAATCGATTACAAGCAGATTTTTTTGACACCGGTATTGGCACAGCTTTTCCCGTCGTTGCATTACAAACCTCTCGATTACCTCACCATGAAAGTGTTCGACAAGAGCAATCTTTTCCCCGGAACCTACGATAATTTTAGTGGTGATGATCTCTTTACAGGTACACTCGAAGGCCGGCAACTGAGTTTCTCCGATTTGGAAGTTACACGCCACTCACGAAATAATGCGAACTGGAATTACAATACAATCATTTTTAAAGGAATTCTTGTTGAAGTAACACTACCCGAAATGTGTGAAGGTGGTTTTGTGGTTGAACCACGCTCTGTGTCTGATCTTTGTAAATCGTTCATCGTAAAGGTATTGCGCAAATTTCAGCCCCAGCGTGCTGAACAACCTGCCGAAACCGGCTATTCAAAATTTGATATTGTATTTCAATTGCTCACCAACGGTTTGGGCCAAACCATGCAACACCTAACCGTAAAACGGATGGATTTGATTTTAGATTTTAGCAAGGAGTTGGATAACCTTTGTGCGAAATATCCACAAAACGATTTGGAACCCGAGCTAAAGGCTGGAAAGATCACAATCGCTGTTTCAGCCAACAAAAATCAACTTTATTTAGGCATCTGGAACATTCATCTTTTCGATCTGCCATTCAATAGCGACCTCACCGGCTCGGAAGAGTTTTTCCGTAAATCGGTTGAACTGATCAGGCTTATTGAGCGTTTTGTTGTTTCATGGTAAACTTAACTGTCCTGTTTGGAAGAAACAGCAATTTTTATTTTGCTTTTTGTATTTTAGGGAAGTACTAAAAATTGCAATATGCTTCCTTCTTTTCGATTTGTACTGCTATTGATTTTGTTGCTTTTGAGCCTTCGTTTGTTTCCTTCAGAAAAAAGCAAGGTTGAAATTCAACTCGACTCACTTACTGTTGAGATAAAATCAAACTGGATGAACAACCCCGACCGGGCTTTGGAATTGATTGATGAGGCAGAACAACTGGCTAAAAGATTTCCATCGAGGTTTGCAGAGTTAGTGAAATTTCGGGGAGTGGTTTATTATTTCAAATCGGAATACAGTGTGGCAAAGCGGTTTTACTCACAGTCGCTGAAGTTGTATGCCGAAATTTCAGACTCTACAGGCATGTCGGCTGCACTGAATAATTTGGCCATTATCGCTGTTGAAACCGGAGAGTATGATGAGGGTGTAAAACTTTATCTTCAAGCGTTGGAGATTGCAGAGAAACTGAAAGATCGGGTAATGACCGGGCGCATCTACCTCAATCTGGGGAATATTAGTTCTGAACTGGGCCAGACTGATCAATCGCTGGTACACTATCAAAAAGCGTTGGAATACTCCGATAGCCTGACCCAGAAAGGGCTATACGCATCATTGCTTAATAATATTGGTGGTAGTTATTCCGATCTTGAAGATTTCAAGAAAGCTTTTGATTTCCATTCACGTTCACTGAAAATGCGAATCAAGTTAGGCGATAGCATTCCCATTGCAACCAGCCTGTCGAACCTTGCGAATGTACTGGTGATAGAGAAAAAGACCGATGAAGCCATCGCGATGTATAATCAGGCATTGGAGATTTACGATAAACTTGGTTATAAAAAAGGCTTGGTTTCTTCTTATAATTTTCTCGGAAACTGTTATCTGTCGTTGGGAGATAATGTAAAAGCTGGTGAATATTTTGCAAAAAATATCAATGCGGCAGAAGATTTGCAATCGGGCTACTGGGAGGCTGAAGGTTATGGAAGTTTGGCATCGGTATTTTACAAATCGGGTTATTTTGAAAAGGCTTATGATGCGTTGTTGAAATTTCAACAGATAAACGATAGCCTTCAGGTTGAAGATTCGCGCCGCCACCTTACCGAGCTTGAAAAGAAGTATGAAACACAGAAAAAAGAAGCCGAAATTCAACGGTTGAGCGCCGATAAACTTCAGCAGGAGAAAAAACTGGTTGTTCGTACAGCATGGCTTCTTACTGCCATCATTGCGGCATTGATTGCGATCATTGTTTTGGTTGTAATTCGTAACCGCCAGCGTCACAAAACGGTAGCTCTCGATAAGAAAAACCTGGAGATGGAGAACCAATTGCTTCGGGTGCAAATGAACCCACACTTCCTTTTCAACTCGCTTAACTCCATTCAATATTACATGGACAAAAACCCCGAGTCTGCAAGCCAGTACCTAACCAAGTTTTCACGGCTCACCAGGCTGATCCTCGAACACTCGCGTAACCACTGGGTAAATCTCTCCGAAGAAGTTGAATCGATGAAACTATACCTCGAAATGGAACAACTAAGGCTCGAAAATAAGTTCTCGTGGAAGTTAGTTATTGATGAACAGATTGACGAAGAATCAGTGGAAGTGCCACCTATGATGTTCCAGCCATTTATCGAAAATGCCATCAAACATGGTATACTGCCGCGTGGTATCGGTGGACAAATTGATGTTTCCCTTTCGCTGCTCGAAGGCTCAAAACTGAAAGTGATCGTTACCGATAACGGCGTTGGCTGCTCAAAGGAGCATGGTGACCGGAAACACCATTCTCTGGGCACACAGCTTACCAAAGAACGCATTGCCCTTTTCGAAAAACAGTACAATGCCAAGCTTTTTCTCCAAATTACCGATATTGAAAAAGCCGGAATAGTCAAAGGCACAAAGGTTGAAATGGAAATTCCGTACCGCGATGTATAACTGTTTTGACTACCGATGAAATATATTTGAAAAACTGTTTAAATTTGGGCAACAGATAAGCTTCAACTAAGAAAATCAGATCACAGTCATGATACAACGATTGAAGGTTTTCATAAGCAGTGTCCAAAGTGAATTTGCTGAAGAACGGCAAATCATTTACCAATACCTCTTAACCGATGCTTTGTTGGGGCGCTTCTTCGATCCTTTCATTTTTGAAATTCTGCCTGCCACCGATCATCAGGTAACCAAAATTTACTTTGATGAAGTGAGGCGTTGCGATGTATTTATCTGTTTACTTGGGAAAGAATATGGTTTTGAAGATGAAGCAGGTGTTTCTCCAACAGAACATGAATACAACGAGGCTTCCCGGTTGGGGAAAAACCGCCTTGCATTCCTTACCAACCACGAGATGGGGCAACGTCACGAAAAGGAACAAAAATTCATCAAAAAAATTGAGAGGGCTGTTGTTCGCAAATGTTTCACTTCAGAAATAGAGTTGAAAACGGCTGTCTACACCTCGTTGATCCGTTATCTTGAGGAGAAGGAACTTATCCGAACCGGCCCTTTTGATGCATCGGTATGTCGCTATGCTACTCTCGACGATCTTGATCTTGACCGAGTTGCTGAATTTGTTCGAATCGCACGTTCTAAACGGGGATTTCCTCTTTCAGATCAGGCAGATCCAACGAGAATTCTAACTCACCTGAACCTTATCAGGGATAATGGGCTAACAAATGCTTCCATTTTACTTTTTGGAAAGAATCCACAACGATTTATTCCAAGTTCAGAAGTGAAATGTGCCCAATTTCCGGGCAATGAGGTTCTAAAACCGATATTATCGTATCAGGTCTATAAAGGAGATGTTTTTCAATTGGTTAATCAAGCCATCGATTTTTTATTATCGCGAATTGATGCGGCAGTTGGAACCCGGCAAAGTAATGTTCAGGTTTCAGTTGAATATGAAATACCCCGCGCTGTTGTTGCAGAGGCAATTGTGAATGCGATTGCTCATCGCGACTATGCCAGTACCGGTAGTGTTCAGATCATGTTGTTCCGCAATAGGATTGAGGTATGGAGTCCCGGGCAATTGACTTATCAGCTTTCGTTAGAAAAACTGAGGCAACCACACAGCTCTTTCCCATTAAATCCATTAATTGCGGAGCCTTTGTATTTGGCTGGCTATATTGAACGATTGGGAACCGGTATTCCCGACATGATTGAGCTAAGCAAAAAAGCTGGCTTGGCGGAACCACAGTTTATGCAGGAAGAGGTTTTTAAAACGATTGTTTGGAGACAAGCTACCGGACAAGCTACCGGACAAGCTACCGGACAAGTTCCCAATGTAATAAGAAATCTGGTTCGAGTTGTTCGTGGTGAGATGCAACGATCAGAAATACAGGACATACTAGAGTTGAAACATCGTGAAAACTTCATAAATAACTACTTAATCCCTGCAATTGAAGAGGGTTATCTTCAGATGACATTTCCTGATAATCCAAATCACCCATTGCAAAAATATGCACTGACAAACAAGGGGTTAGAACTAAGAAAATCGTTGTTGCCAGTCGTAAAAATGCAAAATAAAACAACAGGGAAAGAAAGCTTGTCTGAAACTGAAAAAGGTAGAAAAAAACGTACAACCGGACAAGCAACCGGACAAGCAACCGGACAAGCTCCAGATGAAATGTCAACTTTAATTTTGGCAGTAAACGGTGAAATTCAACGATCAGAATTGCAGCGATTACTAAATATTAAACACCGAGGAAATTTCCTGAGCAATTATTTATCTCCGGCAATTGAAAGCGGATTGATTGAAATGACACATCCCGAATTACCCAATCATCCGGCACAACGTTATCGGTTAACAGAGAAGGGGCTTGAGATGAAGAATAATTTGAAAAAGGAGAAACGAAAGCGATAGAATACCATGAAAGCACTCATCATCGACGACGAAAAACACGCCCGCGAAAACCTGTTGGGATTATTGGAGAAACATTGCCCAACAGTTGATATTTCCGGAATTGGAACGGGTGTTCAGGAAGGATTGGTGTTGATTGAAAAGCTGAACCCCGAGCTGGTTTTCCTCGATGTGGAGATGCAGGATGGCACCGGTTTCGATTTGTTGAAAAGCCTTGGCAACATCTCGTTCAAGGTAATCTTTGTTACAGCACACAACCACTTTGCACTACAAGCCATCAAGTGGAGCGCCCTTGATTTCCTGCAAAAACCTGTCGATATAGAAGAACTGATCACCGCCGTGGCACGGTTCGAAATAACTTCCCGGCAGAATGATCAAATAGAACTCTTATTACAAGAGAAACCCAAGCGCGAAAAGATAGCCCTCCCAACTTCCGACGGGTTGATCTTTGTAAAAGTGAAAGAGATTGTCCGCCTCGAAGCCGATGGGTGTTATACCCATTTCCATACCCGCGACAAACAGTCGATCATGGTGAGCCGAACCATGAAAGAGTATGTCGAAATGTTGCCCGGAGAGACCTTTTTCAGGGTACACAAATCGCATTATATCAACCTTGAATACCTTCAAAAATACAGCAATCGCGAAGGGGGAACTGCCATTCTCGAAACCGGCGACCACGTGCCTATCTCGCGTAATGCCAAAGATGAGTTTGTCAAAAGGGTTCAGCAGGGGATTTAGTTGGAATGGTGGAAGACTGGAATAGTGGCAATATGACATCGTTCATTTCATTTACTCACCACCACACTTCATATATCCATCCGAAATGAAATGCTTGCACATCCGTAGTTTTGGTGAAGCAATTTTAAATGCTACAACCAAAAATTCAATGTGCGATGGAAACAACATTATCTCAGGAAAGAAAAAGTGTATTACCCAAAGGGAACCATGATTTAGTAAGGTTTATTTTGCTGCTGATCCTCACGCTTACCGTTCGAGTGCTTTTTGCCGAAGGGCTTGTTGTAAATTATTCTTCAATTGATATAAAAATATTGAAGAAATGGGATGCCAATTGCGATCTGTACAATTACGTAAACTGGAACACCGAGGCAGATCCATCAAGGTTTGTTGGCATAACCTGGGATAATTCCAATCCGAAACGGGTTGTCAAGGTGATCCTTGAGTCATACGATTTCTACAATTCGGTCGACTTGAACGAACTACCCATGCTCAACGAGGTTAACTTTGGTTCATGCCGGTTAAGTTCGGTTTCTGTTGCAAATCATGCAAAAATTCAGAATCTAATAGTTGCGGACAATCGTCTTACTTCGCTCAATGTGACAGGCTGTATTGCCCTTAAAGAACTTCAATGCCAGGCAAATTCCTTAACGAGTCTGACGCTTGGCAATGCATCAGCACTTCAGGATATTTATTGCCACATCAATCAGCTAACCGAAATTGTCTTTCCGTCAGGTGCATCGGTGCAAAATTTAGATATTTCGCAAAATAGGATACCCATGAGCAAGATGCCAATTCCAGGCTCTTCCTTTTCGAGTTATCACTTCACTGACCAACTTCCTGTTTTTGAATCATCGACAGAATGGTTGGGCTATACTATTGATTATTCATCGGAAGAAACCATTAATGGAAAACCTACTTCTTTTTCTTGGTTTAAGAATGGGGTTCAGATGTTTGGAGCATCTGGTTCTTCTTATAAGCCAGTGTCGGGAGGAAGTTATACCTGCAAAATGACCAATACGAAATTTCCGTGGTTAACTATTGAAACAAATACTGTTATCATCCAGGTTGATCCAGATGATACCGATGGTGATGGTTTTTATGATGGCGACGTGGCTGCATTGAACCAACTCCGGTCGTTGTATCCCCATATTGCATCAAACTGGTTGGAAGGACAAGTTGCCAGATGGACAGGAGTGACTTGGGATGAGAACGTCCCTAAGCGGGTTCAAGGTTTAAACCTGGTCAATAAAAACATTCAGGGGACACTCAATCTTAGTGCTTTCCCCAATCTCGAACAGTTATATGCTGGCAACAATTATTTTAGCGGTTTAACGATCTCAGGATTAACAAAATTAAAATTGATAGATGTCACGGATGGTGTTTTGCAATCCCTGGATATTTCCGGCCTTACTGCTCTCGAAGAGTTACGTTGTAGTGATAATCATATAACACAAATCACCACCTCTAACAATAATGCGTTGAAATGGATCTATTTTAACAACAATCAAGTTTCCTCTTTCAATGCAGCTCCATTACCCGCGCTAATATCCATAGAGTGTAAGTCGAATCAATTGACATCTCTCGATCTGTCTTCAAACTCCCATATTCACACGGTAATGTGTGATAATAATCAGCTTGAGTCAATTGCTTTCCATCCAAATATTTATCAGTTGTATTGCAGCAACAACAGGTTATCATCGCTTAATCTTGCGAATTGTAACAAAATGGAGATACTTGATATTAGCAGCAATAATTTTTGGAGTGTTGATATAAGTGGCGCGTCTATTTTGAAAAGTTTCACCGCACGATGGAATAAATTGATGTTTAGCAGAATGCCAGATCCTTCCCGCTTTTGGGATTATGATTTCAATAATCAGACACAAATTATGAGTGGTTCCAACGAGGAATTGGGGCTTATTATCGATTTATCTTCTGAAGCAACAATATTGGGCACTCCAACGATCTTCGTCTGGAAGAAAAATGAAGAAGTAATTCAGGGGGCAATCGCTTCAACTTTGAATACAGCCGACTACGGAATTGGGGACTATACCTGTGAAATGACCAATGCTAAATTCCCGGGAGTAAAAGTATCAACAGGTGTTATTACTGTTAATAAAGCTGAACAAGAAATTACAGGTACAACAGCCTATCGCTTAACGTTTGAACCAAAGAAGATTTATCTTGATCAAACAGCTTCTTCCGGTTTACCACTGACTTACACTTCGTCACGTGAATCAGTGTGCACAGTTGAAGGTGATTCTTTGGTGATTGTAGGTGCAGGAATTTCGTATGTTACAGCGCACCAGGCAGGGAATGATGATTATTTACCCGCAGAACTTGAGATAACAGTTAATATTGATAAAGCCGATGAACCAATTTTCGGAATAGAAAATATTGAAACACAATATGGGCAGGGGCCGTTTACAATTAATGCGCATACTCCTAATGGCCTTCCAGTTACACTAACGACAGATCATACAGAAAAGATTAAGATTGAAGGAAATATAATTACGCTTATCGGACTTGGAAATGCGGTTGTTGAAGCAAGGCACAATGGGAACGATAATTATAAAGGCGGAAGTGAATCGTTTTATATAAAAATATCAAAGGGCGATGATCCCATTCTGGGAGTTGAGGACATGACCTTTACATACGGTGATGATCCTGTTGAATTGCATCCTTATACGTCACAAGACTTTCCAGTTTCAATTCGTTCGATGTTACCATCCTCTTTTGCAGTCGATGGAAATACATTGACCATAGTTGGTGCAGGCGCCGGACAGTTGTCGTTTACGCATATAGGGAATGGATACTATAATGCTCAGGTGAGAACGGTAAATATTACAGTTAACAAGGCTGCTCAAACAGGTTTTTCATTTGATAATTTGGAAAAGGCTGTTGGCGATCCTGCTATTCAGCTTCCGGCTGTTTCAGACCAGGGGTTTACCATTTCGTATACCTCTTCGAATACAAAAGTTGCAACAGTGAGTGGTAATATTATTTCAATGGTTGGTCAGGGAGAATGCACAATTCAGGCATCAAACCAGGGCAATTACAATTACAACTCAATTAATGAGAGCTTTACCCTTACCGTAAGCGCTCAGCCAAAACAAGAACAAACAATCTCAAACTTCGATGATATGGAACTATTGGCTACTACCCCATCCTTTGATTTAAATGCCACGGCTAGTTCTGAGTTGCCGGTTACCTATTCGGCATCGAACAATTGTGTTGAAATTACCGGAAACAGAGTAACGGTGAGAAATTCAGGGACTGTTGAAATAACCGCTCATCAGGATGGAAATGAAACCTATTTCCCCGTTGATAAAACAATACATGTTGAAATCAATAAAGCCATGCAAACAATCAGTGAATTAAGCAATGTTCTTAAAATGACAAACGATACCCCATTTATTCTGGCAGGAATAGCTTCTTCAGGACTGGCAATTGTTTATACTTCATCAAACCCCGAAGTGGCAAGTATCGAAGGGAATAGGGTAACTATTCATACTGAAGGAGAAACTATTATAACCGCTAATCAGGAAGGAAACTGGCAATATCATCCTGTTTCGGAACAACTCACTTTAACCGTTTCCGTTTTCGAAAAGATTGCTGATGAAATTAATGCGCCTAATGATTTTGACCTTTTGTTTGGTGTTCAATCCATGCAAATCAGTATTACTTCGTCATCAGGGTTGCCAGTAATGGTTTCTTCGTTCAATGAGCATGTGATCTCAATTGAAGATTTGTTTTTAAAGGTAAATAATGCAGGGATTGCCACTATTCATCTGTCAACTGTAGGGAATGATATTTACCTTCCAACAGAAAAAAGTTTTGTGGTTACCGTTCATAAAGCAAAGCAACTTATCACCCAGTTTACCCCAGTCAGGCTAATGGTTGGATTTGAATCGCTAACACTTACGGCTAACGCTTCATCGGGAGAACAGATTGAATATTTATCGGGCGATGAATCTATTGCTATTGTATCAGGCAATGTTATAACTCCGGTAAGTAGCGGAACAACCTTTCTGATTGCTTATCAGGCGGGAAATGAAAACTATTTGCCGGTATCCGATACAGTCGAAGTGATCGTTCTTCCACGCGATATTGTCGGGCAAACCATTAGTGGACTATCTGATTTGACAAAAAATGTTGGCGACGAGCCATTTGAAATTGACGGTAAAGCATCATCAGGATTACCACTTGTTTACACTTTGTCAGATACAGGAGTAGCCACCATAATAGGAAACATAGTAACGATTGTTGGTGCCGGAATAACTACGATTACTGCATCTCAGGCTGGAAATAGCGAATTCGCACCTGTTTCGGAATCAATTCAGTTAACGGTAATTGATGGCAACAAGCTTATTCAAACAGTTGAAGGTTTGAAAAGCATATCAGCTACTTATGGCGATGGAACAATTGAGTTGCCCTTAAAGACTTCGGCCGGGCTTAAAATTATCTATACGGTCGATAATCCTAAAATTGCATCCGTATCGGATAATATTCTTACAATCGTTGAGGTAGGCGAAACGTTTATTCTCGCTACGCAAAGCGGAAACGATCTTTTCGAGCCATTTTCCTGGAAAGGAGCTTTTGTTGTCAATAAAGCACAACAAGTGATTTCTGGATTAAATGATTTGAGCCTGAAAACCGATGATCAATCAATAGAATTGAATGGAGAATCAACCTCCGACCTGACCGTTTTATACCAATCGTCCGATCCAAAGATTGCAAGCATTGAAGGTAATAAGTTGAAAATACATACGGTTGGTGAAGTGATTGTTACAGCAAGTCAATCAGGAAATAGCAACTACCTACCGGCTGCTGATGTTACATTCAAAGTTGTGGTTACTATTACAACCGGAATTGATAGGGATGAAGAGTTTAAAATTCAGGTTTATCCCAATCCATCAAAAGGAATGCTAAATTTTAATTTACCGGGTGCCGGAACAGTTACGGTTTATGATCTGAACGGCAAGGTTGTTTTTATCGACGATTTTGGCGATCAGTTTCACCATCAAACCAATGTTCAGCAATTGCGGGCAGGAGTATATCATTTTGTGGTGACACAACCGGGCAAACGCTTTGTTTCGCGTGTGGTTTTAAACTGAGGAAAACAGAAAATAAGAATAGCCTGGGTAATACACACCGGGCTATTTTTATTTTATAGGTTTTTTATGGTCATACCTTTTGAATCATTTAAGCCGATTAACTAGGCTATCATCTCTTTTTTTAAATTTTCAAATTACTATTAACGTATTTTTAAAATAAAAACTATAAATATAGTAGATGTGTCATTTATTTGAAATATATTTGCTGGAAAGAATAGTTTATGAAGGAGATTACAAAAGCTCAGGAAGAAATACTAAAAGCACTTTGGCAGGTTAATAATGGTGCTGTCAGTGATGTGCTGGATGTTTTGCCTGATCCAAAACCCGCTTATAACACAGTCGCTACTGTAATTAAAGTATTAGAGTCTAAAGGGTATATTGCACACAAAACGTATGGAAAAACTAATGTGTATTATCCAGCCATTTCAAAAAATGAATATGCTCAATTTGTTTTGAAAGAAACATTTAAGGAATTATTTAACGGATCGTTCAACCAAATGATGTCGTGTTTTGTGAAAAACAAGGATTTGAGCCTTCAGGAGCTTGAAGAACTAAAGCAGTTACTGGAAAAGGAAATCGAAAAACAAAAGAAGTAAAATGGGAACAGCAGGCTATTTGATCATTTCAACAATCTGTTTGAGTGTCTTTTATCTGGTTTATTTGCTGGCATTCAAAAAAGAGACTAATTTTAAACTGATCCGTTTCTATTTGTTGGCTTCCATTGTGTTATCATTGATCTTGCCTTTGAATTTTTTCCGAATTCAAATTGATTTCTCAAAATTGAGGACAGGGTTTGAGAATTCAGCTATTACAGAAACAATTAAAGATCAAGAAATAAATTCGAGCATTAAAACAGACAATCTTCTTTCAGAAGAGAACATCGTTTATCAAGGAGCAAATTGGAGCAAGATCATTTCAAAAATCTATTTGTCTATTTCAATCATTCTTCTTTTACGAGTACTCTGGCAAATTAGTTTTATTGTTCTTACTTACATTAAGTCAGGTAAAACAAAACTAGATGGCTTTACAATCGTACTTTTAAATCAAGGGAAAGGTACCCATACATTTTTCAATTGGATCTTTATTTATCCTAAAAATCAGACAGATGAAGAAATTGATCAGATTGTTTCTCACGAAAAAATTCACGCATCACAATATCATTCTTTTGATATCATCCTTATTGAAATCCTATCAGCCATTATGTGGTTTAACCCCTTTGTTTGGATGGTAAGAAAAGAATTAAAACTTGTTCATGAATATTTAGCGGATGAAGGAGTTGTGAATGCCGGGATTGACAAACTCACGTATGAAGCTCTGTTGATCAATCAGGTAACAGAAGAAAAACTAATCGCCTTTGCTTCCAATTTTAATAGTTCAATCATCAAAAAACGCATTATTATGCTGAACACAAATAAACCTGAATATCAAATGAGATTCAAAAAATGGATCATCGTTCCAATTGGAATTGCACTTTTTATGGGGATTGCCATCGTAAACGGACAAAGCAATTCAGACGATAACAATCCAATAAAAGATCAGTTTGTTGTCGTTATCGATGCCGGGCATGGAGGTAGCGATACCGGAGCAAAAACTACTGAAAATGAACTTGAAAAAGATTTAAATCTGTCTATTTCCAAAAAGCTGAAAGAAAGGGGAAATATTAATCCAACTATAAAAATTATCAGTACGAGAGAGGATGACAATTTCATTGCACTGACCGATAGAGTGAAAAAAGCGAAAGATGAAAAGGCTGATCTGTTTATTTCAATCCATGTAAATTCAAGTGATGAGAATCATCAACTCTCAGGAATCAAATGTTATACTTCAAAAGCATCCCAATTTAGCGCTAAAAGTGATGAATTCAGCAAGGCACTTATTGATGAATTGAAACAGATTGATGGAATTAGAACAGCCGGTGAACCTGGGCAAGCAGACTTTTTTGTTTTGAAAAACAGTAATTGCCCTGCGGTACTATTAACCCTTGGCTATCTCACAAACGAAAATGATTTATCGTTCATCAACAACAAAAAGAATCAGGAATTAATTTGTGAGAAGATCATAAATGCAGTTGAAAAGGCAAGGATTAATTGAGGTAAAACTTTTTTGCTCGCGTAACGAGGAAGCCCAACTGACATATCGTTTTTGAACACCGGGTTTTCGATTCAATTAGGCGATTTTAATAGTCTGATTGAGCAACTCGACATTGAAATTCACCTTAGCATTCAATGCTTTGAATACTTTGATTATAGTCTCAAACCTTGCATCTGTCAAACTATTCTCCAATTTTGAAATTTGAGCTTTCTTTACTCCAACAAGTTCGCCAAGTTGCTCCTGTGTAAGATTACGCTCTTTTCTTGCTTGCTTAATTGCTTCTCCAAGCAAGTCAAGTCTCAACTCGTTTTCAAATGCGTCGCGTTTTGGTGTTCCAATTTCACCAATATATTTGTCGGTGATCTCTTCTAAACTAAACGTTTTCATTTCTTTATTTTGCATCTCCTCAGATTTTTAGTTCAAAATATTGTTTCCGTATTCTCTCCGCTTTTAAAATATCGCCCAAAGGCGTTTTATCTGTCTTTTTTATTAATCCGTGGGTTGATATGACAACTGTATTCGTATTTTCTGTTTTGTCCCAAAAAGCAAAAAGCCTGTAGTGGGTTTTATTGAACAAAGTCCTGAATTCCCAGATTTCTCCTTTGAGTTTTTTAAAAAGTTCCTTGTCATTAGAGGATTTTGCCCTTATAACGTTGTAGATTACCTTTTCCCGTGTCTTTTCATCAAGACTATCAATAAATTGGGCAGCTTCCACTAAAAACCGAACCTGAAACTTTTCAGTCATCGTGTTTTTTTGTAAATATAAATGTTTCTTTATTGGGAAACAAATATTGTGCATGTGTAGTATTGAAACTTGGCCTTAAAGGTTATGTGTAGATGTTGGTGATTGCGGGCTTCGAACCTATCCGCCGACAAAAACGCTGATTCGGGACGAAATGTTCGAATGCGAACTGATCGACAATGATCCAGCGTATAAAGCTTAATTTTAATCTTGGGACGAAAAAACGGATTGTGTTTTTAATTACCTTTACATTTGAACCATAACCTGAATAAAAATGAAACTCCTGTTTTTATCCTTTATCGCTATTTCATTTTGTTTTGTTGCATGTAACAAAGACAATTCAGATAATAACACTGAAGAAGTTCGCTATTTAGATGATTCAATCTATAGTTATGAGTTTTCCGCAAACAAAGATTCTTCAATTATTGGACGACAGTATTTTGTTTATGACCCGAAAGGTAATATTATCAACGAAAAATTTTATATAGATCGAAACAAGCCATTTAGAATTGCCAGCCAAACTGAAAATGAGTATAATGAATTTGGAAATTTAACTAAACGAGTGTTTTCCAATTGGGATTCAATTACAAATAAATGGGTGGTTAATAATAATAAAATATATTCTTATATAAATGGATACAAACTTATTAAAGAAGAATTAACTTACTATGGTTATGGAGATAATCGTATAAGTTCGAAATCTAAAACTGAATATTCTTTAAACGATAAAGGTTTTCGTGCTTCTGCAATTTTGTACCAATGGGATATTTCATATTCCAAATGGAATAGTGAAACGAGATTTGAGTTTATTACGGATGATGATGGTAATATAATCGATTCAAAAACTTATCATATAGATAATTACAGCGATGAAGAGACTTTATATGAAAGAGAGATATCAACCTATAATTCAGATGGAGAATTATTGTCAAGGGAAACATATAATTATGAGTCTCCTGAAAACAGCCATTGGGTAATTAAAAATATTAACGAGTATGATGCGAATGGAAACCTTCTGTCTTCCACAACTTCATATTATAATTTTCCTAGCAATACTACTAATTCATACAAATTTATATTTGTTTATGATTCTGCCGGAAAAGAAATTTATTCGGAAGCTAGTTCTGATGAAAGAAATGAAGGGACTTTTCAAATATTTGATAAAGAATATATTTATTACAACTCAGATGGCGCAGCGACTTATAGTGTTTCTTACGAAAATAATCGCAAACAGGCATCAAGGATATACTATCAATCCAAACATAGGGTCACAATCAAAGACAATTCAAAAAGTAAACTTAAATCCGTTGCTTTCTTTCCTCACAAGTCAGAATTTTCGCCAATGCTGCTTCCTAACTAATATTTTGGAAAATAACCCGTTTATTCTTATATCATTATTTTTAAATTGTACCGAACCTCTTTCAAATAGAATTGCGCATAGCTGAATTTTCCGTCGGGCATGTCCCAAATAGCTTCACCATAACTTGGACGCATATAACCATCAACCTCAATATAATCTTTCATTGGGGTTGACCACGGGTAGTTTTTGGGATCTTTCCCATCAGGAGTAAAATAGCGGTCGGTGCTGATGAAGTTTACCAACTCACCTATTTCGTTAAAATAAATAGTTGCTGAAATGGTGTTCCCAAGTTCGGTTATAGTTGCTTTCACTGTCAACAGATCGATGGTTTCCCACACAATGGGTGCTTCAATCAGTCCACCCGGTGCAAGAATACAAAGGTCGTTGAGGTAAGTGACCAATTCAGCTTGGTTCATGTCGGGGCCAAAAGCATCGACAACTTTAAAACGATCGAGCACTTTAATCAGCATAAAGGCGCCACGGTGATCCATCCGGTGACGGCCGCCAATCATCCAGTTTTTCATACGGAAAAGACGGGTGGGAGAGTCGAGCCAACTGTATTGTTCGATGTCGAATTTCATAGGTTTTCCTTTTTTGATGAAGAAAGGGCCATCAAACGTGCAATAGAAATTGCGCGGTATCTCTTTGCCCAACCAACCGCAATACCGCAGATAGTTGGCAACCGGAACCGGTAATTTATCGAGATCGGTTTCAGTAATAATTCGGGTTTCTTTAAGCGGTTGTTTAAAGCGCTCGCGAACCTCTTTTTTGTAAATACCTCTTGTAGAAGCACATGATGTTAGAATTCCAAGGCTCATAATGATGAAGATTTTATAGTTTGTGTGTTTCATTGCTATTTAAAAACTAAGATTTCATTATAGGTTTTGGACAAAACGGTTGATGAACTCATCCATCAAAACAAGTTCTTCATCCGAAAATCCTTTAAACAGGTTGTCAACATAATCGGTTTGCCATTTTTCGTTTTCCTCACCAAGGAAGAAAGGCTCATGTTTCCCAGTAAGCGATATCCTTTGAATACGAAAATCATAGGGATCGGGTTTTATATCGATGAACCCTTTCTTTTGAAGCGATTCTGCCACTTGCTTCAGATTTTGACGAGAAGTGCCGAATTCTTTGGCTGTTTCTGTAATGGTTGGTTGTTGTCCGTTAAACCTTCCAAGCAAGATGATCAATAGCATCCACTGTTTTGTTGTAATCCCAACTTTGTCTATCAGTAAGGCATCACCCTTTACCGTCCATCGCTGGGCAATAAATAGAATACTTCCAAAAATGTTCTCTTTCTCTTTCATAGTAACGATAGGTAACATATTACCTATGCAAATATAGAGACATTTTTTAAAATACCAATAGGGGTTCAAACTCTCTAAATTAGGTTGAACCCCTATTGGTTTATATTGAAAAAACAGGTTGTTTTATTGTTCTATTTAAATAACTAGTATCTGATGTTTGGTTTCTCAAGCCCGTAGCCCATTTTGCGATCTTCATGTTTTAGCAAATAGGCAAATCCAATAGCCAGAAATCCAAAGAAAGCAAATATCAACATCGGGATTGTATAATTGTATTGAGTCAGTATCTGTTCTTTTCCGTCAACCATTTTGGAAATTGTACCAGTAATACAGTATTTATCAAGCACTGCACCAATCAGTAACGGAACTAACATTAATCCAATATTTTGAACCCAGAAAATCATGGCATAAGCAGTACCCAGTTTGCTATGGGGAATGATCTTGGCTACTGAAGGCCACATCGCTGAAGGAACCAATGAAAAGGCAATACCCAGCAATAATACTAATCCGATAGCTATAGGGAAACTGTTAAGCGATGGGATTGAAAACAGTAAATGTACACATACCAGTAAAATAGATCCGAGAACCATGATCGTAGCAGCTTTTCCTTTTTTGTCAGATATTCCACCAAATAACGGGGTTAACAATAGAGCGCTGAACGGCAACAGGGCAGGTATATATCCTGCAAATGTGTCGGGAACTGAAAATTTTTGTACAATAAGGTTGGTGGCAAATTTGATAAAAGGAAATACCGCGGAGTAAAATAGGACGCAAAGTATAGCGATATACCAGAATGCACGGTTCCGGGCAATTTCAGTAACATCTGTAAATTTGAATTCTTCCTCCTTTGCAACTCCTGCATCGCTTTCTTCCTGATCCAGACGTCTGTCTAAAACGTTAAAGAATAGAAATACCAATAGTCCAATACATAACAACAAAATGGCAACAAGTACAGGTGTGCTTACATCTTTTGTTAGATTATATAATGGCAGTGGCGTAAACATGGCGAGGGCAGTACCAATACGACCGGTTGACGTGTTGAGTCCGATTGCCAGCGCCATTTCTTTCCCCCGAAACCACCGTACAACCGCCTTATTTGCAGAGATTCCGAACATTTCACAACCGACACCAAAGATCGCGAATCCCAATCCGGCCATAAGAGCCGATGTTGGTGTATCTCCCAATAGTTGCCACGATCCGATTGTTAAATGAGTTATTCCGGAAAAATGTCCTGAAATTGCCCAGTATTTTATTCCTGCACCAACTAACATGACAAATATTGCCAGGATTCCGGTAAAGCGTGTCCCCAATTTATCGAGAATCATGCCGCTAAAAACCAGCATCAATAAAAATACATTGAACCAGCCGTAACCACTTGTAAACAAGCCGTAGTCGGTTGCTGTCCAATGTAAGTTGGTTTGCAGATTCTGTTGTAAAGGTGCCATTGCATCAGTCAG
>Ga0209800_10001366_pt1 | contig 26209 bp, 23 predicted proteins | sample Higcelweek8metaG_FD_187174 | JGI IMG/M metagenome (GOLD analysis project Ga0209800, IMG submission 187174) | Freshwater pond sediment microbial communities from the University of Edinburgh, under environmental carbon perturbations - High... | ecosystem: Environmental > Aquatic > Freshwater >...
ATTTTGCCATAGCAGGGATAGCAGCTGCTCTGGATCTTGCTTCACGGCTGTTCAGCATCTGCTGAGCCCCTCTGCCGGCTGCATTTCCCACTTGTGCATACAGGGCTCCTTGAATGTTGGGAATCAAACCGATCTTCCTTGCATTTTCCATATCAAATCCGCTGCCAAAAGAGCCGGCAAGGAGGATCTGCTCAACTGCCGCAGATTCAATCCCAGCAAGGGCTAACAGGGTATTTACTGTTGCGTTGACAGCAGCTTTTGCAAGCTGCACCTGACTTATATCAGACTGAGAGAGTGAAATCTCTCTGCCAGTAGCTGAATCAGATGCAGGGACAAGGGTATAAAGGATAGAGCCATTTTCAACTCTGATCTCAGGTCTTGATTGATCAAGATGTCCCTGCCTGTTTATAATGCCCTCCCTCAGCATCTCAGCTGCTGCATCTATGATTCCAGAGCCGCACACTCCTGAAGGTCTGGTATTGCCGATAGTTTCACATATAACTTTGCCCCCATGCAGCTTGACTTTGTGTATGGCTCCTGCCACAGCCCGCATTCCAGAACTGAGATGCGCCCCTTCAAAGGTGGGACCGGACGGTGCTGAGGCGATAAACATGGGCTTATCGCCTCCTGGCACTGTCAATACCACCTCTGTGTTGGTTCCTATATCAAGGCCCAATCTACATGGCCCTGGTCTGTCAAGATCGCTGTTCAGGATCATGGCCACGTTATCAGAGCCGACAAAGCCCCCCACCAGAGGAGGCAGGTAAAGATAAGCTCCTGGGGAGAAGTTAAGACCGATCTCTCTTGTCTTGATCTCAATAGCCTGATCCAGTGATGCCACAAACGGAGGTGCCCCCAGCTGTGCAAGAGGTAACCCCAGAAGCAGATGGGTCATTGCTGAGTTGCCTACAAGAGAGACCTCACATATATGGCTGCGATCAGCACCCACACTCGTGATAAGCTCTTCTGCAAGGTGGTCAAGCGCTTCTCGTACCTGTCTGGTAAGAATCCTGCCATCAGAGGGTCTATTTATACCCCTTTGCAGACGGGTTATAACATCTGCCCCAAATGAGATCTGAGGATTAAGTATCCCCTTTGAGGCGACTCTCTCTCCATCTTCAAGATCCACAAGATAGGCTGCTATTTTGGTTGATCCCAAATCAACGGCAAGCCCCAGTGGAGCCTGATTGTAATCTGCACCACCTACAAGTTCAGCTCCCCGCATAAATGCGGTCATACGCCACTCAGATCTACGGATCTGAGCTGTCACCTCTCCGGCAGTAAAGTGGTCGGCAATCAGAGGAGTTTCTGCTGCTCCCCCCTCTGATTGGCCAGCCACAGCTTCCAGCACCCGTCTCAGGTCTGAACGGGGGTCTTCAAAAGTAGGTATGGGAATGTCACACTTAACAGAAACAATCACAGGGGTGGCTGGCACCACCACCTCTGTATCGCTATCCTCTATCTCCCAGCCGATCCTGATGTTTTCAGATGTCTCTGGAACAAAAACCTTCAGGTCACCCTGAACCTTAGTCCGGCAGGCAAGCCTCCACCCCTCTTCAAGCTGCTCTTTACCCAGCAGACGCATCTCTGCACTGTCGGGCTCTGATAGATCACCGCATGCAAGAACACGGCAGCGACCGCATGTGCCGTTGCCTCCGCAATCCAACGGCATAATAATACCAGCTTTCACCATTGCATCTGTTATGAGACTACCCACAGGCATCATCACACCTGCTTCCAGATGTTGAAAGCTCACTTTTACCATCTTACTGCTCTTCATGATTGATCTCCAGAACCCGGAATCTATCCCTGCTGCGGTTTAAAGTAACTCAAAATAGAGGCTCACCAGAACCTGAACTGAAAGAAGAACGCTTGAATTTGAAGCCTCGCGCTACCAGACATATGCAATTCTGGTTCCGATATAGTCCTGTTTGACTCCATTTTCATGCTCTATCTCGCTATCATACTGAAGCATCAATATCACCTGAGGAGAGACTTTAAAGCAACTGGTAAATCGCAAAGATTGTGTTCTTGTCCTGTCGTCTGATGCAACACCATCTATCTCATTCTCACCTCCTGAGTAGAAGTAGTGACTCAGCCCCACCCAGAAGGAGTCTGTGATGTCATAACTCAGATGTGTCTGAAGCCCGAACAGAGGATCTGTCTCCTCGGTTAAGGAGCCTGAACCATAGTCACTGTTATCAGTATATAACTTGACATCACCGCTCACCTCAAGTGTCATGTGATTCACCTGCCAGATCACAGGTGTAACTTCAAACTTATAAGTCCATCTGTTTGCCCCAAGATTTGCCGCTTTATCAGAATCATACTCTCCTGTTGGTGTAGTGAGATAAAATCCTGCTGACATACCATATTTCATCTTATCTGTCTGGATCAGAAACGGTGTATTTATATGAGTTGCAAAATTGGTATCACCAAGACCGTTTGTAGTGAGATCAATACCAAGAGGATCTGATTCAAAATCCATTCTGCCGAATGGCTGAAGAATGTCGTAACTCCAGGTCCAATCGCCCAGGCTTACAAAGTGGGCATACCTGGCTATGGCCAACTGAAGGTTGAAGTCACTGTTATCATCCAGCTTACTGTCATTTTTATAAAAATCATTCCCATTATAGCTTCTGTAATAAAAGAGAAACAGGTTTGTCCCTCCAGGAGCTGCTATACTGTCTCTGGGATCATTCTCAGCCAGCGCCAGAAGAGGCAGCATCAGGGTTGTAATCAGAATCGCAGTGGTTGAAATTATCTTCTTTTTCATGGAAGCCTCCTTGTCACAGTTAATATTTCCCATACCTCTTACCAGTCTTAACAAAAGCTCTCATTGTCTCCTCTTTGGCCTCATCCAGAGCACACCCGACACTTAGAATATAACCTCTGTCGCCAGCAGCTGCATCAATAAGCTTTTTAGTCTCTTCCTCAACCTGGTCAGGAGTACCAGTCAGAATCAGCGAAACCGGAAAGCCACCTGCTATGCAGACTCTGCCTCCTAGCACCTCTCTTGCCTTACCCATATCAGTACGGTCAAAAAGGTAGATGCAACGGATATCAGATGTCTCCTTGAGGTATTCAAGACGCTGGTTATAGCCCCCCTCCACAAAGCAGGCAGGTACACATCCTGCTTCTGCCAGACCGTACATGACAGCTTTCAGAGTGGGCCAGTAGTATCTCCTGAACTGTTCATCTGACATGAAACCGTCAGCACCCTTGTGCAGTGGAATGAAGACCAGAGGGTTACCGTTAGTCTTTGCACTGTGAACGCCCGTCTCTATCATTGGCCGCACCAGCCGTTCTACAGCCTCAAGAACCTTTTCAGGGCGACGGTACATATCCATCATGAGCGGAGTGGTGCCGCGAAAGGAGTCACTCAGCACATCAAATGGAGCTTTGGTTGCACCACCTGCTCCAAAGGGGAAACCAGCAGCCATGATCTGGCCAAGATAGCCCCCAAGAATGGTGATCCAGTCAAAGCACTGTTTTCCGGCCTCCATCAGAGCCTTAAGAGCCTCCTGAACCGGCGGAGTTCCAATAGAGATGAGCCATGGGCCGAGCATAGGAAGCTCCATGCTACCGTAAATTGGAGGCATACCAGCAAAAGGAGCAAGAGCACCGTGAGTTTTGGGCATCCAGGAGCGAAGCCAGAAATCGGTAGGGTCGCTGATCAGATGGTCAAATTCGTCAGCTTTCATGTACTCTTTTTCGTGAAACTGGTAGGAGAGGTTATCAGCCACACCGTTGCCGGGCCACTTATACAGATTGTACTTCAGAGTCTCCAGAGCAGGGCCGTACATAAGCATTGGAGCTGAACCTGCTGTGTCAGGCTCGTAATCAGTACAGAAATCAAGATATGCCTTACCAGCGGCATGAGGATCATACATTGCATCTCTGCCAGAGATCCCTTTCAACATAGTGGGTGCAAAAGTGGTCAGAGGCATGATCGGCACACGCTTGATTGACTGATCTATCCTGATGGCGTCTGCTATCAGACCTGCCCTTTCCTGGTAAGCTGCCTTCCTCTCATTATCTGTGAATTCAATACCTTCTCCTGACACCCATTGGGCCAGGAATGCATCTTGCCGCTCTACCACAGAGAGTTTATCCCATCCTTGAAACATAATTTCCTCCGAATCTGGTATGTTTATACAACCAATTGGCCTAACTCAACCACCCCTTGATATAATTAACGCCAAGCACAGCATCAGTGACAAAGGCATCAGCACCTACATATTGACAGATCTGTTCATCCATCTGGCCACCACCTATTATAACCTTTATCTTATCCCGCAACCCCTGCTCTTTCAGCTTTTCAACAACCGCCTTCATCGGGTCAAATGCCAGAGTCAGAAGTCCGCTCAACCCTATTACGTCTGCACCAAATGCTTTTGCCTCTTCAATGATCCTATCTGCTGGTACGTCAACTCCTATATCCCTTACATCAAGGCCGTTAAGCTCCATCATCATGGTTCCTATATTCTTGCCAATGTCGTGGATATCACCTTCAACAGTTGCCATCAGCACTTTGCCAAGTTTTCTGCTCTCTTTACTCTCTTCTCCAGCACAATCCTGAGATGCAAGGTGTGGTTTGAGGAGTTCAGCACCAGCTCTCATCATCTCACCAGACATGATAAGTTCCGGGATAAAGTAGATCTGCTTCTCAAACCGTTTGCCGATCTCTACCAGGGCAGCCTGGTAGCAGTTAAAAATCTCAAGAGCAGGAACACCCTGATCCAGATATTTTACTGTAAGCGCAATTGCACTATCTTCCTGCATCTCTACCACTGAGGTGAGTAGATCTTTCAAATCAGTCATGTCAATCCTCCAAATAATTTAATTGTTTTTTGATTCAAGTTTACCGGCCCTGTAAGCCCGGCTGAATTTCTGACAGAACTTATCCTTGCCAGCAAGCATCTCTGAGGCCAGCATCACACTCATCAGATTCCGGTCGTTGGGATCAATAATGGCACTGTCAAGACCCATCAGAATGGACATGGAGATAAAAGTCTGGTTTATCAGTGAACGCATGGGCATACCAAAGGAGATGTTGCTGAGACCGCAGGTTATGTGCGCCTCTGGATATGCCTCAGAGATGCTCTTTATGGTGTCGTAAGTGATCAATGCACTCTTATCACCTGTGCTGATGGCTGTGACCAGCGGGTCCACAAAGAGCTGGTTCTCCTGAATAGCGCCATCTTTTGCCAGTCTGATCAGTCTGTGCACTATCTCCATGCGCCCCTGCCAGGTGGCTGGAATACCAGTTTTATCATCAAGAGCCAGCAGGATCAGACCTGTTCTGTACTCAATCGCCAGAGGCAGCACCGTCTCTATGCGTCTCCTCTCCCCGCTGACCGAGTTGATGAGGGGTGTTTTCCTGACAAGATCCAGGCCGACCTTAAGAGCATCTGGATTTGCACTGTCCAGACAGAGGGGGGTATCGGTCACCTCCTGAATATTTTCCACCAGCCAGCCAATGTCATCTGGTTCGCGTTCAGGCGGAGTACCTGCATTTACATCCAGATAGTGACTTCCTGCCTCAACCTGCTGGAGTGCCAGTCTCTTTATAAAATCGGCGTTACGTTCACGAATCGCCGCGCCCACAGTTTTACGGGTTCCATTGATCTTTTCGCCAATGATAATCATCTCTTTGCTCCTCACTCTCTCTTTAGAAAAAAGGTATTGGGGTACCTGGCGGAGCCACGATAAACTCCGTCTCATCCCATGAACCATTTAACAGTCTGTTAATCAAATCAAGCCTTCTGGTTATCTGCTCAAACTCAAGGTCGTAATCACGGGCCCAATGGATACAACGCTCTGAAGCACACCCTTTTGTCTCTGAATCTGCCAGTAACACCAGCCGGTCATAGTGTTTGAGTCCTATCTTCAACAGCTCTCTGCGCCGCTTCTGAGGAATGTGCTCCAGCCCTCTGTTGATCTGCTCAAAGATGTTCATCTCTGTATCAAGCCAGTGAGGCTCAAGAAAGAAGCTGCCAGGGTTATCATGGAGCATCTGACGATGCCTCTCACGGGAGCCAAGCAGCATACCTACACAGTCATCTATCATAGGCAGGATAAGGGTACTCTTCTGAGAGACGACCCCCTCCAGAGCCCTGCCGCAGAGCCCATACCCGAATAAGATAGTGGTGCCATCCTGCTCAAGCTGCTTCACCTTCTCCATAAGAGTCCGGCGTAACCGATCCGGCTGTAGATGTAGAGAGATATCCAAGACACTCAATGGCGCATCGCTACCCAGCAGCTGTTCAAAAATATGTGCCAGTGCCCGGCATGTGATAATTTGGTTAGGAAAAGGCATTTTTCTGATCTCTCCCAAATGGTTTTAGATAAGTCAACATTACTATAGTCTTATAGAGGAATGCAATAGAAAAGATATTTTTTCTCAAAGATCAGCTGCTGGATATATTACCGTTGCAAATATAGGCTTTACATCTGATGCTTTCTTTTATACTATTCTCCAATAATTCAGCTCATGGTAGAGGGGTTCCCATTTTCAATGGCAGCTAATGATCTGATTCCAGCCTGCCCGTACCATGAAGAGTAAATATCTATTTTCACAGATAGAAGTGCTATTGAGCAACCTAAATAGTTACGAGGATAAACGATTTGCCCGTACAAAAGTGGTACATATTATGACCAGGCCTGTAAATTCTGATCTTCAAAAAGATGACTTGGCTATAAACTGCATAACCGGGTCATCAGCCATAGGGAGAAAAACTATTGATAAAGCATCAAGGTTACCAGCCTATGCCCAGATGGCCAATATTTTAAGATACTGCATCTCAAATGGAGAGTATCCTCCTGGTGAGCGTCTGCCATCTGAATCCACCCTGGCAAAATCCTACAGTGTCAGCAGTATGACTGCACGTCAGGCCGTAAGCGTGCTGGAAGAGGAGGGTCTGGTTCTCAGGATTCAGGGCAGCGGGACATATGTGCGTAAAATTGATGTCTCCAACAGTAGTTTCGGACTTGACTCATTTGGCAATGTCTTTGCCGATACAAAGAATCTTGAAGTACGCATTGTCAATGCATCGGTTAAAAAGAGTCCTGGAATCGAAAAAGAGGTGCTTGGGCTCAAGCCAAACCAGCCGGTTATTGTTGTGGAGAGGGTGATCCTGCACAAAAAAGAGCCTTTTACTCTGCATCTCTCATACACAGATTTTGATCCAAAATCTCCCACTGTGGAGTCCATGCTGGACACGGTAGTTTTAACAGATCTCATCTTTCATCAAGGTTACTCCAATTTCAAAAGGGGTGCACTGAGGCTGCTACCTGTTCAACTTGATGGGAGGGAGGCAAAACTATTGGAGCTGGAAGAGGGAAGCAGTGTATTCAAACTGGAGCATCTGTTTTATGACTTTGATAACAAGCCTACAGCTTTTGGATGGTTTCTGGTCAGCCATAAGAAAATGCCCCTGATAAGCAAAGTTGGAGTCTGGGATGATTAATAAACCGAAAAAGAATCACATTGATCTGCGTATGCAGCGCCTGCTGGAGATGATCACAGAGCTGCAAGAAGAGACCTGCCTTACCGAGCTTGAGATGATGCTGGACGAAGGTGTTGACCCGAAGGTGCTTCAGGAGTGCTTCATAGAGGGGATGCGCAGAATCGGAATCCAGTTTGAGAACGGTACCTATTTTATTGCTGCTCTGATCATGGCAGGTGAGATCATGCGTTCTGCCATGGAACTTCTGACGCCATATCTGATTACTGTTCAACATAGTGGCTGTGGTGAAGGCAGGATCATACTGGGAACAATCCAGGGAGACATCCATGACCTTGGCAAGAACCTCTTCTCTCTTCTACTGAAGTGCCACGGCTTTGAAGTGGTTGATCTTGGGGTTGATATTGCGGCTGAGGTGTTTCTGAAAAAGAGCAGGGAGTTAAAGCCGGACATAATTGGGATCAGCTGCGTTCTTACTAACAGCGTACAGAACCTGAAAGAGGCGGTAACGCTTCTTCAGGAGATGCTTCCTGAACCCAGACCTTCAATCATTATAGGAGGAACCTGCCTTGACGAGCATCTGGCAAGACACATTGGCTCTGCGATCTGGGCAAAGGATGCTGCCGTGGGCATCAAACTCTGCCAGAGGCTTTTACTTGAGAACAACAGAGATACTCTCCAACCCTGAAAAACAACTCATATATTGTCTGCCAACCCCTTTGCCTGCACACCCCTATTCGTAAGAGTCAATCCATCAACCACTTGATTTACCTGATTAAGTACAATCAAGTGGCTTACATTTAAAGCTCCTTAAGAGATCCATATCTTCTGTCAAACAACAGCTGCCCCCCATTAAAATAAAAATCCCAAAACATATGCATTCTTAAAATAACTATTGACATCTTAAACAGTCATATAGTAGAGCATATCCCCATCAAATATTTTTAAGACGTCATATGGTCGTTTATAAAATATGCCATAAAAAATTCTATTTAAAACCTGAAGCTGTTTGTTGGGAAGATAAATGCAGGATTGGGAGTGGATCAATTAATCAAAGGGGCCATCAGAAAATGGAGATGCTTGAGGTCAACAATCTGAGTTTTGACTACAATACAAGGCCAGTGCTTCACGATATTGCCTTTTCTGTGCAACCTGGGACCATCTGTGGCCTTCTTGGGCCAAATGCATCTGGCAAGACCACACTCTTCAAATGCATGAACGGGATATTAAAGCCCAAAAAAGGGGATGTGTTAATAAGCGGCAGAAAAATCGCCCTACTCTCCAGAAAAGCTATTGCCACTCTGATGGCCGTTGTTCCTCAGCATGCAGCAGCAGCCTTCTCTTTTACTGCTCTCCAGATGGTTGTAATGGCAAAGGCTGCCACTCTGGGGCTGTTTGGAAGGCCCTCAAGAAAAGATTACCAGGATGCTGAAACTTCCCTTGATGAACTTGGTGTGGCACACCTGAAGCACCGCCCATTCAATGCATTAAGCGGGGGTGAAAGACAGATAGTTCTTCTTGCCAGGGCGCTATTCCAGTCCCCTTCTATTCTGCTTCTGGATGAACCAACAGCCCATCTTGATTTCAAGAACCAGCATCTTATCATGGAGATGGTACAAGAGATAACCAGAACAAGAGGTCTCACCTCAGTCGTTACTCTCCACGATCCAAATCTCGCCTCACGCTACTGCAACCAGATGGTGATGCTCAAGCATGGTAAGGTGCATCGACAGGGGATGGCTGAAGAGGTTTTTGAAGAGGAGACGCTCGAATCAATGTACGGTATAAAGGTCTCCATTGAAGAGAGCTGCCACGGGAGATGGTTCGTCATCCCCTCAACTGAAGGGGGCAGGTAAACTCTCTCCATTGATAAGGCTCACATATGCAAAAAGAGATTAACATGACAAGAACCAGGATCACATTCTCCCTGGCATCCATTGCACTTGGCTTTGCAGTTCTGGTTGCCATATCAACCGGAAGATATCCAATAGCACTGACAACCCTTGGCAGGGTGCTCCTTACCGCTGTCGGCCTGGAGAGTTCAGGTATCTCCATTTCAGAAGAGTCGCTTGTGCTCTGGTCTGTCCGGATGCCAAGGATTCTTATGGCCATCATGACAGGTGCTGCTCTCTCTGTCTCTGGTGTTGTGTTTCAGGGTCTGTTCAGAAATCCTCTGGTGTCGCCTGGAATACTGGGGGTCACTTCAGGTGCCAACTTTGGTGCTGCTCTGGCGCTGCTTCTGTGCGGCAACTCTCTTATGATACTTGAAGCTTCAGCATTTATCTGGGGCCTTATTGCAGTGGGCATCACCTACCAGATCGGCAAACGGGGCGACAGCTCGGTCACCACTCTGGTACTTGCTGGTGTAATTGTCTCATCTCTCTTTGTAGCAGGTCTCTCCTACATAAAGTGTAAGGCAGACCCATATGGTCAGCTTCCTGCAATCGTCTTCTGGACCATGGGGAGCTTCAACAGTGTCTCCTGGGGAGATGCTGCCAGAGGGGGTCTGCTGATCTCTTCAGGACTTGCTGCAACCTATCTTCTGCGCTGGGGGCTCAACCCCATGGCCCTTGGCGATGAAGAGGCTCTCTCTCTGGGCGTTGACGTCTCTGGCAGGCGTGCAGGATATATTCTGATTGCAACGCTGATGGTCTCAGCAGCAACTGCCTCATGCGGCACCATTGGATGGGTAGGGCTTGTGATTCCGCATATGGCCAGAATTCTTGTAGGTGCAGACCACGACGTGCTTGTACCATTTTCAGCCCTGCTCGGGGGGCTCTTCATGCTCTTTATGGATACTCTGGCAAGGAGCTTACCAGGAGGAGAGATTCCAGTGGGGATCCTGACTGCCATCATTGGTGCCCCCTGTTTCGGATACCTTCTTATCTGCAATAAACCAAGCGGGTGGAGCGAGTAGGGGCACAGACCTCTGTCTCTACAATTTTACATAAACCACCATGGCCTGACAGGCACAACAAAGAGTAGGGGCACCCACTATGGGTGCCCTCCTAAAGGGCAAAGCCCCTACAATTTGACATAAAACAGGGGGTAAAAATGGCGCCTTACAGAACTCTCCTTATAAACAGACAACAAAAAAGAGTAATAACCCTGCTTAAGAATATTGTTCTTCTTCTGATCCTTCCAGTTTCAATAGGAATTTTCAGAAGCCCCCATGGGCTGGCAGCAGCTTCCGCTGCCAGCCCATCCACACGCACCATAGTTGACAGAGCAGGCCGAACTGTAACTATTCCTCAGAGAGCTGAGAGGATAGCCTGCATCTTCGGCCCGAGCTATGAAAAGATCTTTGCCCTTGGTGGTGCTGATCGGATCTCCATTGTTGCCAATGTGATGTTGCCATGGTGTTACAGAGTCAATCCTGGTCTGAAGAAGATCCCGGTGACAGGCAACTATGCTGCACCTGACGTGGAGGAGCTTCTCAATCTTAAGACAGACCTTGTTATCTACCATCCTTTTGCAAAGCAGATCGAACGGCTGAATGGATCTGGACTGCCTGTTGTGGTTGGTTACGATGGCAGCCAGAGGCAGTTGACCCTTGACGGTTTTATCAAGGATTATTACGGGCAGATAAGATTTTACGGGGAGCTGCTTGGCGGATCTGCAAACGACATTGCCGATGAGTACTGTAGATATGTGGACAAAAGAGTTCAGAAGGTGATCGCCATCACATCAAAGATTCCAAGCTCAAACCGTCCGAAGGTATTCTATTTCTGCGGACAGGTGAACGGGCCTGCAGGCACGCAGAGTCACAACTCCACAGCTGACTGGCTTGTCACAGCTGCCGGAGGTATCATGCTGACCCATGATGATCCATCATATTTTATTGCAGTAACCACAGAACAGATGATTCTCTGGAACCCTGATATCATTGTTGTGAGCACCCTTCCATCCATTGATCCGGTGATGAACAATCCACACTGGAAGGGGCTCACTGCAGTCAAGGAGCACAAAGTGGTCATGAGCCCTGAGGGGCTCTTCTACTGGAGCCACTTCAGCACTGAATCTTTCTTGTGCATCATGTTTATGGCTAAACTTTTCCATCCTGATCTCTTTTCAGATCTGGATGTGACTCAGGAGTTAAAGGATTACTACTCAAAATTTTACCACTATGAACTCACTCAGAGAGAGGCAGAGCGGATTCTGACCCACCTTCCACCTGAGAGTGCACCGTGATGACATTTCAGGCTTTTGGAAACGATAGACAGTAGAGATAAAAAAATGGAGAACAGGAGAAGAGGATGAAAATGAAGATTGAAAAGATGTTGTATCTGATGATGTCGAGTATGATCATATTGAGTGTGATGATGCCAACAGGTGCTCAGGCAGAGAGTTCACTTGCAGACAGCCAGGTGTTCCATCTGGGAGAGGTTGTTGTCACAGAGGAGAGAGAGGCTGTTAACCTGGCAACTACAGTGACTGAAGTATCTATGGAGGAGATAGCGGCAAAAGGAGCAACAACTGTTGCAGATGCTCTCAAGTTTCTTCCTGGCGTTTTAGTTCAGAGCGGAGGCAAGGGAGAAGTTCATGTAAGCATCAGAGGATTTGAGCAGAATCAGGTAAAAGTCCTTATTGATGGTATTCCTGCCAGGGAGAACTACTTTGGAACAGTCGATCTCTCAATGCTGCCTGCTGACATGATATCCAAGATAACCATAACCAAAGGGGCAAGTTCTGTGCTCTACGGTTCCAACACCATGGGAGGGGTCATAAACATTGTTACCAAAAAGGGGGGGAAAACTCCCCAGACTTCATTTACAAGCTCATTTGGAGACTACGGTACATCCAACTACTCTCTCAATCATGGTGGAAGCTCCGGCAATATCAACTACTGGCTCGGAGGAGGATATCAGAAATCAGATGGCTTCAGGCTCTCAGGGGATTTTAATGAAAACGATCCTGACGTAGGTCTTGACACCCAGTTTAATGAAGATGGTGGAAAGAGAGATTTAAGTGATTATACAAAAAAGAGTCTTGACATGAAAGTTGGATATGATCCAGGCGGCGACTCAAGTCTCTACCTCTCATTTGATTATGTTAATAATGAACGGGGCATGCCAACATTCTACAACCGCTACTGGGCGTACAGTGACTGGGAGCAGTGGCAGCTCAATCTGGTTGGAGAACACAGCTTCACAGATGCTCTCAAGGTGAAGACAAGGCTCTTCTACGTGAAACATGATGACGGCATTACAGATGTAAGCTGGGATGATGAACATACCACATCAGGTAAGAAGTGGTTTGAAGAGAGCTACTATGATGACAGCACCATAGGGGGTGAGGTTCAGACCTCACTGAAGCTGGCAGAGTGGAACAGCCTTCGATTTTCCGTAAACTACATGGAGGATGACCACAAGGAGAATAACTACTTAAGTGACGACTGCTGGTATGTCATTCAGGGGTCAGAGTCAGTAGGATGGATGGATGAGACCCAGTACAAAGCCCGCACATATACAGTTGCAGTTGAGGATGAACTCTCTTTAAGCGATACCCTCTCCATGGTTGCAGGTGTCAGTTACGATGCGTTTGAACCTACCCTGACATCTGATCAGCCTGAACCTGGAGAGATGGATACAGTCAACCCTCAGGTCGGAGTTGTCTTTGATATGACAGATACCACAGCGCTCCATGCATCTGTTGGTCAGAAGACACGCTTTCCAACTCTGAAGGAGCTTTACAGCACACTTGCAGGAGGCAACCCTGATCTTGATCCTGAAAAGGCTGTAGCCTATGAAGTTGGTGCATCCCATATCTTCACCAGTGATCTGAAGGGGGATATGGCCTTTTTCTACCACGATATCGAAGATCTTATTGACACTATCAAAATTGACGGCCAGAACGCCTATATCAATATCAATGAGGCGACAATCTACGGTGCTGAGGCAACCCTTGATATGAAGCTCTCCTCTGCTCTCAATACCGGCATTAACTATACATGGCTGGAAACGGTTGATAAATCAAACAGTGATCGTGAACTTCAGGGAAGACCCCGCCACCGGGTAAACCTTACACTCAGTTATCTATTTCCATTCGGTCTTACGGCTGACATGCAGGCCACCTATAACGTGCGACAGTTCTGGGAAAACGAAGATTATGAATGGGCTGAACTGCCAGACTATCTTGTGATCAATGCAAAGCTGACACAGAAATTACGCAAGGTTGGCAAAATTGATTCTGAACTGTTCTTGCAGGGCACCAACATTCTGGATGAGGATTACTATGAGACCAACGGCTCTGAACCAGGGTTGAACTTCCTGGCCGGAATAACCTTTCGCATGTAAGCGTCCCCCTCGGCCAAGCCGAGACCAAACCTATAAGCAACAAAAATAGCGGGACACCATTTGAGTTACTTAGAAGAAGAGAGAATTATGATGAGATGTGATATCTGTGAGATCAACTGTGACATCAAAGATGGCGGCATCGGTGGATGCGGAATGTATGTAAGAACAGGCGAAGAGATCAAAGAGCGCTATCCGGGCAGATACCTTGCAGCGGTCGATACAGCAATTGAGTCCATGCCCATGGTTCATTACCACCCAAGGGGGCGCTTTCTTCAGGTGTGCACTGTAGGTTGCAATTTCAAATGCCACGGTTGTGTATCAGAGATATTGACAGACCACTTCTCAGCCATAGAGGGTGCTTTTCAGGAGATGACTCCAGAACAGGTTATCCAGAGCGCTCTGGCAGAGGAGTGCATTGGTGTGATGTTCTGTTTCAATGAGCCAACTGTCTCCTACTTCACATTCAGAGAGCTTGCCCGGATGGCCAGGCAGAAGGGGCTGTTTGTGGGGTGTTCAACCAACGGCTATATGACTCAATCTGCTCTGGAGGGGCTTATACCCTGCCTTGATTTTGTCAATGTGGGGCTAAAGGGCTCTTCGCAAAAGGCATACCTTGGCTGTGGAGTGGTAGATACAGCTCCTATATGGCGCAATCTTGCCATTCTGTATCAGAAGGGAGTTTATATAGAGGTCTCTGCGATCTACCGGAAATCTGGTGAAGAGGAGATCACCAATGCTGCCAGATTTGTCGCATCTCTTTCAGACAAGATCCCCTTTCAGGTGATGAGGTTCATCCCATTTGGAGATGCCACCATTGAGATGGAACCGAGTGTGAAAGAGGCTGAAGCTGTCTGTGAAGAGTTACGCAGAGAGCTTCAGCATGTCTATCTTTTCAATACACCTGGAACAGAGTATCTGAACAGCTACTGCCCTGATTGCGGAGAGAAGATCATGGAACGGGGATTTTTCGGCCCCATGTGTTCAAATCTATTCCGCCACAAGCCTGAAGGTCGATGCGATTGCGGGTTTCAACTGCCAATCAAGGGAAAAATCCATGACACCCAGGTCAGAGAGTCCGGATACTTCGGAGGTTACCGGACAATCAATGCTCTGAATATGGTTCGCTCAATACTTGCAGTTATAGGGGTGACAGAGAAGGCAACTGTGGACGCTGTCATGCTCCAGGTGATAAAGGAGGATCTCATCAAGGGGCTCTATGGCCGCCTGAACAGGATCGACTCCTACTTTGACACTGTGGACTACTTTGCAGCTTTGACCGGTAAAGAGGCCAGAGCAGCACTGTTTCGGCAATATGTGGGGTCAAAGCTCTCCCTGATTGAGAAGAGAACCAGAGAGGTTGAAAGCAAGCCTGCTGTTTACTGTTCGCTTGGCCATCCTCTCATTGCAATGTTTGAGGAGAAGATGGAATCTGTTCTGATAGAGGCAGCAGGAGGGAAGTTGACAAACCGTCTTATTGACAGAGAGAGCAGACCTGGAATCACCATCTCAGAGGCGCAGTTCTGCCAGATGGCCCCTGAGATCATCATAATTGCAGATGGAACTGCCTGGCCAGTGCAGGACTTTATCTCCTACTGCAAGAAAAACGGTCTCAAGTCACCTGCAACAGACAAAAGCGAGATCTTCTCCCTCTATCCATACCGCTCATCCACCAATCCAGACTGGATACTGGGGCTTCTCTCTCTTGCCAACATCATCCATCCTGATCTCTTCCAGTTTGATCTTGAGAAAGAGGCAGATGATTTCCACCAGGAGTTTTATATATGAAACTGTAGGTGTACAAACTGGTGGGTACCACGTAGAGACGCAAGATCTTGCGTCTCTACAACTTTCATGCTTCGTTGTGGCAGATCAATATCTGCCATGCAGGTTACAAAAAACAGTTTGAAAAAAAGGGGCGATAAATGGGAGATAACTGGACTCAGACAAAGAGAGCAACATTTGACAAAGGCAACGCCATCAAGATGAACCATATTGCCAAAACCGTGTTCGGTCCGATCTATCCTGTCATTGCAAGAAATGCAATGGCTGTTACAGGAGTCAGAGAGGGGATCTGTCTGGAGCTTGGAAGCGGGCCTGCCATGCTCTCCATAGCAGTTGCAAAAGAGGCTCCGCAAATGAAGGTGGTTGCCTTTGATTTTTCTGACGATTCACATAAGATAGCCATGGATAACATAAATGAAGAGCAGCTTGCAGAGAGGATTACCACTGCAACAGGTGATGTGCATGCAATGCCTTTTGAAGATGGTTATGCCGATCTGATCATCAGCCGGGGCTCCATGTTTTTCTGGAGAGATCTCAAAGATGCCTTTCAGGAGATCTACCGGGTAGTTGCCCCGGGTGGAGTCACCTATATAGGTGGAGGTTTTGGAAGCCTTGAACTCAAGGAGCATGTTATCCGTGAAATGGCCAAGGTAAACCCTGAATGGGACTGCTACGCAAAGAAGAAGAGCGACGATGAGGGGGTTGAACGTTTCAGGAAGATGTTTCTGGAACTCGGTTGCAGCACCTATAAGATAATTGATGATGAGACAGGGTTCTGGATCGTTCTTTTCAAACCATCCTGAATCTATCATAAATAGGGGCAGGCCTCTGTGCCTGCCCTTGCGAGGGCACCCACATGGGAGTGTCCTCTACTTCGTTGTGCCCGTAAGGGCATGGCCGTTATATACAATTTGGCTGTTGAAGGAGAAGAGATTTTAATGTAGAGTAAAATTTACAATGAATATTTCCAGGCCAGATAGTGTATAGTGGTGGTAAGGATATCTTCATGAGATATCTTTGAGGTGCAGATAGATTTCAGACAATATGTTTGGAGGAGCTTATGGGAAACGAAAATGGTACAATTGTCTGCCAGTTGAAGGCAATACGACAGTCAAAAGGGTTGTCCCAGAGCCTTCTTGCAGAACAGATAGGGGTCAAACGTCAGGCCATTTATGATATGGAATCAGGAAAGTATGTTCCAAATACTGCCCTGGCGTTGCGATTGTCTGCAATTCTTGGTTGCAAGGTGGAGGATCTCTTTTATGAAAAGCCTGCCACCATTGAACACCCTGTAACGATAGTGGAGCCCTTTGATCAGAAAAATACCAGAATTGAAGTGGCAAAGATCAGAGGAAACCTTGTGGGCTATCCTCTGTCTGGAAGCCTGACATTCAACCACGGGTTCAGACCAGCTGATGGTCTGCTCAAAGAGGGTGGCAGGAGGGTTCAGCTCTTCTCCTCTGAGGAGAGTCTTGAGCGGTCAATAGTTCTTTTAGGTTGTGATCCAGCCTTCTCCATACTCAGAGCCCACGTAATGAGGCAGACACCTGATGTCAAGGTACACTGCAGATTCAAATCAAGCCGCAAGGCTCTGGAGGGGCTTGCAGCAGGCCATGCCCACCTTGCTGGCACCCACCTTCACAACACCAGATCAGGAGAGGCCAATGTGACGTTTGCCAAAGCTCTGCTTGGTGAATCAAGAGCCAGACTCTTTGCCTTCTCCCTGCTGGAAGAGGGGCTGATGGTTGCGCCTGGCAATCCTCACAGGATTCAAAGTATTGCAGATCTGGCAGATGGCAGATTGAGATTGATCAACAGGGAACCTGGTGCGGCATTAAGAGCGCTTCTTGATGACTATATGGCACGCTCCGGTATTCCTGCCTCAGCCATCACAGGGTATGATAATGAGGTGACAAGCCACAGCGAAGGGGCACAGATGGTTCTCTTCAACTCAGCAGATGCAGCACTCGGCTTTAGGGCTGTGGCAAGCGCATTTGAACTTGACTTTGTGCCCATTGAGGTTGTCCGCTGCGATCTTGTGGTACCTGAAGATCTGCTTGACCATCATGTCATTAAAATCCTTCTTGAGACACTCCAGAGTGCAAAACTTCGGCAGGAGCTGATGGCATTGCCTGGGTATGAATCCTCCTCCACAGGGTCGGTTGTTGCCGAATTATAGAAAAAATAGTGCAGTATTATAACAGCCATCCCCTGACAGGCTCAACGAAGCATGAAAGTTGTAGAGACGCAAGATTTTGCGTCTCTACGGGATACCCACCAGTTTGTATCCTTAGACTTTCATATAAATTTTATTGGACACAATATGTAGCGGTAAGCCAGAAAACTTACGACTGATGAGTAAACATGTGGTATGAACAATGAGAAGTTACGACTCACAAGACAGTTTTATTATAATATGGAAAAAATGAGGCTTACAACATGCCTATAATCAGCAGGTTCCTTGGAATAATAATAGCCATGTACTGGGATGATCATTCTCCACCTCATTTTCATGCAAAATATAGTGGCTATGAAATAACCGTTGAGATTATTACTGGCGTTGTGGAAGGCAAATTTCCGACGAGAGCGCTTCGTCATGTTTTGGAATGGTATGAACTCCATAAAGATGAGCTTATGGAAGATTGGACGCTTTGCCAGGAAAGTAAAAATCCAAGACCAATTGAACCTTTGGAGTAGTTGTCATGTTCCTTCATATAACTGAGGCAAAATATTTAGAAGGCTATAAACTTGAAGTATCTTTCAACAATGGCCTAAAAGGTATTGCAGATTTATCAGAGGTGTTGAGAGGCCCTGTATTTGAGCCATTAAAAGATTTGTCATTTTTTTCTCAATTTAAAATTGATGAAGAACTCGAAACAATCGTGTGGCCTAATGGAGCGGATTTAGCACCTGAATACATATATTTTCAGGCTTTTAAGACACACCTCAAATTAAAGGATCAATTCAAAAAATGGGGTTATGTCGCCTGAGTTTATAACCTGCTGTTTAAGGAAGCATCAGGAACTCTGCTACGACTTTATGACAACCTACAGATGACTCTTAATACAATGGAGAGTATCAGACGTTTTTTTCTTCACTCAGTGGCTTTTCGCTTTAAAATGGGTGATACCGCTCCAAGAGGTGTCAACTGGCAAATCGAGGATGCCGGAATATTTTAGCGTTATTTGCGTAAATAAGGTGTAAAGGAACGATATGATCAAGAAACAGTGGTATGAGTCTCTATTTGAAAATTACGGACAGAAATATGACAAGGAAAGTTTCACTCAGGGAACTGTTGGAGAATGTGATTTTGTTGAAAAAGCGCTCAATTATGATAAATCTTTGAATATATTAGATGTTGGATGCGGAACTGGCAGGCACTCAATTGAATTGTCAAATAGAGGATATAGTGTTACAGGAGTTGATTTATCCGAGAGTCAACTTGCTGTAGCAAGGCAAAAAGCAGAAAAGTACAATCTGAAGGTTGATTTTCAAAAACAGGATGCAAGAGCGCTCTCCTTTAACAACGATTTTGATGTTGCCATAATGTTTTGTGAAGGTGGCTTTCCATTGATGGAAACAGATGAGATGAATTATGAGATATTAAAGTGTGTTACAAAATCTCTAAGAGAGGGTGGGAAACTGATATTCACAACTTTAAATGGTCTCTTCCCACTGTACCACTCTGTTGAAGAGTTCTGCGCTTCAGCTTCAAAAGAGGGTAATGCAACATATCGAAGTAACACATTTGATCTAATGACATTCCGGGACCACAATATTACAGAGTTTGAAGACGATAATGGAAATAAAAAAATTCTGGAGTGCAATGAAAGATATTATGTTCCAAGTGAAATCAGCTGGCTGTTAAAGTCACTTGGATATAAAACCATCCATATATCTGGAGCAAAAATTGGAGCATTTTCCAGAGATGACAAGTTGACGACCGAAGATTTTGAAATGTTGGTTATCGCTGCAAAGTGACTGAAACTGCACCTCTGAGAGAGACCAACATTTTAATATTTTAATATCAGCTTTTTAATTTAAGGAGGGTATTATTTATGGAATGGAAAGAGGTTCTCTCCAGAATAACAGATGCTGCTCCGATGACCGGATCTCTTCTGGGAGCAGCTGGAGGGCTTGAAGGTACGATTCCAACTCTAGTGGCCACCACCCTGGGAGTAGAGCCAACGCAGGAGGCTGTTGCAGCAGAGATCAAGAGCAGACCAGAGGCGATTCTGAAGCTCAAGCAGCTGGAGGAGACTCACCAGATCGAGCTGCAGAAGCTGATGCTTGAGACAGAGATAGTCAGGCTGGGTGACGTTGCCAGTGCCAGGGCCAGAGAAAAGGCAATTCTGGAAAAGACAGGACATGCAGACATCAATCTGTACATCCTTGCCTGGGTCATGGTGATCGGCTTTTTCGTCATGATCGGGTTACTTATGTTTAAGTCTCCAGATAAGTCTAACGACGAAGTGGTAATGATGCTTTTTGGCTCTCTTGCAGCAGCCTTTGGTGCGGTGATTCAGTATTTTTTCGGCAGCAGCGTAGGTTCAGCAGCAAAGACAGATCTGTTGACTAAGCCAAGGAGATCGAAATATTGAAATATTGATATGTTGGATTCAACCAGAAAGGAGGTCAGCATGAATTTTCAGAATAGAGGCATTCCACTGGACGATAAAGGTATGGATCTTATCTGTGACACATTGGGTGTGGCTGATGCTGAGGTGTGGGCTATACTTAACGTGGAGACACGGGGCTTCGGATTTTTCCAGGATCGTCGCTCTCAGCTCCTGTTCGAGCGACACATTTTCCACAGACTCACAAATGGCAGGTATGACAGTGGCAATGCAGATGTCAGCAACAGGAAACCTGGCGGTTATCTTAAAGGGTCAGATGAATATATCCGCCTGGAAAAAGCTTTGCAGCTTGATAAAGAGGCTGCGCTCCAGAGTACATCCTGGGGTATAGGTCAAGTGATGGGGTTTAACTTCAAAGTGGCTGGCTTTTCATCAACAGAGGCCATGGTTACTGAGATGGTAAAGGATGAGAACTCACAACTGACAGCCATGGCAAATTTTATTAAAGAGAATAACCTGGCTGGAGCACTACAGCGCAAAAACTGGGCATCATTTGCACGGGGATATAACGGAAAGGATTATAAGATAAATGAGTACGATACCCGTCTGGCTGCTGCGTATGCAAAATTCAAAGTCATTCTTCCTGATCTGACACTTAGAAGAGCACAGGCAGCACTGCTATATCTAGGTATAGACCCTGGCAGTATTGACGGGTTGAGAGGTCGATTTACCCGCTCAGCACTGATAAAATTTCAAGAGCGTTCTGGTCTGCCCATTAATGGAGAGTTGGATAGTGATACTGAAACAGAGCTGCTGAAGGAGGCTTTTGGCCCTGTGTAAGAGAATAAAGGGGTTGGTTCTGATTTCGGCCATACTTTGACTCTTTTGAGGCTGTCTGAATCAGGATAGTGAAGATTCAATGATGTAAAGGATGAGCAAATCCTGCACTATCCTTTCATCCCTGGAATCTGATTCAGACAAATGGCCGATATTAGAACCAATAGCGCTCTACCGCTTTTTTCCTTCCTGTGATCCTGTGATATTTCTCATTTGGATAGCCAAGTGCAATAACAGAGTAGATGCACTCCTCATCTGGTATCCCAAGTTGCTGCTGAATAGTTCTATCCCTCTGAAGTGCTTTTACAGCAAATCCTATTAAACAGGTACCAATTCCCATGGCATGGGCAGAGAGCAGGATATTTTGCGTTGCAAGCAGAGCATCCTCAGCAGGGCAACTTGCACCAGGCTCTGAACCGATAATGATACAGGCAGGTGCTCCATGGAAGAGCAGATCTCTGTTGTTCTCTTCCATCTCATGAATGGCTCTCTCTATCTTGTCATAGTAGTTGCGGTAGTAGTTATCAAGCTCACCTTTTCCCAGCAATTTCAGCCCATATCTTAAAAAGCTGTTGGCTGCTCTCTGATTCAGTGCTTTGTAGAACTTACCTATTAACAGAGCAAATTTCACCACCTGCTCTCTGGATGGGAGAGAGGTGAATGTCCATCTCTGACAATTACTGCCTGAAGGTGCAAGCCTGCCAAGCTTGACCAGATCTTTAATGGTTGAAAGCTCAACTTCCCTGGATTTGAAATTTCTACACGACCGCCTTGAGGCAAGCAGCATTGACAGCTCCCCTATCTGAGGTTCACAATAGGGGAGCCATCTCTTCTCTAAAGTGAATGTGTTGAAACTGATCGAATCCTGGTCAATGGCATTGACTGTAATGGCAGATTCAGGACATACAGCCATGCAGTGGCCACAAGATAGAGATCTATCTCCTGTTACATGGGCCTTGCCATCTTTTAATGAGATTGTATCTGATGGACAGACCCTTATACAGAGACCACACCCTGTGCATCTATCCTGATCTATTACCACTGTAACCTTATAGTTGTCATTCATAAATATCCTTTAGAGCTATTTGAATAGAGAGCTTATTTTATATCTGGTGATTTTTATCATCGTTTCAACAATTTTGCACTCTCTTTGTCAGCCCCATGATGAACACCATTATGATGTTGACCTCCATGATTTGGCTTGGTATTTATTTGACTTGAAAAGAGAAAACTTATAAAAAGATGTAATTCAAGGCTCTTAAAGTGGAGATTTTCCTATTGATCAAACAATACCGAAGATAAAGAGACAAAATCTACTATATACATTGAAAATAATTCTGACAGTTGAGGTATAACATGGATGATATCAAGATATTGAAACTGAAAAGTCAGGGGTACTGTTGCAGCCAGATCATGGTGCTGATGGTTCTGGAAATTCTGGAGAGAGAGAATGACGATCTGGTCAACTTTTCCAGAGGGCTCTGCATTGGAGGTGGAGTGGAGAGAGGGCCGTGCGGTATCCTCACTGCTGGAATCTCGATTCTTGCCATGTATGCAAAAAAAGGGGATGAGAGGTTTGCCCTTATGCAGGATAGCTATATTACATTCTTTCAGACACACGCCAGAAGTTTTGCCTGCAAGGATATCAGTGGGAGCTTCTATCCAGCACCAAACCCTGATACATGCGCCCCTCTTCTGAGCGCATGCCACTCCCATATCATCACGACTCTTGTGGAAAACGGCTTTGACCCGGCAGATAGTGCAGATGGTTAAATGGGTGATGAGCATAATGAGGATGTTTCGAGAATAGCCTCAAAATTCGGACATCCTTGTATATTAAAAATAAATAAAAAGGGGACGTGGGAGACTTCATTTGCCAGTTGACACTTCTTGGAGCTGCCTCCCCACTTTTCAGGGATTTTATGAAAAAAAGTGTCAACTACTTTTGGGTTGATATGAAGGATGCCAAAATTCGCATATTAACATCAAGTATCTCTCTCAACTCACCTTGGATTTTTTCTTTGAACTCTGTTTGAGAATCTTGGTGACAGCTTCAAGATTCCAGGTCTCTTTTCCCTGCTTGGTTCTGATCCCTCTTTTCTGCAACTCTGCTGCAATATCTATTGCGCTCATACCCTGGCTGTTGAGGTCAAGAACAATAGTTGTGGCATCTTCCGGCTGAGGTTCCGGCTCTTCCAAATTTGCCTCATGGGGCTGATCTGCCAATGATTCAGACTGCTCGATCGGCTCTTCCACATTCATATCACTGGCTGTATTATCGCTGATACTGATTGGCTCTCTATCAGCTTGAAAGAGAGCCTGTTCGATCACCTCTCCAATAGTTAGAACCTTGCCCGTCTCCTTAATACTTGCATCCCTGCGGTTATTCAGCTCTTTGTATGCATCAAGTGAGATAATGGCAGAGATCATTTTCTTTCCCTTCTTCTCTTGCCTCTTAATGTATTTCTTTGACCTCTTCCGGTTTCCCTCTTCAATTTTTTTCAATTTTTCCAAGCGTTTCTGGATATCTTCTGACTCCATAATTTCTCCTATATATAAGAATGTTAAACCCTCATTTATATATAGTATGAAGCCCGATTCTTTGTCAATATTTATATTTATATTGATGTCAAAATAGAGAGTAAGGATAGACCTACAAGTTTTTACGCATCTTAACATATTTGAATAATTTATTATTTTATGGGCCATAAATTTTTCGTAAAAATTGCGTGACATCTTAAATCTCCACAAAAGAGACTTTTTTATGATGCTCCTTAACACTTAAGGAGATAGACTGAAAAAGTCTCTTTTAGCCAAAGCAGCATAACCGTTTCAAAGATGCAATCTAACGCTTAAATTCTCTCCTCTATAGAACTTATAACAGTCTCAAGTACCTTTAACCTTGCATAAGGTTTGCTATTTGACTCAACTATTGTCCAGGGAGCATGGGAAGTGCTGGTGCGAAAAAGCATCTCCTCAACTGCAATCTTGTACATATCCCACTTTTTGCGGTTACGCCAATCCTCGTCAGTTATCTTCCACTGTTTGTTCTCATCATTCTGGCGCTCCTCAAACCTCTTTAACTGCTCATCTTTATCTATATGAAGCCAGAATTTAAGTAAAATAGCACCAAAATTGGTCAGATGCTTCTCCATTTCATTGATTTCACGATAGGCACGTTTCCATTCTGCTTCACTGCAAAAACCCTCCACCCTCTCGTCCAGAACACGACCATACCAGGAACGGTCAAAGATACTTATATGGCCAGCTTTTGGCATTCTGATCCAGAAACGGCGTAAATAGTGGTGAGCCTTCTCTATGGTATTGGGAGCAGAGACAGGAATCACTTCGTACCCTCTTGGATCCAGGTTCTGGGTAAGACGTTTTATATTACCACCTTTGCCAGCAGCATCCCACCCCTGGTACACAACAACTAACGGAATCTTGCGCATATAAAGTTCATGTGCAAGTTCACGTATCTGCTCCTGCCTCTTTTCTAATTTGGAAGAGTAATTTTCAGGCTTACAATCAAGAGATAGATCTACTTTGTCAAGTATTGAGATATTAAGATCTACTGGTAAATCAAAAGATGAGGCAGGTACTCTTTTATTGATATTATCAACATCTCTTTTTTTACGGTTAATTTCATGTTCCAGTGCAGAGATAACAGTGTTAAATATCTTCAGTGTTGCAAAACGCCGGTCATGGGCTTCTACAATGCTCCATGGGGCAAACTCGGAATCTGTCTCAGCCAGCATCTCTTCTGTCACAGCAAGATATTTTTTATAGTGGCGTTGTCTCTTAAGATCATTTTCAGAGATTCGCCAGGAAGTGGTCTTATTTTTACTGAGTTCCTCAAATCTCTTTTTCTGTTCGTAGTATGAGATGTGTAAAAAAAACTTTATGATGATATTGCCATCATCTGCCAACTGCCGTTCAAAGCAACGAATATCATTAAAAACATTCTGAACATCCTCTGTTTTGACAGAGCCGGAAACCCTCTCATCAAGAGCCATCCGGTACCAGCTACGATCATATATTGTAATTCTGCCCCTTTCAGGAGTGTGTCTCCAGAATCTGCAAAGAAAGGGATACATGATCTCCTCCTGATTGGGTGAATGAGTTGAATATACCCTGAAATTACGAGGATCAAGTGGAAGAATCAACTCATTTATCAAGGTTCCTTTGCCTGAAGCATCCCAACCCTCAAAAACAATAATCAGAGGAATTTCCATCTTTTTGATGCATCGCTGGAGTTCTGCAAGTTTAAGTTCAAGAGCACCCTTTACAGATTTATACTCTTCTTTGCTCACTTTTCTTGAGAGATCTATATTTTCTAACAATTTTTCTCCTTTTCTAGATCGTCTTTTTATTAGCGTCCCCCTCGGCCAAGCAGAGACCAAACCTATGACGGCCATGCCCTGACAGGCACAACGAAGTATGAAAGTTGTAGAGACGCAAGATCTTGCGTCTCTACGGGGTACCCACCTGTGTGTGTCCCTACACTTTCATATAAAGTAACAAAAACAGTGGTACACCATTTTAGTTACTTAGAAGAATTTGAAAACCCGGCTCCTTTGGAGGTGGCCATCGTCTAAAGGCTATCTTAAAAGTACCATTTTGACTCTTTCAATCTTTTGGGCAAGAAACCCAGCAAAGAGATAAGCAAAATGCTAAAGCAGATTTGAACGTAAGGCGAAGTATCTCTGAGCAGAGAGCGGTTCCTCTGATGCATTCGGCGTTCTGCGGATATATGTGCCATCTGGCTGCATATCCCAGGAGAAGGTATTATCCTGTTCATAGATGGAGAGGATCTCTTCCAGCTCAGCCTTGATCTCCGGGCTCAATATAGGAACGATTGTTTCCATGCGTCGATCAAGGTTTCGCTTCATCCAGTCGGCTGAACCGATGAGAAAGATCGGGTCTCCTCCGTTTTCAAAACGGTAGATCCGGCTGTGCTCCAGAAAGCGACCAATAATGCTGTACACCCTGATAGTCTCAGAGAGTCCAGGTACTCCGGCCCGGAGACTGCAAAGCCCACGGATATTTAGCGACATGGGCACTCCGGCCTGGCTTGCCAGATAGAGTTCACGGATGATATCTCTATCCTGGAGCTGGTTGAGCTTTGCCCTGATGCCTGATGGCTCTCCTGCCTTGCAGTTATCAGCCTCCTTGCGGATGAGAGCGGTGAACTGTTCACGCATGTTATGGGGGGCTACAAACAGAAGTTTGTACTCCTGAGCGGAGA
>Ga0209800_10001374_pt1 | contig 25966 bp, 28 predicted proteins | sample Higcelweek8metaG_FD_187174 | JGI IMG/M metagenome (GOLD analysis project Ga0209800, IMG submission 187174) | Freshwater pond sediment microbial communities from the University of Edinburgh, under environmental carbon perturbations - High... | ecosystem: Environmental > Aquatic > Freshwater >...
TTTTTAAACCTTTTAAATTAACACTGTCTAAAAGTGAAGAATAATCTGGAATAGTTTGATGAGTGGAAGTGGCATCGTTTTTATCGTGACCAGCAGTAATTTGAGTAACAGTGGCAATGTCATCGACGGATCGAGCAAAGACACCCGGACAGTCGAAAGAAGAAGCCATAGCAGTAATTCCAAAGCGAGAATTTAATCCATAAGTAGGTTTTAAACCAGAAACTCCACAGAGAGAAGCGGGTTGACGAATGGAACCACCAGTATCAGTGCCGAGGGCGAAGTGACAAAGATTAGCAGCGGTAGCCGCGGCCGAACCACCAGAAGAACCACCAGGAATCATATCTAAATTCCAAGGATTTTTAGTGGTAAAGAAACCAGAATTTTCAGTTGAACCACCAAAAGCAAAAGGATCAGTATTGGTTTTACCAATAATAATAGCATCTTGGTCTAATAATTTTTGATAAACGGTTGAAGAATATTGAGGAATGTAACCTTTTAAAACTTGAGAACTGGCAGTGGTTTCAATATCTTTGGTTAAAAAGATATCCTTAACAGCCATAATCGAACCGGCTAGTTTACCAATAGTTTCATTATTGGCAATTTTTTTATCGATTTCGGCAGCTTTTCCCAAAGCTTCTTTTTCAGTAATGGTAATAAAAGCTTTGATTTGAGGATCAATTAATTTAATTTTGGCGAGGAAAAATTGAGTAATTTCAGTCGCAGTAGCTTTTTTACCTAAAAGTAATTGGCGGATTTGAGGAATTGAAAGAGTTGAATAATCCATATTATTTTTTAATGGTGTTGGTAACAACAAAATAACCGTCTTGAGTATTTTTAGTGGAAGATAAAGCTAATTTTTGAGAAAAAGATTCACCAACAATATCTTCTCGTAAAGGACTTGATTCTTCGATAACTCGAAAGGTAGGTAAAATATTGTCAGTATTAACACTGTTTAGGACATCAAAATATTCAATAACTGATTCTAGTTGAGGTAAAAATACTTCCTTTTCATGGTCAGATAATTTTATTCTGGCCAATTTAGCGATATGATCTAGGGTTTCTAAAGTGATTTTGGTCGAGGACATAGTGTATTTTACCCCATTTTCTTCTTTTTTTGACTATATACCGTGATATACTTCCAACTACAAAAAGTTCTTTGAAAAATAAAAAAAGGAAGGTAAATTAGATTTATGAATGAAGGAAAAGATAATGTTGTGATTATAGTTGTTTCCACTCCAGAAATGGTAATAGCACCAGAATGGGTTAAAAACACTATGTCTAGACACAAAATCAAGTTAAACGGTAAAAAAACAACACAAACTAAGGTTTATTGGGGGGTCAAACAACCAATTAAGGGTTACCAAGCTAAACTAATAGACGTAATCGAAAAGATTATGGTCTTTGATCCAAAGGCAGCATCTTGGTTGAGAGATAACTTTCTTAAAACAAGTAATGATTTGATTTTTGTTGAAGAAAAATGTTGTGTTTTGTCTCCTAACTAATTTTTAAAGATAAATATTTGGTTTTCGAACTTTTTGTACGGATATTTATCTAGAACGGCTGGGGCTAAAGCATTGTGTACTCTTTATTGAGTATATTTTATCTTTAGTTTCTGGCCGTTTTTTTTATTTTCTTAAACTTTTCAAAAGATTGGCTTTGAGACGGAGAAGTTTCCAACGAGCTTTGTCGGTGTAATTATAGAGTTTGTACAAATTTTGATTGATGACTAAATCGTAAGTGCCAACATATTCAATTAATTGACCACCATAGCCCTGTTTAAAACGATGAAAACCAAAACCATTTTCAGTTTCTTTAGCATTTGGACCAAGACAACCCCACATATCAAAAGTTTTACATTTTAAAGTTTGACCAAGTTTAATAACTTCCCACATTAAAAGAGTTGGAGCCATAACTTGACGATTAACATCTAAAGATGAACCGTAAGGATAAAACAATCTATCCCCGACTTTAAAAATCATAAAAGCAGATAAAACTTGATTTTGGTAAGAGGCCAACATGATGTGAACCATTCCAGTATCTTTTAATTTTTTCCAAAGATCGCGATTGTATTTTTCAGAGTGAAGATAAAATCCTTGACGTTTAGTGGTGTCAAAAAGTAATTTAAAATAAATTTCAAAACCTTTATCGTCGGTTTGTTCTCTGACTTCAACTCCATAACGATTAGCAACTCGAATATTGTAACGAGTTTTAGAATGCATGGATTCTAAAAGTTGAGTTTCACTTTTGGTTAAATCAATTAAATAAGTGTGAGGATAAAAAGCAACTTTAGGTGATTCTTTAAGATTTTCAAATTGAGGTTTAGCCGAAACAACAGTTTCATTGTTTAAACTATCAAAAGTTTTATAAGTAATATTTGGTTCAAACTTAACAAAAATAGCATTTTCTTTTTTGGCGAGTTCAGTAATTTGCTGAACCATTTGATCGTCTACTTCAGGCCCACGGAGAATAGTCCCAATAGAAAATTTAAATTTAGGAACTTGATGAAAACTAACAGAATAAGCAGAAATCATTTTTTCATTATCATCAAAAACACCAAGACGGTAAACTGTATGACCTTGAGAAATTTGAAAATCACCCCAATTCCAAGTTTGAACTGGATGAATAATTAACGAATCATATTCCTTTTTGTTTTTTGAAGTAAGAATTTTAGTAACCATATTATTTAATATTTTCGGTTTGCTCTGGTGTCCATGGTGGAGTAGTTGGAACAAAAGCGACGCAATCACCATCCCAATAATATCTTTCTTTTGGATTAATAATTACTTGATCTTTTTCATTTAGAACAATCGATTCTTTCTCGGTGGTTAAGGTGGCAGACCCTTGAATAATAAAAACTAATTCGGTACAAGAATTGTTACAAATCCAACCTTCAGCTGGATGACGACCTTTTATTTCAACATAGCCACCACTAATATTTTTATTTTGACTTGGATATTCATGGGCAGTTACACTTCCATTATGAAAAGTTAATGATTGATCTTTTTTGGTTATTTCCATGGATTATTTTACCACTTTAATATATATCAGGGTCGTAAATAATATCGTCGTCATCGGAAGATTTTGGTTTGTGACGATAATCTCGAATCATGTTTTCTTCAAATTCAATTAAATCTTTTGGGATATCGATTAAAAAACGACTTGGTTCATTTAAACTACTTTTTCCAAAAAATAAACGACGACTGGCATAAGAAATATATAAAAATTCTTTAGCTCGAGTAATGCCAACATAACAAAGACGACGTTCTTCTTCAATTTCAGTTTCATCAATTAAGCAACGAGAATGAGGCAAAATTCCCTCTTCGAAACCAGCCAAAAAGACAACTTCAAATTCCAAACCTTTAGCTCCATGAAGAGTCATCAATCTAACTCCATCATGATTTTCTTTTTTCTTATTTTTTTCTTGAAGAGAATATTCTTGTTGAACCAAAGTAATATTTTCTAAAAAACCATTTAAACTTGGGTAAGAAGCGGCGACAGATTTTAATTCTTTAATGTTTTCAATTCTTTTTTGATCTTCTTCATCTTTAGGATCATATTTGGCTAAATAACCAGAATTAACGGTTAATGATTCTAATAATTCCAGGGAAGTCATGGACTCTAAATCTAAACTATCTAAGTGAGCTAAAAAGCCAACTTTTTTTCTTTTACCAAGAATTTTATCGACTCTATCTTCAGAAATACGATCAGAACGATCATGAGCAAATCTAAACATTGATAAAATATCTTTGATTTCAGCCCGTTCATAAAAACGAATACCACCAAGCAAAACATAAGGAATACTAAGACGTAATAAGGCTTCTTCTAAAGCCCGAGATTGAGCATTCATACGATACAAAACAGCCATATCTCTTAATTCGAGATGATAATTTTCGTTTAAGAATTTAATTTTTTGGGCAATAAAATCTGATTCAGATACTTCGTTTTCAGCTTCGAAAACTTTTATTTTTTGAATTGAAACTTTTTTAGTAAAAAGTTTTAAAACTGGATGAGAATTATTTTTGGAAATAACCGAATTCGCAGCTTCAAGAATTATTTGAGTGGAACGATAATTTTCTTCAAGATTAATAACTTTAGCATCTTTAAAATCGGTAGTGAAATTAACCAAATTACGATAATCAGCTCCACGCCAACCATAAATAGCTTGAGAAGCATCGCCGACAACTGTAATTTGTTTGTATTTTTCAGCCAGTAATTTGGTCATAAGATATTGGATCTGATTGGTATCCTGATACTCGTCGACCATAATAACTTTATACATATCTTGATATTTTTCGAGGACTTCGGGAAATTGATAGAACAGTTCAACAGTTTTAAACAATAAATCGTTAAAATCTAAAGCTTGAAAATCACCTAATTTTTCTTGATATCGCTCGTAAACTTTAGCCGCATATTCTTGCCAAAAACCATGACTTTGAGCAATCATTTCTTTTGGAGTTTGATAAGAATTTTTAGCCCCTTCAATAAAATAAAGAAGACTACTTGGTTTAAATTCTTTTGGAGTCAGACCTAAATCGTGAAGAATAAGTTTAATTAAATTTTCTTGATCGCCAGAATCATAAATAACAAAGTTTTTGGAAATACCAAGATAATGACCATCAGCTCGCAAAACCTTACAACAGAATGAATGAAACGTACCAGCAAAAATCGTCGATGATCGATCTTTAGTAGTCGGGATAAGTTTAGCCATACGATTTTTCATTTCGTCGGCAGCTTTATTAGTAAAAGTTAGAAGAAGAATTTCATTAGGCTTGGCAATTTTTTTATTAATAAAATAAGCAGCTCGATGAGTTAAAACTCGGGTTTTTCCAGAACCAGCACCAGCCAAAAGTAGGAGTGGGGTACCTAGGTGAGTAACCGCTTCTTTTTGATGAGGGTTTAATGATTTTAAAATATCATCCATTGGTTTTAACTATAGTTGGTAAATCTTAGTTTTACCAGACTGAAATACAACTTGCCCACCAATTTTTAAGAAAATACTTTCGTTAAGATTTGGATATTTCTCGGATTCTTTGGCACCAACAAAGACATATTTAACGTTATATTTTTGCAATAAAGTTTTGGCTTCATTAATATCTTTAGTTTCATAAATTTTTTGAACATCAACTTGACGAGCAGCTGGACCATCATAGCCACCACGCCATAACCATTCATGAACAATCCAACCTTGAACAGTTGGAAGACCAGTAGAGACGGAAACTTGACCAAAAGTGGTGTAACTATCCCCGACCGCTTCCAAAATTACGGGTTGACCAGAGACATTTTGATTGAGCCACTCAATGGCTTGAAAATTATCAGGGTATAAATCTTTTAGATAATTTAAACCATATAAACCTTGATAGTTTTTAAGTCCATAAAATGACTTAACTGAAAAATAAGGATATGACAGATGAACAATAAAAATTGCAGCGGCTAATAGCCAATAAAAATTGCGAACTAATTTTTTAGAAATTAAAGATTTGGCTCGAAAAATAAAATAACCAGAAGAGAGAGAATATAAAATGAAGGCTTGATAAACCAATTTAAACATAGTGTTAGCCCGACGATGTTCATAAATATAAATATCTTTAATATAAATAAATTCTGGAATAATAATTAAAAGAGTGGCAGTGATAAAAAGAGATAAAGCAAAAATATCAGACTTAGTTAATTTAAGATGACGACGGAAAAATTTATAAATTAAAACTAAAACAATAGGAATAGTCATTAACCAAAACCCACCATACAAAATAAATAGTTGATAAAAAGGAGTATGAGAATCGGTTAATTTTATGCCTTGGGTCATAGGAGTGAAATTGAGAGAAAAAGGCAGAGTAAAAATATACCAAAGAATAATGGTTAGAAAACCATTTAATAAAGTTTTAGCTAAAGCTGTTGATAATTTATTTGATTTAAGGTTGATTAAAAAAGTAAAAATGGCAAAGAAAATTCCATAAACGGCAAAATCCCAAGCATTAGTCATGTAGGCAATAGCTAAAATTAAAGATGATGGAACAGTTAGAATTAAATTTAAGACTTTTTTAGATGGTTTAACTAAAGCAATTGATAACAAAAAGGCAAGGAAAAATAAAATAATAGGTAAATCATTTAAATGACCATGAAGATCGGAAACAACAAAACTATAAATAGGGAATTCATGGATAGTTTTATCGGTGGTAACTGGATCATAACCAATAAAACGAGTGGCGTCTGGATACCAATATTTTGAAGCGGATTTAACAAAAGCATCTTTGGTCAAGATTAATTTATTATTATCAGCAATGTTGATTTTAATAATTTTATATAAAGGATGAAGATTGCCACCAAAAGTTAATAAAAAAGCAGAAATTAAACCAAAAAAAACAACTTGATTAAATTTTATTTTTTTAGCGAAAAGATAAATTAAATTAGAGACAAGAGAAAAGGAAAAAGTAAAAGCCATGGCACAAATAGTTGCCACTGATAGATTATAAGTAATGGTTGAACTAATGGTACTAAATTTGGTTAAGAAAGCAAAAATGTAATGACCAAAATAGTAATAATTAATTGAACTGCCAGCAAACCACATATCTTGAGGAGGAAAAAAACGACTACGTAAAATAGTGTTTATAAATCCCCAATCCATATATTTTTCCAAACCTTCAAGATCTGGGGCAAAACCACGGATAAAAGACCAACTGATTAGAATTATTAAAAATAAAATTTCTTCAAAAATAAAAATTTTATATTTTTGTTTTAAGGTTTGAATAAAATCTTTGAAGACTGTTCTATTAAAAAAGAAATAAATAAAATTAGAGAGAGTAAATAAACAAAAAAGAATTAAAAAAGAGAGATTAGTAAAAGGTAAAATTTTAAGAACTCCAAGAATAAAAGTAAGATAAGAAAAAGACAAAATGCCAATTATTTTTGAAAAAATATAACCTTTATCCCAAAATTTTTTGAATAAAGTAAAAGTTAAAGGCAAAAAAATAAGAGCAATAGAATTTATGGAAAGGTACCAAAAAATAATAAATTTAAGATCGGACAACATGGCTAGTTTATAAAGTAAAAAATACTAGATTAAATATGGTTTGAATAAAGTTATTAAAAATAATTGGAAAAACTAAGTCTTTGGTTAAAAACCAAAGCAAAATTCCAATAACAATTCCCCCGATAATATCAATTGGATAATGAAATCCGGCTAAAACTCGAAAAGTTAACAAAGGAATAACCACCATTAAAAAAATAGGTAATGATAAAACTCCAGTAGAAATTACAAAAAGAAAAAAGAAAGTGGTCTTCATGGTATGGCCTGAAGGAAAAGAACCACTGTAATACCAATTGTTGACTAAACCTTTTGGAGCTTTTTTGCGTCGTTGAAACATTGGTCTGATCCAAAAACGTTTTTGTTTAAGAAATCGTTCAATAACTTCAGCAATAACAGTAGCAATAAAAAGACGACCAAAAAAATTAATATCGAAACTAATTAGCTTAAAAGAAGTAAAAAAGAAAAATACCCAAATTGAATAGTTTAAAAAAATTAAAGCAATTTCTCCCCAAAAATCATGATCAAAAACAACAAGAAAATCTTTTTTAGGTTGCCAAAATAGAATTTTTTTTAGGTTTGAAAGCACTTCTTAGTTTATCATTTTTTAAAGATAATAACTTTTGGGTGATCGTAGACAGAAAAAGCTTCCTCTGCAGTATCATCTCGAAGATAAATTCCTGGATAACTACAAGTAGAATCAATATCAAACCAATGATTTTTGGTCTCTAAATAAGGATAATTAGTCGGACCAAAATAAAAACATTTTTTAAGAAAAGGCAGAGAAATTCCAGGGTAAGAATTAAATTCAATTATTTTTTTAAATTGAGAATTACCATCAAATAAATCTTGATAATATTTGGTAGTAATTGGATAACGAGTAGGAACAGTTGGAATCGACGACCAAAGTCGATTTGATGTAAGAAAAATATAATCAGTATTATTCAAAATGGAATTAATTTCTTGCCATTTGGTTTCAGTATCAGAATCGTAAAGATGTAAGTTTTGATTTGAATAAAGACTTGAAGATGAGTAATCTAATAATAAAGGTAAGGCATCATCCCAATATTCATTAACAATAGTCGAATTTGAAGGAATGTTTTGATAAATCCATTCGGAAGATTGAATTCGAGTGTGAGGTTTGGTGTAGATTGAAAGAAATAAAAAACAATAAATTAAATTTAAAATGAAAGCAAAAGTAAAAAGTTGACGATATTTTTTTGAAGTTAAATTTAAAAAAACAGCCAAAAAACAAATAAATGGATAAATTGGAAGAAAATAACGCATAGTGGCCGTGAAACTAAAACCTTGTTGAATTAAAACAAAAATAATCCAAAAGAAAGAGAGGCTAATTATAAAATTATTTGGTGAAGAAAAAAAAGATATGATTTTGATTCTAAAAATATTTTTAATAGGAATTAAAAATAAAAGTGACAAAGGAATACCTAAACCCCAAAAAAATATATTTTGAAGTGGATACAGAAGGGGAATTTTACTAAGCCATTGAATCTCTGGTGGATAAAAAACATCATGATTTAATAAAATTGATTTCAAATAATTAAGACTATTTAAAAAATCTGGATTGATTTTTAAAAAACCAACAAAACTATATGGTTGGAAAATTCTAAAAATAATAAAAGAAAAAATAAGAACAAAAATAACCTTCAAAAAAGTTTTAATTTTTTCTTGACGAAAATGATAAATAAAAAACAAAGCAATAATAGGAGCCAAAAGAAAACTAGAAATTTTACAACTCATGCTTAAACCAAGACTAATTGAAGCAAAAAATAAAAATAAATTTTTATTGGTTTTTAACCAATAAGCCATTAAAACAAAAGTTAAAAGAATAAAAAAAGTTAGAAAAGTATCAACGGCAAAAAAATGAGAAAGCTGAATTGGAAGAACAGTAAAACAATAAAAAAGACTAGGTAAAAATAAAAAATTCTTTTTGTTTTTAGGAAAAATTAATTTGGCGAGAAAATAAAGACTAAAAATGTTTAATGAATCAAAAATAGCAGACAAAACCCGGCCAACAAAATGAATGTTTGAATAATCGTAAATATTAAAAATATGACCAACAGTTTTGATTAGTAAAAGAGGAAAATTACCATAAACGAAAAAACTAAACTGCTGATAATTAAAAGGGTTTAGGGGTGAATTTTGAGTGTCGAAATATTGGTTAAGAGTTGAAGGAAATTGAACTGTGGACACTAACATGGTTAAAAATCTTTCATCTGGTTGAAGATGTTGATTTTGATCCCAATTTAATCCGAAAAGACGCAATCCTAAACTTAGAAAAAAAATTGAAAAAATGATAATTAATTGGTGTTTAATATTTTTTTTGACAAACATAATAGACATGAGGATAGAAAAAATTTAAAAAATTCCCCTCTTTAATAATTTTAAAATTATTTTTAATTAAAAGATTTTTCATCTCTGATGATGATAAAAAATAGAGTTTGGAAAACTTAGTCATAACTAAATCATGAAAATAATTCCACCAATATTTTAATAAAGGCTTGGTATTAATATCTTTAATAATTAAAAATCCGTTTGGTTTTAATTTAGAAAAAGCATCTTGTAAAAAATTATCTTTTTGAGAGGAATTAATATGATGAAGAAGATCGATGGCAAGAATAGCATCGAAACTAGTTTTATTTTTATCAATTAAATCTGCTGTTTTGAAAGAAACATTGGAAATTGAAGTAGAAATTTTTTGAGCAATTAATACCCTTTTTTCATTTATTTCTGAACCAATAATTTTTCGATTTTTGTTTTTAAGAGCAAAGAAAATCGAGGTGAAACCATAACCACAACCAACATCTAAAATAGTGCCTTTTTTGGGTAAGAGAGATTCAATTTTAGAAACTGGCAAAATTATTGATCTGAAAATTGAATAAATTTTTGGAAAAAAATAAGGATAAAGATTAATAGTTTTTTTAATCATTTTTTTTATAAATTCTAATAGTTGGATTATCAAAAACACTCCATGTTTCTTCAGCATTTTCATCATTTAAAAATAAAGAAAGATTGTAATCAAATTGTTTGATTTGAACAAAACCAATTTGACCAGAAAAAAGAGATTGATAATATTTTTGACTAATTGGAAAAATAGAATTATTTTGATTTTTAAAAACTCGACGAGATGGAATAATAATATAATCTGATTTAAAGATTTGAGTGGTTAATTGGGAAGATAAGTTGGGAGCAGAATCTAAATTGTAAAAGTCAAAATTATTAATTTGAAGACTAGAATTATAAATAGGAAGGTTAACTACATTACCAGATTCGGACAAAATTAAAGAAGTTGAAGGGATTTGATTAATTAACCAAATTGAAGAGATCGCTCGATTGTCATTTAAAAAATAACGGCGACAAAAATAAATTCCCGGAAGTATAGCCAATAAAAATAAAATTAAATAAATTATTTTTGATCTTACTTTTGAAAGAAAAAAAACAGTGAACAAAGGAGCTATAAAAAATAAAGCGGACATAAATCGAGTCCATTTGATAAAAAGTTGACCATTGTAAAGAAAATAAATTAAACAAGGAATAAGAATAATTATTAAATCTTTTTTAAAGTATTGTTTATTTTTAATAAACAAAAATAAGCCAATATTAGAAAATATAAACATAAAAATACCAGAGGTGTAGGGAAAAATATGTTGGAACTGGAATAGATAAGGAATAGTATTTAGAAACTGACGAGTATAGAAAACTTGAGTAGTACCAGTAGCTACTCCAGTTTCGTAAATCATTGAATTTTTAAAATCGGCAAATTTTAGAAAAGAAAAAGGTGTAAAAATGAAAGTAAAAACTAAAGTTAAAATAGATAAAAATAAAATTGAAAAGAAAAATTTTTTAAAATTATTATTCTCTTTTAAAACAAAAATAAGAGAGATTAAAATTGGCAAAATAAAAAAAACACCAGTAATTTTCGAGCCAATAGCAACCCCGCTAATAAGAGTTGTTAAAAATAAATATTTTAATTTTGGATGATGAAAATAATTTAGGGCTAAAAAAAGATTGACTGAAAAAGTAAAAATTAAAATTGATTCAGTGGTGCCAAAATGAGCTAATTGAATTAGACCTGGAGTAAAAATTAATAAAAAAACAAAAGTTAAAATTTCCCTCTTTTTGGAAAAAAAGTTTTTAGCAATTAAATAAAAAAATAAAATTGAAAAAGAAGAAAAAATGGCTGACCAAAAACGAAGAGTTAAAGCAACATGATAAAAATCATGTTTAGGAGTAGTAAAAAAAGTTAAAAATAAAGGAAATTGATTGTAAGCAAAAAAATTAGGATTAAGATTCTTAAAAGACATCGACAAAATGGCATTAACCATATTGTTTTCATCGGGATGAAAAAAGAAATAATTACCCCAATTTAAATTAAAAAATCGAGTAAATAAAAGACAAATTAAAGAAATAATGAAAATTATAAAAAACTTATTTTTTTCAAAAAAACTTTTTTTAGAGAACATAGACAATGCCAATAATTAGCAAGCCCCACAGTAAAATAGAAAATAAAATAGGAATATCGGTAGCGGCAATTCTTTCTGGACGCTCACCTTCTTGCATTTCAAAGATTATTTGACCATAACGCATGAGTCCAAAAATTACAGGAATTAAGGTAATCATGTACCATTTACGATCGATAACGGTTGGAAAAGTGGTTAATAAAAAATTATGAATTTTACCAGAACCAGTAAAAGCGATAGTTTCTTCAAAAAAAGTAAACATGGCGTAACAAATTAGAGTACAAACAGCAAACATAGTGGTATAAAAATTGAGTAAATTTTTACCATATCCAGCCATAGCAGATCTAGTTTTTATACCAACATTAAACAATTCTGTTCTTCTTTTACCACTAGCTAAAAATAAAGATAAGAAAATAACCGTTAACATAATCCAAATTGGAAGATGGTAACCAGTAGCTAATTCACCAGCAAAAGCTCTAATAATGAAGAAAAAGGCAATTCCAATAATATCGATTATGGCTTTCTTTTTGAAGAAAAATGAATATGAAAATTGAAGCAAAATAAAAACAATAGAAATAATAAAGAAAGAATAATTAACAAATGAAGCTAAAAACAAACCAGTTAAAAATAAAAATAGAGAAGTAAAAATAGCCAAAGATTTTGAAACATCGCCTCGAGCAATTGGTCTATTTTTCTTAACAGGGTGAAGTTTATCTTTTTTAGTGTCGACAACATCATTAATTAAATAAGATGATGAAGATAATAAACAAAAAACAATAAAAGCAAAAATAGTTTTATTTAGAAGAATAGGATTAAAAAGTTGAGCATTAAGAATTAAAGCCGAAAAAACAGCCAAATTTTTTATCCATTGCATTGGACGAAGAGCTTCAATTAAAGCCATTGGTTTGAATTTACTGGTCATAATTACTCTAATGATAACACTTAGACCATTTATTTTGGGATTATTTTTTGAAAAACAAGACTGAGGCAAATAAGAAAAAACTAGAAATGACTATTAAAATGATTGTTGGAATAAAATTTCCAGTTACTGGAACCCCAGAACTGGTACTAGGACGAGTTGTTCTAGAACTGGTAACAGTAATTGTTGGAACAACAGTAGGAATTAATGTTGGAGTAATTTTAGTGGTAGGAGTAGCAGTTACTTTTGGAGTAGGAGTGGCAGTAGGAGTTGTAGCTGATGAAGAGGCTGAAAATGAAGTAGAATTATCGGCAGCTAAAACTACAAATTTTCGAGAAATAGTTTTAGTAATCCCATTTTCAATAGTAGTAGCAGTGATCGTGTGCTCCCCTGGAGTTAAATCTGATGGAGCTGACCAATTCCATGAGCCATCATTATTAGTAGTAACCTCACCGTTATAAACGGTAGTTGAGTGAACTTCAATTTTAACTTTAGAATTAACTGGACCAGTACCAAAAAAATCTGGTTTTTTGGTTGATAAATTTTCATTATCCTTAGGATTTAAAATATCTAATTGTTTGGAAGAAGTTACTGGAGTAACTGCATTTAGAGATCCAGTGGCTGGAAGTTGAGAAGTATCAACAGGAGTGGATGAAAAACTGTTTTGACCAATAATAATATCTGGAACTGAATTGTTACGACTAGTATTACCAGTAATTTGAGTAGAAGGTTGGTCTTGAGCAATAACAATTATTTCTTCATCAATATTTGAAGGAGCCGTAAACCAATTAGTTTTTGATTGATTTAAACTGGTAGCTAGGGAAATATCCCAATTACCAGAAGAAGTAACTAAGGCTGATAACGGATAAGCACCAGGAATATTTAAATAAACAATAGCCTCAGAAGCGGGTTTTAAATCAGAAGTAAAGACTCTACCCCAAGCTAAACGAGAAGATGGAACAGATTGATTAATTTTACTGGCAGTATTAATTTTATAATTTGAATTTTCATATTTTTTACCATCACTAATGACAATAAAAGTTAAATCTGAAGCCTCTTTTAAATTATTTAATTCAAAATAATGAATTTTACTTTTAATTTCTTGACCAGAGACAACTCTTTTATCTTGATAAATTTGATCGTTAAGAGAAATTATTACTGGACAAATAGATTCTGTAGTAAAAGAAATTACGGCAGATTTATCTGTAATATTAGTTATTTGAGGATTGATTGGCTGACAATCCCCACTAGCTTTAGTAATAGTATTAGCTCCCTGATGGTTAGTTAAAATATAACCACCAACAATTCCTCCAAATAAAAGAACTAAGCCAAGAATGGATGGGATTTTAAATTCTTTTGACATATTAATTTGGACTAGGACTAATAGTTATAGCTGATGGACTAGAAACTGGAGTTGGAGTAGTTAAAACAACCAAATCCGATTCAAGAGAAACTCCACTATTTGAACTTTCTTGACGGCTTTCGATTTCAGTTAAGACATCTAAATCTAAATTTGGATTAATAGCGGAAAGAAGAGTGTTTGACTCAACATTAGATTTTGGAGTAGTCACTAAATTAGTGTAACTGTTTTGAACCAAAATAACTAAAATAGTTATTAAAGTTAGAATAGAAATAAAAATGAAATAAGATGAAAATTTTACTTTGTTCATTTTTCTATCGGGAGATAATGTAAATCACTAATAAGATTAACATTTAAATTTGGATTATTAGTATCACCAGACTTGCTTATTTGGATTTTACTTAAATCTGCCAAACGACGATTGTTTAAAAATTGTTTAACCATTTTAAGAATATCTGAATATTGACCAGAACCATTAAGACTAAGAATATATTTTTTATCTTTAGTATCTTTTGTAGTTGGAGTATTTTGTTGATTAAGATCAAAAGAAAGTCGAGTAACTTTAATTGAATTATCTTTAAAAGAAGAAGTGAGAGAACTAGCACTTTTATAAAAATTTGGATTTGAAGGAAAACTTGACTCTATTAAGTCATATTTATTTTGAATATTGCCATAAGATTCTTGAGCTTTAATGATGTTATTAATTTTAGTATTCATTTGAACAAGAGTTGCCTCTTTTGTTTTTATATCTCCTAAAAGGGCTGAAATAGTAATAATTGTTGGGAAAATAGCAAAAATTAGAAAAATGATGATTAATAAAAAAGTAGCGGAGATTTCTAAATACTTAAGAAATTTTTTATTGGCAGCTTGAATTCTAAGATGTTTATACAAAGATTGGAGTTGAAACCATGATTTATTTTCCATTGGTTTTAGGTGAATTAAAAACTAAGCTAATAATGACATCATATTGATTCTCTTTAGATTTTTTTTCAATACGTTTAATATCTACCTGTTTAATATCTGGATTAACCATTAAATTGGTAATGAAATTAACGATTAAATCTTCTCTGTAGGCGATAAGATTAGAATTAATAATAGTCTCTGAAGTTTTTTCATCTTGAGTTATGTTTATGTCTTTATAGTAAATTTCTTCAGGAGTACTCTTAATTAGAGAATCTAATTGTTGATCATATTTTGGTTGATTAGCATAAAAAGATTTTATAGACGATAATTTTTGTTGAAGTTGTTTAAATTCTGATTCAAAAGCTTGAGTATTTTGTAAAATACTTGTTTTTTGCCTTAGAATTTCTGAAAGATCAGAATTTTTTCTGTCTAACCAAAAACGAGAAATAAAAGCACAAACTACAATTAGTTCAGTGAAGATAATTACAACTCTACCAGTAGTAGTTGACCATTTAATTAAACGTGAACTAAACGAGTTAGGATTTTCCGAATTTGGTAAAAGAGAAACCTCTTTTTTGACAGCCATATATTAAGTATATACGACTATTTTCTAAAAATAAAACTTCTTATTTTTAAAAAATATTTTTGATAGTCAAAGAGTTCTTCAATTTTCAGAAAATAGGCACAAAAGACAAAGGTGATAAGTCCAATTAACGATGAAATAATTAAGAGAATTAAAACTGGAAAAGTACGAGTAGTATTAAGGATAAAAATGTCTAAAAATTTAATTGATAACCAAGAACTTATACCCATAAAAACAGATGATAAAAGAATTTTGTAAAATTTATTTAAATTACTTTTCCAATCAATACCATCAACAGTTTTGATAAAAATAAACAAAAGACCAAATAATTGAACTAAATTACCAACAGAAGAACTAATCGCTAATCCAATAACTCCAAAATTAGTGTAATTAACAAAATAAAAACTACTAGCTATATTGGTAAATAAAGAAATCATAGACACAATAAAAGGAATTTTAGTGTTGTGAAGAGCATAAAAAGCTCTAACTAAGATTTGAATTAAAGCTTGGCAAATTATTCCAGGAATTAAAAAAGCGAGAATTCTGGCAGTTAAAATAGTAGCTGACCATGGAAATTCACGAGAACCATAAAGAATACGAATGATAGAAAGTCTTTCAGTAAGAATTAAAACCGAAATTGGAAGAGCAATAAATAAACTTTGAAGAATAATTCGGTTGACAGTATCTCGGAATTTATGTAATTCATTTTCAGCCACATTTTTGGAAAGAAGTGGAAGAGAAGCTTGACCAATAGTGGTTCCAAAAATACGACTAGGTAAATACATAAACTGGAGAGCTAAATTTAAAAGAGAAATGGAACCAGCTGCTAAAGAAGAAGCAAAAAATAAAGTAATAGTGCTTTCAATTTCTCCTAAACCTAAGGAAAGAACTCGAGGGACCATTAAAACAAAAACTTCCTTAACTCCCTTTATTTTAAAATTGATTTTTCGAGAATAAATAAAGCCTAATCGTTTTAGAACGGGAATTTGAATAGCAAAATGGAAAAAAGCACCAACAACCGCGCCGTAAACAACTCCATAAATTCCAAATAAAGGAGAAAGAGTAATAATACCAATGATAATGAAAAAGTTATAAACAATAGGGGAAAGAGCAGGAACTATAAATATTTGGTTTACCTGCAAAATAGCAGTAACAAAATTACTTAAAAGAAAAAATATTTGAGCAATTAAAAGAATTCGGCTCAAATTAGCCATAAGAATTAATTGATCTGGACTAAAACCGGCGGCAATTAATTTAGTAATTGGAGTAATAAAAATGAAGGTAATGATGGCAATGATAGTGAAAGCAATTAAAAGGATATTAATGACAGTTGAAGCAAGTTCATCAGCAACTTTTTTATTTTTATGAAGATAACTGGAAAAAACAGGGATAAATGAAGCTGATAAAACTCCAGTAACTAACAATTTAAAAATTAGATCAGGAATTCTAAAAGCAGCATTGTAAACATCGAGTTGAGCCATGCAACAAGAAAAGAAACGGGCATAAAGAAAACGATTTCTAAGTAAACCCAAGATTGAAGATATTCCAAAAGTTACTGCCAAGACCAAAGAGGCCGACAAAATAGTACTTTGTTTTTTTTGACTAATTAACTGAATTCTCTCTTTAAAGGTCATGGATTGAATTATAACTTGATTATTACCTAAATTGAAACATTTTTTAAGGGGTAAATGGAAAGATAATTAATAGTTGCAGAAAATATCAAGATAAGATAGAATATTGCTCATGCCAATCAGTTTATCTGCAAAAAAATCACTAAGAAAATCTGTAAAGAACCATAAAGACAATGTTTCTTTCAAAAACACGTTAAAAACTACTGTTAAAAAGTTTTTAGCTAAGCCAACTGCTGAATCTTTAAAAGGAGTTTACTCCGCTATAGACAAAGCTGTTAAAAGAAACTTATTCCATAAGAATAAAGCTAGTCGTTTAAAATCTAACTACTCTAAAAGAGTTGGAGGTGAAGCGGTTAAAGCTATTGTTACTAAAAAACCTACTAATAAAAAAGTAGTTAAAAAGACAACTAAAAAAACTAGTAAAAAAATGAAATAGCCACTTAATTTGGATTTATCCAAATGATGTGGCAAAATAAGGGTATCTTTAAAAAGATACCCTTTTTGTTTTTTTAATATTAATTTAGAATCTAAATTTATGAAAAAATTTTTTATAACTACCCCAATTTATTACATTAACGATATTCCTCATATTGGTCACACTTGTACAACTGTGGCGGCTGATGTGGTGGCTAGATTACATAGACTTAAAGGTGAAGAAGTTTTCTTTTTAACTGGAACTGATGAACATGGTCAAAAAGTAGCTGAAACTGCTGAAAAAGAAGGACTTGAAGTAAAAGAATATTGCGATAAAATTTCTCCAAGATTTCAAGAAGCTTGGAAAGCTTTAAATATTAGTTTTGATTTTTTTATTAGAACAACTGATCCTAGACATGAAAAAATAGTCAGTGAAATTTTACAAAAAATTTATGATAATGGAGATGTTTATAAAGCTAAATATGAAGGTTTATATTGTATTGGTTGTGAAAAATTCTTAACTGAAACAGATTTGGTCGATGGTCATTGTGGACTTCATCCATCAGAAAAAACAGTTCAAAAAAGTGAAGACAATTGGTTTTTTAAATTAAGTAAATATGTACCTCAAATTATTAAATTAATTGAAGATGAAAAAACTAATTATATTTTTCCGGAAGGAAAGAAGTTGGAAATATTATCTAAGTTAAAAGGGGGAATTAGAGATGTATCGATTTCTAGAGAAAATGTGGCTTGGGGAATTCCTACTCCTTGGGATGAAAAACAAACTGTTTATGTGTGGTTTGATGCTTTAATAAATTATTACAGTGCCACTCAGTTTGTGGAAGGTAAAAAAGATTTTTGGCCAGCTGATTTGCACTTATTGGGAAAAGAAATTTTATGGTTTCACACTGTAATTTGGCAAGCAATGTTATTATCGGCAAATATTGCTTTACCTAAAAAAACTTATACTCATAGTTTCTATATGATTGATGGACAAAAAATGTCCAAATCTTTAGGAAATGTAATTTCACCACAACAATTAAGAGAAAATTTTGGAATTGATGGAGCTAGATATTTAATCGCTAGATCTTTTCCAACTGATAATGATAGCGATGTGGGAATTGAAAGATTTAAAGAAAAATATAATGCTGATTTAGCCAATAATTTGGGTAATTTAGTCTCGAGAGTTTCTAAGTTAGCTGAAGGTCAAACCAGGGAAAATATAGAATTAAAACTTGAAGTTGAATTTGAAAAACTAATTGATGAAGTTAAATTTGACCAAGCTATTCAATTTGTTTTTGATAAATGGATTGATAGTTCAAATTTAAAACTAAATCAGGAAACTCCATGGAAATTAGAAAAGGAAGATCCTAAAAGAAAAGCTGTTCTAGATGAATGTATTAACAATATCAAACTAGCTGCTTTCCATTTGCAAATTGTGATGCCAGAAACTGCTGAAAATATTTTAAATTGTTTTAAAGATACAGTTAAACCATTGGAAACAGGATTATTTCCAAGACTTAAATAACCATGATTGACACCCATGCTCACTTGGATATATTGTGCGACATTGACAGGGGACTGGACAAAATAATTTTGGCGGCATCAAATGTAGAAAATTCTAAAAATAACCTATTATTAGCCCAAAAATATCCTAATATTTTATTGGCCAGTGTGGGAATCCATCCTCAAGAATTAGATAACTCCCCTGTTGAACTTAAAAAAATAGTTGAGCAAAATTATAAAAAAATAGTGGCGATTGGTGAATGTGGATTAGACTTTTCAAGTGAGTATAGTGAAAAATATCAACTGGAAATTTTTAGAGCCCAAATAGAATTGGCACAAAAATACAACAAACCATTAATCATTCACGCTCGAAAAGCGGTTAATGAAACAATAGAAATTTTAAAAGAATATAAAGATTTATCGGGAGTGTTTCATTGCTATGCTGGAGGAATAAAAAGAGTTAAAAAGGTGGTTGATTTGGGACCAAACTGGTTTTTTGGAATTGACGGAAATTTAACTTATGAAGTTGGACTAGCCGAGGTGGTAAAAAATATTCCAATGGATAGATTGGTAATTGAAACTGACTCCCCTTACCTAACTCCAGTTCCATTTAAAGGTGAAATTAATAGTCCAAAAAATGTGATTTATATTTACGAAAAAGTGGCTGAAATTTGGAATAAAAGCTTTAAAGAAACAGAAAAAATAATTGATGAAAATGGGAAAAGATTATTTAAGATCGTCTAATCCGTTGCCATCAATTAAAAGAAGAATAAATCCTAAAATAATTGAAACTAGATAACTAAAAAGTTTATTTTCAGGGAAAATAAATAAATCTAAAATTCCCCAAATCCCCCACCAAACGGCAATAGCCCCAAGTAAATCAATAATGATTCTTAAATTTTTGCGACGATTGAGAAATTTTCTTAGATTTTTAAACATATTCGGAAATAAGTGATTCTAAGTCTTTGAGAGAAGGAAACTTATCGACGAGAGCGATTTCATTATCGATTAAAAGCACAGTAGAGCCCTGGACGCCCATGTTGTAGACCTTGTTCATATCTTTGACGTATTCAGGATCATAATCGATTTGAAGTCTTTTACAAAGAATTTCAATGTTGGCAAATAACTCTTTACCTTTTGGAGTTCCTCGATCAAAAAGTTGTATTTTCATATGTTTATTATAACAAAATCCCTCTCGGCATTCGCCGCATCTCCCTTTGACGAAAGGGAGAAATTTATTTTTATTTTTTAGCGATTTGAACAGTATTGTACAAAAGTGAGGTGATGGTCATGGGACCGACGCCACCTGGAACTGGAGTAATGAAACTAGAAATCGGAGCAACTTGGTCAAAATCGAAATCACCGGAAACTTTATTATTGGAATCAGTGGCAAAACCAACATCAATAATAATGGCATCTTTTTTAATATATTCGCTAGTAAAAAATCTTGGTTTACCAATTGCAGAAACTAAAATATCAGCTTGCTGACAAATTTCTTTTAGATTTTTAGTGTAAGAATGACAGATAGTAGTAGTGGCATTTTTGGATAAAAATAAGGCTGATAAAGGAATAGCCACTTCAGAACTACGACCGATAATTACCGCATTTTTGCCGCTTAAATCAAGATTGTATTCTTCTAATAATTTTAGAATTCCAAGAGCAGTAGCCGAAATAATTGGTTGAGAATCTTTTTGGAATAAAAGACCTAAATTTAAAGGATTTAAACCATCAGCGTCTTTTTGAGGATCGATAAGGGACAATACTTTTGGAGTATCAATTTGGGAAGGAAGTGGTAATTGAACCATAAAAGCAGTCACATTTTTATCATTATTGAGTTGATTAACTAAATTTAAAACGTCTTCTGTAGTGCTATTTTCAACTAAATGATGAACAGTACCGCCAATACCGATTGAAGAAGCTTGGTTTTGTTTCATGGCCACATATTTCAAACTGGCCGAATCATCACCAACAATAATAATATCTAATATTGGATTTACATTTAAATTGGAAACTTCTTCTTTAAGAGAAGTCATTATTTTTTGAGATAGAGTTTTGCCATCTAAAATTTTCATAGTGTAGTTAAAATTTCATAACCATTATTAGTAATTAAAATAGTGTGTTCGAATTGAGCTGAAAGAGAACCATCAACAGTGCGAACAGTCCAATCATCTTTACGATCAATAAAAACCTGAGGATTTGAAGAAGAATTAATCATTGGTTCGATAGTGAAAATCATCCCCGCTTTTAAAATTACTTTATCTTTTTTAGTGTCAAAATGAAAAACAAATGGATCTTCATGAAATTTAAGACCAACACCATGACCACCAAGTTCACGAACAACACTATAACCTTTTGATTCAGCATAGGGTTGAATAATTTTCCCAACACAATTGTTTAAAGATTTACCAGCTTTAAGAGAACGAATAGATAAATCGAGAGCATTTTTAGTGGTTTTGATTAAATCTTGAGCTAATGGACTAATTTTACCGACAGGATAAGTGGCGGAAGTGTCGCCATAATAACCATTTAAAATAGTAGTAATATCGAGATTAATAATATCCCCTTCTTTTAAAATTTCTTTTGGAGATGGAATACCATGACAAACAACATTGTTAATCGAAGTGCAAATACTTTTGGGAAAACCACCATAATTTAAAGGAGCCGGAATGGCTTTGTGTTCAATTATATATTTATGAGCAATAGTATTTAATTCTTCAGTTGAAATTCCTGGTTTTAAAAACTTAGACAAATAGACCAAAGTGGCCGCAGCGAGCTTAGACGATTTACGGATACCTTCGATTTGTTTGGCAGTTTTTATAATAATCACTCGCTAATTATACCCCAAGCTACAGAAAATGTTAAAATCTAGCCATGGAAAACAGTTCTTGGCAAAAAGTAAGCAAATGGTACAACCAATCGGTTGGAGATGAAGGTCATTATTATCATCAACATGTGATAATGCCAAATTTAAAAAGAATCTTGAATCTAAAAGATAATGAATCACTTTTAGATTTAGCCTGTGGACAGGGAGTTTTAGAAAGAAATATGAGTAAAGGAATTGAATATATTGGAGTTGATTTGGCCAGTAATTTAATTAGAGAAGCAATTGATAAAAAAACTAATCCAACTCATAAATTTTTGTTAGCTGATGTGAGTAAAGATTTACCAATTACCAAAATAAATTTTGACACTGGAGCAATTGTACTAGCATTACAAAATATTAAAAAACCATTTGGAGTAATTAGAAATTTTGCTAAACATTTAAAAACTGGTGGCAAATTAGTAATAGTTTTAAACCACCCAATTTTTAGAATCCCTAAACATACTAGTTGGGGTGAAACTGAAGGAATTCAATATCGTCGAATTGATGATTATATGACTCCATTAGAAATTCCAATTTTGGCTCACCCTGGAAAAAAAGAATCAGAGAACACTTGGTCGTTTCATTATTCCCTATCAGCTTATACTGAGATGTTATTTAATAATGGATTTGTAATCGAAAAAATTGAAGAATGGGTATCTGATAAAAAAAGTACTGGACCTAAGGCCAGAATTGAAGATAAGGCTAGAAAAGAATTTCCATTATTTATGACGATTATTGCCAGAAAAAACTAATAGTCCAACATCCAACTGTTGATGGCTTTTTGAGGATCAATCTTTATAATTTCCATAAAATAATTACTTAGATCTGGTTCTTTGTGACCATTTTGAGCAAACAATTCTCTTTTTTTCTCAAAAAAACGGTGATTACCATCGTCGATATAAATTATGTCTTTTTTGGCAAAAACTTGAATAGGGCCTTCCGTTTCTGAACTTTTATAATCATCAATAGTTACAGAAGTAAGCATAGACATGGGTAATTTCATGTGACCATTAAAAGGCAGTTTGTTAAATAATTCTCGATAATTTGGGATTGGTTGATGTTCTTTATTTTCCATATTAGTTTTCGTTAACAAAAATCTGACAATGCCAGATTTCAGGAATTGATTTGGTTTTTGGAGAATTTTCAAACCAAAAATAATCTTTATTTTTAAATTTATCTTTAATTAAAGATTCAATTTCAATTTCTGAAAGTGGACCTTTTTTACTCCAAAGACAATAATGACCAATATTGCCAAGATTTTTAGTTAAACGATTGTAAGGAAAAGCATTTCTGAGTATTTTAAAATCATTTTTACCAATAGTTTTAAAAATTATTTTATGGCGAATTTCTTTAGAAAATAATTTTTGATAGTTTAAATAAAAAATCTGATGATCGTGAAAACGAAGATTATCACAACCACAAACACTTAAATAATCTTTAAGAGAAACAAGTTCTTGCCAATTTTTGGGGATTTTTGATTCAGGAATTTTAGGATTCTTCATATTAACCAACTACTAGTTGTTTACCAAAAGCAACACAAGTTTGAGTGGTTTCAACTAAAGAAAAACCCTCAAATTCAATAGCTTCTTGGGCAATTTTATTAAGAGAAATAATATCTTTAGCATCAACTGATTTAGCAAAAACATTAGGATTAATAGTTTTTATTAACTCAATAGCATTAATAGCTTCATTGTTGTTACCTAATGGAGTTGATTTGGTTTGAGAACCTTTTGGAGTGGTTGGACTGGTTTGACCAGTAGTTAAACTATAAAGAAAATTATTCGAAACAAAAACAGTAATATTAATGTTAGCTCTGGCAGCAGCAATAAGGTGGTTTAGCCCCTCACCATAAGCACCACCATCACCAGCAATAACAATTACATTTAATTTAGGATTGGCCATCTTAACACCCATAGCGGTGGTTATAGCCCGTCCATGAAGTCCATGAATGGCATAAGTTTTTAAAAAATCAGCCATATTACCAGCGCAACCAATGTCATAGCTAATAACTAAATTTGAAGGTGATAATTTAAGAGCATTAAAAGCAGTTTGAAGAGCACTAAAAACTAAAAAATTATGACAACCAGGACACCATGTTGGAGCAATTTTTGATCGATAATTAATCATAATTTTATTTTTTTTCTAAAATTTTAATAATTTCTTCGACAAAGAAGGGTCGACCGTCGTTTTTATTAATAATAGAAGTAGGATTAAAATCAAATTGAGATTTTAGAAGAGCAACTAATTGGTTGGTGCCATTATTTTCGATGACAATAACTTCTTTAAAAGGATTAATTAATTTTTGCAAATCGGGATTAATTGGCCAAAGAGTTTTGATTTGTAAAAAGGCATAATCCTCTTTATTTTTAATCATAGAAAAGGCCTGTAAAATTGAACCTTTTGGAGAACCCCAACTAATGATAAGTTTTTTAGCTTTATCCGTCCCAAAGAAATTAGCTTTTGGAGCTAATTTAATGGCTAGTTTAGTTTTAGCCATTCTTTTATCAAACATTTTTTTAGAACTTGTTTCATCTTCAATAGAAAAACCAAATTCATCATGTTCATAACTGTTGGCTAAAAATTCACCATTTGGAGTGCCAGGGACGGTTAAAGGAGAAACGCCATTTTTAGTAAAACTAAAACGTTTAAAATCAGTAGTTGGTTTAGTTTCAATTTGACCATATTCAATTTTAACCTTATTGTCTGGCAAATAAGTTGTACTAGCACCTGATTCACCAATCATTTTATCGCTAACTACAATAATTGGAGTTTGAAGTTGAGCCGCTAAATTAAGAGAAGAAACTCCCATTTCAAAAGCTTCTTGAGCATCGCCTGGAGCCAAAACAACTTTTGGAAACTCACCATGACCAGAATAAATAGCATGCATTAAATCCCCTTGAGATGTCCAAGTAGGTAAACCAGTGGCTGGGCCTGGTCGAGAAACCAAATAATAGACCATACCGATTTCAGCTACACCACAAAAAGAAACTGTTTCATTCATTAAAGCAAAACCGCCACCAGAAGTACCAGTTGCAGCTCTGGAACCAGCAAAAGCAGCTCCAGCGGCCATATTGGCAGCAGCAATTTCATCTTCAGGGTGAACCACAGTAAGATTATGTTCGGTTTGTTTAGAAGCTAGAAAATGAAGAGTTCCGGTAGCTGGAGTCATAGGATAAGCAGCATAAAAATTGCCACCACCTTTAATAAATCCCCAACCAAAAGCTTCATTACCATCATAAAAACCTAATTTAATTTTCTTTTTAGGAAAATTTAATTTTATTCTTAAATCAGAAAAGTTTTGAGAGGCATATTGGTAAGCTAAATCGAAAGCAGTGGTGTTTAAATCACTGTATTTTCCATAAGCTTGGCTCATTAATTTTTTGGCTAAATTAACATCAAGATTATAAAGATAGACTGCCACCCCAATACAAAAAGTATTAATAACCAAACGACTACCAGCTTGAGTAGCTAAATCAGTTAAAGGAAGTTTTAAAAATTTAAAATTAACGTTTTTTGGAGCTTCTTCATCGGAAAAAACTAAAGTATCTTTAGTAAATTCTGATTGGTGTTGTTGCCAATGACCAGGATAAACTGAAAAAAATAAATTGATTTTAGAAAAAACAAAATAAATAGGATCGGCGGAAAAAGAAATCTGGTAAGTGTTGTGTCCCCCTCTGACTAGAGATGGATATTCACTATAATCTAATAAATTAAAAGAAGAATTAATTAAAAGTTTGGAAAAAATTTGTCCACTAGACTTGATTCCAGAACCAGCTGGACCAGCAATTTTAATAGTAGAAAAATTGGAGTTCATTTTTATATTTTACTACAGATTAATGACTTAATTAATTAATAATTATTTTTATTCTTATTTTTTGTGTAGACAAAGGCTAAAAAACCAGATATCTTTAATTGTGATATTGAAGAAAATTAAAGGGTTTTTAAAAAAAATTGGACCGGGATTTGTGACTGGGGCAGCTGATGATGATCCATCTGGAATTGCAACTTATTCAATGGCTGGAGCTAGATATGGCTATAAATTAAACTGGATGTTTTTGTTTTTATGGCCAGCAATGATGTCAATTCAAGAAATGTGTGGAAGAGTGGGAATGGTAAGTGGTAAAGGATTGGCAACTATTATTAAAAAATATTATTCCAAAAGATTATTAGTGTTGGCAACTTCCCTACTAGCTGTCGCTAATATTATTAATATTGGAGCAGATTTGGGAATAATGGCGGCTTCAATGCAAATGATTTTTGGATTTAATTATTTTTATTGGCTGGCAGT
>Ga0209800_10001380_pt1 | contig 25877 bp, 20 predicted proteins | sample Higcelweek8metaG_FD_187174 | JGI IMG/M metagenome (GOLD analysis project Ga0209800, IMG submission 187174) | Freshwater pond sediment microbial communities from the University of Edinburgh, under environmental carbon perturbations - High... | ecosystem: Environmental > Aquatic > Freshwater >...
ACTAGCCAAGGCGACCGCTTCCGCAACGAAAAAGGCCGCCCCTGAAGGGGCGGCCTTGTCTTTTCTGCGCTGTCCGGCCGCGATTAGCGGATGAACAGCATCTCCTGGTAGCTGGGCAGGGACCACAGGTCGTCGGCCACAACCACCTCAAGGGCGTCGGCGAAGCTGCGGACCTCGTTCATGGCGGGCAGAACCTTGTCGCAGAGGTACTTGGCCTCGGCGTGGCTGCTCTTGCCCTCGGCGCTCAAGAGCTTCTCCAGCTTGGCCACGGCGGTCTGCATGGAGCGCAGCTTGGCGGTGACGTCCTCCAGGGTGGACATCTTGAAGTCCTTGCCGATGGCCTTCAGGTTGGCGCAGGCGGCGGCAAGCTCGCTCTGGTAGCGCATGGCGGCCGGGAAGATGATGGTGCTGGCCATGCGCACCATCAGGGCGGCCTCGGTCTTCAGGGTCTTGGCGTACATCTCAAGGTAGATTTCTTCGCGGCTGCGCAGCTCGGCCTCGGAGAGGACGCCGTACTTGGTGAACAGCTCGATCACGGGCTTGGTGGTCAGCACGGGCAGGGCGTCGGGGGTGGTCTTCAGGTTGGGCAGGCCGCGCTTGGCCGCTTCCTTGTGCCAGGCGTCTGAATAGCCGTCGCCGTTGAAGACGATGGCGTCGTGCTCCTTGATGATTTTCTGGAGCACGGTCTGCACTGCGGCGTTGAGCTTTTTGCTGTCGCCCTTGGTGGCCTTCTCCAGCTCGGTGGCGATGTAGTCGAGCGACTCGGACATCATGGTGTTCAGGGCCACCAGGGAGCCGGCGATGGACTGGGCGGAGCCCACGGCGCGGAACTCGAAGCGGTTGCCCGTGAAGGCGAAGGGGCTGGTGCGGTTGCGGTCGCCCGGATCCATGGGCAGCGGGGGCAGGGTGTCCACGCCGATGCACATTTCGCTCTTGGTCTTGCAGTTCTTGAGCTTGCCCTTCTTGATCTGGTCGAAGACGTCGGTCAGCTGCTCGCCCAGGTACATGGACATGATGGCCGGAGGGGCCTCGTTGGCGCCCAGGCGGTGGTCATTGGAGGCGGTGGCCACGGTGGCGCGCAGCATGGCGCCGTACTTGTGCAGGGCGCGGATGGCGGCGGCGCAGAAGACCAGGAACTGGGCGTTGTCGTGCGGGGTGTCGCCCGGATCGTACAGGCTGCCCAACTCGGCGTTGCCGATGGAGTAGTTGAGGTGCTTGCCCGAGCCGTTGATCCCGGCGAAGGGCTTCTCGTGCAGCAGGCAGATCATGCCGTAGCGCTTGGCCACGCTGCGCATGGTGGTCATGACCATCTGGTTGTGGTCCGTGGCCAGGTTGCCGATCTCGTAGATGGGCGCGATCTCGAACTGGCTCGGGGCCACCTCGTTGTGGCGGGTCTTGACGGGCACGCCCAGCTTGAACAGCTCGCGCTCAACCTCCATCATGAAGGAGAGCACGCGCCGCGGCACCACGCCGAAGTACTGGTCCTCGAACTCCTGGCCCTTGGCGGACTTGGCGCCGAAAAGGGTGCGGCCCGCGATGAGCAGATCGGGACGGGAGAACACGAAGTTGCGGTCGATGAGGAAGTATTCCTGCTCCGGACCGGCGAAGGAGGTCACGGGCAGCTTGGTGTCCGTGCCGAAAAGGTTGAGCACACGCTTGGCCTGCTTGTTCAGGGCCTGGTTGGAGCGCAAAAGCGGGGTCTTCTTGTCCAGGGCCTCGCCGGTCCAGGAAAGGAACGCGGTGGGGATGCACAGGAAGGTGCCGTTGGGGTTTTCCAGGATGTACGCCGGGCTGGTCACATCCCAGGCGGTGTAGCCTCTGGCCTCGAAGGTGGAGCGCAGGCCGCCGGAGGGGAAGCTGGAGGCGTCGGGCTCGCCCTGGATCAGCAGCTTGCCGCTGAACTCGGCGATGGCGCCGCCCTTGCCGTCAGGCACGAGGAAGGCGTCGTGCTTCTCTGCGGTCATGCCGGTGAGCGGATAGAACACGTGGGTGAAGTGGGTGGCGCCCTTCTCGATGGCCCAATCCTTCATGGTGTTGGCCACCACGTCGGAAATGGAGGGGTCCAGCTTCTCGCCCAGCTCGATGGTCTTCTTCAAGGACTTGTACACCGGCTTGGGCAGGCGCTCTTTCATCACCTTGTCGCTGAAGACATTGGCCCCGAAGATATCGGTGGGCTTGGTGTCGTGGTAGTTGAGGGGGGCGTGCGCCGGTTTGTAATTGATGACCGCCGAGATGGCGTTCAGACGTGCCTGGATTCCGCTCATGGTGGCTGACTCCTGTAAGTGTGGCGTTAGGTGTTCCTTGACAGTATTGTGGAATATGGCCCTGAATTCGATGCGGGCTTGCCTTCGCCCACACTCTAGATCAACTGCCCTATCCGAATCAACCCTGGCCGCTACGAACAGACGGAAAATCTCGCCTGCCCTGAAGTGTTGCCGAGAAAGATATCAAGAATCGGGCCAAGTACACAGCCCGCTGGAATCACTATTGTTATTGCATTCTTGTGCGCGCGGCGAGGATAAAAGGTAACAGGATTGTGAAATGAACAGCATTGCATGTTCATGCATATGACAAAATTGTATGAGGGCGTGTTTGCAGCCGTCTGCGCGTGCTGCGGGCAAGGTGTGGTGCCGGACTGGTGCGCGGCTAGGTGAACATGTTCATGTTCAAATATGTTCCCAGGCGCCTGTCCTCGGTGAGAATATGCGTCATCACCCAGTCCTTGAGGAAGACGCCGACTTCCTTCTTCTGCGGCTTTCGCCGTGCCGCGTAGCCTGCGGCGAAATCCTCCAGGGCGCGCAATATCTGCTCGTGTTTTTTCGCGTGCACGGCGAAGCCGGGGTAGGCGGTTTTGAGCATGAGCTGGTTCTCTGTCTGAAAATGCAGCCGGGTGTGGTTGATGAGCCGGGGAAACAGTTGCGCCGGGTCGCTGGCGTCCTTGCCGTCGAACAGCGCCGCGTAGAGCGTCTTGGCGATGGCGTAGAGCTCCAGGTGCTGGGCGTCGATGCTCTCGACGTTGATGGCGTACTCGTCCTGCCACTGGAAGAAGCCCTCGTCATTGCCTTGGCTGACGGTCTTGTCCAGGCGTTTTTCATATAATTCAAGAAGCTTCCAGCGGACAATGGGGATATCCGACAGCACCGCGCCCGGAATGGAATAGAGGATGGAGTCCTTGGCGGACTTGGCCTTGAACAGGCAGGGCGTGTTGAAGAGCACCGAGCTTTCGTTGAAGAAATCGCCGGGGCCAAGGGTTTCGATGAGCCTGTCGCCCACAAGCAGCTCGATCTTGCCGGACTTGACCAGGCAGAGCATGGGTTCGGCGCAGGCATTGAGGGTTTCGCCGGTCTGCTGGGCGTGGACGTTGACGGCTTCGGCAATGGCGTTCTGGCGCGTGCAGGACAGGCCGTCGCCGAAGAGGCTGCTGGTGTACAGGAAGCTGCGGATGTCCTGCAGGCGCGTCATCTCGTCGAACAGGCCGTTGTTCTTCACGAACATGGCGTAGAGGTCCAGCGGGATGCGCAGGGCCTGGACGAAATTCGCCGCGCGGTAAGTCTCCGGGGAGGCCTTGCCCGTGAGCGCCGTGTATTCGCCCAAAAGCCCGCCGGTGGTCAGGGTGCTGTAGATGCCGCTCCTGGTCCGTATCACCTCGACCTGCCCGGTCAGGATGAGCTGCACGCAATCGGCCTTGCGCCCGGCCTTGAGGATGAGGGTCTCGGGGTTGACCTTGACCACCGGGCAGTTGAGCAGGACGCGCAGCTTGCTGTCGGGAACCGTGGGAAAGTAGGAGGAGAGGTAGTGGTAGGCATAGGAACGGACATAGTCCTGGTGTGCGGGGATGAGCACATCGACCATGCCGAAAGGCGCGCCGGAGCCTATCTCCTTCTGCCTGTTGGTCAGCGGCAGGGCCGTGTGGGCCAGCAGGATCTTGCCGGACTTGTCGCTGGCGAAGTCCTCGGCGTCGCCGTGGATCATGCCGCCGCCGATGTCGAGCTTCTTCAGGTCCACGGGCTCCAGGTAGTCGGCGCAGACCGCGTCGAAAAGCTCACGGGAGAGCCCCGGCGCCTCGGGGTCGGCGGTGATCATCTTGCGCAGCAGGCCGAGGCTGGCGATGTCCGCGAAGTGGGCATAGGTGCGGTAGCCGTTGCGGTCAAGCGTGCGGAAAAGCATCACCGTGGTCTCCACCGGATGCGGCGAGAACACCGGCTTCACCTCCAGGGTGTCGATGTCGTTCCATTGGCCCAGCTCCAGGTCGTGGAATTCGAAATAGTGGTCGAATTCCTCCTCGCCGGTCATGGCCAGGGCCGCAAGCTTCTTCATCACCGAGGACCGCACGGGCCGCGTGGCGTAGTAGGGGATGCGGTGGTCGGAGCGCATGAGCGCGGGCAGGCCGCAGAAATGGTCGTCGTGGGCGTGGGTGTGGAAGATGCCGGAAATCTCGTTGACGCTGATGCCCAGGGCGTTCAGGCTGTGCAGGATGTTCGGTCCGGCGTCGATGAGGTAGACCTTGCCCTGGAAGATGATGATGCTGGCCATGGCCGGACGGTTGGGGTCCCAGCCGTCGCCCTCGCCGGAATGCAGCACGGCGAAATAGTCGCGCTTGATGTGGTGGAAGCCGAGGACATAGGAGGGCTTGCAGGTGGTCTGCGGCGTCGGGTTCAGGTCCACCCGCACCGACTCCTTGCCGTAGCTGATCTCGAAATGGTTGAGCTTGAGGCGTTTGACGAAGACCTGGCCGCGTATCTCCTGGGGCTCGTTCTCCACCACCACGAGGTCGAGGTACTCCTCCATGCGCCGGATCTTGCCGAAGGCAAACTTGAGCTTCAGGCGCATCCAGGCCTTGGCCTCGGCCTCGCCGACCCCGGCGGCCATCAGCTCCTCTTCGGAGACGAGCCCGTAGTTGCCCCGGTAGATGTACTCCATCTGGGCCTCGACCTGCTTGCGTGAGCCGATGAGGGCGGGCTTGACGCCGGTGTTGTTCGGGTGCCCGGGAATGATGCGCCCCTGGCGATAGAAGATCTGGAGGATGGGGAATTCGGAAAGGTTGGCGAAGCGGCCCTGCTGGATGCGTTCATCAGAGAGCAGGATGGCGTTCGGCCCGGTCTCGAAGCTGACGCCCTCGGCCTCGATGTTCTGGATCAGGCCGCGTTTCATCAGGTGCTTGACGCTGTCGGCCGGGCAGCCGCAAAGGATGTTCACGCCGGCATCCTGGATGCTTACGTAAAAAATACCCTCGGCAACCTTGATCTTGGAGATCTTTCCCATGCGTTCCCCGGGTCTTCGGTGCGCAGGCCCCGTGAAGCGTAGGAGGGAGCCTGCGCCATGATTGCGTGCGCCATCACGGCATTACAGAGGGCGATTCTTTCGTATGCTGAACGAGGACCAATGTCCACAGGGCCTTACCTTTGCGACAGGTATTTGTCCAGGGAATTGGATGATAGGGAATATTAATGTAAAGCAGCTCTTGAAATCAGTATCCCCTTTAGTGTATGGACAATTTCCTTAATACCCATACGAAATCGATCAACCCCGTGGTGGTCTGCATATGGAAGAAGCTGGCAGGACCGAGAAGATACTTATTGTCGACGACGAACTCATCAACCGCAAGGTTCTTGAGGGCCTGCTCAAGTCCTACGGGCTGGCGTGCGTCTCGGCGGATTCCGGCCCTGCGGCCCTGACCCTGCTGGATGAGACTTTCGACCTGGTGCTCCTGGACATCATGATGCCCGGCATGGACGGCTTCCTGGTGGCCAAGGCCATCCGTGAGATGCCGAAGTTCGCGGACCTGCCCATCGTCATGGTCACGGCGCTCTCGGCCAAGGAGGACCGCCTGCGAGCCGTGCAGGTCGGGGCCAACGACTTTGTGGCCAAGCCCATCGACTCCACGGAGCTCAGCGTGCGCATGACCTCGCTTTTGCGCATGAAGGGCTATCACGACAAGCTCAAGGACTACCAGCAGCACCTGGAGCAGATGGTCGCGGAGAAGACAAAAGCCCTGCGCGGCGCCCTGATCGATCTTGAGCATGCGCGCCTGGCCACCGTGCGCGCGCACATGGAGACCATCCGCAAGCTCTCTGCGGCGGCGGAATACAAGGACGAGGACACGGCCAGCCACATCATGCGCATGAGCCGCTATTGCGCGGTCATCGCCGAGGGCGCGGGCCTGGATGGCGAGGCGGTGGACCTGATCCTGAACAGCAGCCCCATGCACGACATCGGCAAGATGGGCATACCCGACGCCATTCTGCTCAAGCCGGGCAAGCTGAACGAGGAGGAATGGGTGATCATGCGTCGGCACACCCTCATGGGCGCGGCCATCCTGGGCGACAGCACCTCAAAGTACCTGGAGGCCGGTGCGGTCATCGCCGCTACGCACCACGAGATGTGGGACGGGTCGGGCTATCCCAACGGCCTGGCAGGCGAGGGCATTCCCCTGTTCGGGCGCATCTGCGCCGTGGCCGACGTCTTCGACGCCCTGACCACCAGGCGCCCCTACAAGGAGGCCCTGAGCAACGAGACGTCCATCGAGATCATGACCAAGGGGCGCGGAAAGCACTTCGATCCGGCTCTGTTCGACGTTTTTCTCGCCAGAATCACCCAAATCGAGGCCATCCAGCGGGAATATCGCGACGAGCCCCTCTAGGTGCTCTCCAGCTCGCGCATGATGCGCCGGAGCTCCTCGGACAGTCCGGCGAGGCTTTCGATGGTCTTGCGGCAATCCTCCACGGCCTCCAGTGTGCCGCCCGCGATGTTCATGATGTCCTTGACCGCGTGGTCGATCTCGCCGCTTGCTCCGGACTGTTCCTCCGCCGCCGTGGCGATGGCCCTGATCTGATCAGAGGTTGAGGCGGCGAGCTTCAACACCTGCCCCAGGGATTCGATGGAGTCCCCGGCCAGTTTGTTCGCCTCCTCAATGGCCGAGTTCGAACGCTCCACGTTCTCGATGCTCTGTCTGGAGCCGTTCTGCACGGAGTTGATGGCCTGGCCGACCTCCTTGGTGGCGACCATGGTCTTCTCGGCCAGCTTGCGCACCTCGTCGGCGACCACGGCGAAGCCCCGGCCCGCGTCGCCTGCGCGCGCGGCTTCAATGGCGGCGTTCAACGCCAGCAGGTTCGTCTGGTCGGCGATGTCGTTGATGACGCCCAGGATGTTGCCGATGCCCTTCACGCTTTCCCCCAGCTCGTTCATCTGCTGGCGCGTGCTGGCGGAGAGCCCGTTGACCGCGCCGATGGCCTCGACCACGTGCTGCACGACGTCCCGGCCGTGCTGGGCGGTTTCGCGCATGTGCTCGGCGTCCAGGGAGGCCGTGGACGCGTTGCGCGAGATCTCGAGGATGGTGGCGTTCATCTCGTCCATGGCCGTGGCCGTTTCCGTGGTGCGCGCCTTCTGGGTGTCCGCGCCGTTTTCGATGCCCGCCACCTGCCGCACCAGGGCGCTGGAGACTCCCTCGACGCCCTCAACCACCCCGATCATTTTGCCCGCCGCCTCCTGGAGGCCCTGGCCGCGGGCCCTGTTGGCCTTCTCCTGGGCGATGCGGGCCTCGTCCAGGGCGGTTTCGGCCTTCTGGGCCATCTGGAGCGCCTCGGCCTCCTTGGTGCGGACCTGCCGGATGTTTTCCTTGAGGGTCTGGACCATGTGGCGGAGCCCGTCGGCCAGCACGCCGAGCTCGTCATTGCTGCTGTATTCCAGCTTGCGGTCCAGGTCGCCCTCGGCCACCGCGCTCGCGAACTCCATGCAGCGCGAGAGGGGGTTGGCCAGGGTATGCTTCACCAGCCAGCTGATGAAGAACGCGAGGACAAGCGCCACGCCTCCGCCAAGGAGCATGCTTCTCCGCGAGGACTCCCCGGCCGCCTTCTTGATGTCCTCAATGGGGGCGAAGACGAGGATGGTCCAGCCGGTGGTCTTTTCCTTGCGTACGGAAACGCCCTTCTGCCCATTGTCCTCAAATTCCAGGTAGCTCAGATTCTCCACCGCCAGGGCGCGCTTGCCCCATTCGGTCTTGGCCAGGCCGTCCTTGAGCAGCAGTTCTTTGTTCGGATGCGCCACGGTCATGCCGGAGGGTTCGAGGATCGCCACATAGCCCGTGCTGCCGATCTTCATGGCGTTGATCTGCGAGGTCAGCGCGTCGAGGTCGATGGCGGCGGAGAGCACGCCGATGAGCGTGCCCTCGGCTGTGGTGATCTTCTGGGACAGGATGACGACCTTCTTGCCGGTGGTGCGGCTCTGGATGGCCTTGCCGATGGCGCGCGACTTGCCGCCCTCGACGATGGCCTTGAAATAATCGCGGTCCGCCACGTTCACTTTCTTGGTCACGCCGTCCTTGGCCGTGGTGCTCAGCAGGTCGCCTTTCAGGTCGAAGACGTTGGCGTACTGGATGAGGCTGCCGTCCATCCTGCCCAGGATATTCGCCAGGTGGGCCGAGGCGCGCCTTGTTTCGTTGCTGACAATGGCCTCGCGCACATAGTCCTCGTCGCTCCAGGCATTGAGCAGCTGGAACACGGTGTCGATGTCGCCTCCGGTGTCCTTGGCGATGGATTCGGACAAAAGGGTCATGCTCTCCTTGAGCATGGCTTCCATGTCCCTGTGGGTCCGGCTGGCGTTCATCCAGATGACCACGGCGAAGCCGATGCTCACAAGGACCACTGCTGGTATCAGGAATTTCGCCTTGATGCCGATGCGTTTCATGAGATCCTCCAGGCGGGTGCGGTCGTGGCAGGGATGGGCATCATTCGTTTAAAACATTAACCACGTTTTAGCTTCAGTGGCAATAAATTAATGGATTTTTGAAAAGATGGCCGCCTTTCCCGCGCGCGGGAATGCTTCCAGAACTCCGACGGCCGCCAGGAAATCGCTGGAGCTCTGGTGCTATAAAAACTCTAGACAATTTTCCGGGCGCGCGGTAAGAAATCTCAATTTTGTGATGCCGGTGCTGGGCCCGCTTCCTGCAACCGGGGCGAAACGGGCGTGGAGGGCTTGTCATGGGGAAAATGGATTGGTCTGTGGAGCAACTGGAGCGTGATCTTTCCGCGAGCTTCACCCTGCTCGGCCGCATGGAGCATGGCGGCGTGCTGGCCCCGGGCGAGTCCACAGCCCTGGCCGACGGGGTCATGCGCTGCATGAACGCGGCGCTGCTCAAGGTTTCCCAGAGCCTGGAGACCCAGGACCTGCTGCGCCGCGAGCTGAGCGCCATGCGCGAGGATCTGCGGCGCGCCGGGGAAGAGCATCTGGCTCTCGTGCAGGCCCAGGACCAGCGCATCCTCACCCTGGAGAAGGAGCTGCAGGCCCTGCGCGCGCAATCCCTGCTGGCCGAGGACGCGCTGCGCCACTTCCCGTCCGATGCGTTTCTCTCCCGTCCGCTGGTGGTGCGCTCGGCCCAGGGCGAGTTCCTGGGCGTGTCCGTGGTGGCGGGCCAGCCGCTCTGCATGGGCGACTTTGTGCGCCTGGTGGAGCAGGGCGGCGACCACCGCCGCATCGTCTGCACCCTCTGGGAGGAGCGCGGCACGGACTGGTTTTTGACCATGAGCCTCAGCGGCCAGGGCGTCAGCAACAGGCGTTGCTACGTGCTGGAGACCAGGGCCGTGCTGACGCCAAGCGGCAACCACGTCACGGAGCTGGTGGGCATGGCCGAGAACGGCGTTGCCGTTTCGGACGACTACCTCCTGCAGATGTTCAAGCAGCTGCGCGAAAGTTTGCAGGAATAGTGAGGATTTGCTCTAGATTTACTCTTGATTGACACCAGCTCTTTAGCGTACGGGGTATCTATCTCCCGTGTCTCTTTCGGAGGAGCAGCCATGCCGCAAGTCGCCGCCAGGATCAGCAATGACCACGAGAAGTGGCTCAAGGACTTCTTCAAGACCAAAAGCGCCGGTGCGGAATTCATCCTGCCCTGGGCCGTTGATGTGTTCTTCAAGATGATCCGGGGCGTATCCGTGGAGTTCACCACGGCCGAGCTCAAAACCGTGCTCGAGGCCCACCGCGAGGTGCGCCTGCTGCCCAACCAGTCCAAGCAGGCGTATCTGATGCTGCGTGTCGAGAGCGCCTGCGAGGAGCGCGAGGCGCACATCATGCACGGCGCCAGCCGCAGCAACCTGGAGATCAAGCTGCGCCGCCTGAGCGACCTGCAGGCCACCGCGTTGATGATCTGGGCCACGGCCTACTGGACCAGCAAGGCCTGGAGCGGCGTCTCCCTCGACGACTACGTGAAGCTCACGTGCACGGGCGGCTAGCCAGCCGGAGCCCAGCGGCCGCCTCCTCCGCCAGACGGCCCCACCAGGCCCCCTGATCCATGGCGCAGTGCCCTTCGCGCCGCAACACGCCGACCTTTTGAGGACATCCCCACATGCATGACAGCCCCACGATCCTGACCATCGCCGGGTCCGACTCCGGCGGCGGAGCCGGAATCCAGGCCGACCTCAAGACCATCGCCATGCTCGGCGGCTACGGCGCGTCCGTCATCACTGCGCTCACGGCCCAGAACACCACGGCCGTCACCGGCATCCATCCCGTGCCTGCGGATTTCGTGGTCCAGCAGTACCAGGCCGTGACCTCGGACATGAACGTCCGCGCGGCCAAGACCGGCATGCTTTTCTCCGCAGAGGTCATCACGGCCCTGGGCCAGGTCTTGGCCCAGCGCGGCTTCCCGCTTGTGGTCGACCCGGTGTGCGTGTCCCAGTCCGGCACGCGCCTGCTGGAGGAGTCCGCCGTGGCGGCCATGGTGCGCTACATCTTTCCCCAGGCCGACCTCTTGACCCCGAACCTGCCCGAGGCCGAGCTCTTCGCAGGCATGCGCATCAAGAGCGCCCAGGACATCTGCGAGGCTGCGGAGCGCCTGCTGGCCCTGGGCCCCAAGGCCGTGCTCATCAAGGGCGGGCACATGGACTCCCCGGCCAGCACCGACTGGTACGTCACGCCCGGACAGAAGGCCATTCCGCTCATGCAGACCCGCGTGGACACGAAGAACCTGCACGGCACGGGCTGCACGCTTTCCGCCGCCATCACCACGCACCTGGGCCTGGGCCTGGACATGCTGGTGGCCGTGCGCCGCTCCCAGCACTTTCTGCACGCGGCCCTGCGCGCCAGCTATTCCGTGGGCAAGGGGGGCGGCTCGCCCAACCACGCCGTGCCCCTGGTCAAGGAACAGGCCCGCCTGGGGCTCTTGCGCGACCTGGCCGACGCCGGCCTGGCCCTGTCCCAGCTGCCGCGCTTCGCCAAGCTCATCCCCGAGGTGCGCTCCAACCTCGCCCTGGCCTTGCCCTTCGCCGCCTCCAGCGACGACGTGGCGGCCTTTGGCGGACGCATCACCTGCACCCGCCGGGGCGAGGTCATCCTGGCCGGAGGGCCGGAGTTCGGCGCGTCCTCGCACATGGCGCGGGTGGTGCTGGCCGCGCGCAAGGTCAACCCGCGCCTGAGCTGCGCGCTGAACATCGCGTGCAACGAGTCCACCGTGGGCGCTGTCAAGCGCGCCGGGCTTTCGTCCGCGCACTTCAACCGCGCCGACGAGCCGGAGCTGGACCGCGAGGTCGAGGGCGGCACCATGGACTGGGGCACCATCACCGCCATGGAGCGCCACAAGACGCCGGGCGCGGTGGACGCCGTCATCGACGTTGGCGGCATGGGCAAGGAGCCCATGATCCGGCTGCTGGCCGAGGACACCCGCGAGATGCTGGGCAAAGTCCGGCGCATACTGGATATTTTGTAGACCGGACGTATTCCGCCCGCCTCCGCCCAAGGGTCGTGGTTGACAGGGGCCAATCCCCCGCTTATCTAACAGGACTTTTTGGCGAGAGTGGCGGAATTGGTAGACGCACTGGACTTAGGATCCAGCGGCTGAGTCCGTGGGAGTTCGAGTCTCCCCTCTCGCACCATTCAAACAACGCGACCCGCAGCCCTAGCGGGCTGACATCTTCAGGAGGACTGCAAGTCAATGGACTACAAAGTTGAAGAACTCTCCCCGGTCACGCGCAAGATCAACGTCACCGTGCCTGTCGAGGAAGTGAACGCGGCCCTGGCCGCCGGTGTGGCCCTCTACCGTCATCGCTACGAGATCAAGGGCTTCCGCCGCGGCAAGGCCCCGTCCTCCGTGGTCGAGTCCAAGTTCCGTGCGCAGATCTATGGCGAGGCCACCACGGACCTCATCAATTATCAGATCAACGAGATTCTCGGCACCCTGAAGCTCATGCCGCTCTCGCGCCTGGACGTGGACAGCAAGGAGCTGGTGCGCGACGCCGAGTTCGTCTACACCATCAGCTTCGAGGTGGCCCCGGACTTCGACCTGCCGAACTACGAGGGCCTCAAGGTCGACGTGGAGAAGGCCGTGGTCAAGGACGAGGAGGTGCGCGAGGTCGAGCAGCGCGTGCTGGAAAACGCAGCCGTCGTGAAGACCATCACCGAGGTGCGCCCGGCGGCCGACGGCGACATCGTCATCATCTCCTTCGGCGCCTACAAGAACGAACAGATCTTCCAGGGCATCCAGGCCGAGAACTTCGAATTGCAGCTGGGGCTCAAGCAGGCCCTGCCCGAGTTCGAGGCCATGCTGAAGACCCTGAAGACCGGCGAGAAGGGCGAGTGCGAAGTCGTGTTCCCGGCGGACTTCATCAACCCGGAGATGGCCGGGGAGACCCTGACCATGCGCGCCACCCTGCACGCCATCAAGGAAAAGACCATCCCCGAGCTCACCGACGAGGTGGCCAAGAAGGCTGGCGGCTTTGATTCCGTGGAGAAGATGCGCGAGGCCATCGTCAAGTCGTACATGACCAGCCGCGAGCAGCTGAACAAGTCCGTGGCCCAGAAGAAGCTCATGGACCAGCTTTTGTCCCAGGTCTCCTTCGAGCTGCCGCCCAGCCTGGTGGAGAACCGCATCGACCGCCTGCTGGCCGACCTGGAGCAGCGCCTGGACCGCCAGGGCAAGAGCCTGGAGTCCCTGAAGAAGACCCCGGACGAGCTGCGCGAGGGCGTGCGCGGCCAGGCCGAAGAGGCCGCCCGCGGCGAGATTCTGCTCCTGGCCGTGGCCAAGAAGGAGAACTTCGACGTCACCAGCGAGGAGATCGACGCCGCCCTGACCCAGGTGGCCATGCAGAATCGCCAGGATCTGCTCTCGGTGAAGCAGTACTACGAGGAGAACAACCTCATCTTCCCCCTGAAGGACCGCTTGCTGGCCGACAAGTCCATAGAGTATATTTATGCCAGAGCGGAAAAGACCGAGGTTGACGCCCCGGCCGAGGTAAAGGAAACTCCCTCGGCAGACGAGAAGGATAATGCCCAGGCCAAGCCGAAAAAGGCCAAGGCCAAGGCCGCCAAGACCGAAGACCCGCAGGAATAGGGCAGGGGAGCCCAGGGTTCCCTCCCTGCCGTCAGGAACATCCGCGCGGCGGTCCGGGCTTCACTTGTTCGGGCCGCCGCGCGTCGATTTTTCAGGGCGGCAGGCGTAGAATCCCCCGTGAGGACGCCGCCTGCTTGACGCAGCGACGTTTGCTTGTTTGAATCGGGTCCCAAGACCCAGCGCATGAATCTGTTTCCGCCAGAGAGCTGGCGGGGCCACAAGGAGCCGACCACATGCCCGCAGTCCCCATTGTCATCGAGACCACCGGCCGCACCGAGCGCGCCTACGACATCTATTCGCGCCTGCTCAAAGACCGCATCATCCTGCTGGGCAGCGCCATCGACGACCATGTGGCCAGCCTGATTTGCGCCCAGCTCCTTTTCCTGGAGTCCGAGGACCCGGAAAAGGAGATCTACATGTACATCAACTCCCCCGGCGGCTCGGTCACTGCGGGCATGGCCATCTACGACACCATGCAGTACATCGCCCCGCCCGTGGCCACCCTGTGCATGGGCCAGGCCGCCAGCATGGGCGCGCTTTTGCTCTGCGCGGGAGAGAAGGACATGCGCTACGCCCTGCCGCACAGCCGCATCCTCATCCACCAGCCCCTGGGCGGCGCCCAGGGCCAGGCCACGGACATCGGCATCCAGGCGCGCGAGATCCTGCGCATGCGCGAGTCCCTGAACGGCATCCTGGCCGGGCACACGGGCCAGACCATGGAGCGCATCGAGAAGGACACCGAGCGCGACTATTTCATGACCGCCAAGGAAGCCCTGGAATACGGCATCATCGACAAGATCATGACCAAGCGCGACGCCGCGCTCAAGAAGGCATAGGTGCACCCATGAAGAGAAAGAACGGCTCCCCGACGGACCTTTCCTGTTCGTTCTGCGGCAAGAGCCAGGTGGACGTGCAGCGGCTCATCGCCGGACCGGACGTCTACATCTGCGATGAATGCGTCGGGCTGTGCAACGACATCATCGCCCAGGAGCATGTGAGCGAGGGCGTGGGCGACGTGCGCCTGCTGCCGCCGCAGGAAATCAAGGCCCTGCTCGACCAGTACGTCATCGGCCAGACCACGGCCAAGAAGATATTGTCCGTGGCCGTGCACAACCACTACAAGCGCGTGGCCTATGCCCAGGCCGTCAAGGACGACGTCGAGATCGATAAGAGCAACGTGCTCCTGATCGGCCCCACGGGCTCCGGCAAGACGCTTTTGGCCCAGACCCTGGCGCGCATTTTGAAAGTGCCCTTCGCCATCGCCGACGCCACCACCCTCACCGAGGCGGGCTACGTGGGCGAGGACGTGGAGAACATCCTCGTGGCGCTTCTGCAGAACGCGGACTACGACATCGAGGCCGCCAGCCGGGGCATCATCTACATCGACGAGATCGACAAGATCGCGCGCAAGGGCGACAGCCCGTCCATCACCCGCGACGTGTCCGGCGAGGGCGTGCAGCAGGCCCTGCTCAAGATCATCGAGGGCACCGAGGCCAACATCCCGCCCAAGGGAGGCCGCAAGCACCCGCAGCAGGAGTTCATCCGCATGAACACCTCGAACATCCTGTTCATCCTGGGCGGGGCGTTCATCGGGCTGGACAAGATCATCCAGCAGCGCATGCAGGGCTCGAACATGGGCTTTGGCGGCAAGGTGGAGTCCAAGAAGAGCCTGGCCCTGGGCGAGCTTTTGACCCAGAGCCAGCCCAACGACCTCATCAAGTTCGGCCTCATCCCCGAGTTCGTGGGCCGCATCCCAATCGTCACCGCCCTGGACGAACTGACCCGCGAGGACCTGGTGCGCATCCTCACCGAGCCCAAGAACGCGCTGGTCAAGCAGTACCAGAAGCTCTTCGAGCTGGACAAGGTGGGCCTGCGCTTCACCGAGAACGCGCTGACGGCCATCGCCGAGGCGGCCATCGCCCGCAAGACCGGCGCGCGCGGCCTGCGCAACGTCCTCGAATCGACCATGCTGGACATCATGTACAAGCTGCCGTCTCTCACCGGCGTCAAGGAATGCGTGATCAACACGGCGGTCATTGAGAAAGGCATGGAGCCCCTGCTCATCTATCACCAAGAGGTCAAGAGCGCCTAGGCGCCAGGCACCAAGAGGTCAAGAGCGCCTAGCGCCAGGAGGGGTCGCGCGCATAGGCGGGGACCCGGGCCGTCAGGCGGCCAGGCGTTGACTTGCGCCCGCCCGAGCTTATCTTGGCCTGTACAGACTGCGCACCCCCCGGACTGAACCGGGGCGGAGCAGCCTTCAAGGAGCAGAGCATGTCACAATACGACGATCTTGAACGGGAGCTTCTGCCGGACGAGCCCCTCCTGCCGCTCATGTCCCTGCGTGAAGTGGTCATGTTCCCCAAGTCCATCGTGCCCCTGTTCGTGGGCCGCGAGGCCTCCATCAAGGCCATTGAGAGCGCCATCGCCGTCAACGACAAGCACATCTTCCTGGTGACCCAGAAGCTGCCGGAAAAAGAGCGCCCGGAGCCGGGCGACCTCTTCGCGGTCGGCACCGTAAGCCGCATCCTGCAGATGCTGCGCCTGCCCGACGGCACCATCAAGGTGCTCTTCGAGGGCTTGTACCGGGCCAACTGGAGCCTGGTGGAGCCCGCCGAGGGCGACGACCGGGAGTTCCCGCAGGTCCGCGTGGACCGGCTGGAAGACATTCCCGGAAGCCTGCAGGAGGGCGAGGCCCTGGTGCGTTCCGTGGGCGAGGCGCTAGAGACTTACGCCCGGAGCAACAAAAAGATCGCCCCGGAGTCCATCCTGGCCATGGCCGCCCTGCGTGAGCCCGGCGCCCTGGCCGATGCCGTCATGCCGCATCTCAAGGTCGAGTTCGAGCGCAAGCAGCGGGCGCTTGAGATCAGCAACACCACCCTGCGCCTGGAGTACGTCTACGAGCTGCTCCTGGGCGAGATCGAGATCGCCTCCATCGAGAAGCGCGTGAAGGGCCGCGTCAAGGGCCAGATGGAGAAGAATCAGCGCGAGTATTATCTGAATGAGCAGGTCAAGGCCATCCACAAGGAGATGGGCCGCGAGGACGACCCGGCCGCCGAGGCCGCCGAACTCGAAAAGCGCCTGGACGAAAAGATCATGCCCGACGAGTCGCGTGAGCGCGTGCTCAAGGAGATCCGCAAGCTCAAGCAGATGCAGCCCTCCAGCGCGGAATACACCGTGGTGCGCAACTACGTGGACTGGATTCTCGACCTGCCCTGGGGCGTGGTCAAGGACACGGAGCTGAACATCGCCAAGGCCAGGACCATCCTGGACGAGGACCACTACGGGCTGGAGAAGCCCAAGGAGCGCATCCTCGAATACATCGCCGTGCAGAGCCTGGTGAAGTCCATGAAGGGGCCGATCTTGTGCTTCGTGGGGCCTCCGGGCGTGGGCAAGACCTCCATCGCCAAGTCCATCGCCCGGGCCATGGACCGCGAGTTCGTGCGCCTGTCCCTTGGCGGCGTGCGCGACGAGGCCGAGATACGCGGCCACCGGCGCACCTACGTGGGCGCGCTGCCGGGCAAGATCATCCACTCGCTGCGGCGCTGCAAGTTCAACAACCCCGTCATCTGCCTGGACGAGGTGGACAAGATGAGCATGGACTTCCGGGGCGATCCGTCCTCGGCCCTGCTTGAAGTCCTGGACCCGGAGCAGAACTACGCCTTCAACGACCACTACCTGGACCTGGACTACGACCTGTCCAAGGTCTTCTTCATCACCACGGCCAACACGCTGGACTCCATCCCGCTGCCCCTGCGCGACCGCATGGAGATCATCCGCCTGCCGGGCTACCTGGAGACGGAGAAGCTCAAGATCGCCAAGCAGTTCCTGCTGGGCAAGCAGCGGGAGCTGCACGGCCTGACCGAGGAGAACTTGAGCATCTCGGACAACGCCATGCTTGAGGTCATCCGCCGCTACACCCGCGAGGCCGGCGTGCGCAACCTGGAGCGCGAGATCGCCGCCATCTGCCGCAAGTCGGCCATGAAGATCGTGGAGGGCAGGGACGCCGAGGCGGGCGTGAAGCCCGTGGCCGTGTCCAAGCAGACTGTGCAGACCTTCCTGGGCATCCCCAAGCACCGCCACGAGGAGCGCGAGGACAAGGCCCAGGTGGGCGTGTCCACGGGCCTGGCCTGGACCCAGATGGGCGGGGAGATCCTGCTCGTGGAAGTGGTCATCATGAACGGCTCGGGCAAGGTCGAGATCACCGGCAAGCTGGGCGACGTCATGCAGGAGTCCGCCCGGGCGGCGCTCTCCTACCTGCGCTCGCGTTCGGACCTCTTCGGGCTCAAGCGCGACTTCCACAAGGAGATCGACATCCACGTGCACGTGCCCGAGGGCGCGACGCCCAAGGACGGCCCCTCGGCCGGAGTGTCGCTGGTGACGGCCATCGTCTCCGCGCTTTTGAACATCCCGGTGCGCAACGACGTGGCCATGACCGGCGAGATCACCCTGCGCGGGCGTGTGCTGCCCATCGGCGGACTGCGCGAGAAGCTGCTTGCCGCGCACCGCGGGCTGATCAGCATGGTGCTCATCCCGGCGGAGAACGAGAAGGACCTGAAGGACGTGCCGGACGAGATCCTGAAGGACCTCAAGATCGTGCCCGTGGAGAACGTGGACGAGGTGCTGGAGAAGGCCCTTGTCTGTGGCAATTCCGGCGCGCTCTTCTGCGGACGCGACAACATCTCGCCGCTCTCCGACCTGCTGGTGAAGGAAGAGTATCTGCGGCCCACGCACTAGGCTGCAAGCGGGACTTTGAATTGAAGTTGGCCGGGGCAACCCGGCCTTTTTTTTGCCCGCCCGTTTCCGGTCGACGAGAGTCTTGTCCGGCAGGCCAAAGGCATGATGCTTTGCCCCCCTGCCTTGCGCTGGGCAAAAGGGAAGGCCGGGTTGCCCCGGCCTTTTTTCCTACTGCTGCTTGTTCAAGTGCTTCAGCACGTTGTCGTTGATCCAGTGCTCGTCCCACCATTCCACCGGGCTCACCTGCACGCCGCTGATGAGGATGCCGAAGTGCAGATGGTCGCCGCCGGCCAGGCCCGTGGTGCCGGTCTTGCCGATGATCTGGCCCTTCTTCACCTCCGCGCCCTTCTGCACGTCGATCTCGCTCAGATGCGAGTACAGGCTCTGCAGGCCCAGGCCATGGTCGATGATGACGCAGTTGCCGTAGATGCCCAGGAACGCGGCGTGAACGATGCGTCCGTCGTTGGCTGCCGGCACGGGCGCGGCCGCCACGCTGGCCAGGTCCACACCCAGGTGCGTCTGGTGGTCGATTTTCTCGCCGTTGTAGTAGTAGTCGCGCTGGTCGCCGAAGCCCGCGCGCCCGGCCGCATTGGGCAGGCGCATGAACGGACCGGACCAGAGGGGACCGGCGGAGGTGTCCTGGCCGATCTTCCGCAACTCGGCCTCGTTCAGTTTGCGCAGCTCGTTGTTCACGCGCTTGTAGATGTCCAGCGCCGACTTCTCATGCGGGTACTTGTCCGAGTACTGGCTCATCTTGTCGTTCAAGAAGTCGTCGGACACGTTCAGCTTGTCGAACTTGAAGTCCTTGGGGATGGCATAGATGTACAGGGTCTGGGTGGCCTCGTTGCCCGCCAGGTCGCGCACGATGATGCGCGGCTTGAAGTTCGTGGGCAGCATGTCGTAGGGCATGGCGAAGAAGCAGAAGTAGTCGCCGCCCTTCTGCTGGTAGGCCGGGAAGAAGACTTCGCCCACGGCCACGCCCACGCGGGCGACGGGCTTGGACACGTTGAAGCTCACGGCGCCGGAGCCGCCCTGGTTCACGTTGTGCACGCCCTGGTTCACGTTGATGCGCGGCGGGGTCAGGTCAAGGGTCAGCTTGCGCACGAGGCTGGTCTTGCCGCGCCCGATGAAGGACAGCAGGGAGTGGGTGCGCACGACGACGGTCAGCTCCACCGGGCCTTCCTTGAAGGCGGAGTCGCGCGGGAGGCGGAACACCTCGGTGTGCTCCATGGGCTTGTCGGTGAAGGTGCGCTGCAGGAAGTCCACGCGCTTGCCGTCCTGGGACAGGGAGGCGGAGAAGCCCTTGAGCCCGATGTGCCTGGCCGTGATCTTCAGGGTGAAATCCGTGTTGAAGGAGGCCACGTCGCTTTCCGGGGTGAGGCTCAAGGTCGGCGGGCTGCCGTCGCGGATGAAGGCGTACACGCCCAGGCCGATGACGATAAGGGCGAACAAGATAAACGCATTGCGCACGAAAGCGCCGGAACCTTTCTTGTCCATGTGGCGAAATCCTCGCTGGCTGGGACGGCTGGCGCAGCCCCGGCGAAATTGGGTGGTGTCAGGGTTTGGCGGCTGCGCTCGCCTGATCCATGGCTTCCAGGAGCTGTATGGTGAGCTGCAGGAAGTCGGCCTCGGTGACGATGCCCACGAGCTTGCCCTCGTCCACCACCGGGAGGCAGCCGTACTTGTTGTGGTAGAGGATGTTGGCCGCGTCCTTCACGGAGTCCTGGGAGGCGACGGTGCGGACGTCGGTGCGCATGATCTCCTGCAGGGGGATGCCTGCGTCGATCTCGTTCTGGGTGGCCTGGTCGATGTCGGCCAGGTGCGAGATGGTGTTGGCCAGCACGTCGCGGTTGGTGATGAGCCCCCGGAAGATGTTGTTGCCCGTGGTGATGGGGACGTGGCGGATCCGTTTCTGGTCCATGAGCACCCGGGCGTTTTGCAGAGTGTCCGTCTCCCGCAGGGAGAAGACCGGGCTGGTCATGAGTTCGCTGATCTTGAACATGTGGGCTCCTCCAGGTTGGCATGCGCGGGCAATACCGGTTAGCACCGAACATGATATTTTTCAGGAAACCCCCGTCCTGTCAAGGGCGCTGGCGCAACTGCGTGTTGACTTGGCCGTGGAAAAATGGTCAGCACCAGTGCACAAACAAGAACGATGCCGCTTCAGGGAGATGGCTATATGCGGGTTGATCCACGAAGAATGCGTGAGCGCATGGTGGACGAGCAGATCGTCGCGCGCGGCATCACGGAGCCGCGCCTGCTCGCCGTCATGCGCGAGCTGCCCCGGCATCTCTTCGTCGAGGAGGCCATGGCCAAGCAGGCCTACATGGACAACCCCCTGCCCATTGGCGAGGGGCAGACCATCTCCCAGCCCTACATCGTGGCGCTCATGACCGAGCTGCTCCGGGTGGAGCCTGGCATGAAGGTGCTGGAGATCGGCACCGGCTCCGGCTACCAGGCCGCAGTGCTGGCCAAGCTCGGGGCGGACGTGCACACCATCGAGCGCCTGCCGAAGCTCTGTGAGCTCGCGCGCAACAGGCTTCGGGCCATGGGCCTGTTCAACGTGCATGTGAAGCTCGACGACGGCACCCTGGGCTGGCCCTCCATCGCGCCCTTTGACCGCATCCTGGTCACCGCTGGCGGGCCGGAGGTGCCCCAGCCCCTTGTGGACCAGCTGTGCGAATGCGGGCGGCTGGTCATGCCCGTGGGCCCGGCGCGCAGGCTCCAGAGCCTGATCCTCATTGAGAAGAAGGACGGGCAGGTGCTGCGCCAGGACTACGGCGGGGTGCAGTTCGTGGATCTGGTGGGCGCCCACGGATGGTGAGCGCCCCGGCCTCTCGGCGATTTACACGCGCCGCGAAATCAGACATAGTTGTGGTCTGTGACGGCTTAAAGAGCCGAAACCTTACCTTTGGAGCGTGCTCGTGAGTTCTTGCAGCGGTGGTTCCTGTTCTCCTTCCTCCAGTTTGAGCAGCGGCAAGATAGCGTTGCAGGACCAGCGCATCATCAAGGCGCTGGAACGCATCCGCTACAAGCTTTTTGTCATGAGCGGCAAGGGCGGGGTGGGCAAGAGCTCTGTGTCCGTCAATATCGCCGCCGCCCTTGCGGCCAGGGGCTTCAAGGTCGGGCTCATGGACGTGGACATCCACGGCCCCAGCGTGCCGCGCCTGCTGGGCCTCACCGGCCAGCTGGAAACCACCAAGGACAGCCGGATCCTGCCCAAGCGCTACAGCGATAACCTGCACGTGGTGTCCATGGAGTCGCTCCTGCTCGACCCGGACCAGGCCGTGCTCTGGCGCGGGCCCATGAAGACCACGGCCATCCGCCAGTTCATCTCCGACGTGGAGTGGGGCGAACTTGATTTTCTGGTGGTGGACTCGCCCCCGGGCACCGGCGACGAGCCCATGACCGTGCTGAAGCTCATCCCCGAGGCCCTGGCCGTGGTGGTCACCACCCCCCAGGAGGTCTCCCTGGCCGATGTGCGCAAGGCCATAAATTTCTTGCAGTACGCCCAGGCCAACATCCTCGGCGTGGTGGAGAACATGAGCGGGCTGGCCTGCCCGCACTGCGGCAAGTCCATCGACCTGTTCAAGAAGGGCGGCGGCAAGACCCTGGCCGAGCAGTACGGCCTGGAGTTTCTGGGCGCCATTCCGCTTGATCCCGCCACCGTCGTGGCCGGGGACCTGGGAACGCCCGTGGTGCTGCTCGAAGCCGACAGCCCGGCCAAGGAGGCCCTGCTGGCCTTGGGCGACCGCGTGGCGCAGGCCGCGCAGACCAGCCTCGAAGCCGCATCCACCGTGCATCGCTAGGAACACCGGGAGAGGGCGACGTGAACCTGAATCTGGCCAACATGCTGACCATCGCGCGCGTGTTCGCGGTGCCGGTCATCGTGGTCCTGCTCACCATCGAGCACAGCCACCAGACCGTGCTCTCGGCCTACCTGGCCTCGGGCGTCTTTATCCTGGCCTCCCTTACGGACATGGCCGACGGATACGTGGCCCGGCGCCAGAACCTCATCACCAACCTGGGCAAGTTCCTGGACCCCCTGGCCGACAAGCTGCTCATCGGCTCGGCCCTGATCATGCTGGTGGAACTCTCCTGGGTGCCGGCCTGGATCGTGGTGGTCATCATCTGCCGCGAGCTCGCCGTCACCGGCATGCGCGGCGTGGCGGCGGACAGGGGCGTGGTCATCGCCGCGGACTCGCTGGGCAAGCTCAAGACCATCAGCCAGACTTTGGCCCTGGCGCCCCTGCTGGCCCATTACCCGCTCTTCGGGTTCGACCCGCACCCCATCGGCATGGTCCTGCTGTATGTGGCTCTTGGGCTTACCGTTTTTTCGGGCGGGAATTATCTGTACAATTTCTACAAAAATTGGTTACAACTTGAATGACCAAGCGCTCACGCAGGGTTAGAGCCATTTTACGGAGAATGAAATGAGAAAGGCGTCCAGCGGCCATCTTGCACGCATATCCAACTGCCTGCAGACCATCCTGGAGCTTGAGCCTGAGCTTGAGAAGATCGAGCTCGGCAAAAGCCTGCTGGAGGAGTTCTCCGTGCTCAAGGACTTTTTGCAAAAGATCGATACCGTGGCCCTCAATGAAGACGACGTGGAACGCGTAGAGACCGCAACCTCCAATTTCCTTGAGGAGCTGCGCGGACCGCTTGCCCAGATCCGCCCTGGACGGTTCGGATCGCTGCGTTTGCAGTGAGGAGCGCTGATGGCCCGGCGCATCCTGCTTGGAATACTGATCTTTGTGAATGTGGTTCTGCTGTTCCGGCTGTTCTGGACCGAGCATGGACTCTTCGCCTACATGAACATGCGCAAGCATTCCGTGAAGCTGCAGAACCAGCTGCAGGATGTGGACGCCCGCAGCCTGGAGCTCAGCCGGGAGATCCGCAGGCTCAAGAATGACCGCAGTTACCAGGAGATGATCATCCGCGAGCGCATGAACTACGTGAAGGAAAACGAGGTGCTCTACATCTTCTCCGGAAAGGTCGACGTACCCCAGGGGGCCGAAGGCGATGAGAAGAAAGATTGAATGGTACCAGGAAGTTCTGGCCCTGGAGCCGGGGTCGCGGATCTTCTTTCCGCTGGCCAAGCTCTTTGTTGAGTTCGGACAGCTTGAGGACGCCGCCAAGACGTTGCGCCAGGGCCTGGACCGGCACCCGGACGCCATAGAGGCCCGCCTGCTGCTCATCCAGGTGCTGACCAAGCTGGAGCGCGTGGACGACGCCCGTGACCAGCTTTCCGCCGTGATCAAGCCTCTGGAGCGCTACCCGGCCTTCTGGTCCCTCTGGGCCCAGCAAAAGGCCGAGCACGACCGCGACTTCGCCGTTTTTCTCATGCTCGTGGCCTCGCATTTCACCGGCAAGCCCGTCAAATGGACGGATGTCGTCATCGAGGGCCTGAACTCCCTTTCCGACCGTCTCATCGGGCCGCTGCAGAGCCAGGCGCGCAAGCAGAAGCCCCAGTCCGCGCCGGAGCTCCCGCTTCCGCCCCTGGACGAGGTCCGCCCCGAGCCGCCCGCTGGCGAATCCACCTACGAAGGACCGGCCCCGGACGCAGGCAGCTTCCGCACCCGCACCATGGCCGAGCTTTTGGCCTCCCAGGGCGACTACAGCGGCGCGCTAGGCATCTACCGCGACCTCTGGGGCCGCGCCCAGGACGAACGCGAGAAGACCGACCTCTCCTCGCGCATCCGCACCCTTGAGGACGGCCTGGCCAAGTCCCCGGAGCCTGCGAGCCCCGCCAAGCATGAATCCTTGGAAGACCCCTTTGGCAAGCACGCCAAGAACCGGCTCATGAGCACCCTTGAGGCCCTGGCCTCCCGCCTTGAGTCTCGGGTCCAAGCCAGAACCAAATGACCAGAGGTTCCCATTGACCAACAGCTCCCATGACCTGTCCGGCCTCCGCAGGGGGCCCGGCAGGCTGTCGACCTGGCTTCTCCTTCTGGCCGCCTCCCTTGTCCTCACGGCCTGCGGGGCCCTTGGCCCCAGCTGGGACGAGAGCAAGCGCACCGTGAAGACCACGGTCCTCGGCACACGCGATTACATCAACCCTTCGCCAAAGATCGACGTGACCCGCTACGGCTGGGAGAATCCCAACCAGGAGAAGCTGGCCCTGCTGTTCTCGCCCGTGGACGCCAAGGTCACGGAGCTTATGCGCTACGTCACCAGCCAGGATTTCCGCCCCAACGAAGCCTGGATGAACTACCTCATGATGCGCTTCCCCTGGATCGACGGGGTGCTCGTGGCCGACGCCAACGGGGACATCCTGGAGCGCCGCCCGCCCGTGCCCTTGAAGCGCTTCAGCGAGCCGCTGGTCTTCGAGTCCATCTGGCGCGAGACCCTGGTCAAGACCGTCGTGGACTACACGGCCCTTGGGCCGGAGGTCTATTTCGGCATGCCGAACTACGAGGGCACCGAGTTCGTGGGCCTGCACGTGGTGAGCTTCGACCCGCGCGTGCTGTTCACCTTCTGCCCCAATCCCGAGGAGCTCTTCATCGTCGACCCGCACTCCCACAAGCTCTGGTCCGTCGGGGCCAAGGTTCCGCCGGAGGCCGAGGCCCTCACCGCCATCACCTGGGACAAGATGCTGCTTGAAAAGAGCCAGGGCACCGTCGATTCCGGGGGCAAGCAATTCACCTGGCTGGCCCGCTACATCGGGCGCGACCGCTTCATCTACGCCACCGAGAGCGCCAACGCCACGTTCAAGGACAAGGGCCTGCAGCTGATCCCGTTCTTCGGCTCGTCCAAATAAGCGCACCCCACCGCGCCTGAACCCTCGCAACGCGGAGGAAAGACACGTGTCCCAGCAGATCACCGTCACCGAGCACCTGCTTTTGCACCAGAAGCATGTGCCCATGGCCACCGGCCGCTTCACCCGTCTGTTCAACGAGCTCATCCTCTCGGCCAAGATCATCACCCGCGAGGTCAGCAAGGCCGGCCTCGTGGACGTCCTCGGCTTCACCGGCGACATCAACGTCCAGGGCGAGGAGGTCAAGAAGCTCGACGAGTTCGCCAACCGCGTGCTCATCCACCGCCTCTCGCGTTGCGGCGCGCTGTGCGCCATGGCCTCCGAGGAAAACGCGGACATCATCGAGATCCCCGACGGCCTGCCCACGGGCGACTACTTCGTCGTCTTCGACCCGCTGGACGGCTCCTCGAACATCGACGCCAACGTCAGCATCGGCACCATCTTCTCCATCTACCGCCGCAAAAGCCCCAGCGACTCGCAGCTGATGAGCACGGACATCCTGCAGAAGGGATCCGAGCAGGTGGCCGCAGGCTACATCATCTACGGCTCCTCGACCATGATGGTCTACACCACCGGCGACGGGGTCAACGGCTTCACGCTGGACCCGAGCGTGGGCGAATTCCTGCTCTCGCACCCGAACATCCGCATTCCGGACCAGGGCAAGATATATTCTGTGAACGAGGGCTACTACCACTACTGGGACAAGCCCACCCTGGACGTGCTGGCGTACTTCAAGGCAGCGGGCGTGCCCCGGCGCAAGCCCTACAGCCTGCGCTACATCGGCTCGCTGGTGAGCGACTTCCACCGCAACCTGATCTACGGCGGCATCTTCATGTACCCGGCCGACAACCGCGACCCGAGCAAGCCCGGCGGCAAGCTGCGGCTCATGTGCGAGGCCGCGCCCATGGCCTTCATCGTGGAGCAGGCCGGCGGCATGGCCATCGACGGGCACCGCCGCATCCTGGACATCACCCCGGACCACCTGCATCAGCGCGTGCCCCTGTTCGTGGGCTCCAAGAAGGACGTGGAGCAGGTGCTGGAGATCTACACCAAGGCCTCCCAGGCGCCCCA
>Ga0209800_10001381_pt1 | contig 25871 bp, 24 predicted proteins | sample Higcelweek8metaG_FD_187174 | JGI IMG/M metagenome (GOLD analysis project Ga0209800, IMG submission 187174) | Freshwater pond sediment microbial communities from the University of Edinburgh, under environmental carbon perturbations - High... | ecosystem: Environmental > Aquatic > Freshwater >...
CAGGAATTGCGGAGCAAAGGTTCCTGTCTTTATCTTTTTAGAGGAATTGCCGACGAGGTCATTGAAAAACTATTGAATGCGTTCTCCGTTGATGCTGTTTTTGTGAACCGCGATTATACCCCTTTTAGCCGAATGCGCGACGATAAGATGGCAGAAGTTTGTTCAATCAAAAATGTTTTCTTTTCAACCTATTCGGATGCATTGCTGACAGAGCCTGAACAGGTATTTAAAAGCGACGGAAAACCATATACCATTTTTACCCCATTTTTCAGGAAAGCCAAAGAGGTATTTATTCAATCACCGGTACAGAATCAGTTTACAAATTATTTCTCCGGTGAAATTTCAAGTTCTCTTGCTGGGATTCCAGATGAATTTAAGATGGGGGAGAAGAGCGGGTTATTGTTGACTGGTGGAAGGCACGAGGGCGAAAACTTATTGTCGAATCTGGAGAACCTAACGGATTATGACATATTGCGGGATATTCCTTCAGTCAGTGGAACATCACATTTATCGGCCCATCACAAATTTGGTACGGTTTCAATACGCGAAACATATCATCGAATTGTTGACTTGTTTGGCAAAGAACACACCTTGGTCAGTGAGCTTTATTGGCGCGATTTTTTTACCCACATCGGGTTTCATTTTCCATCTGTTTATGGAAAATCATTCAATCTCAAATATGAAAACCTTGAGTGGGAAAACGATAAAGAAAAGTTTGAAAAATGGTGTGCCGGGACAACTGGTTTCCCCATTGTGGATGCAGGGATGCGTGAACTGGTTGCCACCGGATATATGCATAACCGGGTACGCATGATTGTTGCTTCGTTTCTGGTGAAAGACTTGCACATTGACTGGCGTTGGGGAGAACGTTTTTTTGCAAACCACCTGATAGATTACGATCCGGCAGTAAATAACGGGAACTGGCAGTGGGCTGCTTCAACCGGGTGCGATGCGCAACCCTATTTCCGCATTTTCAACCCATGGAGGCAGCAACAGAAATTCGACCCGGATTGTGTTTATATCAAAAAATGGATACCCGAGTTAGTCAAACTCGGTGCGAAGGAGATTCACAAAATGGATATTTCAAAAATCCGCATCCCCAATTATCCGTTGCCTGTTGTTGATCACGGTTTAGAATCAAACCATTCCAAAGAGTTTTTCAGGAAACTAAAATAAATTGGATTGTTAAAATCTGAAAACATTAAATTTGTTCCAAATTAAATTCATCATCATGATTATTCCTTATAAAAGAGTCCTTCTAAAACTTTCGGGCGAGTCGTTAATGGGAAATGTTGGATACGGAATTGATCCCGAACGGTTGAATTCGTATGCGCAACAAATAAAAGAGATAGTTGAAATGGGCATTCAAGTGGCTATCGTCATTGGCGGCGGCAATATCTTTCGCGGTCTTAGTGGCGCCTCTAAAGGTTTCGACCGGGTAAAGGGCGATCAGATGGGCATGTTGGCTACGGTTATAAATAGCTTGGCCCTGCAATCATCGCTGGAAAAAATTGGGGTTAAAGCGCACACTTTTTCAGCAATCAGAATGGAACCCATCGGTGAGTTTTATTCCAAGCAAAAGGCTATCGATTCAATGCAAAAGGGAGAAGTAGCAATAATTTCGGCCGGGACTGGAAATCCTTTTTTCACTACCGATACCGCTTCAGCTTTACGTGCCGTTGAAGTTGAGGCCGATGTGATGCTTAAAGGGACAAGGGTTGATGGTATTTATACTGCCGATCCCGAGAAAGATCCAACCGCAACACGGTTCGAAAGAATCTCGTACGATGAAATCTATAATCTGGGGTTAAAAATTATGGATCTGACTGCTACCACCCTTTGCAAGGAAAACAAAATGAAAATTGTGGTTTTCGATATGGATACTCCCGGAAATCTTAAAAAAGTACTTGCCGGAGAAAAGGTAGGGACAGTTGTTTATTAATTAATGTTTTAACGTAAATTTATAATGTAGAGGCATGAAAAAAATAGTAATACTTCTAATTTTTGTTTCCAGTATTGGCATTTGTGCTCAGGCTAAAGTTAACCCCCACGCCATTGGTCTTCGTCTTGGCGGAAATGGAAGTATAAATGGTGCAGAAATTTCTTATCAACAACAGCTTGGTGGTGATAACCGGATTGAACTTGATTTGGGTTGGGGGGGAAACAGTTCATGGAACCGTATGTTTGTTGTTGGAGTTTACCAATGGGACTGGAATATTGACGGAGGTTTGAATTGGTATGTTGGTCCCGGTGCAAGTCTTGGTTTATACTCATACAAGGGGGACTCAGGTTATCTGAATGTTGCTTTAGGAGGTCAAATTGGTCTTGAATATGATTTTAACAAAAAAGGAGCACCAATTTTACTTAGTATAGATGCTCGTCCAATGTGGGACTTTATTGGTGATAATGCAGGGTTAGGATGGGGCACTGCACTTGGGTTACGCTATACCTTTTGATTGTTGAACAACGTTCACCTGGAGTTTTAAATAGAAAAGAATATATCAAGAATATTAAAATTTTACCCGTTTTGGTTTTCAATACGGGTATTTTTTTGGTTTTTGATTTGGATGTCGATAGCAACAATAATGGCTGTAAAACCCCAGAAAGGAATTGAAGCTTTGTCCATATCAAGAAAGTTGTTCAATATTCCATGAAAATAATAGGTTATTAATCCCAGTAGCGCTGATAGTATCAACGTTTTTAACCTTTTATCGTCAGTGCTGGAATAAGCCCTTATACCTATTGTTAAAACGATAATGACAATGGCTATAAAACTAAGTGAACCAAATACACCTGATTCGGCAAGAGCTCCCAGGTATTCACTGTGTGCATTCCCACCATCGCCTGAGTTGGTGCTGATGATGGTTCGTTGAGATGTTACCTGATAGGGAGCATAATTCATTGCATACGTTCCGGGTCCCCATCCAAGAAAGGGTCTTTCTTTGAACATTTTTAAAGCACAGTTCCAACGGTTTATCCTTTCAAGGTTTGAAGCATCGGTCGAAATATTGGTCATTGATGTGAAATGATCGAGCAGGTTGGCCGATGAATCTTGTGAGTTTTGTTCCAGTTTTTGAAGTATCTGGTTTTGAAATGTAAATATGATCACCAGAATACTGATTAGTGTAATTAAGATGACCTTAAATTTAATTTTCAGACGCATGATCATCCAAATTCCGGCTGCTGCAAAGAGGCCCAACCATGCGGCTCTTGCATACGAAAGGATTTCTGCAAGAAGGAATAACGCGGTAATTCCCCAAATTCCAAATCGGAATTTTCTGTCGATCTGTTTTGAAAACGAGAACCCAATCAGAAATGGAATATACATGGCCAATACGGCACCATAAGAAGTGTGGTCGTTAAAAAATGGGTACATAACCCAATGGGCAGCCTGGTTGTTGTACAGGCCATATCCCAAGTGACGGATAATTGTATATAAAATAACAGGGACAAATGCTATGGTAAATAGCCAGATGAATTTTTCAATGTTTTTCGATTTGTTGAATAAGAATGTGAGGATGAAGAAAAATACTACAATGAACCATATTCTGGTCATCAGGTATTTAAACGATACAAGTGGCAAAGAACTTGAACACGAGGTGATAGCCATCCATCCCAAATAGAAGTAAATTACGATCGCCACCGGATGCCGGGTGATACTTCGGTCGATCTTTTTTCCCGTTAAAAGGGAAAGCAGAAAAATAATCAGTATGCCGAATAAAAGTGGTTCTGTTGGCAGGTGCATATCAAACGGAAGCCCAAAAACCAAATTATCGAGTGGAATTGAGAATGGGGCAAAGATCACTGTTAACCAAATAAGCTTATCGTAAGAATAGATGGCTGTGAGTACAATAACCAGAATAAAAGGAATAAGAATACCCAGCAAAGTATCTTTCTTTAAAACCAGATAAGCGTTAATGACGATAAACGCAAATGAAACGGCATAAAAAAGAATATACTTTAACCAACTATCAGGTATGATGTTATTATTTTGCTGAGATTCTCTCACGGAAGTAGTCAATCAACAATACAGTAACAACAGAAGCAGTAAATGCGGCAAGGGTCGAAAGAAAAACAATCAACCAACGAACAGGATATGACTTTTTATCAGCTGGGAAAGGTTTTTCAACAATGACAGAATAGGTAATTTTTTTTGTTCCATGGCTGATACCGAGATCATATTGTATTTTAAGAGAATCGGCAACACGTTCGAATGATTTTAACTTGTTGCTAAGTCTTCTGAATTCAGTTCCTTTTTCTTTTAAGTTTTCCAACAATTCCTTTGCAGGTTTGGTGTCGCCTTTTCGGGCTGCTGCATCCATCAGTCCAATGGTCGCTGCTTCAACCTGAGCATCATAATCAAGAATATTGTATGTTTTGCTCATTTCAGACAATAAAGCCTGTACTGAATCGATTTCAGCATTCTTATTTTCAAGATCTCTTTTAGCGATTTCAGCAACTTCCAGGTATTTTATTGAAAATTGGCGTTGTAACAGTTGGTCGAAATAGAGGATAAGCGAATCGACCATGTCGGAAGCCCTTTGAGGGTTTTCATCCAAAACCTTTATTTCAATAGTCTCAAATTCAGTTTTCTTGAAGCTGATGTTCTCATCGAATTCTGCAAGAATGTAAGTCTTATATAGCGGATCACTTTTGCTGATTTTGTATACTTTGTCAAGATGAAAAGCTTCAATTAATCTGAATTTATTATCAACTGAACGGACATCTTCCAACATTTGCTCACTTTCAGATTCTTCGCTGTATATCTGTGTGTTGACAGGATATGCTTTACCTGTCGATTTGTATTTTGGTTTGATAATTTGAGGCGTTGTGATAATCGCGGAAAGAATAATTGCAGTTATTACAGCTATTGAAATGTGTGTTTTCCACTTCCAAAGCGTTTTAAAAATCTTCTCGTTATTAAAAAAATTCTCCATAAGATAAGTTTATCGTTAGTCTACCGTTTTAACGAAGGAATTCACAGTTTATTATTTTCTGAAAAAATATTTCTCTTATTCTGCAATAAGGATGTAGTAATTTTTCTTCCCTTTTTGTGCGAGCAGGTATTTTTCGGCAATCAAATCATCCAACTTGACAATCATGTCCGGATTCGAAACCCTGTCTTTATTCAGGTTCAAGCCGTTCCCCTGAATGGTTCGGCGCAATTCTCCTTTAGATGAAAAAACAGTTGTTTTATCGGTTAGAAGGTCAATGATATTGATTCCATTTGCCAATTCTGATAAAGAAATCTTAAATTGAGGAACCCCTTCAAATACAGAAAGAAAGGTTTTTTCATCGAGCTTTTTAAGCTGATCAGCAGTGCCTTGTCCGAAGAGTATTTGAGAAGCTTCAATGGCTGATTGAAGATCTTCCTTTGAATGAACCATGGTTGTAACTTCTTCGGCAAGCTTTTTTTGAAGTGTCCTTAAATGGGGCGCTTCGTTATGTTGTTTTACCAATTCTGAAACTGTATCCTGTGGTAAAAGAGTGAAAATTTTAATGTATTTTTCAGCATCGGCATCTGAAGTATTGAGCCAGAATTGATAAAATGAATAAGGAGAAGTCCGTTCAGGATCTAACCAAACATTCCCAGATTCAGTCTTTCCAAATTTTCCTCCATCGGCTTTGGTAATAAGTGGGCATGTCATTGCAAAAGCTTCTCCACCTGAAATTCTTCTGATAAGCTCGGTACCGGTAGTAATATTTCCCCATTGATCAGAACCGCCCATTTGCAGTTTGCAGTTGTAGTTTTGAAATAAATGAAGGAAATCGGTTCCTTGTACCAATTGGTAAGTAAACTCAGTAAAAGAAAGGCCGGAAGTTCCTTCGCCAGCCAAACGTTTTTTTACTGAATCCTTCGACATCATATAGTTAACCGTGATGTGTTTCCCAATATCGCGAATGAATCCGAGGAATGAAAATTCTTTCATCCAATCGTAATTATTCACCATCAATGCTTGATTTTCGGCGCCAGATGAGAAATCGAGGAATCGGCTCAATTGTTTCTTCAAACAGTCCTGATTATGTCGAAGGGTTGTTTCATCCAGAAGATTTCTTTCCTGTGATTTTCCAGAGGGATCGCCAATCATACCGGTAGCGCCTCCAACTAAAACAATGGGGCGATGACCACAAACTTGTAAATGTTTGAGCATCATTACGGAAACCAAGTGCCCAATATGAAGTGAATCGGCGGTTGGATCAATTCCAACGTATGCTGAAGTCATCTCTTTTTCAAATTGTTCTTTGGTGCCAGGCATCATATCATGAATCATGCCCCTCCATTTAAGTTCTTCTATAAAGTTCATTTCAGTAATGTTATCGAACGTGTTCGCAAAAATATGTGGTTTAAATACTGTTTTTCAACGGGCGTCAAAAATACAAAAATATAGTTACCATTAAAATAGATTGTTGACACAACAAAAAAATGAATGAAGGAACAATGTCAGAAGTCTGGCTTGAAAAATACACTTCCCAAAATCGTGGAGTAGAATTTAAGAGGATCTCAATCTTCGCTTTTTTCCTTTTTATTCATTCCTTCTAAAATAATCACGATTTCACCTTTAACCGTTTTTGCGTTGAAATGATTGAAAACTTCGAGCAAGGAGCCACGGGCATTTTCTTCATAAATTTTTGAGAGTTCGCGGCTGACACAAACGTTCCTGTCGGGTCCGAAATACTCGATAAATTGTTCCAGGGTTTTACATAACCGGTAAGGCGATTCGTAAAAAACCATGGTTCGCCGTTCTTCGGTAAGTTCTTTTAGCTTGGTTTGTCTTCCTTTTTTAATCGGAAGGAATCCTTCAAAACAAAATTTATCGCAGGGCAAGCCCGAGTTGACAAGGGCAGGGATAAACGCCGTTGCACCCGGCAGGGTTTCAACTTCAGCTCCTTTTTGAATACAAGTCCGTGCCAGTAAAAATCCCGGATCAGAAATTCCGGGCGTACCGGCATCCGAAATAAGTGCAATGTTTTCACCACCAAGAATTCGTTCAGCTATTTGTTCGGCGGTTTTGTGTTCGTTGAATTTGTGGTGCGACTGCAGACGTGAGGAAATTTCAAAGTGTCGTAATAAAACCGACGATGTTCGGGTATCTTCAGCAAGTATAGTATCAACCTCTTTTAAAATCCGAATTGCCCGGATGGTCATATCTTCGAGGTTGCCAATCGGGGTTGGAACAATGTATAACTTTGCCATGGCTTTTAGTTTTCAAACCTGCGTTTAACCAAATCCATAAATTTGAGACTGGCTTCATTTTTTGTCCATTTAAAATTATTTTCAAGATATTCGATGGCTTCAAGAAAATTATTCAAACTGTCAAGCTGATTCACTGTGGTTTCGAAATTTTTGTTGTCGTTTGCAAAAAGTTCACGTGAAAAAAGGAATCGGTCGTTTATTCCAATTGAATTCATAATATTGATGATCGGTTTGCCTTTAATCTTCGATTCGAAATTTGTCGCAGCGGACAGTTTTTCATAAATAGAAGGTTCATTAACAAATTGTTCTCCAAAAACTTTTATTTCTTGAACTTCAACGGTGGGTGTTTCTTTTATCTCAACAATAACTGGTTCTGAATTCTGAACTACTTCCGTTTCATTGTGGTCGATTGCAACTATCTCATCTTCTGGTTGAGAAAGATCGGAGACCTCTTCCGGTTTAACTTCTTCGACCAATTTGGTCTCTTCAACAGATTCGGAGTGATTAATTTCAGTTTCTGTTTCGACAATTTGATTTTCAAGAATTTCAGTTTCAGAAGGAAGGGGAGTATTATCCTCAACGGCTGGTTCAGAAGTGATAACATCTTTAAATACCTCGTCTGGAACCGAAATTTCTTCTAATACATTCGCTGACTCCATGGAGGTGACATCCTCAATTTCTTCAGCAACGGCTACTATTTTTTCTGGCTCAATCAATGGTTCAGGTAAAGACGCATCCACAATTTTATCTTCGGAGACCGAAATTTCTTCAGATGCAATAAGCTGATCTTTTTGGACTATGACCAGTTCGTTCGAAGAAAGAAGCATTAATTCCTGATACAAAATTTTTGCTTTTGACGTTGTAATCTCAATTAAGAGGGGATCAGCTTTCTCCCCATTTCGAAGGGCTTCAACCAATAAATTGATCTCTTCGAGGCTTTTTGCAACCAGTTCAAGTATAATTTTATTGTTCATATTCGTTTATACATCATTTATTTACACTCAGATGAAAATATTTCATGAAATGTAGTATCTTCAAAAATTGAAATTTTTCGCTCACTTAATACAGAACGACAGAATTCTCAATTAGTTGTAAAATTACTTTTTTGTTTTATAGATAAAGATGTTTCTTGAAAAAGATTTAAGCGGGACACGGCAGCGTGGGTGGATAGAAGTTATCTGTGGGTCGATGTTTTCAGGGAAGACAGAAGAACTGATCAGACGGTTGAACCGTGCCCGTATTGCCAGGCAGCGTGTTGAAATATTTAAACCGGTTACCGATGTTCGATATTCAGTTGAGGAGGTTGTTTCTCACAATGAAAATGCCATTCGCTCAACACCTGTTGATACGGCTTCGAATATTTTATTGCTTACAGGCGATGTTGATGTCATTGGGATTGATGAAGCCCAGTTTTTCGATAACGCGTTGGTTGAAGTTTGTGAAAAACTGGCCAACATGGGTATTCGGGTAATTGTTGCCGGGCTGGATATGGATTATATGGGTAAGCCATTTGGTCCTATGCCACAACTGATGGCTGTGGCCGAATTTGTGGCAAAAGTACATGCTATTTGTATGAATTGTGGTAGTTTAGCTCAATATTCACATCGGCTTACGTCAGATGGAAATCTGGTTATGTTGGGTGAAAAAGATGAATATGAACCATTGTGCAGAGAGTGCTATAACAAAATTCAAAAATGATTCAAGATGAATGAACTGACTAACTTTGTTATTGCAGGGCAAATCGGGGCCCGGCTTCTTCAAAAAGGTGAGGAAACCCGAATTATTTATCTGTCAACAGATTCTCGAACCATCGTTTCAGGTCCTTCAACGTTGTTTTTTGCATTAAAAACAAACCGTAACGATGGTCATCAGTTTATCCGACATGCTTATGACAAAGGGGTGCGTAATTTTGTGATCTCTGCACCTGACTTTTCAGTTCACAAATTTCCTGAAGCAACTTTCATATTAGTTCCTGATGCGTTAGAAGCCCTTCAGAATATTGCTATTTTAAAACGTAACAGGTTCAAAGGTAAAGTTATAGGAATTACCGGAAGTAATGGAAAAACAATTGTAAAGGAGTGGCTCAGTGAATTATTAGCCGATGATTATAATATTGTACGAAGTCCCAAAAGTTATAATTCGCAAGTAGGGGTTCCCCTTTCGGTTTGGTTACTTGACGACGATGCCGACATCGCCATCATAGAAGCAGGTATTTCGGAACCCGGTGAGATGGAAAAACTGCAACGGATTATTCAACCCGATATTGGGATTTTTACCAACATTGGAGAAGCTCACCAATCGAATTTCGAATCGGTTGAACAAAAAATAGATGAGAAATTGAAGCTTTTTAAAGGAACCGATGTAATCATTTACCATAAGGATTATCAGGGCATAACAGATGCCATTGAAACGCTGGCAGAGCATAAATCTCTTTGTCCGATTATCTGGTCAATGATGGATGAAACTGCCGACCTTTTTGTTTACTTCGTTCAGAAAGTACCTGAAGGATGTGGAATTATTGCTCAGTCTGGAGAAAAACAGTACGCTATTTCCATACCGTTCTCCGACGATGCTTCGGTTGAAAATGCTTGTACCTGTCTGGTCGCACTCATTGCTATCGGGAAGGATCAGGATCATGTGTTGAACCGTTTCAGTAATTTGCAGCCAGTAGCCATGCGGCTTGAGATTAAGCAGGGGAAAAATGAATGCATCGTAATCAACGATTCATACAACTCTGATCTTAATTCGCTCACGATAGCTCTTGATACTTTAGATCAGCAGGCCAGCCAAGGTTTTCTTGGGAAAACATTAATACTTTCCGACATTTATTTTTCACCAAAACCCGATGAAGTCCTTTATGCAGAAGTAGCCGAATTGATCAGGTTGCGTATGATGGACCGTTTTATTGGGATTGGCCCCGGCATTTCGCGGCAGGCTCATTTATTTGGAGATAATTCATCTTTTTTTGAATCGACGTTGGAATTTCTCAACGAACTTCCGTTGTTGGAGTTTAAACAAGAGGCAATACTCCTGAAAGGATCACGCGAATTTCAGTTCGACCTCATTGCAACGGTTCTTCAATACAAAGCCCATGAGACAGTCCTTGAAATTGACCTGTCGGCTATGATCCACAACTTCAACTATTTTAAAGGAAAACTTTTTCCCGATGTTAAGATCATGGTCATGGTTAAAGCATTTTCGTATGGCAGCGGAACTGCTGAAATTGCCCGGATACTTGAATTCCATCATGCCGATTACCTTGCGGTTGCCATTGCCGATGAAGGAGTTGCGCTCAGAAAAGCCGGGATTAAAATGCCCGTTGTGGTGATGAACCCCGAAGAGCATAGTTTTGATCTGATGCTTGAACACCAGTTGGAACCAGTAATTTATTCACTCAGGCTTCTTAACCAGTTTATTCCTGCTGCTCATCGTAACGCTGTGAGCTATTTCCCGGTACATATCAAACTCGACACAGGAATGAAACGGCTAGGGTTCGATTCCAAGGGAGAATTGGAAATTATGCTTTCAAAAATCAATAAAGGGAATGAGCTATTTGTTAGTTCTGTTTTTTCACACCTGGCAGCCAGCGACGATCCCAATGAAGATCAGTTTACCCTTTCTCAGATTGAAAGGTTTGACGAATTATCAAAAATAGTGCAGGATAAATGCGACCATCCGGTTACACGGCATATTCTGAATTCTGCAGGAATAGAAAGGTTTCCGCTTCATCAATACGAAATGGTGAGACTGGGTATTGGATTGTATGGAGTAAGTGCAAACGATCAGAAAGCGCTTCAGAATGTAACAACTCTAAAAACGACCATTTCTCAGATAAGGAGTATAAAAAAAGGTGAAACTATTGGATATGGGCGGAAAGGATTTGCTGAACATGAACTTCAAATTGCCACTTTGCCAATAGGTTATGCCGACGGTTTTAACCGGCATCTTAGCAATGGCGTTGGAAAGGTGTGGGTTAACGGTCGTCTGGCACCCGTCATCGGAAACATCTGTATGGACATGTGTATGATCGATGTTACAGATATTGATGTAAAAGAGGGTGATAGGGTCGTGATTTTTGGAAAGGAAATTCCGGCTTCTCAAATTGCAGAAAGCCTTGGTACCATTCCTTACGAAGTATTTACATCGGTTTCGCAACGTGTAAAAAGGGTTTATTTTCAGGAGTAGAAAAGCCTGTGATAAATTTAATTTTTAAAAGTAAGGGGTATCACTTTGTAGGGTGTCATTGTACCAAATCATAAAACACGACGAAATGAAAAAACTTTTCTTTTTCCTGGCCGTAATCTTTTTTGTATTGGTATATGAATGCCAGGCACAGGACAATAAAATTAATCTTCCGATGATCGATCAGAAGGTATCCAACTTTCAGTTAACCGATCAAAATGGTCATGCGGTTTCCTTATCCGATTATAAAGGGAAAAATGTAATGCTGATATTTCCGAGAGGAATGGTAAAAGAAAATTATTGGTGTCAGATTTGTCATTACCAATATGCAGACATTGCTGATCTTGAAAAAAACTCATCGGTCAGGCAGAAATATAATATGGAAGTTTTGTTCGTATTACCTTATTCAACCGACACGGTTAAAAACTGGATTGGAATGTTTCCGAAACAGATGGAAATCATCGACAACTGGAAATATCCAAGAGATACAGCAAACCTTTCGGAAGGAAAATTGAAATGGGCACAAACAACCCGTATGTTATTGCCCAAGAAATTTAATTATGAACCTGGAAATATTGAAACACCATTTTCTATTTTAGCCGATTCAGACAGGCTTGTTTCAAACGCGTTCAAGCTTTATAAAAATGAACCAAATGCACCTCAAAACACTCCTGCTATTTACATTATCGACAAAGAAGGGACGTTGAGGTTTAAATATCTTTGTCAAGATACTACCGACAGACCCACATTCCAATATTTATTCCAGTTCATTGAAAAGATATTGATGAATTAAAATTTAAAGGACATTTGGTAATTGTCAGTTATTGTTGATGTTACAGTTTTGATCTTTTTTTTTGCAAGACGAATGAAACAAAAATACTGATACCGCCTTCGATTTGTATCAATTCCTGATTAAGAATGAATTATTTTCATTTTACCTGTTGCAATTACAAAAAAAAGAAAATACTTTTGCAGACCCGATTATCCAACGGTCTTGCGGTGTGGTAATTTGTTGATTTTACTTGCAATCAGGTTTTTTTTTGATACACTGATACAGTCCTAGCACAACAAATTACAGGCGACATACCATAATAAAGCAAGTCAATATTATTAATTGGAATTTTAAAACTTGTAAATCAAGTGGATACATTAAGTTATAAAACCATTTCAGCCAACAAAGCTACTGTAATAAAAGAGTGGGTTGTTGTTGATGCCGAAGGCCAGGTATTAGGTCGTTTGGCGAGTAAAGTAGCAATGATCATTAGGGGTAAGAACAAACCAAGTTATACACCCCATGTTGATTGCGGCGATAATGTTATTGTGATTAATGCCGAGAAAGTAATTATGACCGGCAAGAAAATGACCGACAAAGAATATGTTCGTCATTCAGGTTATCCCGGAGGACAAACCTTTCAAACGGCTGAAGCAATCTTGAAAAAATATCCCGAACGCCTTATTGAAAAGGCCGTAAAAGGTATGTTGCCGAAGAATCGTTTAGGAGCCGAGCTTTTCAGGAACCTGAAAGTTGTTGTTGGTCCAAATCACAAACATGAAGCACAGAAACCCAGAGTAATTGACTTAAATAGCCTTAAATAATGGAAGTAGTAAACGCATTAGGAAGAAGGAAAGCTGCCGTCGCCCGTGTATATTTTAAAGAAGGCAAAGGCAACATCACTATAAACGATCGTGAATTTAAAAATTACTTTCCGCTTGAAACACTTCAGTATGTAGTGCTTCAGCCACTTAATTTGCTTAATGTTGCCGATCAGTACGACATCAAAGTGAACCTCGATGGTGGTGGATACAACGGTCAGGCAGAAGCAGTTCGCTTAGCCTTTTCAAGGGCTTTGGTGAAAATCGATGCTGAAAACAAACCTGAGTTGAAAAAAGCTGGATTCATGACACGTGACCCACGCGAGGTTGAACGTAAAAAACCTGGCCAACCAAAAGCACGTAAACGCTTCCAGTTCTCAAAACGTTAATATTTTTTTATTGTATAACCAAGTTTTGTTTAGTATCTAAATTCACCCGACCCACGATCCCGAGGATTCGGGAGTGGCTACCCGTGAATTGATATAACAGAATGTAAACAAGAATTCGTATGCCTAAAGCTCAATTCGAAGATTTATTGAAAGCAGGTTGTCATTTTGGCCACCTCAAAAGAAAGTGGAATCCACACATGGCTCCGTATATTTTTATGGAGAAAAACGGAATTCACATTATCGACTTACAGAAAACTGCTGTAAAAATGGACGAATCGGCTGCAGCGATTAAGCAAATTGCAAAATCGGGCCGTAAAATTTTGTTCGTAGCTACAAAAAAACAAGCCAAACAGATTGTTAGCGATCTGGTTAGTAATGTAAGTATGCCTTATGTTACTGAACGTTGGCCGGGTGGAATGTTAACAAACTTTCCAACCATCCGTAAAGCAGTGAAAAAAATGACAACCATCGACAAGATGGCTAAAGATGGAAGTTGGGACAATCTGTCGAAACGTGAAAAACTTCAGATTACTCGTCAAAGGGCCAAACTTGAAAAAGTACTTGGTTCAATTGCCGACCTTACCCGTCTTCCTGCCGCTCTTTTTGTTGTTGATGTTCTGAAAGAAAAAATTGCAGTTCGCGAAGCTCAACGTTTGGGAATTCCAGTATTTGCAATGGTTGATACAAATTCAGATCCTAACGGTCTCGATTTTATCATTCCTGCCAATGACGATGCATCTGAATCAATCAAATTGATTGTTGGTGAAATGTGCGATGCTATTGCCGAAGGATTAGGCGAACGCAAATCGGAAAGGGAAAAAGAGGTTACCGATAAGAAAGAACATAAAACCAAATCGAAAAGGAGTTCTGCCAAAGTCGACGACACTGAGGATGAAGAAATCGATGATGTCGAAGATGATGAAGATGTCGAAGATTCTGATGAGGAGTAAATTTTGACCAATTTCATTTCAATTATTAAATAAATATTATGGCTGAAGTATCTGCTGCAGATGTAATGAAGTTGCGTAAAGCAACTGGCGCCGGGATGATGGACTGTAAAGTTGCCCTCGCCGAAGCTAATGGTGATTTCGCTCGTGCGACTGAAATCATTCGTGAAAAAGGAAAGGCTATTGCCAACAAACGTGCCGACCGTGAAGCCACTGAAGGTTGCGTTCTTGGAAAAGTTGCCGGTAAAAAAGCTGGTATCATTGTTTTGAACTGTGAAACCGATTTTGTTGCCAAAAATCAAGGATTTATTGATTTGACCAATAAAATGCTCGATCTTGCTTTAGCAAGTAATGCTACAAATCTTGATGAGGCCAAGGCTCTTGTTATGGATGGGCGCACGCTTGATGAACATGTGATTGAACAGACCGGAATTATCGGTGAAAAGATCATGCTCTCTTATTATGCTGTGATTGAAGCCGAAACAGTAATTGCTTATATCCACCCGGGAAACAAACTGTCAACAGTTATTGGGTTCAATAAACCCAATGTTGATGTACAGGTTGCCAAGGATGTGGCTATGCAAGCTGCTGCCATGAGCCCGGTTGCTATCGATAAGGATGATGTACCTGCTGAAGTGGTTGCCAAAGAATTGGAAATTGCCAAGGAAAAATTCCGTCAGGAAGGTAAACCCGAAGATATGCTCGACAAAATCGCAATGGGCGCTCTTGTTAAGTTCTTTAAAGATAGCACTTTGCTTAATCAATCGTTTGTGAAAGATGCAAAAATAACGGTAAAGGAATATTTAGCTTCAAACGACAAAGGTTTGACTGTTAGCGCATTCCTTCGTTATGCATTAACCGATTAAAAAATCATTTTGATGATACATAAAACCGTCTTCCCTTTCTGGGTAGGCGGTTTCTTTTTTATTACTTTCGTGTCAACAAACAAAGAACATGGGCGATCGGTTTACTTTTAAAAAAGAAGAAAGACTTTGCAGTAAAATTCTTATCGATAGACTTTTTACTGATGGTAAGTCGGTCTATTCGCCACCTTTTCGTTTTGTTTTTTCACAGGTTCAATACCTGAAAGGCGAATCCCCAGTACAAGTTGTGTTTTCGGTTCCAAAAAGAAACTTCAAACAGGCCGTAAAACGGAACCTTATTCGCAGAAGGATGCGTGAGGCTTACAGGTTAAACAAATCGGGCTTTTACGAGGCACTGACTGATTCTGGGCAGAAGCTATCAATCATGATCATTTATATTGAAAAAAGCATTTCTGAATACCCCAAAATTGAGATGGGTATCGTGAAAGGGATGAAGAAGATTCTGTTAAAAGTGAATGGAAATACCTCGCACGCAGAAAATCAACCTGATCATTCATAATCATTTCTTGACATATAGGTTTACAAGACGATCTTCAGGAAAAGCGTTGGAGTAAAAGGCACTGCGTTTGAATATACAGTAAAGGAGCCTATCTCCTGAGTGATTTTAATTCTTTTCAGGTTGGCATACTTCATGTTTTGTGTGTCGAGCAGGTTAAGAATTGAGAAACCTATTTCGGTATTTTTGCCCCAGGGCGCGAAATGGTAGGTTGTGGCAACATCAAAACGGCTATAAAAAACATTCTCGCCCGATTCGAAAACATCTTTTAGAATTTGCATCCCGGAACCATACACATAATTGGCCGAGAAATAAAATCTTTTCAGATTGTAGATCCCGGCAATTTTAAATTCATGCCGCTGATCGTGGGGGGCAGGGGTATATTCAGGAAGCTCGTTGCCCCGGAGCGCCAAACGTTCCAATGCTTTACTCAATGAGTAAGATGCCCAGACGGAATGCCGGCCTATATCTTTTTTCAGGTATACATCAAGACCAAAGGATTTTGCATCGCCCCAATACGACGTATATTTATTTTCAAAATGGGTATCTACAAATTTGGTTTCATATACCCTTCGGGTTAAGTTACGAGTTCTCTTGTAGTAACCTTCTACGTTTACAGTAAAATCATTCTTAAAAAAGTTAATATCACCAACCCAATGCGAAGCCTTTAAAACGGGGATATTTTCATTGGCTGTAACCCAAAAGAAGGTGTAATTCAGGTCTTTATCAACATTTGCAATTTTGTATATAAATTGATCATAAAGTCCCCACGATGCGTTTAACTTGATGTTTCTTCCAACTTTGTACAATGCCGATAAACGGGGTTCAAAGTAAAACCGTTTCAATGGACCCAGATAATTCAACCTGAATCCGGCTTTAATTTCAAGATTACCAAAGGGCTGCATCGATTCTTGCATATAAAAATAGCCTCTCGAATTTTGAAATGTACTTGTTGTATCAATCAACACACTATCGAGCAACCCTTTATTGATGTTTGAAATGGATGTTGCATTAAAATATAATCCGGCACCTGTTTCGAGTTGATGCCCATTTAAGAAATTGTGTGTGTTTTCATTCCTGATTGAATTTTCGAGCGCCATATTTTCTAAGGATGCCCTGGCTTTATGGTTGATTTTCCCTGTCCATTTATTATCTGTTTTCAGGTCATCTGATATTGTTTTTGTCGATCGGGAGTGGGTAACTGTAAAGACCGAACTGTTTCCGTTAGTCCATTTTTTACCATAATAAAATGAACCTCCGCGCTGTTGATTGAATTCATTATTCAATAAAGTCAACTGAAACGGAACATCCTGTTTCCCTTCCCCTTTTTGGTTGATTTTCCGGGTTATTTCAGCATCAGCCGCTAAAACAAATTTATCTCTTCCACCGTAAAGGCTAAGATAAAGTATATCACCTTGTTTGAGGTTAACTGAGTATTTCAGGTTAAAATCCCTGAATGTATATTGATTGGGATAAACATCGACATCGAACCGGTTCGACAGTGTATTTTTTTTATTCAACGATCGGATGGGGGCATAAATATTAAAATCGGTACTATCATATAGGTTAAAATAGGTTTGGCGGTAAGCCATCATCAGTGATGAGCTTCTAAAGAGTGGAATTTCAACCATCCCATTCAGGGTCGTTTGATTGATGTTGAAAGTAAAAACTGGTTTCTTAATATTTCCATTTTTCCCTGAAATGTTGATTAATCCGCCTACCCTGTTCCCGTATTTTGCATCAAAACCGCCCTTGTAGATTTCAATGTTTTTTACGACCAGCGGGTTGACTACACTGATATTATCGTTGTAATTTTTTAAGCCAAAGAGCGTGAATTCATCGAACATGACTTGGCTCTGTCCTTCGTAACTGCCCCATACGAGCAGGTCGGTTGATAGTTCACCAGAAGCAAGGATTCCTGGCATGAGGCGAATGAGATTGAAAACCGAGTTATCGCCCTGACCTGGCAGGTATTGTGAAATGTTGTGGTTTAACTTGATTTTACCTGGTCGTTCTCCGGTGAGTGTTGCTTTTGCTATCGGATTTGACAGAACCGTGATTTCAGGTATTTTCTCTGAAGCTGGTACCAGCATAAATTGACGGTTGATGCCTGAATGCAGGATTGTATCGTAGATGTAGTATCCCAAGTGGGATATCCGTACATGAAACGAACTGTCGGTTGATGCCGTATAGTTGAAGTTGCCCATTACATCGGTCACCATTTGGTGGTTGTTTATCAGAACTTGTGAGAAGGGGAGTGGTTCATACGATTCGGCTTCCAAAATCTGACCGGCGATTCTGGCTGCTTCTTTCTTCCTTTCCAGAGGTTTATCAGCTTTTAGCTTTTCTTCTTTTTGGGGAACAATGATGAATACTTCACCCGATTTTTTTAAATCGAAAGGTAGCCCTTTCAATAAAAAACCGAGCGCGTCTTCTTTCTTTTGAAATGTCTTAGATACAGTGACTTTGTATTTTGAAAGTTGGTTGTCGTTATATGAAAACTGAAAATCGTACTGGTTTCGAAGGGTGACTAATACTTCATTAAGTGGTTGCGCTTTTACGTCGATTTTTATGTTTGCCGATTGCGAAAAAGTGCTTATCGATAGGATCAACAAGAAAAACGATATCCAGATTTTCCTTGTCATTGTTCATCGGGAGTTATGGCGTAGACTTTTTCTGATTTTCGAACGAATTTGTAACCCAATGCCGGACAGATATATCCCAGTACCTCTTCAACTTCTTGATTTTTTGAGAAGTTGCCGGTATATAAGGTGTAATGATCGATTATGGCATCGATTTTTATTCCATATTGCCTTTCAATTTCAGAAAAAACCTCGTTTACCGGAACTGCGGTAAAAAGAAACATATTGTTTTTCCATGAAATCTCAGGTAATGTTTCAACATCCTGAATTAAATTGATTTGACCCTCGGGTGATATGTTGACTTTACTGCTGGGTTTTAAAACGGCTTCATTTTTAGATTTCGAAATTACTTTTACACTGCCCGAAATGCAGGTAACCCTGTAAACTTCATTTCTTGAGTAAATATTAAAAGTGGTTCCCAAAACCTGCGTTGTTCCAAGCTTTGAAATGACGCTAAACTTTTTGCCTTTTTCAACTTCAAAGAAACCTTCACCCTCAAAAGAAACCTTTCGTTCGAAACGCCACCAATAAGGATGGTAGGTAAGCGAAGACTGAGCATTAAGGTTCACCGAAGAACCATCAGGGAGCAACATGGCAAAATGGCTTCCTGTATTTGTTGTTATCGTTTTGGTATAGAAACGTATGAATCCTGAAATTCCAATCAATAAAATGAAAACAGCGGCAACAGACCATTGAATAACACGAAAATCGTGTTTCACCACGCGGGCAGGTTTTTGAAGTGTAAAGGTGTTAAGATGATCCCAAACAACAGATTCGCTTGTATTCCAGTCGAATGTGCCGCCAGCGAAGAACCGCTTGCTTTGTGCATCGACAGACGAAAGGTCAATATGTTTGTTTGGACTCTTCACTGTTTATTTTTTATTTCGTTCCATGAAATCGAAACGATGTCCAAAAAGAAAAAGAATAATACCCGTAATTTTGTCTTTTAAATGCTTTTTCAGGTGGGTTAAGGCCAGGTTCATCCTCTTTTCGATGGCTTTGACACTTAAACCTAACTGGTCGGCAATTTCCGTATATTTCAGTTCATCTATACGGCTCATTAAAAAAACCACGCGTTGTTTTTCCGGCATCGTTTCTAAAGATTTCTCATAGGCAATTTTCAGTTCATTAAATTGAATGTGCTCTTCGGGCGATAAATCGTGCCCGTCGGGTTTGTATGTTTTAAAAAATTTAAAGGTTACCTGCTCTTTCCGATATCGGGTAATGAATAAATCATTGCCTATTTTGAAAAGTAACCCTTTGGCTGTTTTATGATCAATTTCAATCTGTTTCTCCCAAATACGCATGAAGGTATCCTGGGCAATATCGGTTGCCAGTTCTTCGTCTCCTGATCGATAGAACAGATATTTTCTAAGATCGTTAAAATAAGTGTCGAACAATTCTTTAAATTCTTCCCGTGTCAAAATAGAAAAATTAGATTTCAAAGATAATTTAATCCAAATTTACTTACACGGCATCACTTATTGCTTTTTTAGATAATTTTTTCAAGAAGGAATTATTATTAAGAACGCTTTTCAAAAGGGTAAAGAGAATTGCCCGGAGGCAACTCTCTTCTAAAAACAGCCTTTTCTCTTTTCAAAAATCTTTATTTTTTCCCCTTTTTCTGATGTCCGGAATTTGAACTATGGTTGTGTTTTGGAGTCCCTGAATTCAATACAATGGTTGAATCTACTCCGGCAACAGTAATGGTAGCTTCGTTATCGCAAGTGCCATCACCATAGTTGATTTCAGAGATTACGTCTGAATTCAGCGTGATTTGGGCAATTCCTTGTACATAGTATTTGCATGAACCCAATCTGATTAAAGGTTCGATGATTGTTTTTGAATACGATTCGTCTAATGAATTTGTAACGGTAACATTTCCGGTAATTTCAATCTTATCATCTTCAGGATCGAGTTCTGTATCAAGTCCTTCGAGCCAGTTGTGGACTCTTTGTCCAACACGGGTATAGAGGGTCGCGTCTGGGTATAGGAAGGTTAGTTCGTCGGTTATAGTAGATTTTCTCGATGTAGAATCGTCACCGGAGAAGAGTTCTGAAATTGAACCGTTTACAACAACAGAGTCAATCGTGAAATTGGTGTAGGTAATTGTTTTAGTCGTTCCTTCGGTATGTTTTGGACCGGAAATTACAATTTCAACGATTCCGCTCAAAACTCTTCCGTTGCGTAAAACAGTTGAGTCGCCATAATTCAGCGTAATGGTAATAGGATATCCTGCTTCAGCAGTGTCGATTGCAACATCGGGGCATTCACCTATTTTGTAACGTAATCCACCTTTTGATTGAAGATACGAATTGAATTTGCCATGGCCGTTGGCAAGGAACCTCAGTATTTTCTCTGAGTTAGATAATAGATCGGCTTCGTACTGAGACTCACCTGCAACATCTTCTACATAGGTATCGTTAACTGTAATTTCAGTCGATTTCAGACTGGATGTTCCGGTTGAAACAGAAGACAATTCATCGGTATTCTGACAAGCCACTAATCCAATGACCAGAAAGAGGAATAAATAAACAATCGTTGTTTTCATGATTTTATCATTTTAAGTTTTAATGTTAATATTTGATTTAGATCCGATGAAATCTCTTTAGACCCTACTTTTTTCTGAAGAAAAAGAACAAATATTTTTAATGAGCAGATATACAAGTGAATAATAAACCATTGCATTGGGTTGATTGAATAGGGAATCTTTTTGTTTCATATCGTTTGAAGGAATGAACATTGCATATAATTTCTATATTTGTCGATTATGAAAGAAAACCTTCTCAAATACCCTGCTCAATTTATATTGCGACTGTTCAACCCGTATTTGATCCCTACATTGGGGCTATTTGCGATCATGAATTATATTCCGGGAGTTGAGTTTTTCTCGGCAAAACTGAAAATTGTTATCATGGGAGTTTTCTTTTTGTCGACCTGTTTCATTCCCCTGTTGTTTATCGCATTGGGAAACCTGAATCGGGTGTGGGGAAAGGGTGCGTTTCAATTTGTCGACAAGGTAATGCCCAAAATATATACTGCTTTGTGTACTTTTTTGGGCGCCCAGTTTCTGGGAAAATTTCCGATACCCGGTATTTTCCGAATTTTATTGTTAGGCTTTTGTCTGATTATAATTTTTTCAATTGTGATTAGCATTAAATGGAAAATATCGGAATACACCCTGGCCATGGGGGGGCTTTGGGGAGCGCTTGTTGCCCTGAATATGAAGTATGGAATGAATATTCTCTGGTTAATTATTGGGGTTATATTGATAGCCGGGATAATAGGTTCCTCTTCCATTTATATGGAAAAAGATTCTCCTAATCAGGTATATGGAGGTTTTTTAGCAGGTACCCTCGGTATGTTTATACTGCTAGTTCTTATTTAACCGAGATTTTCTGTCTCAGGAAATACCGGTGTTCAATCAATCCGGTCAACAAATTTATACCCAATACCTTTCAGTGTTTTAATATGATCTTCACCAATTTTTTCTCTCAGTTTTCTGATATGGACATCAATGGTGCGATCGCCAACGATAACCTGCTCTCCCCAAACCGAAGAGTAAATTTCTTCGCGAGTAAACACTTTACCTGGTTTTGAGGCCAGCAAAGAGAGAAGTTCAAATTCTTTTCTGGGGAGTACCATGTCGCGATCGTTTACAGTGATCATATATCTTTCGCGGTCGATGGTAAGGCTTCCAATGTTAATGGTTGTATCTTCAGAAACGACTATTTCTTCATCGACAAGTTGTGAGCGTTTGAGTAAGGCTTTAACCCGGCTGATCAGTACTTTTGGTCTGATTGGTTTGGTGATGTAGTCGTCGGCGCCAGCTTCGAATCCTGCTATTTGGGAATAATCTTCACTGCGGGCTGTTAAAAAAGCGATGACAGTACTTTTGAGTTTAGGGATTTTGCGTAATTCTTCACAAGTTACTATTCCGTCCATTTCGGGCATCATCACATCAAGGATGATTAAATCGGGTTCCTTTTTCTCTGCAATACGTATTGCGTCCTTTCCGTTTTGAGCTGTATAAACTTTATATCCCTCTTTATCAAGATTGTAGCTTATAAATTCTAAAATATCTATTTCGTCGTCAACCAGGAGTATTTTCTTTTCGTCGCTCATATATTTGAATTTTAAATCTCTGTAAATGTATTCAATAAGTTTTAGTTTGAGTAAAACAGACAATAAACTTAAGGAAAAAAAAACTTAATTTCCAGCTTTCTGGAGTGTAAATGTAAAAGTAGTACCTAAATCGGACTGGCTTTTCACATTAATTGTTTGATCGTGTGCCTCGATAATATGTTTTACGATTGCGAGTCCCAATCCGGTTCCGCCCTGTTCACGCGAACGGTGTTTGTCGACACGGTAAAATCGTTCGAAAATCCGGGGTAAGTTTTCTTTTTCAATTCCAATTCCGTTATCATTTATTTCGACAACAATATGATCGCCAAGATCGAAGAATCCTACTTTGACGAATCCTCCCTTCTTGCCATATTTAATGGCATTAACAACCAAATTGCTGATTACCTCCATGATCCTTTTCTTATCGGCATATACTTTCACCGGTTTATCGGCACGGGTCGAGAACTCTAAACTTATTTTTCGCTCCTGAGCCATAAGAAGTTCAATTTCAAAAACATCTTCTACCAACCTTACCAGGTTGAAGTTTTCCATTTTTAGTTTCAATTCCCCCGATTCAAGCTTGTTGATCGATTCCAGATCTTCAACAATTGATATCATACGGTCGATGCTTTTTACTGTTCGTTGTAAGTAAAGCTGGTTGATTCTCGGATCGTCGATACCTCCGTCGAGCAGTGTTAGGATATAACCCTGAATATTAAAAATCGGTGTTTTTAACTCATGCGAGACATTTCCAACGAATTCTTTCCGATATCGTTCCAGCTCTTTTAATTTTTGAATCTCTTCTTGTTTCCGTGTAGCCCACTTGGTTACTTCATCATTCACATCGACATTATAACCACTTTGTTTTGTTTGTTCACGTGCCTTACGTACCTCTTCAACAGGTACATCCCTGATTATTCTGAAAATAGGTTTTAACCTTTTCTCAATAAATGTATTGGCCAGATAACTTGTGAGAAGAAAAATGATGAAGAGGATGAAAAGAAACATGAAAATTAAAAGCCATGAATCTTCTCTGAAGAATTTGTTAAAATAATAAACAAAGAGAGTTATTGTCACTGATAGAATGAGTGATATCCAACTCGCAATGATTTTTGGCCGTAAACCCTTCATCGTAATTATTGAATTTAAATTTCTGAAAAAATGGTTATCAAAGTCCTGAATTTACGATAAAGGTATGATAAAAATTAAAGAAAAGTGTCGATCAAATCCACGAATCCTTTGTTTACTATTCCTTAACCTTTTCTTAAGAGAGTTTCTGTAGATAATTTCATTTTTGGGATTTTAGTTTTGATTGATAATCTAATTTGAGGATAATTCCCACAAAAGCATTGTGCAATAAACTGCGTAATATTTCAAAATTCAATTGATTTTCCGAAATATAGATAACAAAGTACCTGAAAATAATTAATCTTTGAACCTTTAAGAAAATGTTTGGCCTTGCTAACCCTTATATTCGTATTAATTATGTCTGAAATTGTTTTTTGGGTTGTTACCCTAATCCTTTCTTTAACGGTCGTCGTATTGGTTTTAATCATACTCCGCCCCCGTTTTCGCTTTAAAAACCGGGAAAGGCAGGATGATTTTGAAGATGGTGAAATCGTTGAAAATAATGTCAATACAACCAAGGTTATTGAAAAATGCAACAAAAACACTGTCAGGGCAATTATTTCTACATCGAAAGCTTATTTCCTCTGTTTTGAAGGATTTTTCAACAATGACCGGCAACAATTAAAAAGTGCTGTTTCTGAGGCTGAACAATTTGATAAAAGGGCGAAACGATTAAAAGACAATATTTTTAAAAGTTTGCAGAAACTTCAACACGATCAGGTTGAAACCGGCCATTTCTATGTACAGGTCATTGATTACCTTCGTGAGATGGCTCATTCATTAAACTATACGGTTAAACCCATTTTTAACTATTTTGAGAATAAACACAAATTATTTGACCCGGAACAAATCAGTCAGTTTAATGAATTCAGAAATGAGTTAAACAACTTTTTTAATTATGCTCTCTACATTCTGAAAGAAAAAAGATTTGAAGATCTTGATGAGCTGATAGATAAGCGTAATCGATTGGTTGTTAATTTAAAAGAGCTTGAGAAGGCACATATCAAGCAGATTAAGATCAATCCGGTTTCGACTCGCAATTCGATTTTGTATTTCAATATTATTACCGAGACTAAAAGTTTATTGCTGAATCTCATAAACGTTGTAAAAGCACAGCGTGATTTTATCAATGAGACTAAATTGAATAGTGATTAATTTATTTTTCAAAATATCTTTCTTCCGATGACGTTTGTATAATCAGGCTTTTTTGAATATTGAATTACCAGCTAAATAGAGAAAATAAACTCAACTTCGTTACATTTGTAAAGTGTCAATCAAGGTCGAAAATATAATAAAAAAATACGGTCAGCAACTGGCGCTTGACCAGGTAAGCTTCACCATCGGATCAGGTGAAATTACCGGTTTTTTAGGTCCCAATGGTGCCGGGAAATCTACGTTGATGAAGATCATAACCGGTTATCTGTCACCCGATAGCGGGAAAGTAGAGGTTGAAGGAATGGCTGTTGACGTAATTCGTACAAATTTTAGGGCCAAGATAGGCTATCTGCCCGAACACAACCCACTTTACCCCGAAATGTATATTCGTGAATACCTGAGAATGGTCGCCGGATTTTATCAGTTAAAAGATTCCAAAGGTTGTGTCGACAGGGTAATTGAAATGACCGGATTAACCCCCGAATCTTCAAAGAAAATTGGCGCTCTTTCCAAAGGATATAAGCAGAGGGTTGGATTAGCTCAAGCACTGATCCATGATCCCAATGTTCTTATTCTCGATGAGCCAACATCGGGACTCGATCCAAATCAGTTGGATGAAATCAGGATGCTCATCAAACAAATTAGTGCCGAAAAAACAGTGCTTCTTTCGACCCACATTATGCAAGAGGTTGAAGCCCTTTGCAACCGGATCATTATTATTAAAAACGGGAAACTGGTTGCAGACGGAACCAATGACCAAATAAAAAAGCTTTCGAAAGGGCATGGGCAACGGGTAAAATTTTCAATACTCGAAGATATTTCAGCTGATTCATTAACGTCCTTACCTTTTATTGACAAGGTGGTCTTAGCCTCTGCCAATGAATTCCTGTTGACTTCATCCATAGGAAAAGATATTCGCCCGGAACTTTTTCATGCCGCCATTCAAAATCAATGGACAATTCTGACAATGGTTGAAGAATCAGATAGTTTCGAGGAAGTTTTCAGAGAGCTTACCCGATCGTAATAAACTTCACACTATTTCGGTTTATTCTCTTTTTTAATCAGATCCGATTAAACTTTCATGCTGTTTTATTGTTTTTTATGTCTCGATTGCTCTGTGACGAAAAGAGACACG
>Ga0209800_10001389_pt1 | contig 25762 bp, 19 predicted proteins | sample Higcelweek8metaG_FD_187174 | JGI IMG/M metagenome (GOLD analysis project Ga0209800, IMG submission 187174) | Freshwater pond sediment microbial communities from the University of Edinburgh, under environmental carbon perturbations - High... | ecosystem: Environmental > Aquatic > Freshwater >...
TGCTTGCCGCAGGCGGCGGCGGCGGAGATGACGCAGGCCCAGGCAAAAAAGGCCCTGGAGTCGTATTTCATGGCCAGGCCGTATTATCCGGTCCCCGCGGCCTGCCTGAAAATCGCCCCCGGGCAGTACAAAAACCGGGGCTACGCCTTTGCGGTCGATCTCTCGGCCTGCCTGGACGCCGAGCCTGGAAAGCCCGATTCCTGGCGGGTGGACGCCGCAACAGGCGAGGTCTTTGTCAGAAATGCGGCAGGCAAATATCAGCTCCCGGTCTGCGACGACCGGCTCCTCTCGGCGGATGCGGCCGAAGCCATGGTTTTAGCCCTTCCCGAGGTGCAAAAGGAGATGAAGGCCCACAAAAACGCCTTCCTCATGCTGGAAGGGCATCCGGAACGGGCGGAATTGGCTACGAATCCGGCCGGGGCCTTCTACGACTTCTATTTCGGCCACGACATGGGAACCCACACCACACGCCTGTGGGGCTTCAGGGTGAACGCCCTGAGCCGGGAGATTATGGTCGCCGACCCGGTGGAGGGGACGGACGTATCCCTTGAGGCGTGGCGTAGGACCCTGGTCGGCGACTGACCGGCCTGAGCTGCGCAGCACGTGAAAAAGCCGCCCTGGGCATGACGCCGGGCGGCTTTTTTCGTGCAAAAAAAATGGAGCGAGGGGGCCGTCTATTCGGTCAGCACCCGCTTGGGAATGCCCTCCAGGTCGCCCTCGATAAGCTTTTTGGCCCGGTCGGCCAGGGTGTCTATCTCGGGTTTGGTCACCTGGTCGTCGGCCCCCACGGAAATGCCCTTGTGGTAGAGCTGGTGGTTGATAAGCGACGAGAAAAGGATCACCGGCAACGACTTGAGCACCGGATCGTCCTTGATCCGTTTGCACAGGTTGTGGCCGTCCATGGCGGGCATCTCCAGATCCGTGACCACCAGATCCACGAATTCCGAGAGCAAAACGCCCTCTTCCGTCACCTTCCGCTTCCATTCCGTCAGGCGATCCCAGGCGTTTTGACCGTTGATGTCCTGCTCCACGGAAAAGCCGTCTTTCTCCAAAAACGTGACGATAAGCCGCCGGATGGAGTTGGAATCGTCCACCACCAGGGTCTTGTAGCGCTTGCAGTCCACCACGCCGTCTTTGCGTCCGGTGCGGTCCATGCGGATGGCCAGGGCGGGGTTGAGGTCCCAGATGATCTGCTCCATGTCCAAAAGCAGCACGATGCGGTCCTCGAACTTGACCACGCCTGTGAAATTGCGGGCCGCAAACTGGGCGGTGTAGCCGCTTGGCGGCTCCACATCGTTCCAGCTCTTGCGGTGGATGCGGGTGACGCCGGAAACCATAAAGGCGTTCACCACCTTGTTGAACTCGGCCACGATGACCTTGGTGGTTTCGTTGCGGGCCATGGGTTTGCCAAGCCACAGGCTTAAGTCGATGAGCGGGATGACCCGGGAGCGCAGATTGAAGGTGCCGATGATGCTTGGGTGCGGCATGTGGGGCATTTCCGTGACCGTGGGCAGGCGGATGATCTCCAGCACCTTGGCCACATTGACGCCGTAATAGGCCCGGTAGGGCTTTTCATCGCCCTCGGACTGTTCATCTATGTAGAATTCGATGATTTCGAATTCGTTTGTTCCGGCTTCGAGCAGAATGTTTGTCTGCGACATGGCTGTCTGGCTCCGCTCCCATGTTTGTAACCCCGGGTTTGCGCACATACGGACTGGTCCTGGCCGATGCGAAACCGCCCATCCCGTCCGGACAGGCTGCGGGCCACGTCGCGGGCCGGTTTCGTCTCCAAACGCCAATACGCCGGGTGCGGAAGAAAATCCAGCCATACCGGACGCAGGTTTCGTGACGGATACGCTATCGTATCCGTTCTTCATGGAAAAGAGATAGTTCGGGCCATGCCCCCAAAAATCTCCCTGCGTACGCTGATGCGGGCAAACGGGCCGACAAAAAGGACTTTGCCCCGGACGCAGGGAATGATACGACGTAACCGGGGGATAGTGGCGGCCACCTTGGATGGATCAGGGGGCCTGCCTGCTTCAGGGAGGCTTTTTTGGCGCCAGGGACAACCGCAGGGAGGATGTCCGGCGGGCGTGGTTTTTTTGTTGTGCGTCCGGCGGTCGGGGCAGTCATTTGGACGAGGTTCGTTCTCGCCCTCGTCTTTTTTTGCATTTCGGCCGGGACTGTCTTTGCCGCCGCAGCCGAACCGGCGGATGGCGACGCTCCCGGGGACGGCGTGCGCTATGTGGCCGACATCCAGGGCGTGGCCGACGACGATATCCTGTCGCTGCTCAAAGAAGTCTCGAAAACCGTCCAGGGCCAGGACACGCCGGCCCCCTCGGTCTTTCTGCTCACCAACCGGGCCGAATCCGATCTGTCGGCCATAAAAGACGTCTTCAATTCCCGGGGATATTTTGCGGCCAAAACCACGGTCGCCATCGATCAGGCGGCCTCGCCGGTGCGGGTCGTCTTTGCGGTGGCGCCGGGCGAGGTCTTTGTGCTGCGCGATGTCCGGTTTGCCCTGCCGCCAGGAGAAGAGAACCGCAAGGTGGAGTTCCCCGCCGCAAAGGCCCTGGGCCTGACCCTGGACGCCCCGTTTTCCGCCAAGGCCGTCATGGCCGCCCAGGACGCCCTGCTGCGGCATTTCCAGGAGAACGGACGGCCGTTCCCCCAGATCATGGACCGCAAGGCCACGGCCGATTTCTCCACCCGGGCGGTCACTGTGGCGTGGCAGGTGGACCCGGGGCCGGACGCCACCTTCGGCGAGGTGGCCATCGAGGGCCTCACGGACGTCAACCCTGCGGTGGTGCGCCGGGAGGCGTCCTGGAAGCCGGGGCAGCGCTACGATATCCGGTTGGTTGAGGACCTGCGCACCCGGCTGACGGCGCTGGGGCTTTTCACAACCATCGAGGCCGAACCCGACAAAGAGACCGACGCCTCGGGCAAGACCAATGTCATCCTGCGCCTTACGGAGCGCAAACACCGCACGTTCAAGGGCGGCCTGGACTATAAAAGCGACGAGGGCCCCGGGATCAACCTGGGCTGGGAGCACCGCAACCTCTTCGGGCAGGGCGAACGGCTGGCCCTGTCCGCAGGCGCATCGCCCATCCGCCAGTTCGGGGAGGGCGTGTTCGAACTTCCGGCCTTCCTGCATCCCAGCCAGAAATTGACCACCAAGATACGCTACGTCAACGAGGAGCTTCAGGCCTACACCGGGGCCAATCTCACCGCCACCTCCATCCTGCGCCGCATGTTTCGCGAGCACATCACGGCCGCCGCCGGGCTCGGCTACCGCAATTCCGAGGTGACTGAGGACAAAAGCCGTCCCTGGGAGTCGGGCAAAGACTATCAGTTCCTCTTTGTCCCGCTGGAGCTGTCCCTGGACTCACGCGACGACCCCTTGGACCCCCAGGAGGGCTATCTGGCCAGCCTGTCTGTCGCGCCCTACGCCAATCTTGGCGGGGAGACCAATTTCGTGCGCCCGGAGGTCAACGCGGCCTTCTACTGGCGTCTTTTCGACTCCCCGGACATCATCTTCGCCAACCGGGCCTACATAGGGGCGGATGTCGGGGCCACCCTGGACGAGCTGCCATCCGACCTGCGGTTCTACGCCGGCGGCGGCGGCTCCATACGAGGCTATCCCTATCAGACCGTGGGGCCGTTGCGCAGCAAGACGCCTACAGGCGGCCGGTCCGTGTTCACCTTCTCCTCCGAGCTTCGGGTGCGCGTCCATGAATACGTGGGGATCGTGCCGTTTCTGGACGGCGGTTCGGCCTTTTCCAATGTTTTGCCGCCCTATGAGGAAACCTTGCGGTTCGGGGCGGGCCTCGGGGTGCGGATTTTCACCCCCATCGGCCCCATCCGCCTGGACGTGGCCACGCCGCTTAATCGCCGCGAGAACATCGACGACCTGGGCCAGTTCTATATCAGCATCGGACAGGCCTTCTAAAGCAACCGCCCGGTCCATGGCCCTGTTGCACGCTGACCGCGCCCCGCCTGACAAGGATATGCCGCGTGACCACACCTTCCCGTCCTGACCAGCCCGCAGTCGCCGCCCCGAAAGGGGTGCGCCGCGCCCTGCGGCTGGGGCTGTATGGCCTGGCGGGCCTTATTTTTCTCGTCATACTGCTTTTTGCGGGCGTCCAGACCCCTCCCGGCAAGGCCGTCCTGTGCCGGGCGCTTTCGGCGGCCGTGGCCGCAACTCCCGGGCTTTCGGCCCATATCGACGGTCTTGAAGGCTTTTTGCCGTTCTCCCTTCACCTTAAGACCCTGGCCCTCATGGACCATGCCGGACCGTGGCTGGTGGTCTCGGATGTCCGGTTCGGCTGGTCGCTTGCCGCGCTTATCGCCGGACGGGTGGAGATCACCGAGCTTTCGGCCGGGATCGTGCGCGTCATGCGGCCCCCGGACCTTCCCCCGGACGAGGCGCCCGAGCCCATGGTCTGGCCGCCGAGCCTACCCACGCTGCCGCCGCTTCTGATAGACCGGCTGGCCGTGGAGCGGCTGATCTTGGACGCGGCGGTGAGCGGGGAGCGCACCGAGACCGCCATATCCGGGCGCATGGCGGAAAACGGCGGCGTGGTGGACATGTCCCTTGCGGCCGAACGCCGGGACGGCCCTGCGGCCTTTGCCCGCCTCAACGTCCGGGCCGACCTGGGCGGCTGGACCCTGGCCGCTGTCCTGGCCGCCGAGGAGGCCCCTGGCGGCCCCCTGGGCGCGGCCCTGGCCCCATCCGCCGCCCCGGGCGGCGGCGGTCCGGTGCGCGTGGACCTGACCGGGGAAGGCCCCCTGGCCGACTGGTCCGGACGGCTTACGGCGCGCGTGGCGGACGCCTCCCTAGTCGCTACGGACATCCGTCTACGCATCCCCTTTGAGGCCAACGCCCGGGCCAGTATTGGGCTGGCCGGATATCTGACCCCTGTCCCCGGCATGCTGTCCCCGCAGGCCGCCGCCGTCATCGGGGACCGGATCGGGTTTTCCCTGGCCGCCGGGACGGTGCTCGGCACGGGGGCGGTCTTTCTGGAGCCTTCCCGGGTGATGGCCGGACCGGCCAGTCTGGATTTTTCCGGCCAAAGCGATCCGCAACAGGGCGTCTTCGACCTGCGCGTCGCCCTGGACATCCCGAATCTGGCCGGTCTTTCGCCGCTGGCCGGGGACATAGGCGGGAGTTTTTCGGCCACAGTATCGACCGCCGGGGACATAAACCGGCCCACGGCCCGCCTGACCCTGACCGCCCGGGACGTGGCCACCCCGCAGGCATCCCTGAAGGCCGCCTCGTTCGCCTTCGACTTCACGCCCACAGCCGACCTGGGCGGGGCGTTTCCGGGCCTTGCGGTCACGGGCGGCGGCCAGATCGACGGCCCACGCGCGAAAGATGGCGCTCTATTTTCCGGGCGTCCCGTGGTCCTGGCCCTGGACGCCGGTCTTAACCGGGACATGGCGCTTGCCGTGCGCTCCCTGTCGGTCGCAGCCGGGGGATTTAGCCTCGCCGCCCAGGCCGATCTGGCCCAAAAAGGCCCGCTTACGGCCTCCTGCCGTCTGACCCTGGCCGACCTGGGCGAGTTGGCCACGGGCTTAGGCCTTCCCCTGACCGGCGCCGTCCATGCCGATGCGGCTGTGACCGGATCACCGAACGGCCGCGATCTGAGCCTGAAACTCGACGGCGGCGTCACCGGCCTGAACGCTCCGGACCGGGGCGTCCCGGCGGCCATGGCTGCGGCCCGGCTTCTGGGCCGGACCCCGTCATTTTCCGCAACGGCGCATCTGGCCGGGGATACGGCGGAGCTTTCGGCCTTCACCCTGACCGGCGAAGGACTGCGCGCCAGCGCCACGGGCCGGGCCGATCTGGCCGCCCGGACCCTGGCCGCCACAGCCGCCGCGACCCTGGCGGACCTGCGTCCCCTGTCGGATGCGGCCGGGCAGCCCCTGCGCGGCGCGCTTCGCCTGGAGACCGCGCTTTCCGGACGTCTGGACTCCCCGGACGCCACAGCCGACATCACCCTCACCGATGTGCAGATGGCCGATATGGCCGTCTCCTCAGGGAACATCCGCGTCACGGCCTCCGATCTGGCAGGTCGGCTGCATGGCCGCGCCTCGGCCCAGGCCGCCATACATGGCGAACAGCTGGCCTTTGAGGCCGGGTTCGACATGCCGCCGGGGCAGGCGGACATTTCCGGACTCGCCCTGTCCGGCCCCGGGATGAACCTTTCCGGAAACGCCCGGCTGGATCTTGCCGCCGGGCTGATCACCGGAAAGCTGGCCGGCGGCGCCCCGGACCTGGCGCGCCTGGGGGCCATGCTCGGCCTGCCGCTGTCTGGCGGATTCACCCTGGACGCGGCGTTTGCGGCCAAGGGCGGCGGCCAGGACGTGCGGGCCTCCGTGTCCGGGACCAAACTGGGCCTACCCGGGGCCTCCGTGTCCTCCCTGTCGCTTACGGCCGACGTCTCGGACGTGTTGCGCGCCCCCCGGGGCAAGGCCGCCCTGAACGTTTCCGGGGTTGCGGCAGGCGGGGCGGGCGTGTCATCCCTGGTCCTCGACGCCGCCGGACGCGATGGCCGGGGGATGGATTTCACCGTAAAGACCCAGGCCCGCCTGGAGGGTCTGGGGCCGCTTGGCCTCGACATGGCCGGTCGGCTCGCCCCGGCGCAGGGGGGAATGTCCCTGGAGCTCTCCAGATTGACCGGAAACATCAACACCCTGCCCATCGCCTTGAAACAAAAAGCCGGGCTTGGGATGGCGGGGGACCGGGTGTCCGTGACGGGCCTGCGCCTGGGCCTGGGCAAGGGGATTTTCGCCGCCGACGGCGGGTTTGACGCGAAAAAGGCCGATCTGACCATGACCCTCACGGATCTGTCCCTGGCCGAGATGGCGGCCCTGGGCGCGCCCGGGCTGACGGGGACCGCCGAGGCGGATGTCCGGGTGACGGGCTCAGGGGCCAAGCCCGAGGCGGCCCTTCGCCTGAAGGCCCAGGGGGTCGGACTGCCCGGAGACAAGGGCGGCAAGGCCCCGAAGCTGGCCCTTACGGCCGCAGCCGACCTGAATCCGGGCGGCGCGCAGGTGACGGCGTCGATCACCGGCCTTGGCAAGACCCCGGTTTCCCTGCGGGCGCAGGTTCCAGCCCGCCTGTCCCTTGCCCCCTTCGCCTTTGCGCTGCCGCCGGATGGCCCGTTGACCGGAAATCTGACGGCGGACATGCAGTTGGCCGACTTCGCGGCCCTTCTGGCTCAGTCCGGGATCAAGGCCGCAGGCCGCTTCACGGCGGATCTCTCGGCCTCGGGCGTCCTGTCCGCGCCGGTTTTCGGCGGAGCTGTCGGGCTTTCCGGCGGCAGCCTGGAGCACGCCGCCACAGGCATGCGCCTCAAAGACATCCGGCTTGACGTTTCGGCCTCGGGCAAAACCCTGACGCTCACCGAGCTTTCGGCCAAAGACTACGGCAAGGGCAGCATGCACGCCTCCGGCCAGGCAGATCTGTCGCCGGGGGAGGGTTTCTCCCTGGACGCGAAGGCTGCGTTCGACTCCCTGACGGTGGTGAACATGGATTTGGCCAAGGCCACGCTGTCCGGCCAGATCGGCGCGACAGGCAAGGGCAGCGCCATGGCCGTCACAGGAAAACTCTTCATTGGCCCGGCCCAGGTGAACATCCCCTCGCGCCTGCCTCCGGACGTCACCGACGTGGCCGTGGTCGAGGTCAATAACCCCGACGCGCCCAAGACCGCTTCCAAGCCCAAAGATACGGCGCCCGGCCCGGCCTCGGATCTCACCCTGGACGTAACCGTCGGTGTGGGCAACGGCGTCTACGTGCGCGGCATGGGACTGGAATCCGAATGGCAGGGCGAGATCACGGCCACCGGAACGGCGGCCGCGCCGCACCTCGTCGGCGGCATCTACACCCTGCAGGGCGGCGGCATCGAATTTTTCGGCCGTCGTCTGGAACTGGTCAGGGGGCAGGTGACCTTTAACGGCGGCACGCCCCCCGATCCCTCCCTCGACGTGGAGGCCAGCATCGCCGCCAGCGACGCCACCTGCGGCGTGCTGGTCACGGGCACGGGCAAGGCCCCGGTCATCACCCTGACCTCGACCCCGGCTATGCCCCGGGACGAAATTTTGGCCCGCATCCTCTTCGGGCAAAGCGCCGGGACCATCAGCGCCTTTCAGGCCCTGCAGATGGCCCAGGCCGGAGCGGCGCTCATGTCCGGCGGCGGCAGCTCCCTGGATCTGCTGTCGCGGACCCGAAAGCTGGCCGGACTGGACGAACTGGATTTCGTGCCCGGCCAGGGGGGCCTGGAGACCACGCGGCTTCGGGCCGCCAAATACCTGGCCAAGGGGGTCAAGGTCACTGTGGACCAGGGCGCGGCGGCGGACAGCGGTTCGGTGGCCGTGGAGGTGGACATCACCCCAAATATCAGCGTCGAAAGCAAGGTCGGCGCGGACTCCAACCAGGGCGTGGGCGTCAACTGGAAGTGGGACTACTAGCAAGAGAATCGGGGCTGGCCGCCCCGTACCCCGCCCGGGGGAAATCATTTCCCCCGGACCCCCTGGTATCGTTGGCGAATCCCGAACAGCTCAGCTGTTCGGGATTCGCCAACGAAAATCAGGCCGTCCAGAGTAAACAATCTCTCCCAAGCGCGGACGCGAAGCGCGCCAAAGTTTTTTGGAAGGGGGTCCAGGGGGGAACCTTTTTTTCAAAAAAGGTTCCCCCTGGGCGCCGCAGGCACTGTCTTACTTCTTCTTGGCGGCCCGGGCGGCGCGTAGCCAGTCGTACCACGCCTCGAGGCCGTCGTGGGCGCGGCAGGACACGGGGAAGACCTTGATGTCGGCGTTTAAGCCCCGGGCGAAGGCCGAGGCCCGCTCCAGGCTGAAGTCCACGTAGGGCAGCAGGTCGGTCTTGTTAAGCACAAGGGCCGAGGAGATGTTGAACATCAGCGGGTACTTTTCCGGCTTGTCGTCGCCTTCGGTGACGGAGAGCAGGGTGATTTTGTGATCCTCGCCCACGTCGAATTCCGCCGGGCACACCAGATTTCCCACGTTTTCGATAAAAAGGATGTCCAGCCCGTCGAGGGAAAGCTCCTTGCAGGCGGCCAGGACCTGGGCGCTGGTCAGGTGGCAGCCGCCCTCGGTGTTGATCTGCACGGCCTGGGCGCCGGTTGCGGCCACGCGCCGGGCGTCATTGTCGGTCTGGAGGTCGCCCTCGATGACGGCCATGGAGAACTCGCCGCGCAGATCGGTAAGGGTCCGTTCGAGCAGGGTGGTTTTTCCGGCCCCGGGGGAGCTCATGAGGTTCAGGGCCAGGATGCCTTTTTCGGCGAAGAGCTTTTTGAGATCATCGGAGACGCGGGCGTTGGCCTCGAGGATGTTGCGGATGACAGGGATTTGCATGGCTTAGGTTCCTTGTGATTCGTCGAGTTCGAGGTACTCGATGTAGAGTTCCTTGCCGGAGACCACGCGGTGCCCCAGTTCCTCGCCGCAGGCCGGGCAGGGGGCGAACACGTAGTCGCTGGTTTCAGGCGAGAATTGTTTGTCGCAGGCCCGGCAGCGCAGGACCAGGGGAATCTCCTCCGTGTCCAGGCGCGCCCCGGCCAGGGGGCTGTCCATGGTCAGGGCCTCGAAGGACATGGCCAGGGCGTCGGGGACGACCGCAGACAAACGGCCGTATTTGACCTTGACCGAAATCAGGCGGGGCATGCCGTGTTTTTGCATCTCCTCCTGGATGATGGCCAGAAGGCTTTGGGCGATGGAGAGTTCATGCATGGGCGGGGGTTGTACCGGATTCGCGGCCCGGCGTAAAGAAACCCGCCCGGTTTTGGCGGGAAATCACAGGAAAATGAGGCTTAAGATCACGATGGCGGGCAGTGAGGGCAGCAGGTTCGAGATTCTGATCTTGAGGATGCCGAGCAGATTGATGCCGATGCCCAGGATCAGGACGCCGCCCACGGCCGTGATCTGGGCCATGAGGGCTGCGGTGAAAAAGCTCTGCGTGGCCCCGGCCAGAAGGGTCAGGCCGTATTGGTAGATGAAGACGGGGACGCTGGAAAAAAGCACGCCCGCGCCGTAGGTGGAGGCCAGGGCCACCGAGGCGAAGCCGTCGAGCATGGCCTTGGTCAAGAGGATGGTGGGATCGCCGCGCAGGCCCTCGTCGAAGGAGCCCAGGATGGCCATGGAGCCCACGCAGTAGATGAGCGAGGCGGTGACGAAGCCGTCAGTGAACAGGGTGTTTGTGGAACGGGCCAGGGCCTTGACCCGGTCGCCCAGGCGCTCCAGACGGGATTCGATGTCGATGAGCTCCCCGGCCACGCCGCCCAGGATGAGGCTGAAGATGACCAGAAGCGGCTTTGACATCTGCAGGGCCATTTGCAGGCCGATGACCGCCACGCACAGGCCCAGGGCCTGAAAGACGATGGTCCGGACGCGGTCTGGGAACTTGCCGTGCAAGAGCATCCCCACCAGGCCGCCGACGATGATGGCTGCGGCGTTGGTCAGGGAACCGACGGGAATCATGGGCGCTCCTTGGTCGCGCCTGACGCGCGAGGGGAGGGCTGTAGCAGTTCCGGCAGGGGAGGGCAAGGGAGGCGTTCTTGACAGGACGGCATCCTGCGCTTAGAGACACTCTTTCCAACTGCCGGGATGGCGGAATTGGTAGACGCACCGGACTCAAAATCCGGCGGTCGCAAGGCCTTGGGGGTTCGAGTCCCCCTCCCGGTACCAAGGAATTTCAAGGGGATATGACATATTGTCGTATCCCCTTCTGTCGTTTTCTCGCATGGATCGCCGCCATCCTGGCCCCAAAGAACCATCCATCTGAGGCAGGGAGCATGCCCGGCGAATACCGATACTCGGGAAGGTGTGCGCGCCAGGCGGCAGGGAAATAGCGATATCGCTTGCCCAGGCTGCTGCAATGGCCTATACTGTAAAATGACCGCGAAGTTTCATCCCTGGCCGCAGACCGCCCACGATCCCGACCGGGTGCGTGCCTCCGGGGAATTTACCTGGAAGGCGCGATATGCTTGAAATCATTATTTACGTTTTCGCCTCGATCGCCCTGGTCGTCGCCGCCGTCTTCATGGTCAGCCGCCTGCGACCCGGAGCGAACAATTCCATGGATTCTTTCGACTTCGGCAAGTTCAAAACCCGCGAGATCAACAAGCGCGGCGTCCACGACAAGACCCGGTGGCATTGATTCGCTCCGCAAATCAGACGCTGTGATCTGGATCCAGGCCACTCCTCCGAAGAAATAACCGATACGCCTCGTGCGCCGGGATCAGGTGATTCCGGCGCACGAACACCTCGCGCATACACATTTTCCAAAGAATCGGACAAGGGACGCAAAATAATCAGACAGGCGTCACGCAACGGCCACGTAGTCCATGCATTGTCCCACACCGAAACAGGCGACATCCTGCGCCGGGATTGTCCGACTGCCATGACACGGCGCGCATTCTTCCTCTGTCCTGTGTCCGCCATGCCCCTTTTTCTTGAAAAGGAGAACCGTATGGAACAGCATCAGGTCATGATGTTCACGGAAATGCTCAAGCAGATGATGCGCAGCATCCTCGCCAAGTCCAACGTAACCATTCACAGCCTGTCCCAGGAAACCGCCTGCCACGCCGATCTGGCCGACAGGGCCTCCCACGAATCCGACCGCAATATGATGCTCATCATGAGCCAGCGCGACCGGACTCTGCTGGACGAAATCAGAAATGCCCTGGAGCGCGTGGATCTTGGCGAATACGGCATCTGCTTCGAATGCGGAGAGGACATCGGCGTGGCCCGGCTCATGGCCCAGCCCACGGCCACCCTGTGCGTGCACTGCAAGTCCGCGATTGAAAACGAACGCATGCACACCATGAATTCGCCTTACGGCGCTTCAGAATATCTGTTCGACAAGTAGCGGCTGGGTGCGACGCTCATCCATGCGTTCCTGAGACGCCTGGGACGGGCGAGCGCGTTCTCCGCCAGGGCGCATCCAGCGGCGCCGTCGGCAGCTTCGCCTGCTGACGGCGCCACCGTGATCTGCTATGCCTGCCGCGCGGACTGGACATGTCCATGCCGGACATCGGCCGCAGTCACAAACTATGCCATCCCTGCTTCCCGTCACCCAACGCGACGACACCGCCCACGGCGGCGGCGGCGCGTCTTTTGACGACGCATCCGGCGCAGGCCCGCACGTCGGGTCGACCGTGATGCAGGCCACAGACCCGCATGACGAAACTGAAAAGCGGTACGTCCGATGCGCCGCCTGCGGATGCCGCATAACCACCCCGGATATGGCCGTCAGCCGATGCGGCAGCCATGAGCACGTCTTCTGCAATCCGGCCGGACTGGTGTTTCAACTCGTCATATTCCAAAACGCTCCGGGCTGCCTGGTCGTTTGGCCGCCACGCATGGAGTTCACCTGGTTCCCCGGATATGTGTGGCGCATCGCCGATTGCCGCCGCTGCGCCGCACATCTTGGATGGCGATTCGACGACGCATCGGGAGATTCTTTTTTTGGCCTCATCGCTGACAGGATCATCATGGAGAGCGACGCCGGGTGACGACTTCGGGACGCGCTCATGGGCCACATTGCGGAATGTGTTGCTTTGATTGCAAAACAGTGTATTTTTCCATGAGGAACCATCACACCCTTGCCACAGCATTGGAGACGCAGCGGTGACACACGGCATTCTGGCCTTTTTTCTCTTTCTGGCGCTTACCAGCGGACTATCCGGATGCTCCGAAGACGTGTCGCGGGAGGAGACGGCCAAGGTCACGGCAGGCAAGACCCCTGTGGTGCAACCCGAAGAGCTTCATGGCGGCAGGGCCCTGGACGGCACGCCCCTGGCCCAGGCCCCGGTTCAGACCCCGGTTCAGGCCGCGCCTGCGACCATATCGCCGCCTGCATCAGTCCCGGACGCCGCACCGCAGACCGCCGCTTTGACGCCACCGGCAGCCCAACCCGCCACGGACGCTCCGACCGCCGCGGATAGCGGCCCCCTGACGGCATCCCGGAAAATCATCCTGATCGTCACCCCGGACTGGGATGCGTCCCGGGGCGAACTGTCCCTCTATGCCCGGGACACCATCTCCTCCCCCTGGAAGCGGCTCGGCAATCCCTCTTCCTGCATGGTCGGCCGCAAGGGGCTGGCCTGGGGGCGCGGCCTCATGCCCGCTCCCGCCTCCGGTCCCCCCAAAAAGGAGGGCGACGGGAAAACTCCGGCAGGCCTTTTTTCCTTACCCCTCGCCTTTGGCTACGAATCCCAGGCCAAGGCCGCCCAGGCTGGCGTGCGCCTGTCGTACCAGGAACTCACCCCATCCACGGTCTGCGTCACCGACCCCGAGTCCGCCGCCTTCAACGACCTCGCCGACTCCAAAAAACGTACCGCCGCCTGGACCCGGCAGGACCGCATGATCCGCGATGACAACGCCAACCGTCTCGGCGCGTTCATCGGCCATAACCGCCCCGATCCCCGGCCCGGCCTGGGTTCCTGCGTGTTCCTCAACATCGAACCCGCCCCGGACAAGGCCACCGGCGGCAGCGTCGGCTGCCCGGAACCGCTTGTGCGCGAAATCCTGGCCTGGCTCGACCCCGACTCCAAACCGCTCATCGCCATCCTGCCCCAATCCGCCCTCGCCGCCGCCCAGGCGGCCTGGGGCCTGCCCAAATAAGAGGGGGGGAGAGAGTGGGGGCGCCGCCCCCACACCCCCGCCAGGGGGGTAACCCCCCTGGACCCCGTAACGTGCGGCCCCGGCGTCCGGCGCTTCGCACCGGCCACCAGGGCCGCAAGGTTTCAGGGGCCAAGGGCGTTGTCGCCCGGAAAAACGCGTTCCGGCGGTCGGCCGGGGCTGCGCAGCAGCCCGGCCGACCGCCGGTGACGGGGGGTCCGGGGGGAATGATTCCCCCCGGGCAGGGTCCGGGGCGGCAGCCCCGGCGGCATGTCGGTGGGGGCGGCAGCCCCGGGCGCTTAACCCATGGGGGTATTGGCGACCATGGTCCAGATGCCGCAGGGGCATCCTCCGGCGCAGAAGCCGCAGCCGATGCATTTGTCCGGGTCGCAGACCATTTCGAACTTCTTGCCTTCCAGGGCGTTGCGGGTGATGGCCCCGCGCGGGCAGATGGTCTCGCACAGGCCGCAGTCCCGGCAGGAGCCGCAGGAGGAGCATTCCGAGGCGCAGTGTCCCATGTCCGAGAAGGAGGGGATGCGCGGGTCAAAGTATTCGAGTTTGATGCGCGAGTAGGCGATCATCTCCCGGGTATCCGGGGTGGGACGACGGCCCGCGAGCATGTCGCCGATGGTCAGGGCGGCCTTGCGGCCCATGCCGATGGCGTCGGTCAGAAGGCCGGGCTTCACGATATCGCCAATGGCGAAGACCTTGGACTGGGAGGTCTGTCCCAGATCGTTGACCACCACATAGCCCCGGTTGGTGGCGATGGTGTCGGGCAGAAACTCCAGATCCGGCTGATCGCCGATGGAGAAGATGACGGTATCGGCCGGGATGACCTCGCCGGTGGTCAGGACCAGGCCTTCGGCGGTGATCTCCTTGGTGAAGCAGGGCCAGCGGAACTTGGCCCCCACGGCCTCGGCGTCGACTTTTTCCTTGCCGAAGGCGGCGGGCTTCTGGATGTCGATAAGGGTTATGTCCTCGGCCCCGAAGCGAGCGGCCTCGGTAGCCACGTCGCAGCCCACGTTGCCCGCGCCGACAATGACCATGCGCTTGCCGGGCCGGGCCTCGCCCTTTTTGGCGAGCTTTAAAAACGTCAGGGCCGGGATGGCCTTGTCGGCTCCGGGCACCGGCAGGACGCGGGGCTTTTGGGCGCCCACGGCCAACACGGTGAAGTCGTTGACGTCGACGATGTTTGCAAACTCGTCCCGGGTGAGCCTGTGCTTGAGATGGACATGGGGCAGCACCTGGCGCACGCGCTCCAGTTCGGCGTCGAGGACGTCCTTGGGGATGCGGGTGCTGGGGATGCTGGTGGACATTTTGCCGCCCAGTATCTCGTCCGTATCGTAGACAACGGCGTCGTGGCCCTGGAGGCGGATCTGCCAGGCGGCGGAGATGCCTGCCGGGCCGCCGCCGATGACCGCGACCTTTTTGCCGGAGAGTTCCGGCAGGGCGGGGACTTTGCTTGTGACGCCGGCCTTGCCCAGAAAGGTGATGTCCACGGGCTGCATGCTTTTGGTGGTGCGGGTGCAGCCCTGCATGCACAGGTGCGGGCACAGGTAGCCGCACACGGTGGCCGGGAAGGGAGTGTAGGCCAGGGCCAGATCCACGGCCTCGTCGATATGGCCGTCGCGGACGAGCTGCCAGCGTTCCTGGACCGGGATGCCCGTGGGACAGTTGGACTGGCAGGGGGCCTTGTGGCGCTTGTTTTCCCACACGGGCACGTAGCGGCGCATCTCGCCGGTGACGATGAGCGGGATGGGGCTGCGGTCAAGCGGGGTCAGGTCGCCGATAAGTCCGCCCATGCCCAGTTCGCGATCCCAGACCTGGGAACGGAAGGCGGACATGGAGCGGCGGGTGGCGGCGGATTTCTCGTAGGGACTTTTGGCCACGATGAGCTGCCACTGGTCGCGCCCGGTGAGGGAGTCGAGAAGCTCCGGGCGATGGATGGCCCGCAGGAAGGCGCGCAGGTTGGTGGTCAGCCAGTCAAAGTCCGCATCGCTTATGGGCTCCAGGCGGGCGTCTTTCTGGGAGAAGCCCTTGTGCTGGCCGCGCACGAAGATGCGGCCGCCGACCATGCCCACGCAGGGGCGGTAGCCCAGGACGTTTTCCGGATCCTGGGGGTTGTGGCCGCAGATGACGGCGGTTCCCCCGGCCATGAACTCGGCGAAGGAGTCGCCCGTGGACCCCAGCACCCACAGCTCGGGCGGGGTGAACCGGGGATTGGCCTTGGTCATGGTCATGCCCCGGGAGCCGATGTTGCCGCCGATCATGACCTTGCCCTGGGCCATGGCGTTGGCGACGCCGTTGGAGGCGTTGCCGTGAACCACGATCTCGGCCCCGGCGTTGAGCCAGCCCACGTCGTCGGAGGCCGGTCCTAGCACGTCGATGCGGGTGTTGGGGAAGCCCATGGCCCCCACGCGCTGTCCGGCCGAACCGGATATCTTCACGGTGATGGGCTCTTTTTCGGAAATCCACAGGCGACCGCCCAGTCCGTGCTGCCCGTGGGCCTCGATGGCCAGATCACGGGCGCCCTGGGTGACGGCGCGCTGGATGCGTTCTTCGAGGATACGCGATTCCACGCGTCGGCCGTCCTCTTGGCCGCTTATATGAATGGTCATCGTTGTGTTTCTTGCCATGGTACGGTCTCCACAGGCTGTTGCGGATGCGCCGGCGACGCTCCTGTCGTTACGAAAGCGTCAGACGGCCTAGACCACGTATTTGATCTTGAGCCGCTGCGCGGCATGGTGGTCGCAGATTCCCAGGGCGTCGGACATGCCGATGGGAAGCGACGTGGAGCGGCCAAGCGGGGCCACGATCTTTTTGAGCTCCATGTCGAAGGCCACGAAGGTGTCCACCAGCCGTTCGGCCACCTTCTCCGGGTCCAGGCGGCGGTACACCCTGGGGTCCTGGGAAGTGATGCCCTTGGGGCACACGCCGATGTTGCACACGTTGCAGCGGTCGATTTCCGAGCCCACGCATCCGGCGGCGGATTGCATGACGTATTTTCCCACCTGCACGGCGCTGGCCCCGAGCATGATCAGGGCCGCGGCGTTGGCGGCCAGATTGCCGTTTTTGCCGATGCCGCCGCCCGCGATGAGCGGGATCTCGTTCTGGCGGCCCTGCTCCACCAGCGACAGGTAGCAGTCGCGCAGGTTGGAGGCGATGGGGTGGCCCATATGGTCCATGGACACGTTGTAGGCCGCGCCGGTGCCGCCGTCCTCGCCGTCGATGGCCAGGCCTGCGGCGAAGGGGTTGCGCACCAGATTGTTTAAGACCGCGCCCGACGTGGTGGTGCCCGATATCTTGGGGTAGACCGGGACCCTGAATCCCCAGGCCATGGACATGGACTGGATCATCTTGGCCACGGCCTCCTCAATGGAGTACTTGGTCTGATGCGTGGGGGGGCTGGGCAGGCTCACGCCCGGGGGCACGCCCCGGATGGCGGCGATGAGCTTGTTGACCTTGTGCCACATGAGAAGTCCGCCGTCGCCGGGCTTGGCCCCCTGGCCATACTTGATCTCCACGGCGCAGGGATCTTCCTTCATCTCGGGGATGGCGTGAATGATCTCATCCCAACCGAAGTAGCCGCTGGCGATCTGGAGGATGACGTATTTGAGGAAACGCGAGCGCAGAAGCCGGGGAGGGCAGCCGCCCTCGCCGGTGCACATGCGCACGGGCATGTTCAGTTCCTCGTTCAAATAGGCCACGCCCATCTGAAGTCCTTCCCACATGTTGGGGGAAAGCGCGCCAAAGGACATGCCGCCGATCATAAGCGGATAGATCTCGCGCACCGGCGGGGTCCAGCGTCCCTCGGCCACGGCGGCCATGCCTTCCTCGGGGGGCAGGATGCGGCCCAAAAGGGTGCGCAGCTCGAACTCATGGCGTCCGGCGTCCAGGGCCGGGTCCGTGAGCATGGAGATGCGGATGAACTTGATCTGGTCGAGCAGGCTTCCGGTATCGTTGCGTCTGCCGCCCCGGGTGCGGGGCGTCCCGCCACGGTTGCTGTGGAACTTCAGCGTGGTGGCGTCGGACTGGGAGATGGGCCGGATGGAGTTGTTGGGGCACACCATGTTGCACATGCCGCAGCCGATGCACCGGTAGGCCGGGTCCGTGCGCTGGCGGACGCCATGGTAGACCGTCACGCTTTGTTCGGACTTTTTCTTCAGGCTTATGGACGCGGATATCTCGCGTTTGCGGAACACCCCAAACTCGATGGCGCTCACCGGGCACACGGCCGTACACCGCCCGCACAGGGTGCAGGTGGACTTGTCCCAGGCGAGCACCCAGGGGAGGTCCTTGAGGCTTAGTGAGGACGGGGTAATGACTGGCTCTGACGGCATATTTTCACCTCGCGGCAATCCGGCCCGACGATGGCCGTATCAAGATACATGGGTTGGAAATCCTTGCTCCGGTCACGATCGGGAATGGCCTCATTGAGGCCGCATATCTCCGACGAGAAGGCGAAGATGCCGGGACGGCCGCCCACCACGCCGGGACGCAGCTTCTTTCTGTCCTGGACCATGAACATGGACCCGTCCGGGGTGCAGCCGATGACGCAGTTGGGTCCGTCGATGGTCAGCTTGCGGCAGGTGGTCTTGATGCCTGTGAGAAACGCCCGGTCGGGGTGGCTCTCCAGTTCCTGGCCGGACAGGGGGGTGATGACGTGCTTGTAGGCGTCAAGCCCGAGTCCCAGCCGGTTCAGGGTGAAATGCAGGATATGGGTGAAGACCTCGGAGTCGGACTGGTAGCCCTCGTAGCCGGTGACGCCCCGGGACAGGAGATATTCCCGGATGGGCACGAAGGCCGTGTTCTCCCCGTTGGTCATGGTGCTTATGCCCTGGATGAAGAAGGGGTGGCAGGCGTAGAGGTTGATGGCGTAGTTGGTGTTTTGCCGCCCCTGGGCCAGGATGCGTTTGGCGAAAAACTCCTCGCGGCCAAGGCCCAGGTATTCGGCCACGGTCACCGGATCGCCGACTTCCTTGATCATCACGGTGTCCGGCCAGAAGCTGAACACCTTGATGTCCTCGTTGCCTTCCCCCATGTGGCGCAGGTCGAGACGGGCCTTAACCAGGGCGGCCTCGCGTTTGTCTCTGGGCAGGTCCTTCCACTGGGCCGACGGCTCGTAGGCCCGGGCCAGGTAGGTTCCGCGCCGGGGGGTTCCGATCGGAGGATCGTTTTTGGGCGTGATGGCCACGGTATGCTTGGACAAAAACCCCTTGCTCATGGCGTATTCATCCAGAAGCCGCAGGCCCTTCTCGGTGAAAATGCCGGAGAGGATGGGGCAGTCCCGCATCTGGCCGAAAGGGCCGCCGAGACCGTTTAGGTACAGACCCACCCCTGAACCGTCATGGCCTTCCTTCATGACATTTAAGGCATTGACGGCCAGCATGGGCGAAACCGGCTCCTGGCTGGTGAGGGCGAAAAGGCGACACATGGTCTCCCCCAAAATGGTGAATTTCCCGACACGATTGCGTGGAGGGGAAACTTCAATAATGTTTGTACCGGGGGTCCGTCAAAGAATAGTTTCGTTTTTGGCGGTTTTTTCTGCATCGGAGTTTGACATTCCCGGGCCTTCGGGTATCTGATCGGGCCGCCACGACGGCATAGCCCGCCGGGCCACCCTCATGGAATCCAAACTCGGCATCGACATCCTCCCCCAGCCAGATGACATCACCTGCGGACCGACCTGTCTGCATGCCGTCTATCATTATTATGGCGAGCGCATCCCCCTGGACCGGGTCATCAGCGAGGTGCCAACCCTGGAGGGCGGCGGCACGCTCGGGGTGCTGCTCGGCAGCCACGCCCTGGCCCGGGGCTATGGGGCCAGGCTCTACACCTTCAATCTGCGGGTCTTCGACCCCACCTGGTTCGGCCCCGACGCGCCGGACATGTCCGATCGCCTACGGCAGCGCATGGCCGCCAGCGTGGATCCCAAGATCAAGCTGGCCTCACGGGCTTACCTGCGGTTTTTGCAGCGCGGCGGGGAGATCGTCTTCGAGGATCTGACGGCCCTGCTCATCCGCACGCTTTTGACGCGGGGGCTGCCCATCCTGACCGGGCTGTCGGCCACGTATCTGTACCGCACGCCACGGGAGCGCGACGACGAGACCGGCAGGATCATCTACGACGACGTGCATGGCGACCCCTCCGGACATTTCGTGGTCATAAGCGGCTATGACCGCGAGGCCCGCACCACCCGCATCGCCGATCCGCTTCTGCCCAACCCCATGAGCGAGGGCCAGCATTACGACGTGCCGCTTACCCGGCTCATCTGCGCCATCATGCTCGGCGTTTTGACCTACGACGCCAACATGCTGGTGATTTTCCCGCGTCCGGTGCGCAGAAAAAAACACAAATCGAGGAGAAAATAAGTGTCCGTCCTGGTGGTCATAGAGAATCCGGAGGACTGCCCCCTGGTCTTTTCGGGCGTCGAGCCCGTGGCCGCGCGGTCCTATCTGGCCGACGAGTCCTTCCCCGGCCTCAAGGGGGTCAAGATCTTCAACCTGTGCCGCTCCTACCGCTATCAGAGCATCGGCTATTACGTGTCGCTTCTGGCCGAGGCCAGGGGCCACAAGCCGGTGCCTGGCATGGTGACCATCCAGGACATGAAGTCCCAGGCCATGATCCGTCTGGTCTCGGACGAACTGGAGGAGCTCATCGGCAGGCAGCTGGTGGATCAGGAGCCCAGAAAAATCAGCGTGAACATCTATTTCGGCAAGACCCCGGACAAGATGTTCGAGCCTGTGGCCTCACGGCTTTTCAAGTCCTTCCCGGCCCCGTTTCTGCGCGCCGATTTCGGCTGTTCGGCCTGCTGGAACCTGCAGAACATCTCGCCCATAAACGTCAAGGACATTCCCGTGGCCGACCGGGAGTTCGCCCAGTCCATGGCCTCGGAATACTTCGCCGGCAAAAAGTTGGTCATTCCCAAGCGGCCTGTCAACCGCTACGATCTGGCCATTCTCTACGATCCGGCGGAGAAACACCCTCCCTCCGACCAGAAGGCCCTGAAAAAATTCGTCAAGGCCGCCGAGACCGTGGGCCTTGGCACGGAACTCATCACCCGCGACGACTCCAACCGCCTCTCCGAATTCGACGCCCTGTTCATCCGCGAAACCACAAGCGTGGACCACCACACCTACCGCATCGCCCGCAAGGCCCTGGCCGAGGGGCTGGTGGTCATCGACGACCCGGAATCCATCCTGCGCTGCTCGAACAAGGTCTATCTGGCCGAACTCATGACCCGCTTCCGGGTCCCGGCGCCCAAAACGCTCATCGTGCACAGCAAGAACATCGACCAGGTCTTGAAGGAATTTTCCCTGCCCGTGGTGCTCAAGCAGCCCGACAGCGCCTTTTCCCAGGGCGTGGTCCTGGCCCGGGACCAGGACAGGCTGCAAAAGGAGATAAAGCGCCTTCTGGCCAAGTCCGAGCTGGTCATCGCCCAGGAATACGTGCCCTCCACCTTTGACTGGCGCATCGGCATCCTGGACCGGCGGCCCCTTTTCGCCTGCAAGTACCACATGGCCGCCAAGCACTGGCAGATACTTCGCAAGGACGGCGCCGGCCGGGAGGTCTACGGCAAGGTGGAGACCCTGCCTGTGACCAAGGCCCCGAAAACCGTGGTGCGCATGGCCCTTAAGGCCGCCAATCTCATAGGCGACGGACTGTACGGCGTGGACCTCAAACAGATCGGCAAAAAGGTCTACGTCATCGAGGTCAACGACAATCCCAACATCGACGCCGGATACGAGGACGAGGTGCTCCAGGACGAGCTGTATCTTCGGGTCATGGAGATCTTTTTGCGGCGCATCGAGGCCAGAAAATCCGGGGGCATGCTCCCGTGAGCGGCCACGCCTACCATCTTTTCCAGGTCACGGGCATCGAGATCGAATACATGATCGTGGACGCGGCCAGCCTGCGGGTGCTGCCCCGGGCCGACCTGGTCCTTCGCGACGCGGCCGGGCAGACGGTCTCGGACGTGGAGCATGCCGACATCTCGTGGTCCAACGAACTCGTCTCCCACGTCATTGAACTGAAAACCTCGGGACCGGTCCCATGTCTTGCCGGGACGGCGACGGCCTTCCAGGACCACGTGCGGCGCATAAACGCCATCCTGGCCCCGCACGGGGCCAGACTTTTACCCACCGGGGCCCATCCCTTCATGGACCCGGCCACGGAGACGGTGCTGTGGCCCCATGAATACGGCCCGGTGTACGCAGCCTTCGACCGCATCTTCGGCTGTAAGGGGCATGGCTGGTCCAACCTGCAAAGCATGCACGTCAATCTGCCGTTTTGCGGGGACGAGGAGTTCGGCCGCCTGCACGCCGCCGTGCGCCTGCTGCTGCCCATCCTGCCGGCGCTTACCGCCTCCACGCCGATCTTGGACGGCCGGGTCGCCGGGCTTATGGACGGGCGCATGGGATTTTACGGCAAAAACTCCGCCCGCGTGCCCTCCGTGGCCGGACTGGTGGCGCCCGAGCCGATCTTTGACGAGGCGACCTACCGCCGGGACATTTTCGAGCGCATGTACCGGGACATGGCCCCCCTGGACCCGGAGGGCCTGCTGTGCGACGAATTCCTCAACGCCCGGGGGGCCATCGCCCGTTTCGACCGGGGGGCCATCGAGATCCGGGTCCTGGACAGCCAGGAATGCCCGGCCGCCGATCTGGCCGTGGCCGGACTGATTCGCGGGGTGCTGGCGGCGCTTGTCAGCGGCCGCCTGGGCGACGCCATGCGCCTTCGCGACATGGACACGGCCCGGCTGGCGGGCATCCTGCAAGCGGTGGTGCGCGACGCGGACGCGACGATCATCGACGACGCCGACTACCAGACGGCGCTTGGCCTGCCCAAAGGGCCGATCACGGCCGGGGAGGGCTGGCGGGCGCTTTACGAGGCGGTCGCAGCCGACATGGAGCATGATCCGGCCTGGGAGGCGCCCCTGCAAACGATGCTGACCCGGGGATGTCTGGCCCGGCGCATCCTGTGCGCCCTTGACGGCGACGTCTCGCGCCCCAATCTGGTGGCGGTCTACCGGCGTCTGGCCGACTGCCTGGAGGCCGGGGAGATGTTTCATGGATGACGCCGGGATGGGCCGGACACGGCTGGCCCGGCCGCACCGGCCTGCGTCGGTCGTGGTCACCTGCGAGCACGGCGGCAACCGGGTCCCCCCCGAGGCGGCGCATCTTTTCACCCTGCGCGGGGACCATCTGGCCGGGCACGGCGGCTACGACGCCGGGGCGTTGGAGATGGCCCGGGCCTTTGCCGAGGCATTCGCCGCGCCGCTTTATTTCACCACCATCACCCGGCTGGTGGTGGACCAGAACCGCTCCATGGGCCATCCCAAACTGTTCTCCCGCTATACCAGGGGACTTCCCGAGGCCCTGCGCCAGGACATCCTCGCCCGCCACTACCAGCCCCTGCGCCAGGAGACCCTCGATACCGCAGCCGCCGCCATACAGGCCGGCAGGACCGTAGCCCATCTAGCCTCCCACAGCTTCGTTCCGGTCCTTTCGGGCGTGGAGCGGACCATGGACGTCGGGCTCTTGTACGACCCGGCCCGAGAAGGGGAGCGCGCCCTGTGCTTGGCCTGGACGGCGCGCCTTAAAGCCCGCAGGCCAGGGCTTCGGGTGCGCCGCAACGCGCCCTACAGGGGCGTGTCCGACGGGCATGTCACGGCCCTTCGCAAGGCGTTCCCCACGGGCTACCTGGGCATCGAACTGGAAGTTAACCAGCGGTTCGTCCAGAAAGACCGCCCGGCCTTCGAGGATCTGCTGTTGCTGCTCCCCGACACCTTCGCAGTGGCCCTGTCCGACATGGGACTGGTTTTGGGCGACACGCCGCCGCCGTCATCTTGACATCACGGCGCGGCGCGCGCATGTGACGGTATGACGTGAACTGCGGCCCAGCCGCATGGGACGGGGGAAGCGCCATGTCGGAACATGCAAGCACGGAAGCGGTCGCCCCGGTCACCCGCAGCGCCGAGGAGGTGCGGCGGTTTCTGGCCGGATACGCCCCGGATGGGGTCAATCTGGTGGATGTGCGCCAGGACTGGGAATACCAGGAATTTCATCTGCCCGGGGCGCGTCTCGCGCCGCTTGGGGAGTTGCCGGACCGTCTGGCGGAGTTCGACCGGGGCAAGCCCACAGTGACCTACTGCCGCACGGGCCGCCGCAGCGCCGCCGCCGCCGATATCCTGGCCGGGGAGGGGTTTGCGCCGGTCGTGAACATGGCGGGCGGGGTGCTGGCCTGGCGCGGGGCCGGTGCGGCCGGAACCCCGGACCAGGGGTTTTCCCTGCTGCCGACGGACATGCGCCCAGAGTCGCTCTTTCGGACGGCCTACGCCATGGAGGTCCGCCTGGGCGCGTTTTATCTGACCTGCGCCCAGACGGCCAAAGACCCCGAAACGGCCGCCACGTTTCGCAGGCTGGCCGGGTTCGAGGACAAGCACAGGACCATGGTCCTGGCCCTGTGGCGCAAAAGCGGCGCGCCGGTTCCCGATGTCGCCGACATCGAGGCCGCCTCGTCCGGTGCGGCCCCGAATGCGCTCCTGGAAGGCGGCTATTCCGGGCCGGACTACCTCGCCCTGCGCGGCGGTCCCGAAGACCCCCGGGAGGTCCTGGAACTGGCCATGGCTGTGGAGGCCCAGGCCCTGGACCTGTACAGCCGCTGCGCCCGGCAGGATGTTTCCGGCGAAACCCGGGAGGCCCTCAAAAAGCTGGCCCGGGAAGAGAAAGGACATCTTTCGGCCCTGTCCGTGCTCTACGACAGGCTCTCCACCAACACCGCACCCTGACCTGGAGGAATCCATGGCCCCTGTGAATTTTCTGCTCAATATCCTGTGGCTTCTGCTCGGCGGCTTCTGGATGGCCGTGGGCTGGTATCTGGCGGGCGTCCTTATGTTCGTGACCATCATCGGCATCCCCTGGGGCCGTTCCTGCTTCGTGATCGGCAACCTGTCCCTGTGGCCCTTCGGCAAGGAGGTGGTGAACCGGGAGCTGGTCACCGGCCGCGATGACCTGGGCACCGGGGGACTCGGGCTTGTCGGCAACATCATCTGGTTCGTTTTCGCCGGACTGTGGCTGGCCCTGGGGCATATCCTGGCCGCCGTGCTCAACTTTGTGACCATCATCGGCATTCCCTTCGGGTTCCAGCACCTCAAGCTGGCCATGTTGGCGCTTGCGCCCGTGGGCAAGACCGTGGTGGACAAAACGTACGATTAGCCCTGCCCCTGCCTGGGGGAGAATCACAAAAGGTAAAGTGATACATGAAGTGGCCGTATCTGCTCATGGCGCTCACGGCAGGCATCCTGATTCCGGTCCAGGCAGGGATAAACGCTTTGCTTGGCCGGGTAGCAGGCGGGGCCGAGGCCGCCGCGTTCATTTCCTTCGCCGTGGGGACCGTAGTCCTGGCCGCCTACCTGTTGGCCTTCCGCATCGCCGTGCCCCTTGGCCAGACCTTCGCGGTCTCGCCCTGGTGGTACTGGACGGGGGGGGCCTTCGGGGCTTTTTTCGTGGCCGCCTCGGTGGTGCTGGTCCCCCGGCTCGGGGCCGGGGTCATGATCTCGGTGATAGTCGCCGGGCAGATCGTGGCCTCTTTGGCCCTGGACCATTTCGGAGCGCTTGGCTATCCGGTGCGGCCGCTGGACCTGCAACGGATCATCGGCGCGGCGTTTCTGGCCGCCGGGGTGTTTCTCATCAAGGGCTGACGCGGGACGGGGAGGGGAGCTCTAGCGGGCCGAGGGGAACACGGCGTTTTGTTCGAAAAAATGCACCAGCCCGGGCGTCAGCAATTCCCGGAAACGTTGCGTCATGTAGGCCAATTCGGCATGGTCCACGAACATGCCGTCAGACACCTCGTCAGGGTTGGGCAACGGCGCCTCAGCTGTTTTTCCAGCGTGAAAAAGCGTCACGAACTCGTATCCTGTCAGGGGCGAGGCCGGGGTGACGGCGATCATCCGGGGTTCCCGGGCCGTGATCCCCAGTTCTTCGTGCAGCTCCCGCACCGCCGCATCCAGGCGCGACTCCCCGGCCTTGACGTGCCCTGAGGCCGAGACGTCGTAGCGGCCGGGATAGAACTGTTTGGCTGCCGCCCGTTTTTGCAGGTAGACCTTGCCGCCCTGGTCGTAGAG
>Ga0209800_10001390_pt1 | contig 25758 bp, 21 predicted proteins | sample Higcelweek8metaG_FD_187174 | JGI IMG/M metagenome (GOLD analysis project Ga0209800, IMG submission 187174) | Freshwater pond sediment microbial communities from the University of Edinburgh, under environmental carbon perturbations - High... | ecosystem: Environmental > Aquatic > Freshwater >...
TTCAGGTGTTATCTTCTTTTCAAGTCGTATCTGTTTGATCTTGATCCCGATCGGGACAAGAGTCTCTTTTCTCTTTGCCATCTCTTTTCCTCATCCGATTTTATGCTCACAGGCGCTCTTCTGTGGGAACATGGCTGTGAGCCTGACTGTTTTTTTTAATACCAGGAGTGAGCGCTCAGTCATGTATGGTCAATAAAAAAAGAGATTCAACCATTGTGTCGGCGCTCCTGTTCATGAAACTCTGAAAGTAAACTCCTTCAAACTTGTCCAGTGAATAGACACCTCTCTTCTCCCTCTCCATGAATAGAGAGGGAGAAGAGAGTCAATTATCTTCAGGTAACTTTCCTGATGGGCCAGGTTAAAGCACCTTTTCAATCCAGTTTTCTGTATCTTCTGCCTTGCCATACTGGATATCTGTAATGGCTCTGTTGAATTTAACAGCAATCTCACCTGGTTCTCCGTTGCCGATATTCATGATCTGATCCCCGTAACGGATCTCGCCAACCGGAGAGATGACAGCTGCTGTGCCAGAACCGAAAACCTCCCGAAGTGTGCCACTCTTATGGGCGGTAATCACCTCATCCACGCTGATTCTCCGTTCAGATACCTTCATGCCCCACTTTCTACCAAGGTGCAGCACAGAATCTCTTGTAACGCCAGGCAGTATGCTTCCATTGAGAGATGGTGTCAGAAGCTCGTTGTTGATTACAAAGAAGATGTTCATTGCCCCAACCTCCTCAATGTACTTGAGTTCAACACCATCAAGCCAGAGCACCTGGGCATACCCCTCTTTTTTTGCCTTTTCTGAGGCATAGAGGCTTGCTGCATAGTTGACAGCTGCCTTGTATTCACCGACACCACCCCTTACAGCTCGTACATGCTCGGTGGATATCCAGATCTTGACAGGATTGAACCCCTCTTTATAATATGCCCCAACAGGAGAGAGAATGACAAAGTACCTGTATGTGTGGGAGGCACGCACACCAAGGAACGGGTCTGTGGCAATGATGGTTGGGCGGATGTAGAGTGAGGTTCCCATGGTTTCTGGTATCCACCCCTTTTCAACTTTCAGAAGGGTTTTCAGTGACTCCAGCGCAAACTTCTCATCAAGTTCCGGTATGCACATTCCTCTTGCAGATCTGTTGAATCTTCTGAAGTTCTCCTGGGGTCTGAATAGCTGAACCCCTCCGTCAGCTGTTTTATAAGCCTTGAGCCCCTCAAATATCGCCTGTCCATAATGGAAGGTCATGGTTGCAGGGGAGAGGGAAAAGTCTTCAAACGGTTCAATTCGTGGATTGTGCCACCCTTTTTCAGGGTCGTAATCCATGTTTAACATGTGGTCAGTAAACAGTGTCCCAAAGCCTAATGACGAATCGGCAGGTCTTTTGCCTTTCTGCTCTTTTTCTCTTATGGTTATCTCCACTTCAATTATCTCCATTTTTCTGTAGTATGAGTGTCCGGCCTTCAAAGGTTGGAGAGCCAGCCGCTGCTAAACTCCAAGTTGTTGATCTGCTCTTACTCTTTTTTTCTCTTTTCTGTTTATAATCTCTGAATCTTCCAGATGCAAGCCCATTTTTATTCCTGTCATCTTCAACAGATCTGAATCTGCATGCCAGATCTGAAAATTTCTCATATTCCTCAAGGTAATTTAAGAACTGCTGTGGTTTTTCAGAAGCCCTCTCTATCGAGTTCCTGCATCGCCTTTTTCATCTGACGCACTGCCTGTCTTAACCGCTCCTCATTCTCCACAAGGGCAAGTCTTAAGTACCCTTCACCCTCCTCACTGAAACCGATCCCAGGCGCCACAGCCACATTTGCGCGGTTCATCATCTCAACGGCAAACTGCATGGAGCCCATTTTGCTGTAGGGCTCCGGGATTTTGACCCAGGCAAACATTCCAGCCCCAGGAGGGGTAACCTCCCACCCGATTCTCTCAAGGCTTCTGCACAGGGTATCTCTTCTTGCCTGATAGAGTGCCACCTGATCCGGTATGGTATGGTCACAGTCCCGGATAGCTATGATTCCTGCAATCTGTATTGCTGAAAAGATACCATAGTCAAAATAGCCCTTTATTTTGCTCAAGGCACCGATTATCCTGGGGTTCCCAACGCAGTATCCGATTCTCCAGCCAGCCATGTTATAGGATTTTGAGAATGAGCCAAATTCAACTCCAACATCTTTGGCTCCCGGAGTTTCAAGGAAACTTGGGGCTTTATAGCCGTCAAAGGTTATTCTTGAGTAGGCAAAATCATGGATTACCATGAACTTGAACCTCTTTGCCAGTGCCACTATCTCCTTGAAGAGATCAGCATCACAGAGAGTACCTGTGGGGTTGTGCGGATAGTTGACCATAAGCACCTTTGGACCTGGGTGAAACGATTCACATATGTTCACAATGCGGCTTAAGAATGACTCTGGCGGTGAAATTGGAACCCTCACCACTGTGGCACCTGCAATAACTGCTGCATAGATATGGATTGGAAATGCAGGTGCTGGAACAAGAACCGAATCTCCAGGGCCAAGCAGCGCAAGGCACAGATGTGAAATTCCCTCTTTTGAGCCAATTGTCAAAAGAGTCTCTGTTTCTGAATCCAGATCAATATCATAGAGCCTCTTATAGTACAAAGAGATCTCTTTTTTGAGATTTTTCATACCGGACGAGACAGGATATCGATGCGTTTTCGGATCCCGTGCAACCTCAATAAGTTTCTCAATCACATTATCAGGGGTTGGGTCCACAGGATTTCCCATCCCCAGATCAATGACATCATCGCCATTGCGTCTCTTCTCCATCTTCATGCTGTTTATCATGCCGAACAGGTAGGGCGGCAGTTGATCCATTCTGCTTGCAAAACGGATGATATTCTCCTCACTCATAGATTCTCCTTAAGTTGATAACATCTTGATAAAGCTTGTCAAATCCTCCAATCTATCCAGGGTGACCCAGGGTGATGAAGGCTCTCCAATAAAAAATGCAGGGGCAACCTCTTTTGGGATTGTCCCTGCATTTTAGCAGTTTTTAAATTTTAAATAGGTTCTGACAATGCCCAGTGTCTAATTACTCGGGCACCGCCGCTGACTTGAAATATTGCATTGTACTCGCTTTTTTTCTCTAATTGTAGTTATAAAGAACTTGATCATATCCATAACTGTACTCCAGTTTGAGCTGATCATATTCAAACGCTCTTCTCTCTATCGCACGTTCGTCTTCAGATATCCTCTGTTCAAATCTCGCCCGATCTCTCTCTGGCAGAGCCATTTATTACAAGAAACAGACGGCGCAGTGGCTCTCAATCTGCTCTCTGCAGGAGAGATATTCAACCTTAAAATTCATACATTTGCCCTGTTATACAGGTTGCGTTTCAAAAAAATCTGTTTGGAACTTTAAACCGCTCAAAAGAGCAACAGAGATCAGTATGAATAAATTAAATTATAATATCCCATGTAAGATATCAAGTAAAATAAAGGATACGTGGGTGCTAATTAGTAGAGCTAACTAGCCAAGCTGGGAAAGGCTTGATTTTTATTGATAAAGCAAGCCGTTATATATTTTATATGGCCACCATGTCAGATTGCCACCATAATCATATTGATATAAAAATTATATATTGACAACTTTTATTCTTTTGATAGTATGCATCCTGTTTGCCATGCTTTCTGACAAATAGGTTGTATTTGTACCCTATTAGCTCAAGCCTTATCTTTCATAAAAAAGCTTTAGTGTCAATCATATGTTTTCATTAATCTTTTAAAACGAGGTAAATCAATGAAAAAGATGTTGATTACGATGTTGTTTCTTTGCATATCCGCGGCTCAGGCGTTTGCTGCAGATACCATCAAAATTGCAATTACAGGGCCATTTTCCGGTGGTTCAGCACCCATGGGAACCTCCATGCGTGATGGTGCCAAACTTGCGATAGCTGAAATAAATGCCGCAGGTGGAGTCAGTGTAGGCGACAAGAAAATGTTGATTGAGGTGATTGAGCGGGATGATGAGGCGAAAAATGAGCGTGGTGCACTGATTGGGCAGGAACTCGCCTCCATGAGCGATCTTTCAGGCGTGATAGGGTCTGTTAACACCGGTGTTGTGCTTGCTGGTGACAGACATCTTCAGGAGAAAGGCATTACTAAAATTATCACTCCTGCAGCAGGTTCAGCTTCCATGACCCAATGGAGCAAAGCAGGCGTGAAAGAGCTCTCCATTTTCCGCTTTGCAGCACATGACGGAATCCAGTCTGCAATGGTTGTAGAGGAGGCTCTCAACCGCAAATTCACAAAAGTAGCGATCTTGTATGATGCTACAAACTACGGCGTCTCCGGTCGCGATGATCTGCTTGCTCAGATAAAAAAACAGGGCAATAAACTTGAAATTGTTGCTACTGAAAAATTCAACATTGGTGATAAAGACATGACTGCACAGCTGCTTCGTGCAAAATCGGGCAGTGCAGAGGCGATCCTGATCTGGGGTATCGGACCTGAGCTGGCTGCTGTTTCCAACGGCATGGCAAAGATGGGTATCAAGATCCCGCTGATCGGTGGCTGGCCACTCTCCATGTCCAACTATATTGATAACGCAGGCAAAAACGGCAACGGTACTCTGATGCCACAGACCTTTATAGAGGAGCCAATCACCACAAAATCCAGAAACTTCATTGATGCATACCATAAAACCTATAATGTGACCAGAATTGCATCTCCTGTATCTGCTGCACAGGGTTATGACGCTGCCTCTATCTTTGTGGCAGCAGTAAAACAGGCAGCAAGCAAAGATACACACAAGATCAAAGAGGCTCTTGAAGATCTTCGTGAGCCAGTGGAAGGGGTGATCACTACATGGAAGCACCCTTACACAAAGTGGGATCCTGCCAATGTTGAGACTCACGAGGCATTCCGTCGTGAACATGCTGTAATGGGAATGGTACAAGATGGCCGTGTTGTCTTTGGTAATGATTCTGATCGTCAACGTCTCATCAGAAACGCTTCCAAATAACTCATGGATTATACTATCATTGCTCAGATGACTGTGAGCGGAGCTTTCATGGGGCTGGTTTATGCCCTTATCGCATACGGCTTTCAGCTCACCTACTCGACCAGCAAGAGCATAAATTTTGGTCAGGGGGAGCTTGTGATGCTCTCTGCGTTCTTCAGTCTGACACTTCTCAACTGGGGTGCCCCTTACTGGCTGATGGTCCCAGGGGGGCTGCTGTTCGGAGTTCTGCTTGGCCTCATTGTTGAACGGGCCGGGGTGCGTCTTGCTCTTGAACAGAAGAGCGAGGGGTGGATTCTGCTCACCATTATACTTGGACTGCTTGGTTTCTCTGTTGCTGAAAATATCTGGGGGCGCGATGATCGCCCCTTTCCAACTCCCATTCCCTCTGATGCGTTTCAGCTGTTCGGAGTCAGTATAACCCCTCTTGAAATTTCAGTTGCTGTCGGAGTTTTTGCCCTGATGGGTCTGATTGAGCTTTTCAAACGCAAGAGCCTTCTGGGCAGAGCTTTTGAGGCAGTTTCAGCAGATCGCGATGCGGCAGAGCTGATGGGGATTTCAGCCACACGAACTGTCATGCTCTCTTATGGCCTGTCAGGACTCGTGGCAGCTATGGCAGGAATACTTGTTTCGCCAATTACCACTGTCGGACCAACAATGGCTTCAGCGTTGATTTTAAAGGCGTTTTCTGTGGCTGTGGTAGCAGGGCTTGATTCTGGCTTCGGAGTGGTTGTAATTGGCATCTTTCTGGGTGCTCTGGAAAGTCTTACCAGTTTCTATCTTGGCAGCGGCTGGCGTGAAGCACCAGGACTTACTCTGCTAATTCTTGCTCTGGCTGTGCGTCCTGACGGTGTTTTTGGCAAAGCTACCATTCGCAAAGTTTGAGGGCTTTTTTATGAAATTATCTCAATTTGAACCTGGCGGATCATGTTAAGACGACTTTTACTCATTCGTGGTGCTGAACTCATTTCACTGATGCTGCTTGCATCCATACCTCTCATGGTAGGCAACTCCTATGCACTTGGGCTGCTCACTCTGCTGGCAATTTACGGGATTCTTCTTATAGGGCTGGATGTTACTGTCGGCTATCTGGGCCAGGTTAACCTGGCTCATGCAGCTTTTCTTGGACTTGGAGCCTATGCTGCCGGATTGAGTGTCTCATTCCTGGGATTTGGCATGTTGAGTGCGCTTGCTCTGAGCACGCTTACAGGGCTCATATTTGGTGGACTTCTTGCTTTCCCTGCTCTGCGACTTGAGGGGCCACAGTTTGCTCTGGCAACTTTGAGTTTTTCCGCACTGAGCACAACAGTTCTGAACGAGTGGGAGTGGCTTACAGGTGGAGCTCAGGGGCTAAATGTTATTCGCCCCCTGCTGTTTGGCCACACTTTGAATGCCAATGGTTTTTACTGGCTCTGCCTGACTCTTCTTGCACTTGTCTGGATCTCAATGCGTAATCTGCTCTCTTCTCAGTGGGGACGGGCTTTTATAGCCTTATTCGACAGCCCCATTGCCACCGATGCAATGGGTATCGGAACCTATCGCCACAAAGTTGCGGGCTTTGCGCTGGGATCTGCGCTTGGGGGGCTGGCAGGTGGACTTTATGCTTTTAATTTCCAGTATCTGCAACCTCAAAGCTTTGTCTATGAACTCATGGTCATTCTGCTCCTTGGAGTTGTACTGGGAGGACGTAAAAGTTTATGGGGTGCTTTTTTCGGAGCTGCCCTGATAGCCCTTCTGCCCAATCTTCTCTCCAACCGTCTGCTGTTCAAAGCTATCTCATCCGCAGGTCTGCTGGTGGCAATACTTGCTGGTATCAATGGATTGATGAAAAAAAGGACAGAGCCTTTTCAGGCAGTTGCACCTATTTTTGCCATGAGTCTGCTTGTGGTCGGAGGTATGTTTGTCCAGAATACCGAAGATTGGCGCAAGGCTATATTTGCCCTGATGCTCTTTTCTGTAGTGGTCGGTCTGCCTGAAGGCATCATGGGATTTGCAGCCCGTTTTCTCACCCTTCTGTTCCGCATTGATCCTCCAGATCTTCCTGTGGCATCGGAACTTGATAAAGTGCTTCCGCTGAAGTCTCCTGCTGGAGATCCGCTGCTGGAGTTGCAGGAGTTAACAAGATACTTCGGAGGTGTCAGGGCAGTTGACGGGATCTCCTTGACAGTACGTTCCGGCCATATTCACGGACTGATCGGCCCCAACGGATCAGGCAAGAGTACAGCAGTAAATGTTATTTCAGGGCTTTATGCTCCTACATCAGGCAATATGCTGCTCTGTGGAACTGCTCTGCCTCTTGGTATGTTCAAGGTGGCGCAGACAGGTATTTCACGTACATTCCAGAACCTGCAACTCTTCAACGCACTATCTGCTGTTGATAATGTGATGGTTGCGCTGAAAGGGGTTTATCACACCCCGTTGCCTCTTCTCATGCTGGGGTTTGCAAGAGAGGAGGAGAAACGTGCTCAGGCAGATGCTCTTGCTTTGCTGAAACTTGTAGGACTTGAAAATCAGGCAAGAGTCACTGCAAAAGATCTCACCTATGGTGCACAGCGTTTTCTTGAGATTGCCCGTGCTCTGGCCCGCAAGCCGGAACTGCTCATTTTAGACGAACCTGCCGCAGGTCTGGCACATCCTGATGTTAACAATCTGGTTGATATTATCTGGCGTATCAGTAAGCAAGGTATAACAATTATTCTTATTGAGCATCACATGGATGTGGTAAGCGAGTTGTGCAATGTGGTAACTGTACTGGATGGAGGCAAGGTTATCGCTGAAGGGATGCCAGAAGAGGTAAAGCGGGATCCTAAGGTGGTTGAGGCTTATCTAGGGAGCGCTTAAAAAAGCAGGAAAAATAAAAATGTTAGTTGTTGAAGAGTTGCACGCAGGTTATGGCACAAGTGAGGTTCTGACAGGCATCTCCTTGAAAGTGGGGCAAGGCATGGTAGTAGCTCTTATAGGGGCAAACGGCGCAGGCAAAACCACTGCCATGCGTGCAATTTCAGGGATGCTGAAACCCAGTAAGGGGAAGGTTCTGCTTGAAGGAGAGCCAGTACAGGGGTATGACGCTTCAAAGATTGCAAGAATGGGGCTGGCACATGCACCGGAAGGGCGTAAGGTTTTCGGACCTCTTTCAACCGAGGACAACCTTTTGCTTGGAGCATACAGCCGTCTTCCGCTTTTTTTCGGATTCCGCACCAGAGCTGCCAGAGATCTTGAAAGAGTTTATGATCTGTTTCCTCTCCTTAAAGAGAGAAGGCGTCAGTTGGCAGGAACTCTCTCCGGAGGTGAACAGCAGATGCTTGCTATTGGTCGTGCACTCATGGCTGACCCCAGAGTCATGCTGTTAGATGAGCCCTCCATGGGGCTTGCACCGGTAATTGTGCAGGAAGTTTTCAACACCATACGTCGTCTGAAAGCTGCTGGAAGCACCCTGCTGCTTGTGGAGCAGTTTGCCAAGAGTGCCCTTGAAGTGGCTGACTACGCTTATGTTATGGAGAGAGGCCACATAGCTGCCCAGGGAGAGCCTTCGGAGCTGCAAAGAGATGAGCGGCTGCTTGAGGCCTATCTGGGCTGAGATATGCAGTGATTGTTTACTGACCCACCCTTGTCACACATCCCAGCGGTTGCTCATGGAGATTCAGTAAGGGTAGATCAAACGCTCCAGTTAATTATTTCTGTTAATTTTATTTTCTTGACACAAAAGAGAGACAGTGTTATCTGTTTTGTCCGTAATAAAGGTGCGTAACTCAGTTGGTAGAGTGCTACCTCGACAAGGTAGAAGTCACCGGTTCGAGTCCGGTCGTGCCTACCAGTAAAATCAAGGGCTTATGGATTTATCCGTAAGCCCTTTTTGTATTTTGCTACCACATTGCTACCAATTACAAATATTATTCGCTTCAAACCGAATCCTCTAACCGACATGTAGCTTTTTGACTTGCCAGTTTCATCAGCGAATTCAAGCATTATATGAATAAACCTTAGCAAATCTCTTTTATATGAAAGTCTAGGGACACACACAGGTGGGTGCCCCGTAGAGACGCAAGATCTTGCGTCTCTACAACTTTCATACTTCATTGTGCCTATCAGGGCATGGTCGTTATATAAAATATTCAATTTATTATAAATAGAAACAAAGCGAGTCTGGTCTGCACAAAATTTACTTTTGCCTTGACAGAAAAGATTGTTAAAAATAGAATGCTTGACTTACTCATTCGGAATGAGAGCAATTGAACTCTCTTCCAAATATACTAAAAAAGAGAACAGAGACAATTTTAAGGACAGAGAGATAATGACAGAGATTACCATATCAGAGACGGCAAAACCCAGAACTTCTGATGAATATATTGCAAGACTTCGTGATCAGCTAAATAAAAACAGTGAATGTGGTACCACCCACTACAACCTTGCAGTTGCCCTGATGGGAAAACAGGAGTACGACGCAGCAGAAAAGGAGCTTCATGATGCTGTGGATTGCAGCCCATCTCTTGCTGAGGCATATGTTCTTCTTGGAGGTATCTGCCTTCAGAGAAACGACCTTGAAGGGTGTTTGAGGTACAATAAATATGCAACTAAAGCAAGAGCCGGTTTTGCAGAAGGGTATGCAAATATAGGTTTTGTGCTGCTTCAACTGATTACTGGCCAGGATACCCAGGAGGATGAGGAGAAACTTGATCTTGCCATCAAAAACCTCACCAAGGCTATTATCCACAATGCTAAATTTGTCCAGGCATACACAACACTTGGAAATGCCTATTTAATGAAAGGGCTTATTGATGAGGCAATCAAGGCAAACCTTGAAGCGGTTAAGATTCAGCCTGAATTTCCCATTGCACACAACAACCTTGCAGTAGCATACCTTGAAAAAAAGGAGTATGACAAGGCTCTGTTTCACTGTGATAAGGCTCAATCGTTAGGGTTCATGGTGGCAGAAGATATGAGACAGGAGCTTGCGTCCTACAGAAAATAGATGACCAATTCTATGCCCATATTTCAATACCACATTTCAGGCTTGCCCGGAGTTCTTACAGAGAATTCTCCACTTTGGAAAATACCCCTCATGGGCAAAGATGCAGAGGGTATCCTTATCCATGAATACTTTGATCTTGCAAAGAAATTTCTTCAATCCGACAATTACAGTGCGTTGCAAGGGGGTGTTGAGTCTATTCTGAAGAGGAGGTGTGCTGTTGACGCCTTTGACCAGATTGATATTTATCTTGAAAAACATGGCGCTTTTTACCACCCGGCCAGGATTGAAGTTGCCATAAAAGAAACCCCTCTTACTCTTTTTGCCCTTAATACTGCTGTCTCTACCCCTGGACTTGCAATTATTAATGATGAATATCATCTACTTGAATATCTAAATAAACTCGATCCAAACCACTTTCTTCCAAAAGTCTTCTGTGTGGAGAGCATGGAGTGCAGAGGGTTGAAAATTGCTTTTTTTCTTGCCACCTGGTTTGATGGATATCAGGAGTTCCATTTAACAGACAATCCTGACAATCCTGATACCAGAGTTCTTCACCTCTGGAGAGGGGATGGTAGTATCATAAAAGTTCCCCATCCAGACTATTTTGAAATTTATGAAAAAGCATCTGAAATACTGACCTTTTTTTACAATATTAAAACCTTTGAGCAGATCTCTTTCTGGCACCACGCAGCAGGAGATTTTATTGCCAGACAGACCACACAGGGGTTTGATGTCAAACTGATAACTGTCAGAAACTACACTCCGGTTGTGGAGTCAGACTCTTCACTATCTGACGATGGTGATCAATACGGTGAAAATATCCAGAATACTGGAGATGGAAGTAATATCGAAGATATCTATAAAGCCCTTCTCCTCTTTTTCTTAAACCTTACACTCCATATGCGGATAGACAGAATTAATGGTACTGGAGACAGATGCCTTGTTGATGCTAAGGTTATACCATTTGTATTAAGGGGTTTTTTCAGAGCACTTGAAAAGAAACAGACAAAATCCGGTACAGAAACAGAAGATAACATCCAAAGCCCTTTGAATAAAAATATCCAGAAATCTTTCATTGATGGATTTAAATCCTATCTGATGCAGTTCAATCATGAAAGTTTATACAGGATTTTTACTGTTATGATAGATGAGGCTAATCCAGATAACCCGGAAACATCGTTTATAAGGAAAATTCTCAAATCTCACTCTGAAATATTATCCTCTTATATATGCAGTGATATTGCGTCCATTCCATAAAATGGGAAAAAGATGCTTTTTTATTGACAATACTTCATAGAAATCTTATAGGAACAGTGATTATTTGAAAATGCGCTCTCTGAAACATCTATAGTGGCATTAAAAGCAGTGTGCTCTGGAAAGCATAAGAATCATTGTCTGAAAAAACCGATGGTGATCTGACCCAAGGTCATCTTTTAAGATAGATAACTGTGAAGCATGACTATTGAATGAAGTTCAACCATGGCCATCTTGACCATGGCGAAATTTCACCGAGAAAATGTAATTTAACTTTTAACGGAGGTAAGTAAATGGCAAAACATGAAACTCCTTTACTGGATCAATTGGAATCTGGCCCATGGCCGAGCTTTGTTTCTGATCTGAAGCAACAGGCTGCAGTCAGAGCAAAGAATGAAGCAGGCGTTGAGTTCCAAATTCCACAGGATGCGGTAGAGGATCTTCTTGGCGTTCTTGAACTTTCTTATAAACATGGAAGAACACACTGGAAACATGGTGGTATTGTTGGTGTTTTCGGTTACGGCGGTGGTGTAATTGGCAGATACTGCGATCAGCCAAAACTGTTCCCTGGTGTTGAGCATTTCCACACAATTCGCGTTGCCCAGCCCTGCGGTAAATACTACAAGACAGACTACCTAAGAGGTTTGACAAAACTCTGGGACATGAGAGGCAGTGGTGTTACAAACATGCACGGAGCAACAGGAGATATCATCTTTCTGGGAACCACAACTCCCCAGATTGAGGAAATTTTCTATGAGTTGACACACAATATGAATCAGGATCTTGGTGGATCAGGCTCCAACCTGCGTACGCCTGCTGACTGTCTTGGTCAATCAAGATGTGAGTATGCATGCTATGATTCAAATTCACTTTGTCATTTCCTGACCAACAACTACCAGGATGAGCTTCACCGTCCAGCATTCCCGTACAAATTCAAATTCAAATTTGATGCATGTCCAAACTGCTGCGTAGCTTCCATTGCACGTTCTGATATGTCTTTTATCGGTACATGGAGAGATGCTATCAAGGTTGATCAGGATGCAGTGAACAAGTATGTGGCAAATGATCCAGCCTATCCTGCCAATGCAGGTGCCCATAAAGGCAAAGACTGGGGCCCATTTGACATTGAAAAAGAGGTTCTTGCACTATGTCCGACAAAATGTATGAAATTTGAGAACAAAACCCTTAGTATTGACAATGCCAACTGTACCCGCTGTATGCATTGTATCAACACTATGCCAAGAGCATTGAAGATCGGTGATGACAGAGGATGTTCAATTCTTGTAGGTGCCAAGGCTCCTATTGTTGATGGTGCTCAGATGGGTTCTCTGCTTGTTCCTTTTGTTGAAGTTAATCCTGATAATGACTATGAAGCTATTACAGAGGTCATTGAAAATATCTGGGATTGGTGGATGGAAGAGGGTAAAAACCGTGAGAGACTTGGTGAGCTGATCATGCGTCAGGGATTCCAGAAACTTCTTGAAGTTACAGGAATTGAGGCACAGCCCCAGCATGTTGCATATCCGAGAACCAACCCGTACATCTTCTGGAAAGAGGATGAGGTTACCGGCGGCTGGACACGTGACGTTGTCGAATACAGAAAACACCATCTGAGATAAGGGGAGGAGAAGCACAATGGCATTTATATCATCTGGTTATAACCCAGACAAACCGATGGAAGATAGAATCACTGATATCGGTCCAAGACATTTTGAAGAGTTTTATCCTGAAGTAATCAAAAAAAACAAGGGTAAATGGTCGCATCATGAGATTCTTGAGCCTGGCGTGCTTGTGCATGTTGCAGAATCAGGAGATGAGGTCTATACAGTAAGAGTTGGTGGGTGCCGTCTTATGAGCACATCCCACATCAACGAAATATGCGACATTGCTGATAAACACTGTAATGGTCACCTTCGCTTTACAACCAGAAATAACATTGAGTTCATGGTTGATTCAAAGGACAAAGTAGAACCACTGAAGAACGATCTTAAGAGCCGCAAATTCCCTGGTGGAAGCTTCAAGTTCCCAATAGGTGGAACAGGTGCTGGTATCACCAACATCGTTCACACTCAGGGGTGGATTCACTGCCATACTCCTGCAACAGATGCATCTGGTACTGTAAAAGCCACCATGGATGTTCTGTTTGAAGATTTCCAGAAAATGAGAATGCCTGCACAGCTTCGTGTCTCCATGGCATGCTGCCTGAATATGTGCGGTGCTGTTCACTGCTCTGATATCGCTATTCTTGGTTATCACAGAAAACCACCAATGATTGACCATGAGTATCTTGACAGACTGTGCGAGATTCCACTTGCCATCTCTGCATGCCCAACAGCAGCTATCAAGCCATCTAAAGTTAAGCTGGATGATGGAACAGAGGTAAAATCTGTAGAGATCAAACAGGAGCGCTGCATGTTCTGCGGTAACTGCTACACCATGTGCCCATCCCTTCCCCTTGCTGACACAGAAGGTGACGGTATTGTTCTCATGGCTGGTGGAAAGGTCTCCAACAGAATCAGCGACCCCAAGTTCTCAAAAGTAGTTGTTGCCTTTATTCCAAATGAGATGCCAAGATGGCCATCCATGACAGATGCCATTAGCAAGATTGTTAATGCCTACTCAAATGGTGCCAACAAGTATGAGCGTCTTGGTGACTGGGCAGAGAGAATCGGCTGGGAGAAATTCTTTGAAAAATGTGAGCTTGAGTTTACCCACCACCTGATTGATGACTTCCGTCAGCAGGCATATATGTCATGGCGTCAGTCAACTCAGTTCAAGTTCTAATCCTGCACATTATCAGGGATATGATGGACTGAAATTATATCAGCCGAAGTGCCTGAAACTGCAAAGGCGCTTCGGCTATTATGCTTTTTGCTATATTATTCAAACAAATAAAGAGCTTTTCTTAAATAAAAAGGGGAAATAACCATGAGTGAACTTCTCTCCAACAAAGAGGCCGCAACCAAGGCTGTTGTCGATTTTATGACAAAGAAATCCAAAACCAAATCCAAATTTTATTTTAATGACTTTCAAGATATTTTCCCAGATGACAAACTCAGAGATATCAAAAAAGTTGTCAATAAACTTGTTACAGATGAGGTGCTTGAATACTGGTCAAGCGGAAGTACCACCATGTATGGACTTAAAGGCGGTGGAAAGCAGCATGACTCTGAGGGTGAAGCTTAAATCTAATTAAGCCCTTAAATTTCATGCAGTTTAATGATAAAAAAATCGCCGGACTTGTGATTGCCGGACTTAAAGGTGGAACCGGTAAAACGGTTATATCCCTTGGGATTTCGGCTGCATGGCGTAATCTTGATATTAATGTTGCCCCTTTTAAAAAAGGGCCAGATTATATTGATGCCGGCTGGCTTGCACAGGCAGCCGGTCGCCCCTGCTATAACCTTGACACCTTTCTCTGTACCCCTTCTCAAGTGAGACAATCCTTTATTAGAAATTTCTCTTCTGCTGATATTGCCCTTGTGGAGGGCAATAGAGGTCTGTATGACGGTATTGATACAGATGGCCACACCAGCACGGCAGAGATTGCAAAGCTCTTAAACCTGCCGGTTCTGCTGGTTCTTGACTGCACAAAAAGTACCAGAACCATGGCAGCTCTCTTGATGGGGTGCATCCATTTTGACCCGCATGTCCAGATCATGGGCGTTATTCTCAACCAGGTGGCAGGTAAGCGCCATGAGGGGAAGGTGAGAGATAATATTGAGCGATTCTGCAACATACCTGTATTTGGATCAGTGCCAAAACTTGGTGCAGATGATTTTCCAGAAAGACACATGGGACTTATCCCATCTGCGGAACATGCCCTTGCAGAACAATCCATTGAATCTGCGGCAAAAGTTGCAAACTCCTGCATTGATCTGGATGCCCTCTATAAGGCGTGCATGAGGTTCTCCATAGAGCAGAGCTTTTGCAAAACAGAAGCGGACGATGATATCACTGCCACAGACAATTGCCCATCTTCTGTTGTTGCCAAGAAGAAGATCTCTTCAGGTACTGACTGCCTGATCAATGATGACAGACCAACTATCGGCATCATACGAGACTCTGCATTCCAGTTCTACTACCCTGACAACCTTGAGATCCTGGAAGAGAGAGGGGCTATCCTGAAACTTATCAGCCCTTTGACTCAGACCCACATACCAGAAGTTGATGCCATATACATGGGTGGTGGTTTTCCAGAGACACACGCTGCCCAGCTTGCAGATAACATCTCCTTCAGAAGTGAACTCAAAGAACTTGCTCAGAAAGGGCTACCAATATATGCGGAGTGCGGAGGGCTTATCTTTCTTGGGAGAAGTCTGACCCTCAATGGCACTGTATATCCCATGGCTGATATTCTGCCCCTGAGCTTTGGGCTTTCAAAGCGGCCTGTAGGGCATGGTTATACTGAGGTGAAAGTGGTCAATAAAAATCCCTTTTTTGATCTGGGAGAGACCATCCGGGGTCATGAATTCAGATATTCTCACATAATAGATATTGACTATCAGGAGACGGAGATGGCCTTTTCCATGACCAGAGGAAAAGGGATTATAGCAAAGCATGATGGATTTTTTAAAGATAATGTTTTTGGAACATATACACATATCCTCGCATCCTGCACTCCAGCTTGGTCAGATGGCATCATCAGAAAAGCTCTGGAGTATAAAATGCAGAAAAAAAAGAGGCTCAATCATCGCAGCATCTCCTAAAAACTCCTGACAAACAGCTCATAATAAAGATTCTCTCAAGAGTTAGAGTTCTTTCTCTATATATATCTTCATGGTAGATTCTCCTGCGACAGCGAAGAGATGAACGCCTCTCTGAAAACAAGCCTTTACCGAGACTTTCATATAACGACCATGCCCTGACAGGCACAACGAAGAATGAAAGTTGTAGAGACGCAAGATCTTGCGTCTCTAAGATCTTGCGTCTCTACGGTGTACCCATCAGTTTGTATTCCTAGACTTTCATATAAAAAACAGAAAGAGGGATTTCCTGCACCTGTTCAGGAAATCCCTCTTCTTATCAGGCAGCATTAATATCAGGAATTACTTTTTGGGATGACAGTCATTACATGATGTGGGGGCAGGTCCTTTGCCTTTTGGATCGCCAGCTTTCTTGTTTGACTCTTTGTGGCAATCAATGCAGTTTGCATGGAGAGCTTCTTTGTGATACTTCACAATCTTCTCTTTTTTTTGCAGCTTCTCACCTTCTGGTGCTTTGCCTGTCTCTTTATGGCATGTTACGCATTTTTGAACATCATCACCCTCTTTAAGCTCAAGGGCCTTCCCCTTGTCATCGTGATGACATTCACCACAGGCAATCTTATGCTTATCAATGTGCTGTTTGTGGGTGAACTCAACCAACCCCTTTGTGTGTTTTGCGTACTCTTTGGTCTCCATTTTAAAGGTATCTTCAGCTTTTGTACCGGCATAAATAGCTGTAGATATAAACAGAAGAGCAACACCAATGGCCAACATCAACGTGACAGCTTTTTTACTCATAATTCCTTACTCCTTTAACAGTTAATAATATTTTTTCTACCTTATCACATATCAGGCAGCATCCCAAAGACTACCTGATAACAATCCAAATGGGCATTATCTTCTATCACTCTTTCTTCACATCTCTCCATAAACAATCAAGAGCAATATTTGTTGTAAAATACAATCTATAACAATCAGAAAAGCATATATAATATGGTCTTAAATCATGTCAATGATAAAAAATTCGGGGTTGATTCTGATTTCAGCCATACTCTGATTCTTTTGCTGCTGTCTGAATAAGGATAGTCAGGATTAAATGATGTACATGACGAGAAGATCCTGCCTTATCCTTTCATCTGGGGCATCCTGATTCAAACAGATGGCCGATATATTAAAACCAACGCCCTGATGAGATACAAATTACTGTTTTTCACCTTCACGACCATTTTTTTCGCCGTTATCTGCAGTAGCATCTTCTACCTGCTCACTCTCACCCTGCTCAAAGGCATCATCATTCTTTTTGCGGAACAGCCTTGCACCAAGAATACTCAACTCATATAAAAACATCAGAGGAACTGCCATCATCACCTGACTGATAACATCAGGACCTGGTGTTATCACTGCTGCCACTATGAAAATGATAAGTACCGCATATTTCCTGTTTTTTTTAAGAAATTCAACCGATACAAGACCCATCCGTGCCATTAACGTCAGCACAAGAGGCATTTCAAAGACAAACCCAAATGCCAGAAGCATCTTTGAAGAGAAGTTTAAATACTCCTTCATCGAAGGCATGGCCTGTATGGTCTCTGACGAGAAACCGAGCAGAAACTGAAATCCATATGGGAAAACAATGAAATATCCGAAACTTGAGCCAAGAATGAAAAAAACCATGGATAGAAGTATGGCAGGTATGAGAAATTTTTTTTCATCACGGTAGAGGCCAGGCGAAATAAACATCCAGAATTCGTAAAAAAGAACAGGCGTAGCAAGTATAATACCAGCAAGAAAAGAGAGCTTCATATAGGTAAAAAAAGCTTCTGGAAGACCTGTAAAGATCATTTTAGTCTCCCCCCCCATCACCTTTACCAGAGGAGCGTTGAGAATATCAAATAACTTCTCCTTAAAACAGTAGGCAACGGCAAAACCAACACCAACTGCAATAAAACATCTGACCAGTCTATCCCGCAACTCAGAGAGATGCTCTGTAAATGGCAGTTTCTCTTCTTGACTCTCTATCATTGTTCTTTTCCATCCTTATCCTGACCATTGGATTTCATGGGTTTAGAGAGGTCAACAGTTTTAGATATGCCTGGGATTTCAGATAGTTCTGCATTCAGCTCTTCACCTTGTGGTTCTGATTTCTCTTTTGTTGTCTTTGCAGTATCTTCGACACCTTTATCAGATGATTTATCAATCGGGTCTGAGAAAACTTTTAAATCATTCTTAAGATCTCTGACTGGCTGGTTGAACTCACTGACAGTACTTTCCAGATCAATACTGCTCTTAAACTCGTGTGCAGCTTTCTTGAATTCACCCAAGGCACGACCCAGAGTCTTAGCAAGATCAGGTAGCTTTTTGGGACCGATCACCATTAAAGCTATAGCCAGAATAAGCAGGATTTCAGGCATTCCCAAACCAAACATGATCACACTCCTTATGTTATATATACATCATGATATAAGAGAACTTACCCATAGTTTTACGACGTAATTATCTTCTTGTCCAAGGAGGCTTTCTCTGAATAAGTATCACTTATGTTTTGATGAGCCTCTTTTATATTTAATGAGCCTCTTTTATAATGGATGGTCATGATATGTCAAGTTTGGGGAAGTTTCTTTTACAGTAAAGCCCGGTATTTTCACACTCTCTGATTTAAAACAGACTCTACTGATTTCACCGCGGCAAATGCTGTAGCAATAGCAACTCCTGATCCGCACTTCATGCGTGTCCAGTCACTGTGGGCAAGAATGGAGCCTGCTGCAAAGAGGTTTTGTGCAAAAGGCTTACCAGAGTGCAACAGAGGACGCATCATGGAATCAATCTCAATGCCAGCTCTGTTCACAGGGTGTCCCCGAGGACAAAAGAGATCTTTATGGTGCCACATCTCCCTCTCTTCTGGTTGGGTTACTGGAAGGTTTAGCAAGGATTCACAGATACCAGTTCTCTTTGCTGTAAGCCCCCTGCCCATAAAACGCCCTGTTGCCAGAATAACCGCTCTGGACTCTACAATTTTATCTTTAACCATACGGATCTTCTGATTAGACCCATCTGAATTGCCCTCCCCAGGCGTGCAGATATCCTCTGCTGATCCTGTCTTTATAAGGAGCTTCCGATTCTGAAGCAACTTAACACTTTGCACCATTTCAGTAATGGAGATCAGTTTACTATTTTTTGAAAGCCCCTGAGTAAGTGCTTCATGTAATCTGATACCAGGAACTGAAACTGGCGGTGTCGGGATCTCAAAAACAGGAACTCCCAAAAGCTGTTCCAACTGATCAATTGCCTCCTCAGATCTATACATGCCAAGCAGAGCAGGAAACCCAACATATTCAAACCGATATTGCCCAGAGCCAAGCAGCGGTTTTACAAGCTCTGCAAGGCTGATTCGATTTGCTTCAACATCCAATGCTCTTGCAATATGTTCAGGATAGACCTCTTCAAGATTTTCCATGCCAGGAAACTCTATTCTGGCAGATTGAAGTTTTGGCCATATTGAGGAGATAGTAGAGACAATCTGTCTTGCACTGAAGATTTTCATTCCTGCAAAATCAACAATAAGTGAGGGAGCTCTACCTTCCAAGGCAGTTACACCCTTCCACATAGACTCAGGAACTATGTAGCTCTTTTTCATAGTGCCAAGAGATGTAATAACATTGACGTTATGTTGATCTCTCATACTGTAATTGAGATTCTGACCTCTTAAAAAATCTACCACCTCTCCAAGGCTCTGGCAGAGTTCCTCATCGTTTATGGCACAGTAAGGGTGACCAGGGATATCTCTTCTTACCCTCTCAATTGCCTCCCACGGGTTATCCCACTCTCTGCCTGACGGATGAACCCCCATCAGATCCATAAGACCTGTGGCAAAATTCATGGAACCTCTCTTTCCTGTAATGAGAGTTGAGATGCCTCTGTTCAGGGCAAAAACAGCTGCTGACAGACCAGCCATACCTGCACCTATTATGGTCAGATCAACTCTTATAACGGGCAGATTACTGTTACTTACAGGCATCTCACTCTTTATGTATAAGTTTCCACTGCTACCCTGATTGCTTTGAATGGTATTATCCATATTTTTCATGACCACACCTCTTTTTCTGACCTGACAGCTCCAGGAGCTGATGCACCAGACACTGCCAGCTCAAGATCAAAAAAGCCACTGTGCATTGCCTCTGTCAATTCAGCCTGAATCAACTGCTCTCCCCAGAAAATGGGTCGCTGCCCTTTCCACCGCTCATTTAGAAAGGCTTTGATATCTTCCAGGCCCTGCTCACCTGACATCGCACCTTTATCATACATGTGGGCAAGAACCCTCACACTGCAAAAAGCCCCCTGACAGGGACCTTTACCAAGTCGGCTTCTCTTACCGATGTTGAGCAGATCTGGTATCTCACCGCTCTTTTTAAGCTCGCAGGCAATATCATCAATGGTATTTTCAGAGATCATCTCACACTCACACAGAATCTTGTCTTTGGCATTAATGGGCTTGTGGATCCACCGTCTGGGTGCAATGCCAGGCTCTGTCCATTTACCCTCCACAGTTGATGGCAGAGGAACTGTGCGAGTCAGACAGGGTTTTGTATTGCCCACTCTAGAACATACAAGATCTGCTGTCTTTTCAGCCATAAGACGATATGTGGTAAGTTTTCCCCCGGTTATGGTGATAAAGTTATCTAATCCAGTATCTTCATGTCCAAGCAGGGTGAAATTGCGACTTACACTCCTGTCCTCTGATCTATCTCCTCCAAGACTGACAAGAGGTCGGACACCGGAATAGGCTCTTATATACCTTACAGTTTCAAGCGCTGGAACCATCTGACTGCCCTGCTCAACAATAAGATCTGTCTGAGCAACAGTTGGCATTATCTCATCTGGATCAGCCACCCTTACAGATGTTGTGCCAATTATAGAGACAGTACCACCTGGCACAAGAATATCAGCATTGGAGGGTGGCCTGAGTCGATTGACCACACCACCTGCAATTCTGGACTGGGTCACAAGAAGGGTTCCCATGGAAAAAAGGATGTTGATGGTGGCTCCGGCCATTGCTGCTACACTGCCGGCCCAGGCACCAGTGGCATTTACAACTATCTTGGGTTCAACATAAGTATTTTCTCCTGAACGGATGTTTCTCAGATGCACCTTTACAATCTTATGATTTACGATCTCAAATTTAACTGCCTCTGTGTAAGAAAGAAGCTTTGAACCTAGAGCTTTGGCAGCGGCAATGTTTTCAAGGGAGAGCATGAATGGGTCAATTGCACTATCTTCAACTTCATATGCTGCAATGGTTCTCTCTGAAAGCGCTGGCTCTCTTTCAACAGCCTCTTCAGCAGATATCCTATTACAGTAAACGCCTGTTTTTTCACACAATCCAGGAAAATCTGCAATGTAGTTCTCATCATCCCCTTCAACTGCCACAAAAAGGCCACCACAGTCATCAATGCAGTGGGCAGCTGTTTTTTTCAGAATTTTTCCCTCTTCCTTGCACTCTATGGCGCTTTGGAGATCATTGGAGACGTATCTTGCACCGCTATGCAGAAGCCCGTGATTCCCTCCTGAGGCTCCGGCATTGATGTCACCTTTTTCCACAAGAAGAGAGGGTATTCCACGTAATGCAAGATCTCTTGCAACTCCTGTTCCTGTTGCCCCCCCACCTATGATTAACACCTCAGTTTCCAGTAACAGTTTTCCTTTCAATGCCACCTCCGTTAATTGGTTGATATTTATAGCAATACCTCTGTTGCATATGCCAGCTTGGCCTTTAAAAACGGATAGCATCGAAAATAACATAAATCAATATGTTTTTTCGTTTTTAATCATAGATGTTCATTTTCAAACATTTAGCCGGACTTCTTCAATCAGAAGAATAAAGAAAGTCCCTGATTTCTCAGGGGCTTCATATCAAAAAAATAGGGCGGCATAATGTAGGCCAACTAAACTAAAATCAGAATGAGATCTACAGTTTAAAGTTAAACCCAGATTGATCCTGATTATAAAAAACTGCTGGTTTGAAATTGATTTGAGTTTTTAGCCCGCATAATAATATTATTAATAGTGCTGGAGGAGGAAAAAAGTAGGCAAATCAGCCAACGGGAAATTGCCGAATAATTCAGAAAAAGAATAAGAGTACCAGCTCAATATGGGTTATATTCTATATTTTTCTTTGATGATTTTAAAAAAGGTTGAGATAATTCTCTCTGTTTTCCGCTTTTCAAGGCAAGCTATTCCAAGTGGAATTTCAAGTTCCAACCCACTCCAGATGATTGCCTCACCATGCCTGACAAGATCCAAAGCTTCATCCTTTCTCATCAGAGCTGCACCAGTACCAGCTTTAACAAGTTCTCTTACAATGTTTTCTTCAACAGCATCTGTCACCTGGTTTAACTGAAGCGATCTTTTTTCAAGCTCTTTTCTGAGCGCCACATGAAATGGACAACCGTACTTTGTCCACACCCATGGCAGTGAGGCTATCTTTTCCAGTGGAGCATCTCCGTTCCCTTGAGCCATATTGATAGGAAGCACAGCACATATGGGAACCAGTAAAAGCTGAACTGAATGCAGGAAGCCATTTTCGATAGGGCCAAAGTGGAAACCCACATCAATCTCCCCATCCAGCAATTTTTTGCAGGTCTCAAAGGTCTGGCTCTCAATAAAGCTTAGCTTGACACCCGGCATGCTGTTAATGACTCTTTTGCTGATATCTGAGATCTCCAGAAATCTCGGGTCAGTATTTATACCGATATTGAGTTCACCTGAGAGCATGTTTTGCAGATCAATAGACCTTTGCTTCATCTTATGAGAAGCCATAACCACCTTTTTTGCCTCTTTTAGCAGCTCGGATCCACTATCTGTCAAAACCATCCCCCTTGCCTCTCTCATAAAGAGCATAACACCAAGCTCCTCCTCCAGAGCTTTAATCTGAGAACTCATAGCTGCCTGACTGATATTCATAACCTTTGCAGCACTGGTCAATTTGCCTGTTTCAGCAATTGCTATAAAAGAGTTGAGCTGGTAAATCTCCATTCCTATCCTTTGAAGCCCCTTAATGTTTAACCTAACTGTTCGGAAAAATAGAACGCAGAGTTCTATTTTTACTGATAGGAATAATAAGATTTATCTGGTAATGCAATCCTAAACTGACATTAATCAAAAACAGATCAATTTAATGTAACCAAGGAGATAAAATGGAAAAATATATCAAGCTGGCATTAGAGCTTAAGATGGTGAATGCAAAAATAATCGGGCCGGATAGTATGGTGTTTGACATCCGTACCCTGTTAAAGTGTCATTGGGGTTGTGAGAATCATGACAACCAGAGTTTTAAATGCCAGAAAAGAGAGACCACTTTTGAAGAGAGGCTCAAGATGGTCAAATCCTATAAAAACATCCTTTTGATACACTCCAATAGTGGTATGGATGTGAGCAGAGCTGCCCTTGAAATTGAAAGGCAGGCTTTTCTGGATGGAAATCATCTTGCCTTTGCCATTCGTTACTGTAACCTTTGCAAGCAATGTGCAGTGGATGATAACAAACCATGCGTACACCCCTTGAACGTTCGCCCCTGCGAGGCAATCTTTGGGATTGATGTATATGAGACTGCAAAACTGCATAATCTGCCCTGTTATCCGTTAAAGAACAAAGACGAAGTTCAGAACAGGTATGGTTTTGTCTGTATCTCATAAGCAAAGATATAGAAGAGCAGAAGTAACGTGACAAAAAAAGGATAACAAGTTACACTAAAAGGAGAACAGAGTATGAGATATGCCCACACCAACATTGCAGCAAAAAACTGGAGAACATTATCAGATTTTTATATCAAGATCTTTGACTGCAAAGTCAAACTTCCTGAAAGAGAGCTGTCAGGAGATTGGCTGGACAGGGCAACAGGCCTTGAGAATGCTCAGCTGCAGGGGGTGCATCTGCTGCTGCCAGGATATGGAGAGATGGGCCCCACTCTGGAGATATTTTCGTATAAAAATATGATTTCTACAGGGAATATCATGGCCAACCATACTGGTTTTACACATATCGCCTTTGAGGTTGATGATGTTGAGAGTATATTTGCAAAGGCTCTTAGAAATAGCGGAACAGCTCTGGGAAAAGTTACTGAAAAAGAGGTGCAAGGGGTTGGGATGTTGAAATTTGTCTATTTTCGGGACCCTGAGGGGAACATTATTGAAATCCAGTCATGGAATTGAGTATAACCAGCACGGCCAGAGCGGGGTGTTGGCTCTCGGCCACAACAAAGCATGAAAGTTTTAGAGACGCAAGATCTTGCGTCTCTACGGGTACCCACCAGTGGGTATCACTATACTTTCATATAAAAAAATCTTAAATAGAGAGATGAGGGGGAAAAATGGATAAATGTCTGCTTATTATAGATCTGCAAAATGACTATTTTCCAGGTGGAAAGATGGAACTTGTCGGAACACAAAAGGCATCTGCAAATGCACAGATGCTTTTAAACAGATTCAGAGATAAAAATATGCCAGTAGTACACATTCAGCACATCTCAGTTCAGCCGGGAGCCACATTTTTCCTGCCTGGAACCCACGGGGCAGATATAAATGAGATGGTTGCACCAGAAGAGAATGAAGTTGTGGTGGTAAAAAATTACCCTAACAGTTTCCGCAACACCTCTTTGCTGGAGATTCTGAAAAGAGAGAAGATAAACGATCTTGTCATATGTGGAGCCATGAGCCATATGTGCATTGATGCCACAACCAGAGCTGCATTTGACCTTGGCTTTAACTGTGTTGTTGCTGAAGATGGCTGTACAACAAAAGATCTGATTTTTAAAGAGCAGACAATCAAAGCACCAGATGTACATGGATCATTTATGGCTGCTCTCGCTTCTGTTTATGCAAAAGTCATTTCAACAGATAAGATAGTTAAAAGCATGGAGTAATCGCTCTGATTATCCATACGCCATTTTAATATGAGCTAAAAAGGCTACATACTCTGTAGCCCAAAAAAATACGGGCAAGGACAGTGATAAAATCAATGATTGACACTGCAACTCTGGGTCATCTGCAACATGGTATTGAAAAAAGCCTGCCTGAAGGCATCATCCTTTGCATAGAGCTTGTAGAGCTCCAGCTCCTGTCTTCGCTGCTGTGACATCACCTCTTCAAGTATCTTTTTAAAAGCAAGCTCTCTTGTCTGAAGATCCATGTTATCAGCAACTTTATCCTTATAGTCAGGGTGAGCCGTGATATGTCTGCCAAGAGTAACAAGCTTTACCTTCTGATCTTCAGGTGTCGCCTCCCACCCGTGAAACCACTTTTCATTAAAAGAGCTGATGATCTCATCCAGAGTCTCTTTTTGCTCTTCAGTGCCATGGGCACCTCTCGGGTTGGGGTTTTGCGGTTCAACTTCAGATTCTTTATCATCAAGGGTGATGCTGTGGTTGAGTTTTGTGCGCTCAAGTCCATAGGTGGAGAGATCCACAGATTCAAGAAGCTGGTCAACAAGCGCATCCTCTCTGCTCTTTACAATCAGTTTGGGTATCAAAAATTTCAGGAACCAGAAGAGTTTTTCCCAGTCAATGATCTCAAAAGGGATAATTGATGCCATCTGGCCATAGATCTTCACAAACTGTTTGGCCTTTATCTTGAAGTCGATCTTCTCATCATCTTCAAGACCCAGCTCATTATTAAAGCGGTTGGCTGCAATATCTATAATCGGGCTTAACTCCTGAGCATCAGCACGGTGAATGTCAAGCAAGTTGTCGCCTAAATCAGAAAAAAAGATAGACTTCCTTTCCACCATTTTTTCAACACTATTCTTGTGGTGCCCGCAAAAGCTTCTCATGCCCTCCAACGGGTATTTGAGGG
>Ga0209800_10001396_pt1 | contig 25698 bp, 20 predicted proteins | sample Higcelweek8metaG_FD_187174 | JGI IMG/M metagenome (GOLD analysis project Ga0209800, IMG submission 187174) | Freshwater pond sediment microbial communities from the University of Edinburgh, under environmental carbon perturbations - High... | ecosystem: Environmental > Aquatic > Freshwater >...
AATCTCAAGCTTCTTAATGCGATTTACAATCTCATCAAGCGTCGCCGCCCGCAAGGGCTTAAACGTCGCAGTCATAGCCTCCTGTGACACAATCGGCCGCAGCACCACGCACTCCCTGCCGTCATTATTAACAAGCGGCAATAAAACAACCGGCATCTGCCATATCTCCCCGTACTCTCCCGATTTGTGAAGCACCTCCGTTACAATCGCGTCAACCGCGCGGAGCTTGTCAAGGCGGGGCTTTGTCATGTAGGCCTCTTCGAGTGTATACTGCGGATTCACAGAGACGCTGACTCCGTAGACTACTCTATTTACACATGAGTAAGAGTTAGTGATCCTTGTCGAGAGATCCTCAAGCTTTGTCCAGTCGCATTTACCGATAAGAAGCACCGGATGGGCGTAGCTGCGCTCATCACCCTGAACCCCGACGCTCCGTATTGGAAGGATATGTGCGCTATAGCCCTCGTCTGATGCGAACTTCTTAATTGACAAGATATCCTTTTCAGAAACTGTTTCCGCTTTTCCGTCTGAACACAGAACACGCACACCAAGACCGGGCCCCGGGAACGGATGGCGCCATATCAGTTCATGCGGAATGCCCATTGTTTCGCCAAGTTCGCGTACTTCATCTTTGTAAAGCTGGGCGAGAGGCTCCACCATGTTGCCTTTTTCGATCATGTCAAGAATGACATCCACTCTGTTATGGTGAGTCTTGATGCGGTCGGCATGTTTTGTTCCTGCGCTTTCTATTGTGTCAGGATAGATTGTCCCCTGCGCGAGCACCCAGTCGTCGGCGTTGAGGCCGAGTTGCGTTAGCGCCTTTTCCTTTGCAGATATGAACATGTTGCCAATTATTTTGCGTTTGGCCTCGGGTTCGGAAACGCCGCGCAGTGCATCCAGGAAATCCTCCGATGCATCTATCACCCTGAGGTTTGCGAATCCGTTTAATTTCATATAGTCAAGTATTGCTTCAGATTCCCTGTGGCGCATGAGTCCATTGTCGATGTGAAGGCCAAGCACCCTGTCAACTCCAAGTATTTTATTCAGAAGCAGAAAAGCGACTGTTGAATCGACACCGCCTGACACAAGGAGAAAAACATTCCGTTTACCGCAGATGCGTTTGATTTCTACGGCGACATTTTCAAGAAAACGGCTGCTGCTCCAGGTTCGTTCACATTCACATATATCAAGAAAATTGCTCAGTATCTTATTTCCGTTTGGTGTATCTGTAACCTCAGGATGAAACTGAAGACCATAGATCTCCCTGGATTCACAGGCAACCGCAGTGTATATGCAATCATCAGTTGAACCGTTGACTTCAAATCCTTCCGGAATCGATTCAACAGTATCGCCATGACTCATCCATACCTGTTCAGATTCAAAAAGTCCCTTGAAGAGTCTGTTGGGTTTGATAAGCTTCATCATTGCCTTGCCGTATTCCTTGACAGTACCTCTTACGACTTTTCCGCCAAGAGTTAGAGCTATCAGTTGATGACCATAGCAGAGCCCCAGAATCGGTTTTTTGAGATCGAGAATTTTCGTATCAATTCTTGGACTTCCCTCCTGATGAACACTGAAGGGGGAGCCGGAAAAAATAATACCCTTGAACCGTTCAAGTTTTGATGCCTCTATGTCGCTGTCGACAATTTCCGAGTAAACACCAAGCCGTCTGATACGGTTTGCAATCAGATGCGCATACTGCCCGCCGAAATCGAGCACCGCGATTGTATCCATTTTTTCCTGACTCATTCTCAAAAACCTCACTATTTATTGAACTTTTTATTTTTGCATTGTATTATCTTCAAGTACAGTATTGCTAAGTTACTGATTAGGTTCTATTTTCTAAGTTGTTACCTTTTTTTAAGATCTATCGGGAGTCAATCACAGTGACCGACAAACACCTGCGCCATCCGCTGAAGAATTTTTTCATTAAAAAATCTATTCAAATCAGAATTATATGGCAGATCTTTATTACAGTAAGCATCTGCGCAGGTCTTACAACCGGCCTGCTCTTATTTCTTTATCACCTTAAAGCAAATGAAGGCAATTTCTACTACCTGAGCAATGATGTGATGCAGGATCTTGAAATGAAAAACATTCTCAGTATCATCCTGCCGTCTATTGTTATTGTTGAAATTATCGCTATTTTTATTGCATTTGGCATAGGGATGATCTCTTCCAGAAAAATCGCTGTTCCAATTTTCAAAATAGAAAAATGGGCATCCCGGCTCAAAAACGGAAAACTCAACACAACTCTTCACTTCAGAGAAGAAGATAATCTTACCGAATTAACTACTCAATGCAACAGTGTCACTGAATTTTATAAAACTATTTTTAAAGAAATTAATAACCACACAAATAACATTTCAAAAAGCTCAAATGATCCTGCTAAAATAAATCAGGAAGTCAGTGAGCTGCAGCAGATTCTTAAACGTATTGATATATAATCTCCTGCGATTTTCCGAGATATAACACATCCCATAATAGTGCAGGCTTGAAGATCGCCCCCTAAATCCCCCGCAGGGGGACTTGTAAGACCTTGATTTTTAAGTCCCCCTGCGGGGGATTTAGGGGGCGTTCACAGCTGTGACTTTCAAAAAAACCATATTTGAGACCCTAACATACGCTTATTCAGATCCGGCAATATTTATCACATACCAATTTCAGCAAGCTTTTCAAGCAGTTCTTTTGCCTGTTTGCTCACTTTTTCAGGTGTCCGGACATGAACTTTGACCATAAGATCCCCATGATCGCGGCCGTGCAGTGAGGGCAATCCTTTGCCTTTGAGACGGAAGATCTTTTCAGACTGCGTACCGGATGGAATTTTAAGTGCCACTTTAGTATCAAGAGTCTGAACAGTCTTAGATGTTCCAAGCGCAGACTCGGAAAAAGTCAGATCAATATCGCATGATAAATCAATACCGTGACGCTTGAATACCGGATGCTCTTTCTCCTGAATTAAAACAATCAGATCTCCTGCCGGACCGCTGTTGCGCCCTGCATCACCTTTTTCAGGCACGTTTAGATAGTTTCCCTCAGAAACTCCTGCCGGAATATCAACAGTAACTGTTGTTTCAACTGCTGAAAGCCCGCTTCCGCTGCAGGTCGGACACATATCTGCAACAACAGCCCCTTCACCATGACATACCGGGCAGACACTCTCCTGAATAACCTGACCAAAAAAAGACTGCGCCACATGACGAACCCTGCCGCTGCCGCCGCATTTTGTACAGGTGTTGCGTTTTCCGCTCTTTGAACCTGAACCGCCGCACGTTGTACAGCGATCTTTTCTGTGAACTTTTAGTGTCTTTTTCACCCCTGTTTCAATTTCTTCAAGAGTGAGAGGCAACCGGATCTGAAGATCGTTGCCGCGGCTTGCTCCACCGCCTGCGCCGCCACGTCTTCCGCGACCGCCTCCACCAAAACCAAACAGATCGGAAAATACTGAATCACCCTGAAAATCATTCATGAACGCCCGAAGTGCATCACTGATATCAAATCCGCCAAATCCGCCGCCAAACCCGCCGCCATAACCACCGCCTGCGCCTGATTCAAAAGCTGCATGACCGAACTGATCGTACTGCGCACGCTTCTTTGAATCTTTTAAAATCTCATAGGCCTCTGTTGCCTCACGAAACTTCTCCTCAGCAGACTTATCACCTGGATTTTTATCAGGATGATACTTGACAGCAAGCTTTCGATAAGCTTTTTTGATATCTTCATCAGATGCATTTTTCTCAACACCGAGCAGTTCATAAAAATCAGTTTTAGCCATTATTCAATACCAATCGTTACTTTGATTCTTTTTTGTCGTTATTTTCCCCCTGAGCCGGGGCACCACTTGACACTATAACTTTCGCGTGTTTTACAACTTTACTTTTAAGTTTGTATCCACGCTCGAAAATATCGGCAATATGATCTGCCGGTATGTCATCTTTGGGAGTATTCATCAGCGCATTATGAAGATTTGGGTCAAAAGGCTCGCCTGCAACAGCAAACGCCTCAAGTCCGTTACGACTGAGAACACCATCAAATTTACTGAAAATAAGTTTCATTCCGTCAACTATGGCAGAAATATCATCCTTTGATATTTCTGCTTTGAGTGCACGCTCGAAATTTTCGCGTACATCAATCATTTCAACCATCAGTTTCTCATTTGCACTGTCCACCTGGCGCTCATATTCCCGGCTTATTCTCTTTTTGTAATTATCGAATTCAGCCATCAGGCGGATGTACCTGTCGTTTCCGTCGGAAATCTGTTTCTTCAGATCCTCAATCTCTTTTGCCGGATCAACTGTTTTTTCCTCAGAAGCCTCTGTTTTTACAGATACATCTTCAGATTCAGCCGCTTTGTCAACAGTCTCTCTGGCCTCGGGCTGAGGTTCGGTTGCCGGCAGATTTTCATCTGCGGCTTTCTGGTTATTTTTTTCCATCTTTTTATGACTCATTTTCATTCTCTCCCTGATATGAACTTTTCACAGGTTCATATCCAAAACAATTATCGTAAAATATATCACTGCAACTGCGCTCAAGGATGTAATTCGCTTAGAACTTTCGCTGTATATTCAACTGCTGATACAAGATACGGATAGGGCATGCGCTTGGGGCCGATCACCCCGAGACTGCCTTGCATATTTCCGACTCTATAATTTGTTTTTATGATGCTGAAGGACTCGAGCTGTCCCTCCAGATTCTCACCGCCAATGGAGATGAACACACGGCCTTCATCACCAGTAGTCTCAAACAGATGCATCAGCAGATTTTTTTCTTCGAAGATTTCCATCACTGCACCCACCCGGTCTCTACTGAAAAACTCCGGCTGCAGGAGTACATTTGTTTGTCCTTCTGTAAACACTGGCTCGCTGTGATCCATGATTTTGCGTATTGACGGAACGAGTAATCTGATAATTCCCAGATCAAACTCCGGAATATCACCGAATTTTCTCTGGTCCATCTCGCACATTTCATTGAGCGTTTTTCCAGTACATTTGGCAGTAATGATTCTGCATGCACATTCCAGCCTGTCAAAAGGGACATCAGTTTCAAACTCGACTACCATAGTCTTTACAAAACCAGAATTCAGCGCGACATTGAGCAGGAACCGGTTGTTCTGAATTTCAAATAGACAGATATTCTGAAGCACTCCACTCTGCAGTTTCGGTGCAAGAATCACCCCGAGTTGATTGGTTGTTCTGCTCAGTGCCCGCGTCGCGGCCTCAAGTACCAGATGTAAATCAGAATGGTCAACAGTCACAAGTGAATTGCGGATTTTTGATTTTATCTCATCTGACAGATCAATACAGGCCATAAGGCGGTCAACATAATACCTGTATCCTTTGTCAGTCGGAATTCTTCCGGCTGAAGTATGCGGCTGTACAATGAACCCCCGCTCCTCCAGATCTGCCATTACATTTCTGATTGACGCAGGAGAAAGGTCAAAGCCTTTTTGCTTTGAAATAGACCGGGATCCGGTTGGTGATGCACTAAGTATGTAACTGCGCACCACAGACTCAAGAACCAGATGCTCTCTCTCAGATAAGATTTCGATTTTCATTTCAGCGGTTCCTGATTTTAGGCCTGAATACCAGCGCTTTTGACCCGAGGAATTCAGTAGAAATGCCATGGGAGAGAACTCCCATGGCAACTCAAATGCAAATATCTAATGCGATTACGAAATAGCGTAACGGATATTACATCATATCCATTCCACCCATACCGCCCATTCCTCCCATGCCGCCCATACCGCCCATGCCACCCATTCCAGGATGTCCACCGGCAGCGCTTTCATCTTTCGGCAGCTCTGCGATAATACATTCAGTTGTAAGAACAAGTCCTGCAATACTTGAAGCATTCTCAAGAGCTGTACGGGTTACTTTTGTCGGATCAATAACACCAGCCTCAAGGAGATCTTCGTACTTGTTGGAGAATGCATTGAAACCGTAGGCGCCTTTACCCTTCTTGATCTCATCACAGACTACAGATGATTCCATACCTGCGTTTGCAACGATCATACGAAGAGGCTCTTCAATTGCACGGCGGATAATATCAACACCGATCTTCTCATCGCCTTCAAGTTTCAGTGTGTCAAGTACCTTTGATGCACGGATAAGAGCGACACCACCGCCGGGAACAATTCCCTCTTCAACAGCAGCTCTTGTCGCATGCAGAGCATCCTCAACGCGTGCTTTCTTCTCTTTCATCTCAGTCTCGGTTGCTGCACCGATATTGATAACTGCAACACCGCCTGCAAGCTTTGCAAGACGTTCCTGAAGCTTTTCACGGTCATAGTCTGAAGTAGTCTCTTCAATCTGTCTGCGGATCTGGTTGACGCGGCCTTTAATATCAGCGCTCTTGCCGGCACCTTCAATAATAGTTGTGTTCTCTTTGTCAATAACAATGCGCTTTGCACGACCCAGCGCATCAACAGTTGTATTCTCAAGCTTGAATCCTGCTTCTTCACTGATGACAATACCGCCTGTGAGAGTTGCAATATCATCAAGCATTGCCTTGCGGCGGTCGCCAAAACCGGGAGCCTTGACAGCAGATATTTTGAGAGTTCCTCTGAGTTTATTGACAACCAGTGTTGCAAGCGCTTCACCTTCAACGTCTTCAGCAATGATTAAAAGTGATTTGCCAAGCTGAGCTGTTTTCTCAAGTAAAGGAAGCATGTCTCTCATTGTAGTGATTTTCTTGTCATGAATGAGAATAAGAGGCTCATCCATGATACATTCCATAGTATCACTGTTTGTGACAAAGTATGGTGAGAGATACCCTCTGTCAAACTGCATGCCTTCAACTATGTCAAGAGTAGTATCGATTCCCTTTGCCTCTTCAACAGTGATGACACCGTCTTTACCGACTTTTTCCATTGCATCGGCAATCAGATCACCGATTTCGTGATCATTGTTTGCGGAAATCGCGCCAACCTGAGCGATCTCTTTTTTACCGGAAATCGGTTTTGAATCTTTCTGAAGCTGGTCGATAATAACCTTAACCGCTTTGTCAATACCACGTTTAAGTGCCATTGCATTGGCACCTGCGGTTACGTTCTTTATACCGATACGCGCGATAACCTGTGCAAGAACTGTAGCAGTGGTTGTTCCGTCACCTGCGACATCAGAGGTCTTTGATGCAACCTCTTTTACCATCTGCGCGCCCATATTTTCAAACTTATCTTCAAGTTCAATCTCTTTTGCGACTGTCACGCCGTCTTTTGTAACGGTCGGTGAACCGAAACTTTTGTCAAGAACGACATTTCTTCCGCGTGGACCAAGAGTAACTTTCACTGCATTTGCAAGCGTGTCAATTCCTCTGAGCAGCTTTTCACGTGCAATTGTATTGAATGCAAGTTGTTTACCTGCCATAATTATTTCTCCTTCAAAAAATCAAATTAAATTGTTATCTTCTGTATATTTACATTAAAGAACAGCAAGAACATCGCTTTCTTTCATGATAAGATAATCCTTGCCATCGATTGACACTTCAGTACCGGAATACTTCCCGTAAAGAACCTTATCACCTTTTTTCAGTGACATTTCAATTTTCTGACCATTGTCGGCAACTTTACCGGGGCCGACTGCAATGATTTCACCCTTCTGGGGTTTCTCTTTTGCTGCGTCAGGAATAATTATACCGCCTGCTGTCTTCTGCTCTGCTTCGAGAGGAAGAAGAATGATTCTGTCTGCTAAAGGTTTCACGTTCATGAGAACCCTCCCTTCAAATAATTATTGATGTTACTCAATTGTTGTTTAGCACTCTCTTCGAGTGAGTGCTAATTAAATTAACATCATTCTATGTCCGTGTCAATGTTTTCAGTAGTTTTTTTATATTATTCTATGATATACTCTTGAAAAAGGCTCTGTTGCATAAACAACTGGATCAAAATCTTTTTATTGGCGCTATAACTTCATATCTGAATATTGAAACTCAAGAATGCAATCATGAAAATTCTGGATAAATATGGTCTCTCTGCTTCAGAACAAAAAATAATAGTGATAGTAGTTATCGCCAGCAGTATTCTATCGATCGTACTTTCATCCCTCCTCTTATTGTTTAAATCCGGTGATAAATCGGAGATGATTCCAGACCATGGTGCAAAAGGACATGGTACTGTATCTGTGAAGAAAACCAAGGCCGCACCAGACAGCAGCCTCAGCGGAGCTGTAACTGAGCTTGACATTGAAGCAAACATGATTGCCGGGGTGAGATATTTCGAAAGTAATGATTATGAACATGCGATAGCGCATCTTGAGCGTGTTGTTCTACTGCGGACAGGAGATAACCGCACCCGTTGTACACTGGCCGATGCCTATCTTGAGTCCGGTGATTACGAAAATGCACTCTATGAATACGACTACCTTCTTTCACAGAATCTTCCTGACTCAATGAGCGGTCGTATCTGTGCCCGTCAGGCTATTTGTCAATTTTACAATAGTGACCGTACCGAAAGTCTTGACGCTTTAAGAAAGTGCATCGCACAGTATCCGACAAATGCCGAAGCATTCTGTTTCCTGGGTCAGATTGAAGCAGCTATGCAGATACCATCAGATTCAGCATATAAAAATCTGAATAAGGCAATTGAACTTGATTCAAATTATGTCGAAGCCTGGTACCAGCTTGCCCGATATTATATGGAGCTGAAACAGTTTGTGAAAGCGCGCGAACTTCTTCTCAGAGCCATTGACATCAATCCTTTACACTGTAAGAGTCAGTCCCGTCTTGGCATGGTTTACTACTACCTTAACAGTTTTGACCTTGCAATACGGGCTTACCAGACTGCCCTTGCTTTAAACCCCGCAGACTTCAATACTCAGTACAACCTGGCTGAGGTTTACTATGCGGAAAATGATTCTGCAAAAGCAATACGGGCATTCAAAAAGACGATTCATTATAATCCCGGCCACGTTGAGGCGAATTTCAAACTCGGCCTGTTATTACTTGCAAACAATATGACAAAAGAGGCAATCAATCACTTTGATCAGGCTGTTCATAATGATAAGAACAACACCCGGATCCTTATTCAGCAGGCAATCGCATACGAAAAACTGGGTGACCGTAAAATTGCAGTCTCAATTTATAAATCTGTATTGGAACTTGATGCACTGAATACTATTGCGCGGCAGAAACTAAAACTCCTGTCGGAATAAAAAAAATTGGGTTTCCGAAAAAAAACTAATGACTATTTTAGTAAAATTATGCAATATATAAGAAGATTAAACGTTAAAGTAATCAGGTAACAGTAAATATTTCATGGTGTTATATAAATATGTCTTGATTTTAATATGCAGTAGATGTATTCTAAAGAAACTTACAGGAAATTCCTGTAACTTCTGATTGTTTATAAAGTTATAACAATCTGGACGAACCTGTTTGGGTAGAATGTGGTAACTTATGGAGGAAGTATATGAGTAACATCACAAAAAAAGATCTTGTGGAGCGGATTTCTGAACGTACCGGCCTGACTCAGGTTGATACAAAAATTGTTGTCGAAAGTTTTCTTGACTCAATTTCACACGCGCTCCAGAAAGGTACAAATATTGAAATCAGAGGATTCGGCAGATTCAAGGTAAAAGAGAAAAAAGCCCGAACAGCGCGAAATCCAAGAACCAATGAATACATTGATGTCGAGGCCGGATTCAAACCAGTTTTTGAAGCTTCAAAAGAGCTGCGTAAAAGGGTCAATGATGCGGCAGGTTTGACATTTGTCGGTCAGGTGCAGACAGAGACTCAGCAGGCATAGGAAAATAATTTACAGCATGTAAGTTTTATTCTGTAAATTATTTCCCAATGCTTCTGAAGCACAGGAGTAATATTCTCCAGTTGCTTCGAATGCGGACAATTCTTGACATGTTTAATTTAGGTATACTTTGTAAACACCATATCATCCATGTGATGCTTTATGTAAAAGAAGGATCAACCGTATCTTCCTTCAATGTACTCTGCTGTTTTTGGATTTTTAGGACTGATAAACAGTGTTTCAGTTCTGGCTGATTCGATAACTTTGCCCATAAGCATGAAAATACACTCATCACTGGCTCTTCTTGCCTGTGCCATATTGTGAGTTACAATAACAATAGTGTATTTGTTACGCATCTCGAACATAAGTTCTTCTATCGCCCGTGTTCCCTCAACATCAAGTGCAGAACACGGTTCATCCATCAGAATTACATCAGGTTTAAGCGGAAGAACACGTGCGATGCAAAGCTTCTGCTGCTGTTCAAGCTGTAATGAAGTTGCTTTCTCCCTGAGCTTATCCTTGAGAGTTTTCCAGAGACCGACCTCGACAAGTGCCTTTTCCACCGCTTCGTCAATCGCACTCTTTTTCTGCTGATTTCGCGGCAGATGCAGTCTCAGTCCAAACGCAACATTCTCATAAATCGAAATAGGCAGCGGATTTGGGCGCTGAAAAACCATTGCCACTGATTTCCGCAGTTCAATGAGCGAAACATCGGGATCATATATGTTTTTGTCAAGTATAAATGTTTCACCTTTTGTACGGACGTAGTTATGACGTTCGTTGATCCGGTTCAGACATTTAAGGAATGTGGTTTTACCACACCCGCTTGGTCCGATCAGTGATGTAATTCGTCCGTTTCTGATCTGTATATTGACATCATATAAGGCCTGAAAACTGCCATACCAGAGATTGAGATCTTTTGTCCGGATACTGTAATATAATGAATCCATAGTTATTTCCCGCTTATCCGAATGTGCCATTGACATATTCTAAAGTTTTCTGATTTCCGGGATCATCAGAGAAAATGACCTCCGACTCATCAACCTGTACAATTTCTCCATTGAGCATGAACATTGTTCTATCTGTCAAACGCCTGGCCTGCTGGGTCAGATTGGTGACAAGAATAATTGTTATTTCACTGCTCAATTCTTTTAAAACATCTTCAATACGCATTGTAGTGACCGGATCGATCGCTATTGAAAACTCATCAAGACAGAGAATGTCGGGCTCGTGAGACAATGCGCGTGCAATTGTCAGCCGCTGCTGCTGGCCTCCGCTCAGAGCTGTCCCCAGATTGTGCAGTCTTTCCTTTACTTCATCCCAGAGCGCTGCCTGACGAAGACATTTTTCAACAAGCCCGTCAAGATCGCCTTTGTTTGTAATTCCTGAACATTTCGGCGCAAATGCAACATTCTCATAAATACTAATCGGAAGCCCCACAGGCAGCGGCGCAACCATACCGATTTTTCTTCGTAAAGAATAAACATCCCGTGTTTTAAAGACATTCTGCCTGTCAACATTGACAATTCCGGAAACTTTCGTTCCGGGAACAAAATCAATCGTTCTGTTAAGACACTTCAGAAGAGAGCTTTTGCCTGATTGTGCCGGCCCTATTATACCAAATATCTCATTACGATATACTTCAAAAGAGATTCCATGAATCACCTCTTTTGTTCCGTAAAGCAGGCGCAGTTCTTCCACTTCAATAGTTTTTATCTTTTTATCCATTTGGTTCTACCATTTCTTCCTGTTGCGCAGCCAGGACCGCAGAACTATTGCGCTTGCATTGACAAGTAATACAGATCCGAGCAGTACTACCGCTGTTGCATAAGGAATCGAATCCCTGACATTTGGAACCTGAGTCGTAACTGTATAGAGATGCATTGAAAGTGACATACACTGTTCATTTAAATTGTAGGCAAACAGATTGCCGCTTTTAATTGCTTTGTAAAACACTGCTCCTGTAAACATGACAGGCGCGGTTTCTCCGGCAGCACGGCTTACCTGCAGAATAACACCGGTCAATATGCCGCTTATTGAATTCGGCAGCACAACAGCTCTTATTGTCTGCCACCTTGTAGCGCCTGTATTCCAGCACGCCTCACGAAAAGAGACCGGAACAGAAATGAGTGCTTCCCGGGTACTTGCGATAATCACAGGCAGCGTCATAATCGCAAGCGTCAACGATGCCGAGATTATTGAATAGCCGAATTTAGCCGCATAGACAAATGCACCAAGACCAAAGAGCGCATGAACAATACTTGGGACTCCCGCGAGATTTATGACAGCAAGATTTATGACCCGGTTGAACCAGTTGTCCTTTGCATATTCATTGAGATAAATTGCAGCAAGAATTCCAACAGGAGCAGCAATCACAAGCGATATCACTACAAGATAAATCGTTCCCAGGAATGCCGGCCAGATTCCGCCCTCGCGCATTCCGTTTCTGGGCACATCAAAGAGAAAATTCAGATTCAGTGACGGAGCAGCTTTCCAGACAAGATAGGTAATGATTATTACAAGCGGCAAAATCATAGCCATGGACATCGCAAAAAAGAGCCATTTTGCAAAAATCTGTCTGCGTTCATTACTCTTTGTCATGTCTGTTTTTGTAAAGCGCAGACTGTTATCTGCCGCAGTATTCAATACTTGTTCCATTATTTCTTCCCCCGAATTCCACGAACAACAAAATCTGCTGTAAGATTAATAATGAAAGTAATACAGAAAAGCAGCACACCTGTAAGAAACAGTACCCGGTAATGATCTGATTTCGTAGGTGCTTCACCGAGTTCTGCCGCTATATTAGCTGTCAATGTACGTATCGGATCAACCAGACCTGTAGGGATTGCAACTGCGTGACCTGTGGCCATGAGTACTGCCATAGTCTCCCCTACCGCTCTTCCAACCCCGAGCAGCACCGCTGCCAGCAGCCCGTTTTTAGCGGCAGGGATAAGTACTCTGTATATTAATTGCCACTTTGTCGCACCCTGCGCCAGTGCAGCCTCGCGAAATGAATCAGGCACAGCCTTGAGAGCGTCTTCGCCAATTGACACAATAATTGGAACACTCATGAGTGCAAGAATAATACTGCCATTAAGTAAATTAACACCGATAGGTGCGCCTGTAACAGCCACAATGACTTTACTCATAATTGTGATTCCGATAAAACCCCACACTACACTTGGAATCGCAGCAAGAAGTTCTATTGTAATCTTGAGCGTTTCCTTGAGTCTGGGGCCGCAGAATTCCGAAACGTAAATTGCAGCGCCGATACCGAACGGAAGTGCAATAAGTACTGAAAGAAACGTAATAGACAGGCTTCCTACAGTAAGAGCAAATGTCCCGTAGCGGACATCAACGGCTGACGTCGGATACCATGCCGTTGAAAATAAAAATTCAAAGATATTGAAATTTTCACTGAAAGTTATGGGAATGGCTTCACGAAATATAAAAAAGAATATTGCCAGAACAAATACTATGGCACTGACACCACTGATTCTTATTATTACCTCCAGGATTTTTTCTGAGGCAATCGAAAGAAAAGGTCGTCTGGCACGTATTTTCTGCATCTGTAGTTGATTCGCAGCCTGATGTGTCTGTAATTGATTGTTCATTAAGTTTCTGTGCCTCACTTGCTTATTCTTTAAACCGGATAATTACTTCCTATTGCACCAGAGGTGCCGCGCCGGAAAGTACTTTACATGGTACAAAACCGTTGTCCCCCACAAGGCTCTGCCCTGCATCACTTTTAATCCAGTCAATAAAAGTTTTTGTCACACCCCGGGGCTCTCCGAGAGTGTACATTTGTAAAGATCTTGCCAATGGATATTTTTTACTCATTGTATTCTCAATTGTCGGTGCATATGCAGTATCATGATCAGTTTTTTTAACCTTCAGCATCTTGATTGATTCTGTTGCGTAACCCATGCCGCTGTAGCCTATTGCAGTTTTTGTTGAACCTATAAGTTCAACAACCTCTTTTGATCCGTTCATATCGCACGATCCGAGCCTGAAATCCTTTTTGTTAAGAACTTTCTCACGGAAAAACTCATAGGTGCCGGAGCTTGACTGACGGCTGATCCTTATGATTTTATCTTTTTTGACGCCAGGTAATTTGACACCAAGTTCAGACCATGTAGTAACATTATTTTCGATACCGAAGATCCTTGCAAGCTGCTCAATAGTTATCTCATCCATCGGATTGTCTTTGTGAACAAAAACTGCCAGAGCATCATATGCTACAATAAACTCAACTGGATCTTTCCCTGTATTTTTCTTTACAGCCTCAGCTTCTTTACTTTTAATATTACGACTCGCGGTTGCAATATCAACTGCACCTCGTTCAATAGCCGCAATGCCGACACCTGATCCGCCGCCTGAAACCTCAATGATTATCGTTGAGTCAACCGCTTTGAATGTTTCTACCCAGGCCTGAACCAGATTGACCATTGTATCTGATCCCTTGATCTGAATCACTCTGGACAACACACTTTTTGGTTTGCTGCATTGCAGACACAATAGTGCCGCAAGACATAATACTGAAAACCGACATATGTAAAGTGCATTTTTTCTCATAAAGCTCCAGTTTTACTTCTACTTTGTTAGAATAACACACCGATCGTTGAGCGGAGTCGAAACGATCGCTATTTAGCGAATTTTCACCTGCTCATTTCGACTCCGCTCAATGAGCTTACAAAAGTTATTTTCAGTATTCTAACAAAGTAGAATTACTTATCAGGATTTTCTACTCCGGTAACAGCATTAACCAGATCAGTAAGCTGATCCTTTATTGACTTGTAAACATTTTCAAATGCTTTTTTCTGCTCATCACTGTTCTCAGGAAAAGTCATCGGATCTTCTATTGACCAGTCAAGAAAAACAATTTTTGGTGATAAATATGGAAACGCATTCCGCCCGGCCTCATCAAGGGCAATGATTACCTGATAAAAATCAAGGTTTGGTATCTGATGAATTGCCTTGGGAGCATTTTTTGACAGATCAATATCTTTACTTTTCATAAACTCGATTGTTGCGTGATTTACTGGCGCAGGAGAAACTCCGGCGCTGCTGAATATGAAATTCTGCTGTTTAAGTTCCATGGCAACCGCTTCGGCAATCTGACTCGAACATGTATTTTTACTGTCAACAAAAAGCACCCTGAAAAATTCCGAGCCCGGATGCTTGGCAGATTCACCGGTGCACATGTAAAGGACTTCCATGCAGATATTTCCTGCCTGATCGCTGACCCGCTCAAACCTTCTGACAACATTGAGCATAGTGTCAAGTGTCTCATAAGGGTATTTATTACCTATAAACAGATCCTTAATCTGATCATTCAGATCTGTCCGCAGTGCATCGACAGTCTGTTCCGTATCCATGCATTTTTTTGCGAGGCTCTGATCTTGATTGACAAAAGAAAGCGCAGCGTCATGAAACATCTCAAGCGACAGCCTGCCTATTTCAATCACGCCCTTCCTGAGCTTTTCATCAACATCACCTGTAAATCGCAACAGTTTACGTGCGATACTTTCAGCATAATCACCGATACGTTCTATTTCAAGATTGACTTTAATTGTACTGTAGGCAAACCTCAGTGGAAGGGCAACAGGCTGCTGACGAACAAGAAACTCAAGGCAGAGACGGTCAATTTCCTTCTCTTTTGCATTGATATTCTGATCACGCAGAATGACCGCATATGCCAATTGTCTATTATTATCACTTAAAATTACCAGGCAGTCCTTCAGAGCCTTTTCTGCCAGACGGGCCATTTCAACAATTTTTGTTTTAATTCTGTCAATATCTCTCTGAACTGATAACTCAAGGTATGATTTCATAGGAGGCGTATCCTTTCCCCTGACGGGTATTTCTTTAATGATACGTTTGGTTTATCTTTACAATTACAAAAACCAATCTATTGCAGCAACATCAAAATGAACAGTAACCTAAATTATAAAATAGGTTTTTGCGGCATAGACTGGTCAATTTTTATTTAATAAATTCGTACTTTTTTTGTCTTTTGTTAGTTTTTATACGTCACTAACAAACCGCTAACATTTAACTAATAATATTTTAATAATCTGCTTATATTAATTTACAATTACCACAACAGGACTTATGACTAAATAAAAAGCCTGTATCGGAATTACCCGATACAGGCCTCTATTTTAAAAGAGAACAAAGAGAACTGACTATTTTTGCAGAAAATCTATCTGCCGGTTTTTCTATGGGTATACAACCAAATTATCACCCGCATTTGGAAAAACCGCATGATTTACAAACAGCACAACCGCTTTCATTTTCCATAATGCCGCCGCACTCCGGACACTGCGGGCACAGTCCCATATCAAGACCGCTGAATGTAATTTTGGGCTGACCATTCAATCCATTGATTTCATTGAGTGCCTTCTCAAGCGTCCGCCCGATCGCATCTGCACACGAAAGCACCATTTCGCCCTCATGCCATGTCGGGATCGGGCAGCGGATACCGCGCAGCTGTTCAACAATTGACTTTGGATCAATTCCTGCGCGTAAAGACAGCGACACAAGCCGTGAAACAGCTTCCGCGTTTGACGCGGCACAGCCGCCTGATTTTCCCATCTGCGTAAATACTTCACAGAAGCCGTAGCTGTCTGAGTTGATATTTACATATAGAGTACCGCAGCCGGTTTTTGTCTTATAAGTACGACCGTGGGTCACAGACGGACGCGGTCTCGGATGAATCGTACTGGTTGAAAATGTATGTGACTTGTCATCCGCAGCAGCACCTGTTGTACCTGTAGTGATTACCTGATTCTGGCGCGACCCGTCACGATAAACAGTCACGCCTTTACAATTAAGATCATATGCCAATCTATAAACTTCATCAACCTCGGCAATAGTTGCTTCATGACGGAAATTAACTGTTTTGGAAACTGCATTGTCAGTATACTTCTGAAACGCAGCCTGTAAATTGATATGCCACCTGGGTTCGATATCATGTGATGTGACAAAAATATCGCGGATTCGTTTAGGTATACCGTATATCTTATGTAAACTGCCATTCTCCGCAACCATTTTCATGAGTTCATCAGAGTAGAATCCCTCTTCCTGTGCAGTGCGCTTAAACGCGGGGTGAACCTCAAGAAACTTCTTTCCGTCAAGAACATTTTTCTCATAGACTATTGCAAACATCGGTTCAATGCCGCTTGAACAGTTTGCGATCATACTTATTGTACCGGTTGGAGCAATAGTTGTTATTGTTGCATTCCGCAGACGCATTCCATGTTCCTTATCATACACTGAACCTGTAAAATTCGGAAACACTCCACGTTCACGCGCAAGGAAAGCACTGACTTTTCGCCCCTCCTCCTGAATGAATTTCATTATCTCTTCAGCAATATGCGCGGCTTCATGAGAATTGTAAGGAATATTGAATTCAATGAGCATATCCGCAAATCCCATGACGCCAAGTCCGATTTTTCTATTGCCTTTTGTAAGCTTCTCGATTTCAGGCAGCGGATACCTGTAATCGAGAAGCACATTGTCAAGAAACCGTACCGCTGTACGGACAGTATTTCCGAGCTTGAAATAATTGACCTCTTTTTTACCATTGTTATTTGAAACCATGTTCGCAAGGTTTATTGAACCAAGGTTGCATGACTCATAGGGGAGCAACGGCTGTTCACCGCAGGGATTGGTACTTTCAATAGCGCCTATATGAGGTGTGGGGTTCTGTGCGTTGATTTTGTCAAGAAACACAATACCGGGTTCACCGTTTTTCCATGCAAGTTCAACAATACGTTTAAAAACTTTTGATGCTTTCAGATGACCTACAATTTCACCTGTACGCGGATTGCGGAGAGAATACTCCTCATCACGCTTAAGAGCTTCCATAAAATCGTTTGTTATTCCAACGGAAATATTAAAATTCGATAATACCCCGTCCATCTCCTTCATTTCAATAAATTCAAGAATCTCCGGATGTGTGCAATTGAGAATTCCCATATTTGCACCGCGACGAGTTCCACCCTGCTTTACAGTTTCTGTAGCAATGTCAAAAACCCGCATAAAAGAGAGCGGCCCGGACGATATCCCCTTGGTAGACTTGACACGATCGTTTTTTGGCCGTATATTGGAAAAAGAGAAACCTGTACCGCCGCCACTCTTATGTATAAGGGCAGTATATTTTACCGCATTAAAAATATCTTCCATTGAATCGCCGATAGGAAGCACAAAGCAGGCACTAAGCTGCTGGAGTTCACGCCCTGCATTCATAAGAGTCGGAGAGTTGGGGAGAAAATCAAGATCTGCCATGACATTATAAAATTTTTCAGTCCATATATCAGGGCTTTCACCTTCACTGAAAAGTTTTTCAGCATGTGCAATGTTTTCTGCAACTCTGAAAAAAAGTTCCTCCGGTGTTTCAATAATTTTCCCCGAATCATCCTTTTTAAGATATCGTTTTTCCAATACAGTCAGGGCGTTATCTGTAAGGTTTACCTTTTTTTGAGTAAGCTTTTCTCTTAGTGTTTGATGAAATTCTTCTTCTGACATATAATCTCTTTCTAATATTAAGACCGGATTTTGCGTTAACCCGGTGACAGATTTGGTGATCATTGCGCCCTCTACCCTCTTTCTTCAAAGATGACATATTCAAGCGTTGTTTATGACAGACACCCTTATATTCTATTTACAATTACCGTATTAAATATATGGTTAAGAACGGAAAAAAGTCAAGGGCAGGAAATTCTTTTTTATACAATATGCAGTGCTTAAAAACAAAACACCTCACAAGATATTGTACACAGGGTAATTCTCGGTTTTTTGTAACTTCTTGGCATACCGATGCTTACAAAAAAGATTAAACATTCTGCATCATGCAAAGTACTGAATGATTTTGTCATAAAAATAATTGCAATTATTTAGCAAAAAGCAACCGACTAGTTTACTTTTCTCAATTGACATTTGATTACTTAATTGCCCGATGCAGTTTATCACCCGCTACTGAAAACCTGGTAGTACTGACATAACACATTAATTATGATTATGTTAGCCTGTCTGTAATAATTCCATCCAGACAATTATTTCATGTTCCGATGAAAAAACATTCTTTCTTACATTTTTTTCGTGTCAATTAAAAAATAATTTTTTGCGACATTAAAAATAGCTTGACTTTTTTGCGGCCTTAGAGCATATTTAGACATGAAGTAGAAAATTTCTACTTTTGTTCACCTGTTTTGACCACACGTTTGTTTTTATTCAATAGTGTTCCATTGAATAATCCATAACTTAAATCAGGTCAAGTTGCCTTCAGTGTTTTTCTGGTATTGCAGACGTGATTACCAAATACAGAGTGAGTAACAATCTTCAAAAGTTCTTCATTGCACAATTTCATTAATCCTGAAATTAGCTCATGTAAAAAATATTTGATATTTAATCCAAATTTAAACTTTTTTAGTATGTCTATATCCGCTATAAACAACTAATCCATTCTATCGAGGTGTTTGAATGAATGTTGCAGAACTAAAGTCCAAATCTATGACCGAACTCAATGATTTGGCAGCCACTTACAACGTTGGTGAGCATCGTATTCTTCGTCGTCAGGAACTAATTTTCAAAATTCTTCAGTCTGAAGCAGCCCAGAACGGGCAGATGTTTGCTGAAGGTGTCCTGGAAATTATGCCTGATGGTTTCGGTTTTCTGAGATCACCACTGAACAGTTATTTAAGTGGTCCGGATGATATATATGTATCTCCATCACAGATTAAACGTTTTTACCTGAAAACTGGCGACACAGTTTCCGGTCAGGTTCGTCCTCCAAAAGATTCTGAGCGTTATTTCGCACTGCTGAGAGTTGAGATGGTCAACTTTGAGGACCCTGAAGAGTGCAAGAAAAAGATCAACTTTGATGATCTTACTCCACTTTTTCCTAATGAAAGATTCAATCTCGAATATAATAACAAAGATGCCGCAACACGTATCATGAATCTCATGACACCAATCGGTAAAGGTCAGCGTGGTCTGATTGTTGCTCCTCCTCGTACAGGAAAAACAGTTCTTCTTAAAAGCATAGCAAACGGAATTCTTCATAATCATCCGGAAGTATTTCTTATTGTTCTTCTCATAGATGAGCGCCCTGAAGAAGTTACAGATATGCAGCGTTCAGTAAAAGCCGAAATCATAAGCTCAACTTTTGATGAGCCTGCTGAACGTCATGTTGTGGTTGCTGAAATGGCAATTGAACGTGCAAAGCGCCTTGTCGAGCATAACCGCGACGTCGTGATTCTTCTTGACAGTATCACACGTCTTGCACGAGCCCACAATACTGTTGCTCCTCACAGCGGAAGAATCTTAAGCGGTGGTGTTGACTCTCAGGCACTTTACAAACCAAAACGTTTCTTCGGTGCAGCACGTAATATTGAAAATGGCGGAAGCCTCACAATCATTGCAACTGCTCTTATTGAAACCGGAAGCAGAATGGATGAGGTTATCTTTGAAGAGTTCAAAGGTACCGGTAATATGGAACTTGTACTCGACCGCAAAATCGCTGACCGTCGTGTATATCCTGCAATGGATCTGCTAAAAAGCGGTACACGTAAGGAAGAATTGCTTCTTACAGAAGAAGAACTCAACCGCATGTGGGTGCTTCGCAAATTCCTTGCTACAATGAGTCCAAACGAAATGATGGAATTTCTTATAGAGAAAATTTACAGCACCAGGACTAATAGAGAATTTCTTGATGTAATGAAAAGTTAGATTTTTTGCCCCGTAGAGACGGCCAGACAGGTCGTCTCATAATACCAATTTACAGGCGGAGTTTACAGATGAAGATTGCGGTACTGGGAACAGGAAATATGGGAAAAGCCCTGATTTCAGGGCTGAAAAAAGAATATGCTGATAAAGTATCCATTATTGCATATGATCCTGTCGAAGAGTCTCTTCGCGGGCTTGATGTTTCAGTGGTGCCGCCGCAGGACTGGTTTTCTGACAATAACACTCCTGATGTAATAATCATCGCAGTAAAGCCATCAGACGCAGGTTCTGCGATTTCTGCCTTTTCATCTGTAAAAGATGATAAAAAATTAAAAACTCTCTGGCTTTCAATTGCTGCAGGTGTAAACATTGCTTCCATCCAGAAACTGTTGCCTTCAGGCGCAAAAATCTGCCGAGTGATGCCCAACACACCGGCGCTTATCGGTTGCGGCATGAGTGCATTTTCACTGAATGAAAATTGCACTGCCTCAGACAAAAAAACAGCAGAATCAATTCTTTGCGCAGTTGGGAAATGTGTGTCTGTACCTGAAAAACAGCTCAATGCAATCACGGGTCTCAGCGGATCGGGCCCGGCTTATGTCTACCTGTTTATCGAGGCCCTCATTGAAGGCGGCATTACAGCAGGTTTACCTTATGCTACTGCGCGTGAATGCGCTCTGCAGACTGTCATCGGTTCCGCAAAAATGGTTATGGAGACTGGTGAGAATACAAATGCTCTTAAACTTAAAGTCATGTCACCCGGCGGTACAACTGCATACGGGCTTAAGGCCCTTGAAGAATATTCATTCAAGGACGCTGTAATTACTGCTGTTGCGGATGCGACAAAACGTGCTGATGAACTGGCTAAATAGCTGCATGCATGCAGCAGACGTTGTTTTCGGCAATTTCAGATTATCCTGTAATCAAACCCGGAAAAAATTACTGCTTAACCCTTCACAATACTGGCTCAACACTGTCGCCACAAAGTAATTTTTCTCCATCCACTTTCAGATCAATTACATTTTAGTCAGTGGCAAAATTTATCAGGAATTATTCATGCCCTTTGTATATTTTCAAACCTTTGGATGCCAGATGAATGTGGCTGATTCTGATGAATTACGCAGAAAACTGTTTCTTCGTGGATTTTCAGAAACATTCAGTACAATAGATGCAGATCTTATTATTGTAAATACATGCAGTGTCAGACAGAATGCCGAGAACAAGGCCAAAGCACGGATACAGGAATTTACAAGTATTAAAAAACCTGATGCCATTCTCTGGGTAACAGGATGCATGGCGCAGAGACTTGGTGATGAACTCAAAAAAGAGATCCGCGGCATCAATCTTGTCATCGGAGCAAAAGAGATTGACAATCTGGACTCAATTATTGACGATCATCTCCTGGCCGGTACATTCAACAGTTCCGCAGTTCACAGCAGAACATCCGCTGTAAGTGATTTTGTAACAGTAATGCGGGGCTGCAATAACTACTGTGCTTATTGCATTGTACCTTATGTACGCGGTGATGAACATTCGATAAATGCCCGTGATATTCTCGAAAATGTGCGCATACGTGTTTCTGAAGGTGTAAAGGAAATAACACTTCTTGGACAGAATGTAAATTCCTACAATGATGACGGCATTGACTTTTCAGATTTACTTGTCAGAGTTGCATCTATTGACGGACTCAAACGGCTCAGATTCACAACATCTCACCCCAAAGACTGCAGTGAGAAACTAATCCGCACAATTGCAGATACTCCGCAATGCTGTCATCATATTCATCTTCCGATGCAGGCCGGTTCAGACAGAATTCTTCAGGCGATGAACCGCAGATACAGTGTATCGGATTATATGAAACTAATTGACATGATACGAAAGCACATTCCTGATGCAGACATCACTACAGATATTATAGTCGGTTTTCCAACCGAAACAGAAGATGAATTCGCGCAGACTGTCCAATTAGTCAGGGACGTCCGCTATACAACAGCATTCATGTTTGCCTATTCAGCCCGTGAAGGCACCAAAGCTGCAAATCTGACTGATGATCTGCCCCGAAAAGAAAAACTCGAACGTCTTGGAAGGCTTATAGCCACTCAGACTGATATCACAAAGGCGATCTATGATTCAATGGTCGGCAGGACTTTGGAAGTTATGGTTAACGGGCGCCAGGAAAAACGTGAAAAGCACTGGATGGGTCAGGATAACGGATGTAAACGTGTACTGATTGCTTGCGATAATGCCCAGTCAGGAATGATTTTAAAAATAAAGGCTCAGAGGAGCAGCGGCATGACTCTTATTGGAGAATTATCAGCCTGATAAATATACAGCCCCGCAATATTTTTTTTGAGCTCATTTACCAGAAGCCAAAAAATAAAACTTGTGACGAAGCTGGATAATAAAGTTTTACAAATGTGGAGTTACTCATGCATTTTAAGGCATTGACAATTGCGGCGTTTCTAATTTCAGCCGGATTTGCGGCACAGGACACATCAGATTATGCACAAGGGGTCTCGGCCCTTGACCGGGGTGATATAAAAAATGCAAAAGTCAAATTGACTGCTGCATATAAGGACAACAGCTCCGATCCGTTCATTCAGATGGCATACGCATCAGTTGTATCGTGTTCCCTGGCAGTAACTCTTTATAAAACTGTCGGAGAAAATAAAACAGCACCGGATTCACTTCGAAGTGTTGCATATAAAAAACTCGGGGATTATTATTATGCCTCAAAAGAATATCTTCGTTCAATTGAAAACTACCGCTATGCATCAAAATACAGCAGTAATCCTATTTACAAACATCACTGGGCACTTGCCGCGTCTGCATCAGGCGATACTGCATCAGCAAAATCCCTCTGGCACACACTGACCCTTGAATTTGGTGATACTACTTCTGAAATTGCAAATTACCATCTTGGACTGCTCCTGCTCAAAAATCAGAAATATCAGGATGCATTCAATTCATTCTCTAAAACAGGAGTTCCATCCCAGAGTAAACCATGGGCTGTTGCATCTATTCAGGGTAAAATTGACTGTGCAGCAAAACTTGGCAAAAAAGAAAACACAGCTGATCTTGAAAAACAGCTTGATCCATGGCGTGACATGCTTCTTGAAGCGGGCTTCTCCGGTAAAGCAGGGGCTGCACCTTTACAAAAAACGGAAAATACCGCTGCACAGCCAAATGTACCTTCTGCGGACAGCACTAAGCAGTTTACACTTCAGATCGGGGCATTCAGTCAGAAAGAAAATGCTGCGGCTCTTGAACAGAAACTTAAAAGCAGCTTTCAAAATGTAAAGACAGTACAGTTTGACATTGAAGACAAAAAGTTCTACCGTGTATGGATCGGAACATTTATCAGTAAAGAAGCTGCCTTACAGTTCGGCAATGACAGTCTTGTAAACAAGGGATTTTCGTTTCGCGTTGTGGAAAAATAGGCCGGAATTGCAGCAGTCAATGTTCAGTGGATTGACTCAGCAGCCTGTCAAGTTTAAGTTTCAGCACAGTTTATCCGGAGGAATTCTTGGATTTCGAAATGGTTATCGGATTAGAAGTACATGCTCAGCTTCTTACAAAAACCAAACTGTTCTGCAGCTGCATATCCAAATTCGGCGACAAACCAAACACGCATGGATGTCCAACCTGTCTTGGCCTCCCGGGATCTCTGCCCGTTCTTAACAGTGAGGCTGTTACTATGGCAGTCAAAGCAGGTCTTGCTCTGGGATGCCCTATTGCAGGGCAGTCAACTTTTTCCCGCAAGAATTACTTCTATCCGGATCTTCCAAAAGGTTATCAGATTTCTCAGTATGAGATTCCTATCTGTGGTAAAGGGGCACTCAGAATTAATATCAACGGATCTGACAGAGAAATCGGAATTAGTAGAATTCATCTTGAAGAAGATGCAGGAAAGCTTATACACGATATAACTCCGGACTCGCTTCTTGATATAAACCGGTGCGGAACACCACTGATTGAAATAGTCAGTGAACCTGATATGCACAGCTCCCGGGAAGCCTATGCATACCTTGAATCTTTGAAATTAATTCTTGAGTATTTACAGATTTGCAACTGTAATATGGAAGAGGGAAGTTTACGATGTGATGCGAATATATCTCTCAGGCGTCATGGACAAAGTAAACTTGGCACGAAAACTGAAATTAAAAACATGAACAGTTTTCACAATCTTGAGAAGGCACTTGACTACGAGGCAAACAGACAAGCCGCACTTCTGTCATCCGGTGGAAAAGTACTGCAGGAGACCTTTCTGTGGGATCCCTCTTCAAGCAGAACTGTCCTCATGAGGTCCAAGGAAGACACAGACGATTACAGGTATTTTCCCGAGCCTGATCTGCTACAGGTCATAATTACAGATGATAAAAAGGAAAATATCCGCAAATCACTCCCGGAACTTCCATCAGAAAGAAAAATACGCTTTGTAAATCAACTCGGCCTTGCAGATGAATCTGCATCTGTATTGATTTCAGACAGGAGCATTGCTGATTATTTTGAAGCTGTTATTCAGAACAGATGTAATGTTCGTCTGGCCGCAAATTGGGTTCTGGTGAATGTTTTGCGTATTGTAAACGACAGGAAATGTGCTGTTTCAGATCTTTTAATTACTCCTGCACGGCTTGGTGAACTCATTGTGCTTATTGACAATGGTTCAATTTCCGCCAGAGCAGCACGAAAAGTCTTTGATCTGATACAGGTCCAGGATAAAGAACCGTCAGTTATAATTGACGAACAGGGACTATCTCAGGTATCAGATCTGACAGCTCTTGAAGAAAAAGTAAAAAAAGTACTTGATGCAAACCCTTCACAAGTGAAACAATATCAGTCCGGAGATAAAAAGCTCAGAGGATTTTTTATCGGCCGGATAATTAAAGCCACCGGAGAATGTGGAAATCCAGGGGAAATTAATTCTATTTTGTCAAAATTGATCGGATAATATAATGATTAAAAAAACGCTGATTATTTATTTGCTACTATTCTGCACTTCAGGTACTGCACAGATAAGTGAAACTTTTTCCAAAGCAGATACTTTGAAAAGTAAATTGACAGATACTATTTTAAAAACAGCTGATGCAACAAACTCTGACTCCGCAGTTCAAAAACCATTTAAACCTGATTCTATTAAAATATCAGACAAACCTGCTCAATCAATTTCAGATGCAGACACCGCGGCGGCTGCAAAAAGTGGAACTCTGAAAATCAGCAAACGAAAGTAT